>Ga0307501_10000001_pt1 | contig 70437 bp, 130 predicted proteins | sample 15_S_MG_FD_201365 | JGI IMG/M metagenome (GOLD analysis project Ga0307501, IMG submission 201365) | Soil microbial communities from Populus trichocarpa stands in riparian zone in the Pacific Northwest, United States - 15_S | ecosystem: Environmental > Terrestrial > Soil > Riparian zone > Trees...
CCAGGCCTCCGCCGTCGCCGCACAGTGCGACGACCTTGAAGGCACCTACCGGCAGGCCGACCAGGTCGGGCACGACTACCGCGACCGGTACGCCGGCCGTGACCCGCAGAACCTGTGGGGCACCCCCGACTGACCCGCCCACCCCCACTCCAGGACAGGACCCCGCATGCCCACCCCGAAGCCGCTCGTCGACCCGGCCGACCGCCGGGTCGCCGGGCTGGCCTACGCCCCCGCCGTCGCATCCCTCTCCGCCACCGCCGCCCTGTTCGGCGACCCCCGCCTGTTCGGCCCCCTGCCCTGGTGGGCGGCAGCGCTGGTCGGCGCCGTCTGCGGCGGGCTGCTGTCGCTGGTGCCGCTGACCCGGCAGGCCCCCGCCGCCGCCGTGGTGGTGGCGGCCATGTGGGCGGCGGACGGCGGCTGGGTCGGCTGGGGCTGGGCCAACGGCTGGCAGCACGGCCGGTACTGGCTGATCGGCGGCGCCGGCGTGGCGGTGACGTCCTGCGCCGCCTACGTGTTCGCCACCCCGACCGACCTCGGCCTGCCCATGTACCCCGCCGCCGCGGTGCCGGTCGGCCCCGACGGCGCCCCGGTTGTGGAGGACGAGTGGGGCGACCTGTTCACGACCGTGTCCAAGGGCGCCGTCGTCGGCGTCCGCACCATCCGCACCGACCACTGGGACACCGGCACCGGCTACACCGCCCGGCTGATGTGCCCCCGCGACGGCACCGACTGGGAAGCCCTCAAAAAGTACGAGTCCAAGCTCGCCGGGCTCCTCGACCTCCCCAAAGGCGGCGCCGTCACCGTCCTGCCCGACGACGACGCCGGAGCCCGCGGCGTGAGGGTCGACGTCCTGGAAACCGACGCCATGGCCCTCTCGGTGCCCTACCCCACCGGCACTTACGACGGGCCGGGGATCGACCCGGCCGACGACTACGACACCGACCATGACGGCGAGGAATGGCAGTGACCAGACCGCATCCCCCGGCCGAGTACGTCCCAGCCTGGGCACTCAGGCCCGGCATGGTCATCCAAGAGGACAGCGCGCACCCCTGCCACCGCCTCGCCACCACCGAACCGTGCCGCGAAGGGTTCCACCTGCACTTCACCGACGGCGCCGAGGTCGTCACCGGCGTGCGGCATGTGTGGACCGTCACCGAAGGGATCGAGTAGGCGCCGTGCTCGCCCCGCTCACCATCAACCGGCCGATCCCCTTCGGGGTCCACCGCGACGGCTCGCCGGCCGCCGCGCGGCTCCGCGACGGCTGCGCCGTGGTCGTCGGCACCCCCGGCTCCGGCAAGACGATCATGTTGCAGAACCTGCTACTCGGCCTGCTCCGCTGCCCCGACTGCCTCGTCTGGGTCATCGACCTATCCCGCGGCGGCCTCACCAACCCCTACGTCGGCCCCTGGCGCCGCGGACTCGTCAAGCACCCCGGCGTGGACTGGGTCGCCACCGACGAAGACGAAGCACTCGCCATGGTCGCCGCCGCAAACCACATCACCGCGTTCCGCCGCGAATACTACGAAGAACACATGTGGGATGCGGGAGTCGACAAGCTGCCCGTCACCCACGCCATCCCCGCCATCGAAGTAATCCTCGACGAGGGCAAGACGGTGACCGGCGCCGCTGCGAACCAGTACCTCCGCCGCAGCCTTATCGACATGACCGACAAAGGCCGAGGAATGGGACAGCGGCTCATCATGTCCGGGCTGCGGGGCACCGCCGAAGTCATCCCCTCCGAGCTCATGGCCAACATCGACATTCGCATCGGAATGTCCGTCGCGACCGCGAACGAATCGAACTACCTGTTCGGGTGGAACCACAAACCCAACCCCCGCGACACTCCCTATCCGGGCTGCGGACTGTGGCGGAACACCCTCGCGGCGGGGTCCCCGATGCCATTCCGCTCCCACGACCTGGGGAACCCGAAGGTGCTGTCGACGCTCGCCGCGGCGTGCGCCCGGTGGCGGCCCACCCTGGATGAGCCCTCCCGGATGGAAGGGCTCACCCCCGAACTGCGGGACCTGTACGACACCCGGTGGGACAGGGCTCAGGCTCAGGGCTCAGGCTCACCTGCGGGCCGGGCTCAGGGTGAGCCCATGAGCCCGCGAGCCCTGGGCTCACCGGGTCCACGAGCCCGGCAGGGCTCACCGGTCCGGCCCGCCGTGAGCCCTGATGCTCACCGACCCGGGGCTCAGCCGCTGGACCGGCTCACTGCGGGGCTCGACTCGTCCGCTGTTGACGACGCGTTCGCTCGGGCGAAGCGGGTCCTGCGGGCCGAGGCCGCGACCGCCCCGGGCCGGCTCGACGCGACGTGGGATCAGATCGCCGAGACGCTCGACGCGGACCGCGCGGCCGGCGGCGAGGGGTGGCGCGACGACGACCCCGCCGCGGCCGACGCCCGCTCCCGGATGCGGGAGATCCTCGCCGCCGCCGGACCCGACGGACTGTCCGGTCCGAAGGTCCGCGACCAGCTCGCCGCCGACGGCCACGACATCCCCCTAGCCACCGTCTATCGGTGGCTCCGCGCCGACGCCACCGACGGCGGCTACGGCTCCTGGACCATTCCTGCCGACCCGGCCGACCCCCCGACCGGACCGACCAGCCCCGGAGATTCGCCGTGACACTTGCCACCCAGCCCCCGCCCGACCCGGAGGGGGGTCCTACGCCCCCGGCCAGCCCAAACGGCGCTACGGACAGTGACAATTGTCGCGACACTTCTCACGGCCGCGACGGGGTGTTGTGGGCACGCGGCGGGATCGCCGCGGGTGCCGGGGTGTCGATCGCGGCGAACGTCGCCCACTCCTACATCGCCCCGGCCGGGCAGGACCCGGAGACGTGGGATCCGCCGCTGGCCGCGGTCCTGGGCGCGGCGTGTTGGCCGCTCGCGTTGTTCCTCGCGCTGGAGGTGCTGTCGTCTCCGCTGTGGCCGCGGGGCCGGTGGTGGTGGGCGCTGCGGGTCGCGTTGGTCGGTCCGGTGGCGGCGGTGGCGGCGGTCGTGTCGTACCACCACTTGTCCGGTTTGCTCGCTTCGTGGCATGAGGACCCGTTCACAGTGCGGTTCGGCCCGATCGCCATCGACGGGCTCATGGGGCTGTGCTCGGCGCTGCTGTTCATCGCCCGGGCCGGTGCCGACGAGCCCGACCTTTCGGTTGTAGGACCAGACCGGGCCGTTGGGCCTGAGCCCTTCGAGCCGGTGATCCCGGGACGGCCGGAGGGTGCCGTCGCCACGGTCTATCGGCTCTACGACGCGGAGGGCTCACTGCTGTACGTGGGCTGCACGGTGGACCCGTGGACCAGGCTCAAGGCTCATCGGCGCCGGCAGCCATGGTGGGACGAGGTTGTCGATGCAGAGGTGATCTGGTTCTTGTCGGTGGAGCTGGCCGCGGATGTGGAGCAGCAGGCGATCTTCACGGAGAGTCCGGTCTACAACATCGCGATGGGCAGGTACGGGCACCGGTTCTCCGATGCGGCGGATGTGGAGCCGGAGCCGCAGCCGCAGGTGCCGGATGCTCCTGTCGTGGCGCCGCGGGCGCCCTCTAGTCCAGGGCCTGATCTGTTCGAGTGCACGTGTGGCCTGGATAAGTGCGCCGGCAGGGTGAGTAAGTCGACCCGGACCCGGCACCGTAAGGAGCTTTCGGAGGCTCTGGAGCTGGCCGATCTGGTGGCTCAGAACGGGCACCGTGATCCGGCCGCGAACGTTTTGAGGTAAACGATCTAAACCCTCCCGCTTGACTTGCCTTCCGAACAGGCATAGCCTGTTGGCATGGACGACCTGATCAATGCACTGACGATCTTCCGGAAGTACGCCAACCCGGCATCGCCCACTCACTGCGAACACGACACGCTGTACGTGATGATCAGCCCAGCCGAAGTGTCCGCCGAGGACCGTGCCACGTTGGCGGAGTTGGGATTCCACGCGGGCGAGGAGTTGTCCTTCTACTCATTCCGGTTCGGGAGCGCCTGATGAACCTTTACCTCGTGGCGCGCGACGACGACTACGTCAACTACGACGAGACGAACTCCTACGTGGTCGCAGCCCCGTCCGAGCTCGACGCCCGGAACTGGGGCGCGTACGCCTCGGGTGACCAGTCGGCGACCGTGTGGCACCTCCCGACGACCACGGTCGCCCTGATCGGGACGGCCGCGTCGGACGTGCCCGCGGGCGGCGTCCACTACAGCTTCAACGCGGGCTGACATGGACATCGAGAACGAGAGCCTCGCAGCCCGCATCAGGCGGCAGCAAACCGACATGGCCATTGCCGAGACGAACGAGCGGCTGGCCAAGCGGCGGCGGGTCGAGGCCGCCCTGCGGATCGACCGCGACCGCAGGGAGCAGCTCGGCGAGGTGATCGAGCTGGCCCCGGATGTGGTCGTGGCCGAGATCGTCGGGGGCCACTTCGGCACCTCGTGGCGGCACGTCATCAACGGCAACGCGAAGACCGAGGCGTTCATGTCCCGGTGGGAGGCGGTCCTCGACGCCATCGGCACGTTCCACGGTGCCGGACAGGGCGCCGGAATGTTCGCCGCGCGGGTCCTGCTCGTCCCGACGGACACAGAATGACCGCCCGTGTCCCAATGTCACGGGACGAGGTCGTCACCGCCCTCGGCATCCGCGGCGACTCCCTGACCCGCCGGCTGCGGCAGACCCGCGCCCGCCTCAACGCCGAGCTCCCCCTCCGCCCCTGGGACGTGCCGCTGCCCGAGGAGGGCGGCTGGTGGTGGTCCGACGACATCGCAGCCCACATCGCCGCCCGCGCGGTGGCGGTCGAACGACGGGAGATCCCCCGATGAGCCGCCCATCCCCGGCCACGATCGTGAAGGCCGGCCGGCTGGTGGCCGACGGCGCGGTCACCGTCCACCAGAACGACGGGCGCCGGTTCGTCGGCGACGTTCAGGGCTCCGACCGGCAGCCGTACCGGGTGGTGTGGGACGCCCCCGCACCGGACCTGTGGGTCTGTTCGTGCCGGGCGGGGCGGAGCGGTCTGACCTGCTCCCACATCCTGGCCTGCATGCTGATCCACGAGGAGGACCCCACATGAGCTTCGACCTGCCGGCCGACCCGGACGCCGAGCCCACCCCCGTCGAGACGACCACCCTGCTGATCTACCTGCGGGGCGGGCAGACCATCCGCCACCAAGTCTCCGCCTGGGACGTGAAGACGGTCCCCGGGAGCGGCGATATCGACCGGTTCACCTGGACCAGCCGGTGGCCCGGCGAGCGGATGCCACACATCCGGCCGTCCGCGATCGACGCGATCGTCGTGATGCCGGCGGCCCAGACGTGACCGGCAAGGACGCCCTGCCCGGACTCCGCGCGGACGTCGACCAGAAGATGGCCGACCTCGACTTCGCACTCGACTGCGCCGTCGGCGGCGCAAGAGCCGAACTGGCCTCCGGCTCGGACCGGGTGGACGTCATCGCGTCGCTGGCCAAGGCGTTGCGGTTGGGGCCGTCCGGGCAGCTCGCGACAGCGCTCGCGGCGGCCATCATCCGACTGGCCGAGGGAGCGGGTGTCTGATGCTCGTGACGTGGCCCGGTGAGCGGGACCTGCCCCCAGACGAACCGAGGCCCGACCTGACCGACCCCCGGATCGGCCCGGCGGTACGGGCCGCGCTCGAACAGGACCAGCGGATCCGGGACAACCGGAAACGGAAGGAGGAGCGGGGCCGGTGACCGCCGAGTGGTGCCCAGGAGCGCGGAAACGCCGGTACGCCACCGCCGGGCAGGCCGACCAGGTCACGGCCCTGCTCGGGTTGCAGGAGCCGTACCTGTGCCGGCATGGCTGCGGGGGCTGGCATGTGACGTCGAAGCGGATGTTGGGGTTCAACCGGGACAGGTGGCGGCAGGCCCGCCGGGCGAAGAGGAGAACGTCATGACGGATGACCAGCAGGCGGCCGACGCGCTGCGGCCGGCCGACCTCGCCGCCGATCACCTGGCCGAAGCCAGGGCCGCCCTGGCGGAGGGCTTCTGCCCGATGAGCGCCATACCGGAGGTCGGACCGCACCGGCTGGTGCCGACGACGCTGACCGACGGCTCCCCTGCCGGCTGGTGCCCGCGTTGCGGGGTCGCCTGGCATTGGAGCCGTGGCCTCGGGTACATGACCTTCACCGGGCCGACGTCCCCGGGGCGTCAGGCGATCGTTCCGGAGGGGTGCCGGTGACCGCCGCCGAGCGTGACCCGGCGTACGGCCGGCTGGACCGCATCCTCGCCGCCGCGAAGGTCGCGCACGAGCCGGGCGGCGACCCGGACCTACAGGCATCGCCGCTGAACGACTGCTGGATCGGCGACGGATGTCAGGGTCAACACCTGCTCGCGCAGCACACCGCGATCGAACAGGCATTGGACCTCGGCGGCCGAGCAGAAGGGGAGGTCGTCGACGCGTTCGTCGCTGCAGCGACAACACCGCTGATCAGGCTGCAGGGCATGGTGGCCGCCCTGGAGGCCGAGTGCGCCGAGCTGGCGAAGCTGACCGCGACCTGCACCTGCCAGACATGGCCGCCCGACGGTCCAGAGCCTGGTTGCCCAGTGCACGGCGCGATCCGCGCATTCAACGACGCCACCCGGGAGATCGCGGCGCTGGTCGACGCGCTCGGCGACCCGGCGCTGACGCACGACTTTGTGACGCCGGGACCGGTGCCGGATGCGGACATGTGCGGGGAGCCGGTGATCGGGTCGACCCACAGTCCGCGGACTCCGCGGATGCTGCCCTGCTGCGAACCGCTCGCTCATCCGGTCCACCGCACTCCCGCTGTGGTGCGGGCAGAACTGGAGGCAGGCCGATGACCGGCGCTGAACTGATCACCCAGGAACGCCGACGCCAGATCGACGTCAAGGGCCGGACCGTCGAGCACGACGACCACCACCGGGACGGCGAACTCCTCGCCGCCGCGCTGGTCTACGCCGACCCGTCGGTCTCCGCGATGGAGTGGCCGTGGGAGGTACCACCCTGGAGCCGGGGCGATGACCGGATCCGGGACCTGACCAAGGCGGGCGCGCTCATCGCCGCCGAGATCGACCGGCTACAGCGGGCGCAACTGGAGACCCGGTGACCCTTCACCGGATCGCCACGATCGTCCGCGCCCGGTACATGTCCGGCGCATACACCGACGCACGGCTCGAACTGTCCCCCGCCGCCTGGCGGGCCTGCCGGCAGTTCTTCGCACCGTCCCAGCCCCCTGGGCCGGCCTACTTCGGTGGGCTGGTCGGGGAGCTGGTCGGGATCCCGGTCGTGGAGAACCCCAGGCTCCCGGACGGCGGGTGACAGTTGCTCGTTGCCGGCGGCGTGGTGGAGACGGGAACGATCGCCCCCGGTCCGCCCGAGTAAGCACTGCGGCCCGGGCTGGCGGTCACCCCACCGGCCCGGGCCTGGCCCCTCAACTCCGCAGAGAGCGAGGACCCATGAAGACCATAACCACCCTGCTGCTCACCCTGACCGCCGCCGCCGTAGCTGCCAGCTCGGCCGGCTGCGACTTCCAGAACGCCCCCGCCGCCGCCCCTGCGGTCGCCGTAGCCGGCCCGGCGCAGGCCGTGTACGTCGAGGACCACACCGGCCCGGAGTGGCCCGTCAGAGAAGCCGCCGCGCAGTGGCGCCGCGCGGTGAAGGGTCTCGACCTGCGGTACGGCAAGTGCCCGGCCAAGTCGACGTGCATCCGGGTCCGTGAATGCACCGACGCGGAGGCGGCGGCCAGCGTCAAGGGCGACTCGATGGCCGTCGGCAGGACCGCGGCGAAGGACGGGTACGCGGACGTGTGCCTGGGGACCGGTCTCGACGACACCTACGAGGGCGACCTCGGGATGACGATCACCTGCCACGAGCTCGGCCACGGCCTCGGGCTGGGGCACAACGCCGACAAGGACTCGTGCATGGCCCCGGATGCGGAGGGCGGGTCGACGCATCCGGGGCGGCGGGACGTGGCCGCGCTCACCCCGTAGCCCTTGCCAGTCCGGTCCGGCCGGACTAATATCAGTGGTGTCAGGAACACGACACCACGAGGGGAAACCGAGATGGCCGAGAAGACCTACACCGTCACAATGCCCGCCGCGCAGGCGGATTATCTACTCGACTCCGCGCCCTTCTGGGGCGTCGGGCTCATGGCCTCTCCGGTCACCGACGGACGACGCAGCCTCCAGTTCGGGCAGCAAACCTACGACACGCTGTCCGCGCTCCCCGACGACTACGACGGCACGATCGTCGCCGACTCGATGTGGATCGCTGGTGAGGACTGGGCGATCCTGGCCACGGAACCGACCCGATGACCAGCATGCTGGAGACCAAGGGCGCCGACTACGTCGCGGCCTGGCCAGACCGGATCGCCACACAGGTCGACTGCCCCGTCGAGACGGTCCTCGCCGCAGTCGAGACCAACGCCCCCGGCGCGAGCATCGCCGACCTGCGGCCCGATCAGGCCCGCCTCGTGGTGGCCACGGCCAAGTACCAGTGGCTCATCACGCGGATCGCCCGGGGTGACCTGATCGAGGACGTGACCAAGTGCCGGGGCTGCGGCCTGCGGCTGCCCGAGCCGTACGGCGACTGCCGGGAATGCTGCTGATGACCGGCCCCATCCTGGATCGGCAAGCTGTCGCGGACCGGCTCCGGATCAAACCCGACTCCGTCACCCGCTACGTGAACCGCGGGCAGTGCCCCGAGCCGGACGGGAAGGTCGGGCGAGCGCCGTGGTGGTACGAGGCCACGATCGATGCGTGGATCGCCGCACGGCCGGGCCACGGCGGACGGCCCCGGAAGGTCCAAGCCCCGCTGCAGCCGGCGCCCGACTAACCAAGCGGGAGCCAGGCTTGCTTGCAGGTCAGAGGCCCGGGAATTTTCAGCCGTCATCCCTACCCGGCACGCGGGGATTCACTGAAACGTGCAGGTCAGAGCTTTGTGCCCTCAGACCCGGCGGCGGTCGTCCAGCCACTGATCCAGATCGCCCGGGCTCACGTCCCCCGGCGCCTTCCCCGGGCACAGGTCCACCCCGACCCGCCGGTAAGCCCACACAACCAGCTCGCTACAGATGAGCTTCTGGTCGGCGTGGTCCCCCGACCGCCCCCGGATCTTCGCCCCCCAAAACCGGGCCACAAAGCCGAGGATCGACGGCCAGTCATACCGCAGCCCGATCGTCGTCCGGGCGTAGTCGACGATCTGTTCGGCCTGCGACGCGGTCAGGTCGACGTCGGACCACACGAACTCGCCCAGGTCGGCGAGACGGCGGCGGCAGCCGGTCGGCATGGGTTCGATGACCCAGGCCCGGCCGCCCGCGTCGATGGCCTCGCAGATCGCGGCGTGGCCATAGCGGGAGAACGTGCCGAAGCGGACGACGGCCATCAGGGCGCCGCCGCCCTTGGCGAGGCCGAAGTCGCCTGCCCTGGGTGGCCGTGCGGGGCGGGTGCTGGTCATGACAGCGCGATCGTGACGCCGCCGGACAGCGGCGAGTCGTGCAGCTCCACCCCGGTCAGCGCCGCCGCCTTCGGCACGTCGAACACCAGCACGGCCACGATGCTGTTCCCGGGGTTGATGTCGTTCAGGAACGTCTCCCCGTTGTCGTTCGCGTACATCGACGCCGTCGAGTCCGCGTCGAACGTCCGCCCGGCGGCGTCGGTGGCGTGCTGCGAGGAGGCGTCGAACGTGCCGGCGTCCGCGCCGACGTTGGTGACCTTGACGGTGATCAGGCAGAACTGGCCCTGGGCCTTCTGCTCGAGGAGTTCCGGGCCGACGCGGGTGACGCCGCAGCGGGTCTTCTGGACGACGAACTCGTACTGGCCGTCGCGGGCGGGCTGGCCGAGCCGCGGTGTCCGCTCGGTCGCGGGCGTCGCGGGCGGTGGCTTCTCCCCGGGCACGGTCTCGGCGAGGTCGGTCGACGTCGTGGCCGCGGCGGTCGTAGTGCCGGTCGGGGCGGGGTCGGGGGCGAACAGGCCGCCGATGATGCCGAGCGCGACGACCACACCGATGCCGGTGAGGATCTTGTGGCGGGCGGGCCAGGACCGTTTCGGCGGCGGGGGTGGCTGCCAGCCGGGCGGCGGGTAGGCGTACGGCGGTGGCTGGCCGTGCATCAGACCCGCTCCGGCCAGTGCCAGGTCCCGCCGGCCTTGCCCGCCTCGTCCTGCGGGATGTCGGCGTCGAAGAACAGGCCGGTCGGGTTCAGCACGGCCAGCCCGACCCACTCGGCCCCGTCAGTCCCGACCCGTCCGGTCTGTGTCACCACTGCGGCGCGGCACTCGCTGGCGAACCGGCCGTCAGCCGAGCCGAGCGACCGGTAGTGCACGATCCGGCCGACGGTCGGCACCTGTGCGGACATCAGACGCCCGGTGCCAGCGACGCGGAGTCCTTGTTCCCCGACACCCGCGCGAGCCACCCCTTGACCACGGCGGCACCGGCGGCGATCGGCACCGCGAGCCACGCCGGCCAGTCCGCGGACTCCACGATCACGTACGCGATCCCGGTCTGCGCCGCGGTCGCGGCGGTGCGTTCGAACAGGTCCCATGCGTATCGGCCGGCACGCGTGGCCCGGCCGCCATCGTTGAACGTCACAGCTGCTCCCTGTCGGTCGAGTGGGCTTCACGTACCGCGGCGAGGAGAGCATCCCGGACCGCATCAGGCGCCGTCGCGTTGCCGGCCGGGATCCGCACGGACAGCACCCGCCCGGCCGCTCGGGGTGTCGCCACGGCGGCCATCCGGACCGTGACGGCCCGGCCTACCTGCCGGATCACGCCAACCCCCCGGGCGGCACGGGCGGCTTGGCCGTGCCGCGGTCCAACGCGTCACGCAGGGCGGCGACGAACGCCTGCGGGTCGTTGTTGTCCACCGCCGGGTCCACGATGACCTGCTGCACCGCGGTGATGATCCGCTGCTCGGCGCCGCCGACCGCGCCGAGAACCTTCGCCTCGTCGTCCGCGAGCGCCCCGACCTTCACCGCCGTGGCTGCCACGGCGGTGACGATCCCGTTCAGCTTGGTCTCGTGCCGGCCCAGCGTCGTCGCGTTCATGGCGTCGATCTTGTCTTCCACGCGGCCCATCGTCTCAGCGTTCATCCTGCCGAGGAGGGTCTCTATCCGTTCGATCGCGGCCGAGTCGGCAGCGCTCATGTCGTCCTCCGGTTGCAGCCAGTCGTGCAGGACCCGGGAGTAGTCGCAGCCCCCGGTGACGCCGGGGACGGTGGCCTTGTCGGTGGACTGGCGGGCGACGACCTGCGGCCGGGTCCAGCCGTTCGGCAGTTCGATGGCGCCGTCAGCCTGGCCCGGGGTGTAGTCGGACAGCCACAGCCACCGCCAGCCGGGCGGGAAGATCGCCGCAGTCACGCCGTGCGGGTCGGCGTACCACTTCCCGGTGTACACCTGCCCGGTCGCCTGGCCGGCGGTGACGGCGGCGGCGGTGAACGCCCGCGCGCAGGGCGCAGCACCAGCCGGGGTGTTGGTGTCCTCGACGTCGACGCACAGCCAGTCCCCGGGCCGCAGACCGCCCGCGGCGGTGAGGCACTTCGCGAACCAGGCCCACTGCTGCGCGCCGGGCAGGTCGTTCCGGAGGAAGTGGTACGCGCCCCGGGCCAGCCGCAGCTGCCCGGCCTGCGCCCACCGGGACGCGAACATGCCGTCGAGGAACCCGGTGCCCTCGGTGGCCTTCAGCATGATCCGGTCGTGGCCGGCGGCGGCGTAGGCGGTCAGGTTGACGGCGGCCTGGTGATGAGACAGGTCGCAGTAACTCACTGTCACCTGTCCCACCACCTTCGGCGCAGATTGTCACCCGCTCGGATGGTAGCCCGTATGGGTGACGGTTCGGGGGAGGTCAGTTCCGGGACTGCCGCGGCACGTCGAGGGCCTCCTCGATCACCGCACGCTCGTCGTCCGGCACCAGGTTCAGCGTGACCGACCTCCGGCAGGCCGTCCAGCCGCTCCATCAGCACCGCCCGCTCCTCCTTCGTCATCCCGTCCCTGATGTCGTCGGGGCCGAGCGCCTCGGACAGGTCGACCGCGACCCCTTCCCAGTGAGCCTTCATGCCCTCGTACCTCGTCATCGGTGATGTCCGTTCGTCCGGTGGGGCTTGTGGGTGGGACAGGGAGCCGGCCGGTCAACGTCCCCGAGCCAACCATCGACACAGCCCTGCGGGCAGGGCGCGGCTGGCGATGCCCCGTTGCCGTTGACGTGGGGAGGCATCTCGGTCGGGGTGGCCCAGGTCTGCCAGAGCGGGATCACGGGGCCGAACTCACCGCGGTCGCCGAGGGTGGCGATGAGTCCGCCGGGGCTGGTGGCCTTCCGCTGCTCGCGGAGGTACTGCTCGATCGAGGGCCGGTCGCTCAGCGGGATGCCGTGGGCGGTGAGGACCTTGTCTGCTTTGTCGCTGTGAGGTCGAGGGGAGCTAGCTAGCTGTACTTCCTGGTCAAAGATGGTCCCGTCCTGGTTTGCAGGACGGTTGGCTCCGAAAACCCGGACGGTTGGAAGTTCACTGTCCTGCGTTCCCGGACGGTTTCTACTGTCCTGGTTTCCCGGACGGTTGGGGTTGTCCACAGAGGGTTCACCGTCCTGAAAACCCGGACGGTTGGGCGGGGGGTTCGGGACCAAGGGGACCCCGCCGATGCAGGGCACGTAGACGCTCGCGCCGCGTCGCTGACGTACCTCGACCCACCCGGCCGCGGCGGCCTTCCGGAGATGCTCGAACGCGGTCGACCTCGTGCAGCGGGCACCCTCCGCGACCCGCGCCATGCCCGGGCGGCAGTTCCGCCCGTCGGAGTCCATGAACGTCGCGAGCACGTACAGCACCGCAACCGGGCCAGACTTCAACCCGTCGTCGCCGTCCCGGATCGCAGCAAGCCACTGCTGCTGAACAGTTTGAGAACCCACGCGCCGCTCCGTCCCGTACCGACATGATCGGGAACAGGTCAGGCAGAGCGGGCGAGCTCGCCGGCCATGCGGTCGAGCAGGGCGGCCCACTCTTCCAGGCGCCGACCGGCGGGGCCACCGGCACCGTTCTCCCATCGCACGATGCTGGTCTCGTGGACGCCCAGCTCTTGGGCCATCCGCGAGCGGGACCAGCCGAACTGCTCGCGGATGGCGCGGGCGTGCGTCGGGTCGGGCCGGGTCGGGCTGATCATCTGAACATGCTCAAGCATGCGATCACTGTACTATGTGCTTATGCATTCAGGTACACGGGCGGTCGGCCAGGAGCCGTTTCTCGCGGAGTGCTCCGCGACGCTGCAGCACATCGCCCACCTCCGCGCGAAGCGGGAAAGGCTCCTCCAACTCCAACACGAAGCGGAGGAGCAGGTCTTCCACCGCATCGGGGTCGCGTACGAGACCGGCCGGATCGACATGGTCGAGTTGGCCCAACTCTGGGACGCCTGCCGCCAGGCGGTCGACACCGGCTACACCCGGCGCTGGAAGAAGGCCGTCCCTGTCGGTGTGAGCACCCTGTTGCACGCCCTCAACAACCCGGAGCGATACCGGCCTGAACCTGACGGCGTGTGGCGGGGAGAGAACCCCCGGATCGACGACCGATGCACCCCACTCGCGGGCACGGCCGTCGTGTACGTCCTGTACGACGACCGGAACGAGCCCTGCTATGTCGGCAGCACGGGGAACCTCAGGTCTCGCCTCCGACAGCACGCCGCAGAAGGGAAGCAGTACGAGCGATGGATGGCCTACGCCTGTCGGGACCGCGAGCATGCGTACGAGAAGGAGATCGAGATGCAGAGCCAGTTCCTGCCGTACCTGAACCGCAGGAAGGGCCGCTGAACCCGCCCGGACACGGTGAAGCCCCGGCGACGGAGGCACCGGGGCTTCAACGCGGCGAACCAGGATGATCGGGCAGCCCCAACGCTACCCCCGCGCTACGTCACAAGCGACCCCGGCCGCACGTTCACCGTCACCTCCGGCACCGTCGGGTTGGCGGTGAACCAGTCCACGATCACCTGACCCACCAGGGCCGCGTCCCCGTCGTCGACCACCACCGGCTTGTCACTCGCCACCGTCACCAACAGAACACCCGACGTCGCCATGCGCGCACCCCTACTCGAAGTAGCCGTTCACCGAGACGTCACCACGCACGATCTGCGACCCCGTCGCCGTCCCCACCGGCACCTGCACCACCACATGGAAGTACCGGCCCGAGTCCACCACCAGCGGCGTCACGAACGCCCGGCTCAGGTCGCCCGCGACCGTCCCCACGCCCGACCCGACCGGGAACGCCTGCACCCCCAAAGGCACCCTGCGGGGCGCCCACGTCGACGCAGAGTCCGCCGTAGCGAGCGACCCGGCCGAGGAGTTCACCCCGACCGACCAGTCCAGCACCGTGGCCGTCGCGGCCACCGCGGCCCCGGTGTTCACCGCCGACACCGACACCGAGTTGACGTACAGCTGGTACCCGGCCGGGACCTGGAACCCGAACAGGGCGAAGTCCGTCGCCGCCCCCGCCGGGGCGGCGAACTGGAACCGGCCCCCGAGCGTCGCGTACGACGGGACCGTGTTCGACAGCGACGCGCTAGCCGGGCTGGTCGAGTTGGCGTGCTGCGCCGTCTGCCCGTACGTCGTCGGGGACTGGTGACCCCCGCGGCCCAGCCCGGCCAGGACCTGATCCCACGGCTTGTGCTGCGTCAGCGCCTGCTGCGCCACCACCATCTGACCCAGGTACAGCACCGGCGCCGCCGACGGGGCCGACCCGCCGTTGTAGCAGCGCATGAACACCGGCAGCCGCCCGGCCGAGGTGGGGAACGCCTGCGCGACCGGCACCTTCACCTCCGCGACGATCTCGTCGTCGACGAGGAACTGCACCAGGTCTTCCACGACGATGACGTCCAGCAGGGTGACGTCGAACGGGGTCACCGCGGCCAGCGCCGGTGAGGTGACCTCGATGCCGCCGTAGGACACCACGGCGCGGAACTCCCCCGTCGGCGCCCACCGGAAGAAGCATCCGTCGGTCGGGGCCGCGGTGCCCGCGGCCACCCCGATGCCGGCTTCCATGGTCGAGTTGGCCTGCGGCAGCCCGGCGCAGGCGATGTTGAGGGTGACCTTCAGCGGCAGGTGGCCGTACATGGGGATCTGCTTGACCGAGGAGAGGATCGCGTACGCCCCCGCGGTGGTCGCGACCCCGGCGTTCAGGGCGATGAACCCGCCGGACTGCGCGATGGTCATCCCGGAGGTGGACTGCGTCCACAGGTTGGTGTTGACCGTGCTGCCGTCGACCTGCTCGTACAGCACCAGCGCGTCCATGGACACGTCGAGGGCGCCGTTCTCGGTGGTGAGGATCTCCCGGCCATCACTCGCGAGGATCTTCGCGTAGCCGGCCAGTTCCGGGTCCGTCCCGTCCGCGGCCACGCGGAGCGCGCCTTCGGGGGTGACGTGTGCCAGGTCGGACGTGTCGCCGGACTTGACGATGATCGACATCAGCCGGTCACGTCGATCAGGTGCCGGCCCCACGTCCCGCCGGACGCCGCCGCTGTGACGGTGAATCCGGCGCCGGCCTGCACGTCGGACACGTACGCGGCCAGCCCCTCCAGCGCGGCGTCCCCGGGGTCGTGGTCCGCCGTCGCGGCGGCGGCAGGCCGGCACGCCAGCCGGGCGCCCGCAGTCAGGTCGGGCCACGGCACCCACACCTCCGCGGCCCCGTCCTCCCCCGACACGGCGTGGCCGAAGTCGACCTCCACCCGCGTGGACACCACCGGGGCGCCGCCGTCGATCTCCCGGCCGTCCTGCCCGATCAGGAGCACGATCTGGTCGTTGCGGTCCCGCAGCTCGAGCAGCGTGCCGCGGCCCTTGACCCGGATCACTGGGGCGTGGCACGACACCGACTCGGCCCGGACCGCGGCCCCGGTCGAGCCCTGGGTCGCCTGGATCGCCGTCAGGGCGTCCAGGCCATCCACTGTGGACTCCGCGTACAGCCGCTGCCTACCCGTCATGCCACGGACGGTAGCCGCCGCAACTGTCCGTGGTCAGGGCCGGCCGGTTACATCCCGACGTCCGCGCGGAGCCGGGCGACCTCCGACCGCAGGTCCGCGACCTCGGCGTCCCGCGCCCCCTGGAGTGCGGCGAACTCGGCCCGCAGCGCGTCCCGCTCGGCCCGCAGCGAATCCATGTCGTGCTGCATCCGGTCCTGGTTGGCCTGCATGTCGCGGATCACCGACGTCTGCACGATCACCGCGCCCTGCGCAGCCTCCACGACGATCTTCCCCCGGTCCGCGGACACCTTGAACAGCGCGACCAGCCCACCGCCGCCGCCCAGCCCGATGACCAGCGCCACCAGCGAGGTGACGACCGTGGAGGTGATCTGCGGCTCCGCCGCCCACCCTGTCACCGGGACCACCGGCGGCGGCTACGGGGGGCCTTCGGGTCCGACCCGGACATCAGGACCAGCACCCGGTCCGTGGCCAGATGCCAGGCCCGGACCAGCGCCGCCGTGGCGATCAGCAGCAGCGTCACGACGGTATTCCACATCGCCCACCGGCCCACCACCGCGGTCGCCAGCGCCGACACCGTGGCACCCCCGGCGTACATGACGCAGCCGGCGGCCTCGACGTTGGTCAGGGCGGCGGCGATGCCGGCGAGGATCAGCGCGCCGCCGCCGCCGTACAGGGAGATCCACACGTAGTCCAACGGTGGGAGGAGGCGGGTTGCGGCCTGCCGGCCGGGGTGGGCGAAGAAGGTGACGGCGGCGTTGATGCCGAGGTAGCCGATGGCGGCGGCGAATGGAACTTCGCCGAGCCGGCGTGCGGCCCGGACGGCGGAGCGGCGCCTGCGTGGCGGCGGGTTGGGTTCGGTCATGCCTGATGGTCCCGCGCCGCGGGGCTGCGGGGGTGGGACGTGGCCCGGGCGGTTCTACCCGGTCTCGGGCGGGTCGTCGTGCACGGTCGCGCCGGCCAACACCTGCGGGTGGGGATCCCCAGGCGAGTACGACACCTCCCAGCCGGGGATCTCGGGCCACTCGTACGGCACCGACTTCAACGCCTTCGCGGCCAACACCCGCGCCTCCAACAGTGCCAGCCCGGCCGTGTCGCCGTTGGCGGGCGTCTCCCCCATCGGCCACACGTCGACCGACGGGGCCGGGGTCCTGATCACGAGCCACCACAGGTCAGCCACTGCTACACCTCTCCGAGGAATTTGACGGTCATGTTCGACCCTGCCGCGGTGGCCAGCGTCCCACCGGAGTTTTGCAGGCCGCGGATCTCGGCGTAGTCGGTCGCGACGACGGTGACGATCTGCCCGGCCAGGTTCTGCTGGAACACGCCGGTGCCTCCGGTGCGGGGGGGTGAGGAGACGATGGCTCCGGTGATCGCGACGCCGTTGATCGCCAGGTCGGTCTGCCGTGAGGTGCCGGCGGTGGAGGCGCCGTGGAAGGTGACTGCGGAGATTTCGAACCGGCCGTCGCGTTGGAAGGTGTACCGGTTGGTGTTCACGGAGGTGGAGTGGCCGGAGTCGTCGTCGATGTCGTCGGTGTCGAACGTGATGGGGGTGACGGTGTTGTCGAGCCAGTTCTGTGTGGCGACGGACCGGATTCGGGCGTGGATGGGCGGGTCGCGGTCGGATGCTTTGACGACGTTCCCGGCTACCGCCATTGTGGTCTCCTCGCGGTCACAGTGCGTAGATGGCGGGTTGCCACAGTTCGACGGCCGCAGCGGCCGGTTGGGGTTTGACGACGCCGTTGACTGATCTCGTGACGGTGAATGTCTGCGGGGACGCGGCGCCCGAGATGGCGGTGACGGTGATCCGCTCCCCGCCGACCTTGATGTCGAAGGGCATGTCCCCGGCGTCCACGGTCCACAGCGGCCCGGACGGGGTGGCCACCGACAGTGACACGGCGGCCGAGTCGACCGACGACACGAGCGTCGAGCCGTCGGAGGAGTACCGGTAGGTGGTGTTGTCGTAGACGGCGACCTGCCACGGCGAGTCCGGCGTCAGGTTCGCGGTGATGGTCTGCTCGTACTGGGACAGCTGCTCGACCATGCCCTGCACGCCCTGGGTGATGTCATCCGGGGGCAGCCACGCGGGGGGGGTGGTGACGTCGAGGCGTTGCCCGATGTCCAGCGCCCGGGCCTGCTCGGTCAGCGTCGGGTTGCTCGTGAAGGCGGGGTTGGCGAGGTTCATCGCGATCGTCGGGTAGCGGGCCTCGTCGACGGTGCCGACGTGGAGCCGCCAGCCGGCCTGGTCGGGCAGTTGCGTGTCGGCCAGGACGTTGATCGTGACCTGCTCGTCGTACCGGCCGACCCCGTCCGGCGGGGGCTGCACGGACAGGGCGCCTGTCTCCAGGACCTGCCGGGCCGAGGAGCCGCCGGTCCGCTGGGCGGTGACGTCGTTGCGGGTCAGCCGGTCGTCCTCGACCGGCTCGAGCGCGGCCATCTGATGCGACGGGTAGTCCAGGGTGATCGACGGGGCTCGGTCGTACAGGCCCTGCCGGTCGAGGAACGCCAGCCCGATGAAGGTCCGCGGCTCGAACAGGATCCCCCCGTCTGCGTCCGCGCACTCCTGTAGCAGGTCGACCAGAGTGTTCGACTGCTGCGCACCCACCGATGTCGACGTATGAGACGGAGGCACCCGGAGATACTCAATCCCCTCCTCCTCGCACAGACGACGGATACGAGTCCCCGCCGACTCCCCAGCGAAACCGAACACCGAGGAGAACAGGCTCGGGATCGACACTTCATCGAGGGAGACGAGCTCCGACCACACGGTGATGTGCCCGACCGTGACGTCAGCAGCATTGCCGTCCGGGCCGACCTGCACTGTCGTGACCCGACCGACAGTCTTCCCGGCCGCGGTACTGGCCCCGGCAATGCCATGCCCCGTGTCGACGTTCTGAATCTCGAACCGGAAGTCCGCGTCAGCCCCGGATGCTTCTATCTGAATTTCGAGTAAGTACAGGACGCCGTTCACGCCGCCGTCGATGGACAGCGCCCCGGAGGTGACCAGGTTGACTCCGGCCGCGTCGTAGCCGAGGCAGGTGAATGTTCCTCCGGCGGCCGAGTTGTACCGCACATCCCAGCGGGCGGCCGACCCGGTTGTCCGGACCCGCAGGATGATCGCCCCGTCCGTGATGCCACCGGCACCGACCTGCAGATAGCAGGAGGTCTCGAAAATGTTCGTGGTCGGGTAGGTCCGGACGTTCCCGGTCCATCTGCTGCCCGCGACCACGGGTAGCGAGTCGGAGCCGGGGAACGCATCGGAGCTCGCCATCTCGGGTGAGCCGGTGATGGTCATGGCCGAGCCGCTGACTGCGGAGGCGATCTGGGTGGCGCCCGACTCTTCCTCGCACGGCCAGTACTCGACGGGCAGGGCAGTACCCGTGAAGGCGTCGTTGTCGACGGTGTCGGAGAGGATCCGCCGGTACATGGGCGACCGGAGCGGGCTGGCGCCCTGCCCGAGCCTGCGCAGGATCCCCGACGCCGTCACCGGCACCCACACATCCGACCCGGACAGGTCCCACTTCGACGGCCACGACGACACCTCCCCCACGCCGCGCACGTCGTTCCCCACCCTGACCCGCAGCGGCGTGTTCCGGCCGATCTGCCCGTACAAGATGCTCGTCGGGTTGCGGGGGGAGTACCGGCCGTCCCTGTTGTTCAGCGTCAGGGTGATCTCGGTCGGATCCACCGTCGTCCCCTCCGGCCGCTTCCCCCGGGTGATCGTGATGCCGTCCCGGGCGTACACCCCCGCCTGACCGGTGTTGAGCCTGGTCACATCAACCCAGTTGCCGAACATGAACAGGTCCACGGCGAGCGGCAGCGGCGACTGGGGGAACGGCGGGGTGGTGTCCGACCCGGCCGGCAGAAACGGCCCGGGAAGGTTCCGCCGCAGATCCCACCCGGCCGACCGCGCCGCTACACCACCGGGCATCGACTACTCGTCCCAGCAAATCCAGGTCAGCATGTTCACCGCTGCGCTGAACGTCGCCCGCACCCGCAGGAACTTGCTGACCGCCACGATCGGCCGTTCGTCGGGCATGAACTGGTAGGCGTAGGTGATCGGGCCGGCACCGTTCGACACTCCCGCGATCTCTTCGGCGTCGAACATCCGCGCCGCCGTGGTCGACCCCTCAACGGTGCCCGTGTAGCCCGTGTTGGCCACTCCCAGCGTGACCAGCGACGCCGGGGCGTTCGGGTCCAGCGGCTGCACTCCCGCCGCGACGTGCGCGGTGACGGTGGCCGCGACGTCGGTCTGCACCAGCTCGACCACCCCGACTCCCGTGGTCGCAGGGGCCGCGTCGAGGGAGAAACCCCACGAGATGACCTGTAGCTGCCGGGTCGACGGCGTCGACACCTGCAGCATGGTCTTGATGGCGGTGCCGGTGGTGACCTTGGCCTGTGCGGCCGTAGTCGGCATCGGGCCATTCCACGTCTTGTACCGGTGCATTCCGTCCTTCTCTCAGCGGTTCAGGGGCTTTTCGCCATGCCGGTCAGGACCCCAGGTAGGCCTGCACACTGCCGCCGCCGCCCTTCCGGACCGCCTCACGCAGCCACTCCACGAACATCCGGTCCAACGCCGACCCGCCCGGCATCACCTGCAACAACACCTGAGCCCCGCCACCCGAGCCGGACATCATCCGCTCCGTGTCCGGCGCCGAATGCACCGTCGACCCGGCCGGCAACCGCACCAGCTCACGGCCCTGCTCCCCGACCATGGTCCAGCCCGACCGCGGCCCACCGCCTGCGGCACCGGTGATGCCGCCGGACGCATGCCCGAACAGCGACAGCAGCCCGCCGCCGGGCGCATACGGGGCGGTCGCCTTCGCCACCGACACCAACGCCCTGCCCACATGCCCCGGAATCGACTTGATGAACTCAATCACCGTCTGGATCTTGTCCGTGATCCACCGGACCGCCTGCCCGATCTCCTCCTTCACCCCCGACATCAGCCCCACCGCGGCGTTCGCGATCTTCCCCGGCAGCCCGCGGACGAACGTCACGATCCCACCCAGCCGCGCCGCCACCCACGACCCCGCCGCAGTAGCCCGCTCCGTGATCCCCGCGAACAGCCCGACAACCGCCGACCGGATCCGCGCCGGCAACGCGCGGGCGAACCCGACGATCCGGTCGAACGCCACCCGCACCCCGACCGCCACCCGCCCCGCCCAGGTGATCCCGAACTGGAACCAGCTCACCAGCGCCGACAGCACGGTGATGAACACCCGGACCTGCACACCCAACACCCGGAACGCCAACCCGAGCACCACACCCACCGCCGGGGCCAGCTTCAACACCAGCCCGGTCACGGTGAGGAGGAACTGGGCGAGCGTCGACAGTTCCTCCCGGTGCGCCGCGATCGTCCCGCCGACCTCCCGGAACGCCGTCAACAGCCCTCCGCCGATCCCCTTCGCCAACGCCACAGCGGCGGGCAGGACGTGGTCCGCGATGAACCGGCCCAGGTCCATCAGCGGCGGCAGCACCCGCTCCCGCAGCCACTCGGCCATGACCTGAACGGCCGGGACGACCCTGCCGGTGATGACCCGGGCCAGGCCGGTCAGCCACCCGCCGAGGGTGGAGATCGCACCGGGGGCCTTGTCGCCCATCCATGACAGCAGCGACGTCAGCCACCCCGTCAGCAGCTCCACGGCCTTCGTCAGCACCGGAAGCACCGAGGTCGCGAGCTGCACCATGGGCGGGATCAGCGGTGGGATGGCGAGGAGCAGCGCGGCGAACAGGTCGATGAACGCGCCGATGGCGGTCTGCATCGACCCGTCCGCCGTGACCCGGTCGATCACCTGGCCGAACGCGACCGCGAACTGCGTCAGGACGCCCTGCATCGGAGCCAACGCTTGCAGCACGGTCGTGGCCATCCGCATCAGCGGCGGCGCGAGCTTCCCCGCCACTTCGATGATCCCGCCCAAAGCCTGCCCGACGACGGTGGCGAACTGTCGGAACGCGGGGAGGTTCGCCTGGATCACCGGCCCCAGCGTCGCCAGCCCGGCCTGCATCCCCGGCAGCAGCCCTTCCTGCCCGGCATTCCTCAGTTGCTGGATCGGGCCGTCGATGAACGCGCGGAGGAACCGGGCGAAGGCCTGCCCGGTCGGCGTCAGGCCCTTCATGGCCTGCCCGAGCTTGTCCACCCCGGCCGCGCCCGCACTGCCGGCGGCGATGGAGGCGGCCTGCACGGCCCGCTGTGCCTCGACGACCTGCTGTTGCGCCTGTACGAGCCGTAGCGCCCCGTCCCGCTGCGCGGACTCGGCCTGGTCGGCAGCTTCGGCGGTGGCGATGTGGGCGTCGCGGGCGTTCCGCTGCGCCTCCACGACCCGGGCGGTGGCGTCGGCGACCTGCTCGGAGCCGGCCACACCGCGCCGGTCCGCCTCCGCCTTCCGCGCCGCCAGGTCCTGCGCGTCCCTCTTCAGGTCGGCGTTGGCCTTGACCGCCTCGTCGTACGCCAACTGCGCCTGCCGCCGCTGCAGGTCCGTCGCCCGCGGGTCCGCCAGCGTCTCATCCAACGACGTCTTGGCCTGCTCGATGTCCAGCAACGCCCCACGCGCCCGCAGGGCCATGTCCTCCTGCTGCCGCGCCAGGTCCTGCAACTGCCGGGCCGCATCAGCACGCGCGCGGGTCAGGTCCTTCTGCGCCTCCGTCACCCGCCGCGCGGCCTCACGCTCCTGATCCGCGGCACGCGCCGCCGCCTGCCCGGCCCGGCGGGTCGTGTCGGCCACCTGCTCCCGCGTGTTCGCAAGCTGCGCCTGCGCCATCCGCACCCGGTCCACCGCCGACGCCATCTGCAGCTCACGCCCGGCCGCCTGGCCGGCCGCGGCCCCGGCGCCCTTCGTCTGCTCACCCAGCGCCTTGACCGCCCCGCCGATCCCCGATAGCCCCGCCACCGCGGCGCCGATCCCCGCGCCGGCCACAGCGCCCAGCCCGACCGCCGCCCCGATCCCACCCGCCGCGGCACCCAGCGCGGCCAACGCCGCGCCGACGATGGCAATCTTCGCCAGCGCCGACCCGATGTCCGCATCAACGTTGACGTGCGCCGTCCGGCCATCCAGCCGGGACACCTCGGCGTCGGTCACCGCCAGCTCGGCGTCCGCCGCGCCGGTGTCCGCATCCACCTCGACCGTCGCCGTGTCACCGTCGATCCGCTCGGCGGCCTGCTCCACCCGCCCCAGCTCGGCGGCGGCGCTGGAGTCGACCTCCACGTCGACCTTGACCGTCTTCCCCGACAGCCCGGCGATGGCCTTCCTCAGCCGCGCGAGCTTCGCCTCCGCATCGGCCGTGTCCGCGTTGCCCTTGACGCGGATCTCGATGTCATTCGGCAAACTCCCCCACCCCCTCCCCAGCCTCGTCCCGCACGGGTGTGCCCTCGTGTTCGATCGCCAGCAGCCGCAGCAGGTACGCGTCCTCCGCCAGCACCTGACTGGGGAGGCAGTGGAACTGGCGGCACAGGCTCAGCACCAGCTCGGCCTGATCCAGCTCTATGGGCTTGTCAACAACGGTTCCATCGGGAGCGACGCCTCCGGGAACGTCCCGCCAGAGCCGGAGCCGCCGGCCAAAGGGTCCGGGACGCCACTTCCCGCCTGCATCCACGCCATGATCAGCCGCATGGTCAGGCTCTGCTTCAGTGACCGGACCCCGGCCAGCGTCGCCGGGATAGGAACCTTCTTCTTCTCCAGGTTCCACTCCACCAGCGCCTCGGCGAACCGCTCGAACAGCACGCTCATCGACTCCAGGTCCGCCGGTTCGAGATTCGACATGTCGAAGTCGCGGCCGAACTTCCTGGCCAGGTGCGCGGCGGCTTTGGTCAGGTCGAGCATGTCCCCGGTCGACATGGACTCGATCCGGACGACCATGCCTTCCAGGTCGTCCTCGAACACCAGCCGGAGCACATCCGTATCTACCTCAAACCCAGGCATATCGGCCTAAGACCAGGTAGGTACGGCGCCGTTAGCCAGCACGCCAGGCACAGCGGCCGTCAGCTCACCCGAGTTCGACCGGGTCAGCGGGTAGTCCGTGTACAGGATCTCCGCCGCCAACGTCTTCGCCGCCACCGTCAGCGTCGTCGTCCGCGCCACGCTCGTGGACGGCACGGTCGAGAACACGTCGTGAGAGCTGGGCGTCGACGCCGGGTTGAACACCACGTTGAGCGTGACGCTCATGTCGGCGAGCAGGAGGATCCGCTCGATCGCCGACTTGTCCACGCCCGTTACGTCCCAGACTGCGCGAGGTGTTCCTATGCTGAGGTTGGTAACGTCGTTTTTGATCACCTCTACTGATCCGGATGAATCATCGACCGACAGCGTCGACCAGCCTATGCCCGACGTCTTCGCGATGTGAACCACGCCCTTTCTGAATGCTTATCCGACCCGGCCGGGATGGTTATCCCCGCTCGATTCGGTCGACTATTACCTGCTGATTCTCGGCGAAGTCCTCGACCCAATCGCCGGGCCGCGTGTGCTGGCGGATGGTGCCGAGGTTCCGCCGCCAGTCCCCGCCCCGAACGCCGAACGTGGTGGGCCGGGTGCGGTGCTCGGCGAAGCAGCGCTGTCCGGAGTCGAACAGGAACTCGGTGAGCCCGGTCGGGCCGCGCCGCTCGGTGTACGTCCGCCGCGCCGCGGTGCGGATGTAGGCGGCCTGCCCCCGGCCGAGGTCGGTCGCCTCGTCGACCAGGGTCCGCCAGCCGCCGCGCCACGCCGCGCAGTCGACCAGCTCGCACGCCGCCCGCACGAGGGTGTCGCGGGGCGCGGACAAGCTGTAGGTCTTGTACGCCCCCACCGGCCCGGCCGGCTGGATCCGCTGCGTGGGCGGCGCGGTGATCCGCATGTCAGAACGCCGGGCTCGTGAGGTTCCGGACCACGGTGACCTGGAACGTCACGCTGGTCACGCCGCCGACCGTGGTCGTGGCGACCCGGAGGTACCGCTCGACCGCGAGGACCGCGCTGGTGGCGATCCGCTGCGTCTGCGGCGCCGTCGTGACCGCGGTGAACGCGCCCCCGACGACGTCGGCGTACGCGTCGCCCGCATTGTCGGAGGACTCCTGCAGCTTGATGGTGACGTCGGTGCCTGTGAACGCCGTGACCTGGAGGTACGCCTGCAGGCCGAAGTTCGTCGTCCCGGTCGCGCCGGAGTCGACCGCAGCCCCGTTCGTCGCGGCCGTGTCGGTCCGCAGGCCGGCGGTATGGGATATGCCCCATTCCAGGCCGAACCCGTTGGCCTGCGCCGCCACGGCGATCGTGAGCGCCCCGTCGTTCGCCCTCGTGGGGGCGTAGTCGATCTCCTTCCCGACCAGGCAGGCGGCCGGCCCGCCGATCGCCGCGCCCCGCAGGTACGTCAGCGTGACGTCGGTGGTCGGGAGCGCGGACAGGACGGGGTGGGCCTGGTTCGCGGCGGGGTTGTAGAACGCGGAGAACTCGATCCCGCCGTCGCGCTGCCCGCCGATGCGTTCCATGGCCGACTTGTCGATGCCGGTGACGTCGAGGGTGGCGGGTCCGCCTGCGATGCGGCCGAGGGAGCCGATGTCGCCGGACAGGTCGTACCCGCCGACCAGCAGCCGGTCACCGAGGCCGCCCTGCTTCGCCATCGGACACCTCCCTGATCTCCACGGAGGTGGGGTTGCTCAGCGCGCGGACGACGTCGATGGTCGCCCGGTCGCCGAACCGCTCGACGTAGACGACGACGGGCTGCCCAACCTGGATGTCGATGACGGTCCGGCGGACGGAGCCGATGTCACCACCGACCAGCGCTTCGAGCGAGGTGAGGAGTTCGGGCTGGTTGAAGGTGGTGATGGCCACCGTCACCACCTGCCGAGCGGGTCGCCGACGTCCACGGCCCGCGTCCCGGACGGCTGGTGCGTCGCCATCCCCGACAGGTTCGCCGACGGGTCCGCCTTCAGCCGGGCATGGGTGCGGAGCGCGGCGTCGGCCCACCCGTCGGGTACGTCGTTCAACCAGCCCCCGACGTGCACACCCCGGGCGGAGGCGATCAGCACCGCTGTCGCGGGGATGGCGGCGTCGGCCGGGGTGAGGTGCCACCGCACCCGCCGGTTCCGGCCCTGGTCGACAACCACGACCGGGGCGGTGGCAGCGAGGGCGGGGGACGTGCTCATGGTCATCACTCGTGTTGCTCCCAAACGTCGTTGCAGATCAGCGGCAGGGTGATCACGACAGCCCGGTAGGACCGGTTGTCCTGGGTGAGGTAGCCGGCGTCCGCGCGCATCGGCTGCCCGGTCTGGCCCATCAGGTCCACGTTCCGCACCTGCGCGCCGAAGGTGAAGTCGCCGCTGTAGGCGGCCATCAGGGCGTCAACGGCGTTGACGATGCGGGGGTCGATGCCGTCCTGCGGTTCGGCGAGCATGTTGGTCGTGATCCGGATGTTGAACGTGAGCCGGATCGTCGTCGCGGCCAGCCCGGACGCGGACACCGCGGGTTCGATCGACTGGAACCACACCGCCGCCGTGATGCCGAGGCCGGGCGCGGACTTCGGTTCGAACCCGGAGACCTGCTCGAACCGGCCGGATGCGAACGCGTGGGTCTCGATGGTCGCGGTGATCCCGGCGATGTCCAGCGGCGTGATCGCCGCTGAGGGGACGGCGACGTCGATGCCGACCGCGGCGAAGTCCGACAGGCCGCCGTCGTCCGTCACCGACAGCAGCACGCCGTACGTCCCCGACACGGTGTAGGTGTGCATCGCACTGCTGGCCGAGGAGGCGGTCACGGCGGATCCGTCGCCCCAGTCGTACCGGTACGTGGCGCCGACCAGTGTCTCGTCGTCCTCCGCCACGATCGTTGCGGTCACGGTCGCCGCGGTGGCGGTCACGGTCGCCTGCGTGATCCGGGGGGCGGTGTTCCCGCCGATCCCGAGCGTGTAGGTCACGTCGGAGCCGTAGAACGGGTGCGCCCCCGGGCTGGTGGTGGGGAAGCTCCCGGGGGTGGTGTTGAACACCCCGTTGCCGTTGGTCGCGCTCGCCGTGCCCAGGGCGGACAGCGCCGCGTCGCCGGAGTCGACGTTGCTGGCCGCGAGCGCGTCCAGCAGCGCCCCGTAATTCCCCCCGGTGGAATACGACACCAGGAAGCGCTGCCCGGCCAGCCGCTCGACCGGCGCGTCCAGCTCGTACTGCGACCAGCCGGTCGGCAAGTCGTCCGCCAGCACCGCGATGCCCAACTGGCCGCCGCCGGTCGACCAGATCCGGCCCCGGCGGCTGGTCACGTTCACCTCGCCCGCGCCGGCCCACACCCGGATGTGGGTGATGGTGATGTCGGAGTTGACCAAGAACTCCGTGCCGAGCTCGTAGTCGTTGCCGTCGACCTGCTCGACCGGGTCCGCGCCACCCCAGGCGGTTGCCACGTCAGCCGCCCATCCTGCGCACGTGGAGCTCGACGACGTGGTCGGTCAGGATCTTGACCTGCCCCTCGACCCGCTGGGCGGCGCGGCGGAAGCTGCTGTAGCCCTTGAACCGGGTCGTCTTGTTCCGGGACGACTGACCTTCCAGCCACGGACCATATACGACACCGCGGTCGTTAACGGACACATCCGATTGCACCCGTTCCATCCGGATCTGGGTCTCGTAGTACGGCGTCGGGTGCTTGATCGACAAGTCGAGGAGCCGGTGCACCTCGGCCAACGCCTGCTGCCCCACCTCCCACACCGCGTCGTCGGCCAGCTTCCGCATCTCGGTCGAGAAGACTCCCGGGTCGGACAGCGGCCCGGTCCAGGAGGTGTCGACGGTGATGTCGATGCTCATACGGCGTACGTCCTCGCCTTCCTGCCGTGCGCCCGGTAGCAGTCGTCCTCGATCTGCTTCACACCCCGCCCGGTCCACTCCCGGGCGTTCTCCCCCTGACCTGCGATCCGGGCATAGCCGGACATCTCCTGCAGGTGCTGGTTCAGCGCGTAGGCGAGCGCCAGGTCCCGGGCGAGCGGCGGGGCCACGTACCGGGACAGTGGCGCGGCGGTGAGGTGGGAGGCCGGTGTGGTGCCGCCGTGCCCGCGGAAGACGGTGAGGGTGCGGGGGGCGTACAGGGTGGCGGCGGCGTGCGCGGCGAGCGCGGTGCCGTCGACGGCCCGCTTCACCACGGCCACGTTCCCGGCGACGTCCTGCACGAGGATCCGTTCGGCGTCGACGGTGAGGATCTCGCCGGGGTGGATGGCGGTGCCGTCCGCGACGGTGGCCGACGTGGCGGCTGCGGAGGCGGCGAGGGTGGTCGTCTGGCCGGTGGTGAGCAGCGCCCTGCCGGTGATCAGCATCCGCTCGGAGTCGACGCCGATCAGGTCCCCGACGCCGACGGCGGCCGAGTCGGTGACGTCCACCCCGGTCTCGGACGCGTCGAGCGCTTCGGCCGTGGCGCCCGCCGCGGCGGTGCTGGCGGACGCGCCGAACACGCCGGCCACGGCGATCGAGCGCTGGAACGTCGGGCCGGTGGAGAACGCCGACGTTGAGGACAGGTCGATCTCGATCCGGCTGTACGGGGGCTCGTCGAGGTCGTCGCTGCGGCGCAGGAAGTACGACGACGGAGGCAGCACCACGCCCCCGGCAGTCACGGCGGTGACCGTAATGACCTCGTTCGCGCCGAGCCACAGCCGCCACGGGGAGGAGATCTGGTCGCCGGGCCAGTCGAAGTACCGGGTGGTCGTGGTCGGGTAGAACCGGCGATGACACAGCCCGTCGACCCCGCCGGAGCCGGCCTCGACAGCGCGGTCGATGCGGGAGTCGGCGTAGGCGGTCGCCGCGACGTCGAGCGCGGCCTTGGCCTGCTCGCGGGTCGCGTAGCAGGGCCGGGTGATTGTGCTCAACCTGTCCCTTGCTTTCGTTGGCGTCGGCCCGTCACCGGACCGTGGGTTGGAGCGGTATTCAGTTGTGCGTGCAACCAGCGGTCAGATCGGCTCCACGATGTGCCATCCGACCACCGACTGATCGGCGGCGATCCCCGTCACCGAGAACGACACCCCCACGGACCGTGCCGACACCCAGGCGATCCCGGCCGGCACACCGCCGGTCGACTGGACCGTCAGGAAGATCAGCGACGTGGCGGTCACCGCGGTCGTGGCGACCACCACCGGGGTAGCGCCGGTCAGCGTCAGCGTCCCCACCGTCGCCGCGGCACCGCCGGACTTGATCCGCAGCCCCTTCCCCGCGGTCGCGAGGATGAGGTTCCCGGCGGTGATGGTGGCGTCGCCGGTGCCGGCGATCGTGGTGACCGTGAGCGCGGCGCCGGACAGGGCGCCCGTGGCGGCGACGGTGCCGCCGGTGACCGCGCCCGAGGCCGCCACCGACGTCGCCGTCACCGCGCCCGCCGCGATGGCGCCGAGCCCGGACTGCCCGACCGCCAACACCGACGCGCCGGCCGCGTCCCGCAGGTCCAGCAGCGTCCCCGGCCCCCGCCCCGAGATGACCGGTGCGGAGGAGTTCGCCGACTGCGCCGAGATCGCCGGCCCCGACCCGGACGTGGCGCCCTGCACCACGGCCAGCGCGGCACAGTTCGACGCTCCCGTCGACGGCGCGGCCCGGGCGGTGACGGGGGTTTCGCCCGGGTCGGTGGTGACGGCCTGCACGGTGGCCACGGCTACTTCCGGCCCCTACTGCTGGCCGGGGATGTGGTCTCGGGGCCACTGCCATCCGTCGAACCGGCAGAAGTAGACCCCGCCCGGCCCCTCTTGGAGGGGCTCCCCGTCGTTGGGGCAGGCGGCGGGTCGCCGGTCTCGGACACGCTCGGCGTCGGCGGCTGCCTCGCGGACGATGTCGAGGTACTGGTACCAGGAGATGGCTCCTCCTCCTCCACGTCCCCGCCGGAGTCCGGCTCAGGCTCGGCGGGTGCGGCCAGTTCGGGCATGTGCCCCGGCTCGCCCGGCCCGGCCTCGACCGACGTCGGCCCCCGACTCTCGGTGATCTTCGCCATTCCGTCCTCCCCTTCCCCACGCTCCCACCCGCACCGTGGGCACCGGTACAGCGCCAGCGCCCACGTGTGGCCGCACCCGGGGCAGCCGAACCCGCGCACCCTCGACAGACGCGGGACCACCCCGGGCGCGGCCGTCGTCACGCCGCCGCCACCGCCGCGCCGTCATCGATCGGGATGTACGTCATGACCCACTTCGTCTCGCCCGTGTTCGACGCCGACGCCTTCAGGTTCAGCGCGCCGGCCCGGACGATCAGCGGGCGCCACAGCGCCTGCACGTACGTCACGTTCGGAACCTCCGACGCCGCCACGGGGGTGCCGCCGATCGAGGACACCGACTGCACGCACAGCAGGTCCGTCGCCACGCCCGACGTGATCCCGTACAGCGTGCCGACCGCGTCGGAGGTGCACACGGTCGCCGCGCACAGGTCCGCCGCCGCCCCGCCGGACGGGGTGTAGGTGAGGTTCAGGTTCGTCGCGGTCGCGCCGAGCACGACGGTGACCTCGCCGGTCACCGACGTGATCATGACCTTGCCGCCGGTGACGGTGAACATGGCCGTCGACGCGGTCTGCGGAAGGGTGAACGTCGCCTTCGTGACCCGGATGCCGAGGAGGAGGGACCGGATCTGGTCGCCCTGGATGATGACACTCATGTCTGCCGCCCCTTCTCAGACGCTCGGGTCGGCAAGGTTCTGCGGCTTCCGCTGCACGGCCAGCCCGGACATGACGTAGAACGCCGCGCCCAGCTTCGTCGCCCCCGGCTGCGCCATGTTGATCGACAGCCATTCGAACCCGTCCGACAGCTGGTTCGCGTCGACCTCGATCACCACCACCTGCGAGTGCTCCGCCGACGTGCCGGCCCCGCCGGTGTCGGTGATCTCCGACCCCGCCGACTGGGACACCTCGGCCCACGTCGACGCCGAGGTGAGCGCGAGCGCGTCCTTCAGGTAGTACTTCGTGATGATGTCGAGATCTTGAATGCTGCCGCCCGACGCGGCGGTCGACTCCTGCAAGTCGCACTGCAGGTCCGACGCGGCGGTGCCGATCGACGCGAACAGCACCACCGCGCACCGCTGGTAGTTCTTCATGTGGACCCGGAACCCGGTGTTCGCCCCGGTGTTCAAGTTCACCGGAAGGACCCCGGGGACGATGTCGAAGTCCTTGCCGAGCCCTCTCACGCCTGTGGTCACTGTGGTGCCTTCCTGTCAGGTGTCCCCCGCCGGGGGTTTACTGCCGGCGGGGGCCGTTCCCCAGGCCCCGGGGTTCTACTGCCGGGCCTGGTCTGTCTGCTCGGGCGGCGGGTCCGCGGCGTCCAGCTTCGACAGGGCGTCCGCCACGCTACGGAGGGTCCGGACCGCGTCGACCAGCTCGGCGTGCCGCCCGGCCAGCGGGGCGACATGGCGGGACTCCGTCGCCTGGATCGCCCCCACATCCCCGGCCAGCCCGGCGACCGCGTCGTCCACCGCAGTGACGGCCTCGCCCAGCCGAGCGGACAGGGCGCCGATCGCCGTGTTCGTCGCCGCGACCTGCTTCGCCGACGCCATCAGCCGGCCGGCGGAGCCGGGTTCTCCGTGTCCAGATCCGACAGGGACTGCGCCGCCGCGGTCACCTCCGCCACCCGCGCCTCCAGGCCGGACGTGTCCACGTTCGCCTGCGCCTTCAACTCATCAATGTCGGCGCGGATCCCGCCGATCGCCGAGTTGATCTGCCCGACCGCGGCGTTGATGTTCGCCGCGATGGTGTCTACCTGGTCCTGGGTGGCCAAGGTGCCGATCCTTTCGGTGAGTGCAAGTAGCTGGTTCCCGATGCCCCGGAGCTGGGAGGCGATGTCACCCAGCTCGGGGGCATCGATCGGGATCGTGATCTTCACGGGTGAACGGCTATGCCCGCGTCGCGAGCTGAACGAACGGCGACAGGGTCGGACCATTGTTTTGAGGTGTAATGGCGCTGTTTAGCCACGGTCGCCCGTCTACTCTCTCAATGATCCTGTACGCGGTGTGGTCCTGGTTGAACAGGAAGTGCGGCGAGGACATGGCGGACATGACCTGCCGGTCCCCCACCAGGTAGAAGCCCAGGTCGACGAAGGAGATGTCACCGACCGTGCCCAGCACCCCGGGGGCCTTCTCCGTGAACACGACCGGGCGGCCGAGGATCGTCATGGGCGGGCCGACCGCGCCGTTGTTCAGCCAGATCGCACTGCCGCCGGTCCCGACACTGAGCGCCATGGTGGCGAGCTCGGGGAAGCAGTCGATGGAGCAGATCCACACCGCGGTCCCCAGCGACTGCGGCAACATGCGGGCGTACATCTTGACGATGTTCTCCCACACGATCGTCGCCGCGACCTGCCCGGTCTCCTTCGCCACCGAGATGATCGCCGTGTTCCCCGTCGACAGGGCGCCCATCGGCTGCCCGACGCCGCTCCCCTTGAGGAACGCGATGTCCTCGTAGAACGCGAGCGCGAGCGGGAAAATCTCGTCGATGAACGCCTGGAAGGAGATCAGCGAGTCGGACAGCAGCTCGTTCGGGACCGTGGTGTAGCAGGTGAGCTTCTTCGCATCCAGCACGACGCGGGAGAACGACGCCTGGGACGCGGTCAGCGCCGCGCCCTCCTCGGTCCAGTAGGCGACGATGCCGCCGAACACGTTGGACACGTTGGAGGTGGAGTCGATCGCGGGGAACGGGACCCGCAGCGTCTCCATCGGGATGACGCGGGCGCGGGACCGGACGATGCCGTCTTCCAGCGACACCCGCAGCAGCTCGGCCCGCAGCGTCTCCGGGATGAGGAACCCGCCCTCACTGGGCACCGTGCTGCTGAACGCGTTGCGGATGCGGGTCAGCTTGTTCTGCCGGTCGACGGTGTTGTTCGTCAGGTGCCAGATCGCCTTGAAGTAGTCCGCGCTGGCGCCGGGGCCGGTGAAGTCCTTGTCCAGCGCGGCGCCCATCGCCCGCGGGTTGTACAGCTTGTACGCCGCCCCCGGCCCCCGGCCGGACGGTGCGGGTACGTCGCGGGGGGTGAAGTCGAGCCGGCTGATCGGCCCCATCTCGTCCTCGTGCTCACGCAGGAAGTCCGCCAGGACCCGCTGGGTCTCGTCCTTGACCTGCGCCATGATCGACAGGTCCTGCCCCATCACCGCGCGGGCGGTCGCGCCGACGGCGTCGTAGAACTGGCCGGACTTGAACAGGTTGTCGACCCGCGACCGGTCGGAGAACATGTCCTCCAGCTCGGGCAGGGTCTGCGGGATGACGACCCGGTCGACCTCGCCGGTGCCGGTCTGCCCGGCTGGGGGTGCGCCGGCCCGGTTCAGGATCCGGCCGAGGTCGGCGGGGTTGATGCCCCGGTCGCGGAGCATCCGGCGCTGCCAGTTGGTCAGGCCGGAGCCGTAGCGCGGGCGCGTGACGGTCATAGCTGTGCCTCCCTCAGGGACGCCCGCAGGGCGGCCAGGTCGATGGTGCGGTCGGCGTCGGCCGTCGGGGCCGGGCCGGGTGGTGCGGGGTCGGGGGGTGCGGGCACGTCGTTGCGGGCCTGGTCGATCGCGGCGCGGATGAGCGCACCGGACAGGCCGGTCGGGTCCGGCGGCGGCTCCGGTGCTGGCTCCGGTTCGGGTCGGGGCAGCGGCGGCAACACCGTCGGCGCGCGGTGCGGTGCCTCGGCGGCGGGGACATCACCCATGACGGCAGCGACCGCGGCGGCGAACAGCCCCGGCGACCAGCCCCGCCCATCCGGCGCCGGAACAGCGGCCGGTACCGGTGCGGCGGGGGTCATCGGGAACGCCCGAGCCGGAACGGGCTCGGCGGCGGGGGCGTCCTGCCCGAGGCCGCGGATGGTCGCGACGAGCCGGGCCGGGTCGAACGCTGCGTGCGCGGGGGCAGCTCCGCGGACCACGGCGTCTGCGAACGCGGCCGGGTCCAGCGTCCACCCCGGGCCGGGAACCTCAGGCTCCGGGTGGGGACCGGCCGCCGCGGGGCTCGGGGGACTCGCGGCGGCCGGCGGGTGCTTCCCAGTGCCCGTCGACCCTACCTCGGGCTCGGGCGCCGGTTGGGCAGGCACGGCCGTGGCCGCGCCTGCCGCCGGCCCCCCCGCCCCGGCAGCAGCCGGGGGCCGAGCCTGCCACCCCGCAGTGGCCGGCTCGTCTTCGGTCCGCCGGGCGGCGACGCCGACCTCGTCCGCGAGGCCGGCGTCGACGGCGTCCTGCGCCGGGAACCACGTCTCCGCCCGCATCAGACCGCGCCACTTCGCAACGCCGCCGCGGGCACGGTCGTGGTAGATCTCCGCGATCATCTGGGACAGCTGGTCCAACACTTCGGACATGGCGCCCATGTCGTCGCAGGTGCCCATGCAGACACCGCCAGCGTCGTGGATCATCCACTGCGACTGGGCGGCGGTGACGATCCGGTCGCCGGCCATCGCGATGAACGACGCCGCGCTGAGGGCCGCCCCGTCCACCGACACCGTGACGGTCGCCGGGTGCGCCCGCAGCGCGTGGTAGATCGCCAGGCCGTCCCACACCTCACCCCCCGGCGAGTTGATGTGCACAGTCACATCGGCCGCCTGGGTCGCGGTCAGCGCGGCGACGAAGTCCCCGGCCGTCACCCCCCACGCGCCGATCTCGTCGTAGATCCACACCTCGGCCGCCGGCCCGGCGTTCGTGATCCGGAACCAGGTCCGGGCCGTCGCGGTCAGGTTCGTCGGCCTCGCCTGATCCTGCTTGGGCCGCCGGTCGAGCATGGCCCGCACACGGTCGAGATCCACCGTCATCAAGACCCCTCATATTCGGTGGCGCCACGGCCGAGCCCCGGACCGAGGACGGGCCGAAGCCGAAGCGACCGGTTCGCGCACCGGCCACCCGCAGCCCGCCGGTTGTGGACGCGCATCATGCGTCGCTCAGCGCCGCCCTGGGTGAACGCCCGCTCGGCGGAGCAGTCGCAGCCGTCGCCCCACGACACCTCGCACTGCCATGGGCGGGTGAACAGCCGGCCGCGTCGGGACGCGCCCCACGCCTGCCATCCGACGCGGTAGGGGTCGGCGAACGGCTCTCTCGTCCTGGTCATCGCCACACCCCTGCCAGCGTGCCCCGACACCGTTCCCGGCCGAGGCAGCCCACGTAGCCGCCGTACGCGCCGCCCGGGTAGAACTTCAGCGCCCGGTCGAGCTCGTCGGTGTTCCCCAGCCACTTCCCGTCGATCTCCGCACATGGCGCACACCGGCTCGCGTCGTTGATCTCCACGGCGTATATGGCCCCGACCGTCTTCGATCCCCGCAGCGTCTCGACCCGCGCGGCGTTCTGCGCCCCCGTCAGCGCCGCGCCAAGCTGCCGTGCCGGCTCCGCATCGGTCAGCGCGTCGAGCGCATCCGCCACAGCGTCGGCAACGCCGTCGGGGGTGGCGTCCGGTCCGTTCGCCCGCATCGCCGCGGACGTCGCCGACAGCCGCAGGCCGGTGCCGAGCTGGTCGGCCACCACGCGGGCCACGTCCGGCATGCCGCCGGGCACGACCGGGCCGAGGTCGACACCCTGCGCAGCGGCCTCTGCTACGAGCCGGGCGGCGGCCTTCTCCGCGATGTCCTCCATCGCCGCGGACAGCTCGGCCGCGGTTGCGTCCACGTCCACGGTCAGCCCGGCCAGGTCCGCCAGTGACCCGGACCGGGCGATCCTCCGGATGGCGTCCACGAGGCCGGACTTCTGGTCGTCGCCCAGGTCCGCCCACACCGCAAGTAGCACGGCGAGGGCGGCTTCCCAGTCGTCCTGCAGCGGCTGCACGTCGGGCAGTTCGGCCGGGTCCAGGTCGGGCTGCGCGTTCCGCGGCCGACCGGCCAGGGCTAACGGCTGGCGGCCCGACGGGATCACCGGCTGCCGCGACTCGGGCTGCGGAACCGCGCCCAGTCCAGCACCGGCCCGGTTCAGGATGTCCCGGGCCTCGTCCCAGGTGATGCACCTGTCTACGCCGAGGTAGATCGACTGGACCATGTCGGCCAGTTCCCGCGGCGACATGGTCCCCTCGCCGCCGCCTCCGTCGGCACCGACGCTGGACCCGACGGCGATGTCGGGCAGGTCGAACGCCGCGAGCACCTCGGCCTTGTCGAACCCCGCCGCGATCAGCGATACGGCCGCATTGACCTTGGAGTCCCGCGCGGCGTTCTCCGCCTCCCAGTCCTCCGCGACCGGGTTCACGTAGTCGAACTCCAGCTCGGCCGCCGACGGGCCGTACATGGGCAGGAGCCGCCGGTTCAACGCGCCCCGGAAGCGTTCGCATCTCGGGACGGTGAAGTGCTTGTCGAACCACCTGTCGCTCGCGTCGGCCGTGGCCCGGTTGACGTCGTCGAGCATGCCGACGGCGAACTTCGGCATGCCGAACGCCCGCAGGATCGCGTCGGTGGTGACGCCCATGCCCTCGATGAACTGCATGTCCCGCTGGCTGATGTTGCGGTCGATCCACTTGCCCTGCTCGATCACCGCGACCCGATGGGCGTTGGCCACGCCGCGGTGCTGCTCCTGCCAGCGCGCGGTCATCTCCGCGAACTCGTCGTCCTGGAGACGCTTCTCCACCTCGATGATCCCGCCCGGCTCCGCGCTGTTCCGGAAGAACGTCCGGTTCCATTCCTTCTGCGCCGTGTCCGTGTCCAGGTCGGTCAGGATCGACTGCACCGGCCCCATCCCCCGGTACGGATCCAGCGGGTTCGGCATCCTGGTGAAGATCACCTGGTCGCGCTCGAGCGGGATGTGCTCACTGTCCGGGCTGGTGTAGACGTAGCCGCGGATGAACTTCTCCCGGTCCGGCACCGGCGTCATCCGGTCCGGACGCACCGGCCAGATCTCCAGCGGCAGGCCCTTCGTACCGCCTGCGCGGGCGACTACCCACCAGCCCTCGCCGGTCAGGTCGAGGTGCTGCTGGCTGGTCTCGAACAGCTCCTCGCGGGAGAAGAACTGGTTCGGGGTGTTCAGCAGGTCCAGCGCGGCGTGCCGGGTGACGGGGGTGCGGTCTTCCTTCTTCCCCGACGCCGCCGTGCGCCACAGGCCCCACTCGACCGCGGCCGTTGAGGTGGAGGTGCGGTTGACGATGGCGAACAGCGTCCCCACGGTGCCCATCGCCCGGAGCTGGGCTTCCTGCCCCGACGGGGTGGACCACACTGCGGACAGCCGGTTGTCCGAACCGCGGCCCACGTAGGGGACGGGGGAGTCGTTCCGGGGTCGGCGGACAGCGCTAGCGGCTGCGGCGAGAAGGGACCTCACCTGCCGCCGCCGGCCGAGCGGCGCGGTGAGTCGTCGTCGAGGTGGATGTGCAGTTCAACCAGCCACAGCCCGAGCCCGGCGGCGAGGAGGCCGGCCCAGGGGCGCCAGGTGGCGGCGGCGGCGGTGCCGCAGCACACGGCGGCGACGGTAAGGAGGTGTGGTGCGACCGCGACCCAGCCGCGGGCTATCACCCGTCCGGCCGCACGGCGGGCCGTCACAGTCCGTCGCCGGGGTTGGATCACATCCGTGGCGTAGGCCAGCAGTGACGGCGGATGGTGCCCGTTTGCCTCCACCGGCACACGCAGGTCCGTCACACGAGCAGAGTAAGCCCCGGTTACAGCATGTGGCCATCACCTGCCCGGATGCGGCGCGGCGGGGCCGAACGAGTGACACCGTTGAACCAGCCGCACGGCGAGGGCAGGCTCAGTCGGTATGACGACAACCCTCAACCCGGCCGCCCCGTGGTGGGACGAGTACGCCGACATGCTCCCCGGCCCGTTCCTCGACACCATCGCCGTCGAAGACACCGCCGAGCGGATCTGCACCTACGAGACCAGCATGGTCCCCGGGCTGCTGCAGACTCCGGAGTACGCCCGGATGGTCATGACCGCCGCCGGTGCCGAACCGGACCTGGTCGAGCGGGGCGTGCGGCTGCGGCTGGCCAGGCAGCGGATCCTGTCCCCGGACCGGGCCACCCGGCTGGACGTGATCCTGGACGAGGCCGTCGTGGTCCGGGCCGCCCAGGTCGACACCGGGCAGCTCGGCGCCCTGCTGACCTGGCCCCAGCGGCCCTACGTCACGGTCCGGGTGGTGCCGTTCACCGCCGGACCGGTCATCCCCGGGCAGGCCCCGTTCAGCGTGCTCCACACCGCGGGCGGGGTGCTGGCCTACGCGGAGAGCCCCCGCGGGGCGGTCCTGTCGGATGCTGCAGCGTTCGGCTGGGATGCGCTGTTCGACCGGCTCGACGCGCTCGCCGCATCACCGGAGGAGTCCGCCGAGCTGATCCGCGGCGCCAGGCGGGCGGCCCAGGGCTGATCGTCGGGATCCGGGTCGGCGGCTGCCAGCGCACCGCCGACCGGATCGTCCGCCGGCTCGAGCACCCCGCCGGACAGGGCGTACCTCATGCCCTCACCGCGCCGATCTGCTCCGCCGCAACCACCAGCGCCCGGCCGCCGAGGTGCCCGGCGGAGATCCGGGCGGCCATCGCATCGACCTCCGACTGCAGCACCGACGGGCCGACACGGACCACGAGAGTGTCCCCGGGCCGGATCACGAGGCCCTCGGCCGCGCCCTCGGGCAGCACGACCGTAACGGGCGGACCAGGCGGCGGGGTGGGTGGGGTTGGTTCGGTCATTGCAGAATCCTCACTCTCGGACGGGCGCCCTGGTCCACCTCGGCGCACAAATACCGCATACAGTCCATTGCGTGATCATTCAGCTTTAACGGTCGCTCTTTCTCCTCTTTGCCATCCTTCGCCGGCTCCCACACGTACCCGTCGATCTCCTCGACCGTGCACGTCGGCCTGCTCACCTCGGCCAGCTCCGGGTCCCGCTCGACCAGGGCGTCCCGCAGCACGAACAGCCGGGGCTTCCCGTCCCCCGCCGATCGCAAGCGCGCTTGCACGGCCTGGATGCCTTCCGCTACCGCCTTCACTGCTGGCACCGTCGACATGCCGAAGTGGCGTTCCCACGTCGCCCTGTCCTCCGCATCGTGATCCGCGATGATCGCCCGCGGCTTCGGCACCGCCCACTTCCCGTCGGGCGCGCACAGCCGCAGCACATGCCGGGCGTGATCCTCCACGAGACGCCGGGTCCGATACACCTCACGCAGGAGGAACAGGCGGCCGTCGGGATCCTCAGCCCACTCCTGCCAGACGAACGGATTCGTGTACCCCCAGTCGATAACGTGCCAGCGGGTCCACGACGGCGGCGGCTCGAACCTGTCCAGAATGTGCACGGCAGGCGACCAGTCTTCGTACACGGTCCCCTCAGAGCTGACCCACCGTCCCCAGCGGAGCCGCTGGTACCGGGCGCCGGAAAGGGCCTCCAGCCTCTCCAGGTAGATGGTTCCGCGGTGCGTCCACGCCCCATCCGTATACAGCAACGGGTTGTCTTCGTGCTGGCTATAGAGCATGACTAGCCGGTGGTCACGTTCCATCGTCTTCAGATGGTGAGTTGGTGCGCCGGGGTTCGATGCCATGATCAGCTGCTGGTACGGCAGGCGCCCATTTCGGAGCCGAGTGTTGATCGTCTCGATGTCCTCCAACGACAGCTCTACGGCTTCGTCCGCGAAACACAGGTCGTACTCGGTACTGAGGAAAGCGGTCGCCTTGTCGCTCCCGCCCATCACCAGGACGGAGCCGTTGGAGTACCGGTAGCTGGCCGGCTCCTGCTGACTGCCGCCATAGAACTTCACCAGCCCGGCCGCGATGGCTTCGGCCGCAACCTTCTCCCGAAACGAAACGAGAGTTGACGCGGTCAGCGAGGTGAGGGTCTTCCGGACGACCAAACACCGGACCTTGGGCACGGTCGCGCAGGCGAGGTGCAGCTTCATCAGGCAGGGCACGGACTTGCCGGTGCCAGCCGCGCCGGACAGGAGGATCATCGGCGCCTTGCTGCGCATCATCACCGCCGCAGCGCCGCGCGGTTCGAACCGGACCACGGTCATGTCGGTCATGCCGGCGGCCCGGCCTTCACCAGCGCAAGATAGTCCAAGGCTGCCAGTAGCCGCGCTTCGTCTTCACCGAACATGCCCAGCCCGGTATTGCACGGCCCGCACAGCAGCCCTCGGACACACCTCGGGCATCCTCTGTCCGGAGCACAATGCGTGTGATCATGGTCGACGTGCAGGCGACGGCTGTAGGCGATCGTGCCGCAGATCGCGCAACCGCCACCCTGCTTTCGCAGAGTTTCTGTGTACCAATCCGGCTCCACCCCATACCGGCGCGCGATGAACGCCGCGTAGTGGCAGTTGGTGCAACGCGGTGAGCGGCCGTCCGTCGATGCGCTGTTCCGGCTGAAGGTCGTCTCGGGCAGCCATTTGTCGCACACTCGGCACTGCTTCCGACCCTGGTCGTCCCGCTCGCAGGGATTACGGCGACGGTATGAGAATGCTGCTCCCGCGTCGCCCGTGCGGTTCCATCGGGCGTAGTGGCTGGCGCAGTATCCGCGGGCCGAGTGAGGGTCATCGCAGTCAGGGATGCAGCAGTCCGTTTTGGTAGTCCGGATCTCGACGGGACCGGGATCACCGCTCCTGGACCATCTACGCCAATGCGCGCCGCAGAATCCATGTGCGTAGTGCGCTCGGTCGCACTCCTCGACGGCGCACACTGCGTGTTGGCGCCTGACCGGTTCGGCGGGTCCGGGCGCGCCGTTCTTCCGCCATCTCTGCCAGTGCAGGGAGCAGTAGCTTCGTGCCAGGTTGGGCCGGGCGCAGCCCGACACGGAGCAGGCGGTTGTACGCTTCGCCACGAGGGCACCTCTTCGACAGGTGAACTCCACGCCTCGGGTCGGTGACAGCCGACGCCGGGGCCTTCTCGTGACAATTCTAGTCGATGCCGGCATCTCCGCCGACGATCTCGTCCGGGTCCACGCCGACGATCTCGTACCGCACTCCACCCGACAGGCTGACCTTCGTCTCCGCGTCGAGGCCGAGGAGCTTACGGCGGGACTCCGACAGTCCCTGCAGCAGCCGGGCCGCCGCGAGTGCGGGGGCGTCGTCTTCCAACGCCTCACCGTCCCACTCGACGACACCCTTGTTGTTGTAGGCCAGGTGGGGCCGGTTCATGATCTGCGTGGCCTTCGCGACCAGCTTGTCGAGCCGGTCCAGCTCGACCTGCCGGGCCTCCGCGCCGGCCTCTGCGGGTGCCGCGGCGAGGGCACGCTGCACGGCGTCGCGGGCGGAGGAGTGGTCGGCGTAGCCCAGGGCGCGGGCGATCTCCCGGTAGGACAGGCCGTCGACGCGGTGCCGCGCGGCGCGGGCGTCGAGTTCGGCGGTCTCGATCGAGCGGGTGAATTTGCCGTCGCCGTCCCGGGCTGCCGGCGGGGGACCGGTCTGGCGTGGGGGCGGGGGGTTGGTCACGGTGTGTCGCTGGCTGGTTCTGGTGTGGGTTGGGTGAGTGAGGTGATGAGGCCGAAGACGAGTAGGTCGATGGCGTCTTCGGTGCGTGCGGCGGCTTGCACGATTTGTGGCTTGTCGCGGCGCAACTCGTTGGCGATGCGGGCGCGTTCTTGGCGGCGTTCGTGGTCGGGGTTGGTGCCGCAGGCGGGGCAGGTGTCGGGTTCGGTCATGTGAACCTCAGGACGATGCGGATGATGGCCCAGCAGAGGACTGCGGTGGTGCCGAGTCCGATGGTGAGTGCGACGGCGGCGACTGCGACGGCGCCGCGGATGATGCGGCGTTCGTCGAGGCTGGTCATGGCCGGTCCACGTCGAGTGCGGTCTGCCCGGGGATGGTGGGGTGGCCGGCGGTCTGGCCGTTGGCGCGGGCGGCTTCGCGTGCCTGGCGGGCTTCGATGACGAGGACGCCGGCCATTTGGGATCGGGTGCGGTGTTCGCGTGCGGCTTCGGCGTTGATCCAGTCGATCATGTCTGGGTCGACGCGGACGGTGAGGTGCGCCATGTGTCGGATGGTACGGGTTGTGTGCGGTCAGGGTTTGTCGTGTCGGCCGAGTGGTGACCGTGGCGGAAGGTGTGCCTGTTCGGCGATGACGTTGAAGATGCGGTCGAGGGCTTCGTCGTCGGGGTTGAGTGCGTCGACGTCGAGGTCGGGGACGAGCCGGGCGAGGAGGTCGCGTCCGGCCCGTCGGGAGGCGCGGCGTGCGTGGATGGCGTAGACGACGGCGAGGGCGGCGGCTGCCCAGATGCCGGCGACTACGGCCCAGGTGGTGCCCACGGCAGGGTCCTTTCGTCGATGATGGTGCGGCCGACGATGACGGGTAGGCCGTCGGTTCGGGCGCAGTCGATGCCGACGACCATCTCGTTGAGTGCGGGGTCGGCCTGGTCGTCCACGAGTTGCGCGAGGATGACGGGTGACTTGTATCGCATGGTTTGTCCGGTGAAGCGGGCGCCGTCGAGTTGGGGCCATTGGCCGGTTTCGGCCCAGAGTTCGGCGGTGACGGGGACCCAGTAGGTGGCGGTCATCGAATCATCGTTCCCATGGCAGGCCGGTTACGGCGTCGCGGGGAACCGCTTCGGCGGCTGCTATGTCGCAGGCGGGGCAGCACGACGCGGCCTGCTCGGGGATCTCAATGGCGCCGATTTCGTACCGGAGCCGGTGGACCCGGGCGGGTGTCCAGCACAGGCGCCCGGCTTCTTCGGTGGCCGCGGTGAAGCTGATGCTGACGTAGGGCCACTGTGCGGCGTGCCAGAGGAGCCGGAGCCAGGCGACGTCGACCCACTTCGGGCCGGAGTGGAAGCAGCTCGGACCCTGTGCGGTGAAGCCCAGGACGGAGCGGGGGCAGGCGACTTCGACCAGCGGGTAGGAGTAGCGGCCGAGGAGGAGGTCGCAGCCGGCGTGTGGTGCGGTGAGTGCGTGGGTGCGGTCTGCGATGGCTGCGAGGGCGGGTTCGGGCTGGGTCCAGCCGTCGTCGACGTCGGGTCCGGCGATGTCGGTGGCGGGGTCGTGGGTGAGGCACAGGATCCGGTACGCGCTGCTCACTGCCGTTCCCGGAGTTCGCGGCGGATGACGTCCATGGTGGTGTGGACCGGGTCGTCGGCGCCTTCGTAGCAGTCCTCGTGAGTGCAGTACGGGCGAGGCGCGCTGTTCGGCTCGAACGGGTGGGTGAGGTGGTCGATGACTCGGGCCATGGCGGCCTTCTCGGCTCCGGCGCGGAGGAGCTGGTCGGTGAGGTAGGCGTTGGCCTCGTCGAGGGTCCGCCGGCGTAGTCGGAACGCTGTCGGCCAGCCGGACGGCGGAGTGGGCGGTTCGGTCACGGCTGGTTACTACCTGTGGTCCAGATGGCCGGTCCCATGGTGGGCATCTCGGCGAACCGGGCGCGGATGCCGGCCTCGGCCAGCCGCCGACGCCGGCGGGCGGCGAGGTTTCGGACGGCTTCCATGCCGAGCCCGGCGGTGAACCCGCCGAGGAATGCGCCGCTGAACGACCAGAGGGCTTGGCTCACGGCTTGTCCATCCGGTAGGTGGCGACGAGTTCGAGGTAGCGGTCCTCGGTGATCGGCTCGTCGTTCAGCCAGTACGACGTCATGCCGGGGATGAACTCCCGGAACGGTGACGGCCCGACCAGGCCGGGGATGATCGCCTCGCCGCAGATGCGGCACTCGTAGTGCCGGTCTTCGTGTTCGTCCCGGCAGTCGGGGCACCAGTAGGTGGGTCCGTCGACGGCCTGGAGCGTGGGGTAGGCGCCGTCTTCGCGGCGGTGCTGGTGCCCGGCCCGGTCGGTGTGCTGCCAGTCCGGGTCGGGGCGTTGCAGGTTGCTGGTGACCTCGATGCGGTCGCGTTCGACGCGGAGAGTCCAGCCTGCCGGCCAGTCGGGGAGTTCGGATGGGGCGGTCACGTCTGGGTCCTTTCGGGCTGGTCGCCGTCGGGGTTGTCGATGTGTTCCTGCGCGAGCCGGTCGAGTTCGTCACGCTCGGCCCGGGGCCGGGACTTGGTCCAGGAGCAGTCCGAGTTGGTGCAGACGCGGACGAGAGTGCCCGCGTAGTGGGCCGGCCGGGCCGGCATCACGACATGGACGGTCACGACGTCACCGCCCTCTCATCGGGGTGACGGTGGCGGGCGGTCGCCACGGCTCGACCCGCGGCCGGGTCTGGATCACTTCGGCGGTGTGCTCGCCACACACGAACACCGGCCCTCCGAGGTCCAGCATTTCCCGCGTGAAGAACGCCGGGACGCATCCGGTCAGCTCGGACAGGGCGACGAGCTGCTCCCACGACGGGGCCGCCTCACCGGCTTCCCACTGGTCGACGGCCGGTTCTTCGGCGAGGCAGGCCCTGTCCACGCTCGGACCTTCGAGGCCGTTGATGTTGAGCGCGGTCGTGATCCGGCCCGGGTAGGCGACTACTCGTCCGGCCCTGTAGTCGGCTTCGAGCCGGGCGAGCGCTCGTACGGCGGCCTGATCGGCGCCGACCTCACGCATCGTCCGGGGCTTCGGCCTGCGAGTGGAGGCGACCGGTTCCGGTTTCGGCACCGGATTTGAGGCGACCGGCTCCGCCACGGGCTTCCGGCAGTCGCGGCACCGGTCTACCTGGTCGTCGCAGTGCCGCACGCTGGCCTCCACCGTCCCGCAGCACATGCACGCCAGATGGCCCTGCGCCCCGCCGCGGTGCTTGTCCGGGTCGGGCCGGGGCCAGAGCGGGCAGGTGCGGATGTGGATCGTGTGGGTACCGGCGTCGGCCATGCCGGCCCACGGCTCACCCTTCGCCCGCAGTTCGTGGGGGTACCAGGCCCGGCCGCGGAACGGGACGTAGACGCCGGCCGGGTCGGTGTGGGGGTTGAGGGGGATGTTCTTCCGGGCGGCGGTTTCGACCCAGATGACGGCGCGGCTGCAGAACATGCACCGGCCGGCGGTCACGGCCGCCACCGTTCCCGCCAGCCCGGATGATCCTGGTAGGCCAGCGCGATGTTCCGCATGACGGTCATCGCCCACCACTCGCGGTCGCCCACCGAGAGCCAGTCGGGGTAGTCCCACGCCACGGCGTAGACGTCGTGCCCGCGGTCGAAGAGGAACTGCTGCAGGCCGATGTCGTACCAGTCGTGGACGTCGGCGCCGAGCGCTGCCAGCCGGTCGTATCCGTCGGGGACTCGGCTGTCGGGTGGAAGCTCGGGCGGGCGATGGAGGTCGGTGCCCTCCAGGGGGAAGGAGTAGAACGAGCCGCCCTGGCCCTTCACTGCGGGTCCAGGGGGCGGTCGGTCAGTCCGGTGACCCGGATCCACGTCATCGACATGTTGTTGTCGAAGCTGTAGGCGGGTTCGACCGTGAAGGTGGGATCCCCCACTGGCCGCCAGCCGGTCGCGGCGAGGTCTTCGTGCCATTGCATCTGTGCGGCCTGGACGTGCGCGTCGAAGTCTTCCCCGGTCGGGACCGGTCCGGGAATGGGCCGCGCGATGGTGAACCGCTGACCGGTCACGCCGCTCACTCCCAGTCCACGACGGTGACCGGGACCGTGCCGCCGGCCCACCAGTCGATGCACCAGTCATGGCCAGCGCCCCGGATGTTCGCCATGACGTGCAGGGTGCGGCCCGGCAGGTCGTTCAGGTCTGGCCTGCCGTCGGCGCCGCGGTCCTCGCCCGGCCACCAGTCCTCGCCTTCCGCGTACTCGGCGACCGCCTCGGCGAGCACGTCGTCCGGGACGTGCCCGGGGGCGGCCAGCCACTCGCCGTCTTCCCCGATCGGGCACAGGAGGATCCCGGCGTACCGGGTGGCGCCGGATTCGGTCATGAGCCGGGCGAGTTCGGCTGACGGCCCGGTGGGTTCGACGGGGCCGATGGGCAGGGTCTGCCCGGTCACTGCGGGTCACCTTCCAGCATGTTCTCAGCGAGGCCGGCGGCCCAGTCGAGTACGGCCAGCACCTCGCCGACAGTGCGGCTCCGCTGGTCGTTCCACGCACTCAGGCTGCGGACGTGGATCGCCTCGGCCAGCCATGCCTGGACCGGGCCGGAGTAGTCCGGCCTGGATGCCGGGGGCAGGTCCGGGTACAGGGTGTGGACTGCGGTGGCGATGGCGCTGCGAACGCAGGCCCGGTCGTCGTTGTCGCTCACCGTGGCGCCTTGCCGCCAACCTCGCTCGACGATGATCCGCCGGGCCTCACGGAAGACTGCGGGGAGACGATTGGTCGTCGCGTCGATCTGCCCAGTCACTGGGGTGTCCTCTCTGCCGTGCGGGACGCGCTCGCCAGCAACAGGGCCAGCAGCTCGTCCGCCTGCTCGGGCTCGCTGACCGCCTCCTCGCGGAGCCGCGCGTATATCGGGTTGTCGGGCGGGATCGTCTTGAGGCGGAAGTTGCCGAGGCGGCGCATGTCCTCCCATTTCCGGATCCACCGGCCGCCGCGGGATCGGATCAGGAGCGGGAGCCGGTCGTTGTCGTGGCCGTTGTTGGCCCACCGGACATAGGCCAGCGTTCCCGCCGTCGCGGTCGCGGTCGGTTCGGTGAGGTTGCAGGCGACCACCCGCAGGTCCGGGCTGGTCACGGGGGTGTCCTTGGGTTCGCGGCGCGCGGTCCGTCCGTCAGCACCCTGCACACTCCCCCCGCACACCAGGCAGCCCGGCAATGACCGCTGCCTCAACGTCGCCCGGCAGGTCCCGCAGCCCCTGCCAGCCACGCACGGGGACCGGCTCGGGCAAGACCCGCACGTTCCGGAACTGCAGATGGAACAGGCCACCGCCGGCCCACGGGTCACCGCAGCCGCAGTCGATCTCCGGGAACTCAGGCCCGTAGCCACAGATGTCGTACAGGTCCGCAACGGACGTCACAGCGCCCGGGCGCTGCTCCCACGGCGGCACGCCCGAGACGGGCATCCCGCAAGCCCAGAAGTCGACCGTGAGGCGGACCATCGGATGGTCGAAGGCAGCCCGGTCGAGCGCCCGGCCGGTGATGATCGCGATATCGCCACGGACCGCGGTCGACCAACTGCGGTTCTCGACCATCTTCGCGCACGGGTCGACCGACGCCTGCCCGATGCACCACGCCCACGGATTCCGGACCACCAGCCCCTTCACGCCGCCACCCCCCGCGCCCGCTTCCGCGCCTCCGACAGACGCCACGACTCACGCCGCCGCGCCAACCGCTCCGGCCCCCGCAACGTCTTCTGCCGACACCGCTCCGAACAGTGCAGCCGCACCCCGACCGCGAAACCCGGGCACGCGTCCCGCAGGCACCGCCGGACGATGTGCCCGTCGACTGAGTGCCGCACCTGTCCTTTGTCGTCCAGCTCGGCCCACGGCATGGCCTGCGGGTCGTCGATCGTGTCGTCGTCCCACCCGGCCGGCGGCACGTACCCCAGCGCGCGAGCCTTCCCCTCGGTGATCCGCGACGGCCCGGGCCGGTCGGCCAGGTCGGCATACAAGGCGGCCACTCGGACCGCGGTGTAGCGGCGGACGCTCACCGACCGCAGCAGCCCGTCGACTCTCACCGTCGAGACACCGAGCCGGCCGGCCATGTCAGCCTTGGGCCAGCCCGCGGCGAGCAGAGCGCGGAGCCGCCGGGCGGTGCCTGCGCCGTGGACGGTGTCGGGGCCGTTCCGCAGCGCGCGGAGCCGGGACAGCTTCTTGGTCCGGGAGTGGTCGGCGGTGGCGTTGGGGCAGCGGCACCGGTCGGTGAGGTACGCGTTGGTGGTGCCGTGCCTGCGTTCGGATGGGCAGTGCGGGTCGGGGGTCATCCGGGGGTCCTCCGGTAGGCTCACGGGTGCGATGTTGGGGTGTGGGGTGGCCCGGCGTGGAGGGGTCCCGCCGGGCCACCGGACAGTCAGGCCAGTTCGCTGAACAGGTGCGTTTTCCCGGCGATGCGTTGGGCGACGTCCATCCGTGGCGTTGCAGGTTGGTTCAGCATGGTCACCCGGTCACCACCGGAAGGCAGTCCTGCGCCAGACGGCGGGCGATGACCTCGCAGTACCGCTCGTCCGCCTCGATGCCGACAGCACGGCGACCGGAGTTACGGGCGGCGACCAGCGTTGACCCGGAGCCGGCGAACGGGTCGAGCACGACGCCGCCGGGTCGGCAGGCGTACGAAATCAGCGGGTCGAGGATGCCGACCGGCTTCTCGGTGGGGTGTAGCGACCGGTGATGCAGGTTCCGCACCGCGATCACCGACTGTATTAGGCGGGTGCCATCGTCGGTGTAAGACGTGTCGCCGATCTTGCCGGTGTGGCGCGTCTTGTCGCCCTTGTGCATGGGGACGTTCCGGTGGCCGTCTCCTCCGGCTTCACGCTGCGGGCTGCGGTATAGATCAGCCCACCGCCCGTGGTACCACTGCGCGGCGGTCTCGTGCACCCGCTTGAACCGGTCAGCGGCGAAGGACGAGCCGTTGGGCTTACGCCAGACGACGTCCTGCGCGAGCTTCCACCCGGCGAATTGGTCGCGCTGGTCGAGGAACATCCGCATCGATCCGAAGCACCACATCGACCGCGTGACCGTGGCGGCCACGGCGGGCCAGCCGTCGGGCCAGCTGTCCCACGGCAGCGACGTCTCGCCGTACGGCGGGTCGGCGATCACGCAGTCGACGGTCAGACCGAGGGTGGGTAGCACCTCGCGACAGTCGCCGAGGTGGAGCTGCACCCTGTCGTCGGAGTAGTAGAGCTCGGTCATGCCGCCCTCCGGTGTGCTTGGCGGGCGTGCTGCGTGATGACGCCGTGCGCGGTGGACGGTGACCAGTTCTCCAGCGCCGTCCAGTGCAGGACCCGGTTGCCGAGTTCGATGGATTCGGCGGTGACGGGGTTGTCGAACGTGTCGGCGTAACGGTCGTACCGGTCGGGAGTCACCCGGCCACCTCCGTGACGGTGACCCGCCTGTGGGCGTAGGTCATGTGGGGTCCTTGCCGAGTGCGGTGAGACCGGCGGCGATGACACGCCGCCACGCGTCGGCCTCGATGGGGGTGAGTCCCTTCACCTGGTCGCGCCATGCGGGGGGGATCCAGAGGTGGAGGTGGTAGGTGAGGCCGCGGTCGGGGCGGCCTGCGCCGGTTCCCTGGCCGCGGCCTCGGGGGGGTGGTGGCATGTCCCAACTCTAACAGAGTCGGACTGTGTTAGCAGCCGTTCAGCATGCCCCGCACCGCCGCTTTCTCCGCCGGGTCCACCGTCAGCCCGTACTCGGCCTTGACCGCCACCCAGCCAGCCGCGTACGCGCACCACGACCCGCGGTCCGTCGGGCGCCACGTCCCCGGGTCACGGTCCCCCTTCGACGTGTTCGCGTGGACAGTGACGGCGACGAGGTTCGCCGGGTCGTTGTAGTAGCCCCGCCGCTCCGCCGCCGTCCAGCTCCGGGCGCCGGACCGTTGCGCTTCGGCGAGCGGGACGAGGTGGTCGATCTGCAGTGCGGCCGGGTCGGCGGTCCGGACCCCGTCGTAGGACGACGTCCAGCACGGTGCCGCCGCCGCGGGGCACGACGGACGGCACTTCGAGTCGACCATCTCCCCCTCGCCCTGCGCGGCCAACACCTGCTCGCGGGTCGTGCACTTCCCGTGGGAGGTCCAGTCGCCCCACGCCTTGCGGTCGTAGTGGGCGCCGGTGTCCTCAACGGCGACGGTGAGCTGGTCGAGCTGGGCGGTGGCCGGGCCTGCGATCGTGGGGGGTGGGGTGGTGGTGCAGGCGGCGAGGACAGCGGCTGCGGCGAGCATGAGACGGATCTGCAGGCCAGTCATGCCCGTGCCGACGCGTCGAAGATGCCGGCAACGATCGACCAGGCAGACCGCACCATCGGCGGCACATCCGCCCGCACATCAGCCGTAGCAACCTGGTCGACGGGCAACCACCGCACCCCCGCGACCTCATCCGGCTGCCCGGTCGTGGTGGCGGTCGAGTCTGCGACGGCCAGGTAGAGCAGGTCGATGTGCCGGTGCTCCGGCTCGCCGCTCTGGCCTTTGCCGGGGTTGGCGGGGGCGACGAACTCCACGACCGCGTGCGGCTTCGGATGGTCCACCCCGTTCGGCGCGGACGGGGACGGTTCGCGGATGAGGACGCACGGCACCGCGGTCTCTTCCAGGACTTCCCGGACGGCGCATTCGTCGCCGGTCTCGTTCGGGTCGAGGTGGCCGCCGGGGAACTGCCAGCGGCCGGTGAGGAGGTGGTGGACGACGAGGTAGAGCCGGGCGTGGGGGTCGAAGACGGCGGCGGATGCGGTGAGGTGCCGGGTGTCCGGCGTCACGGGGGTCACCGCGGTTCGCCTGCTTCGACCGTCTTCAGCCAGCCGCCCATCGACACCCGGGCCTTGACCTGCGCCGTGTCGGGCAGGCCGGCCGCGTCGACCAACGTCAGGAACCCGCGGAGGTCCCCGACCGTGAACCGGCCCGAGTCGGCCGTCACCTTCACCACCTGCGAGGTCACCGCCGACTGCGCTTCGGCTTGGTCCAGCTCCGCCGCGATCCACGCACGGCCCATCCGACAGCGCCAAGGACGAAGAAGGCCAGCCATGTGTCCCAATACCCGACGGCCGGGACTGCCAGGTAGTCGGTATGCAGGGCACCGAGGGCGAGCATCACCGTCCACGTCGTGAGGAAGCTGGCGCCGAACTGGCCGGCGACCGAACTGAAGTCGGTGCGGTCCACGATCTCGACCTGGACCGGCTCGCTCTTCTTGCTGAGGATCGTGGCTGCGATGTCTGCACCGGGGGTGTTGGACAGGGTGGTCACGCGTCGTCCTTCCGGGTCATGGCTGCGATCTGCTCGCGGCCGTCGGGCATCTCCACGTACAGGTCCAGCGCGTCGATCAGCGCGTGCGCCTCCGCCTCGGACAGCCCGCCCACCGTCGCGCCCTTGCGGCCCACGATCCGCGCCACGACCGCGTTCTGCGCGGCACCGACGCCCTGACCGAGCTTGCTGAACTGCGCGACCAGCCGCTCCCGCAGAGCCTCCGGTGTCACGCCGTGCGGGTAGTCCTCCGCACCATCGTCAGTCGCGTCGTCCGGCTCCGGCTCACCCGGCTCCGACGCGCGCGCCGCCGGCAGCGGACTGGCCGGCCGACGGCCCGCCGTCAGGTCCGCAGCCACGATCACCGGCGGCGGGAACTCCTCATCCACCATCACCTCACCCCGACTCAACGACCCGCTGATCACCCGCAACTGCCCCAAGTCGTGATCCAGCCAACGGCTCGTCGACCGGCCCCCCAGCTTCGCCACCAGCTGGTCTTCCGTGATGTCCCACTTCCCGCGCCACCAGTCGATGGTCTCCGCGATCCGCACCGGCAACGGCACACCGCCGCCGTCGTTCAGCGTCTTCGTCGCGGCCTCCTTCGCCTCCTCGACGAACCACGGGGGCAGCACCGCGAAGATGCACTCCCGGACCCGGCGGGCACCGTTGTTGGCGTTGTTCTCGTAGATGTCGGCCATCTGCGACAGCTTCTGCGGGTCCTCGCCCTTCTTCCGGTCCCGCTTGTGGGGGACGATGAACGTCGCGGACACGCGGATGTTCGACTCCAGGTCCCACGCCCACGCCTGCAGCTCCGACTGGCCGTAGCCGTCGTCGCGGACCATCTCGTTCACGCCGTAGTGCGTGTTCCTCCAGCACCGGGCCAGCTCCCGGGCGAGGTGAACCGACGCGCCAGTGGCGTGCTGGCCGCCGCGGGGGACGCGGTAGAACGCCCGGTCGGCGAGGGCCTTCACCTTGCAGGAGTCGAGCATCTTCGCCCGCGCGGTCTGCTCGTTGCGGGGGAGCTGGTAGGCGGCGAAGATCGCGGCCTGGACTTCGGCGACGGCGCGGGACTGCTCGACGGCGGTTGCCTGCCCGAGCCGGGGTAGGGCGCCGCCGGGTGCGGGGGCGGGGAGGGTGTCGGTCACGGCGTTGCCTCCAGCGGGGTGATGGTCATGGGGTAGCCGTCGCGGATGCCTCCATTGATGGCGTCCCACAGGCACAGGTCGCAGACGTGGGCGGGCTCGTAGGCGCCGTCGGGGTGGGCGGGCGTGGGCGGGAAGGTGAGGTAGACGACTGCGGCGCGCCACCGGGACCGGGGTTCGTCGTCGCAGGGCTGGCAGTGGATGACCCCTGGGCCGCGTTGTATGTCGGTGATCGGGTCGCGCGTCACGCGCCTACTCCCCCTTCGGCAAGGATCGCCTGCTCTGCCATCAGGGCGGCCTCGATCAGCCGGTTCCCCAGCCACCGAGCCGCGCCCGGGTTCAGAGACACTGTGTCCTCCGTGCTGTCGCCGTGGACGCTGCGGTGCGTCACCTCGACGTGCGGGAAGGGGACGGCCGGGTCCGTAGTCACCACGGCCACGCTCACCGGGCATGCGGTCTGAGGCCCCCAGCTCATCGTGTGCGGGTCGTGCGCCCGCTTCCCGTCGGGGTCGGTGGTCCATATCTCGGACCGGTCCTCGCGGATACGGGTCATCACGCACTCACCTTCGGTATGGGTAGCTGCCAGTCGATGTCGAAGTCGCCGGCCTGCACGGCCTGGTCGTGCTGGAACTCCGCGTACCCGGGCAACGGCAGCTGCACGACGTCGTCCGCGTAGCCCGGCCAGATGCCCGAGGCGGAGCAGTTGGCGTACTCGTCCAGCGCCTTCCGGTTCCTCGTGGCCGCGACCCGCATCGCCGGGGCGTCCGGCTGCACGATCGTCACCAGGTACGGCGCCTCTTTCTCCTGCGCCACCAGCAGCGGAAGCGGCGGCGCCGCCTCGTCCGCCAGCCCGGCCGCCAGCAGGCCGGTCTTGTACCAGTCGTTCTGCTGGTGGTAGCCGTACTGGTGCATCGACTTGGCCAGCGACTCCGGGTCGGCCTGATTGCACGTCTTGTAGTCCGGGATGACGATCCGCGGCTTCCCCTGGATCGGGATGGGCTCGTTGATCAGCCAGTCCAGCCGGGCGCGGCAGTTCACCCCGAACATGTCGTTGCGCCAGAACAGCGACACCTCGGGTGTACCGGTCGCGGGGTCGAACAGGACACCCGCGACCGGATGCGCGCGGATCACCGCTGCCATGGCCTGGACCTTCTCCCACTCCCACGGGAGGAGGGGGATCTCACCGTCGGCGTACGCGTCTTTCTTCGCCTGCTGCGCGGCCTTCGTCTTGTAGTCCGGGAAGTCGAGGATCCGGACCGGGTCGCCCACTCCGAGGACTTCGCCGTGGGCGGCGTGACCGAAGTCGAAGATCCGCTTCGGGGGCTGTGGGTTGTCGGCCCACCATCGGAACTTGGCGGGGCAGGAGGGTGGGAGCAGGAGGCGGGCTCCGGTGGAGGAGAGGGATCCGCCCGGGATGGGGTCGGCGTGGTAGGCGTCGGCGGGCAGGTCGGTGTACCAGCGGCCGACCTCGACGGCCGGTGTGACCGTCACCTCCATGAGCCGTTCCAGATGCGCACGGGGTAGCCGTCGTCCCAAACGGCGAGGACCCGACGTCGGGAGCCGAGCCCGAGGGGGCCGCATGCGACGTGCTGCCCGAGGGCGTGGGGGGCGCGGGTGCAGACGAGGGTGAAGTCGACGGGCGCCCGGTCCACGCACAGGCCGGGGCCGTCGTCGTCGGGGGGCATGTCGTCGCCGGGCTGGCAGGTGTCGAGGGTGGTCATGTGGGGTCCTAGTTCGCGTCGGGGTCGGCGGTCACTACGCGGAGTTCCGGCGGCGGGCGGCGCATCCGGGACAGCACGTTGTCCCACGGCCTGATCCGGTAGACGGCCAGCACGGTGTCGCGTGCGGCGAGGACTACGTAGCGGCGGCCGTCGTGCTCGCGGACGAAAGCGGCCTTCGGGTCGACTGTGCCACCCGCCTGCAAATACGCAGCCCGAGCTCGCCGCGTCAGGGCTTCGTCGGTCACCATGCCCACACTCTATGGCGTACAAGCCCCGCTTGACAAGCGGGGTTCGTTGTTTGAGCCCGGCCTGTTAAGATCCCACAAAAGGAAGGAACCCGACCGCTGCGACCATCTGTCCTGATCGCGCAGCAACCGGGTTCCTCAAACCAGCATGGTCACGGTAGCCCACGCTGCGGCGACGCCGCAACGCAGTGGAGCCGGGCCGAGGAAGGAACGTCGTGGACGCGCTCATCCCGATCCACAGGCTCGCCTGGGAGCAGGTCGTTCGGAACATCCACCCCCAGCCCTGGGCGACGTGCCGGCCGGACAGCAGGCATCTGTCGTTCGAGGCGAAGGGCCTGTTGTTCCTCATCGCCACCTACGGCGACGAGACCGGGGCCGACGTCATCGTCAGCGACGACCATCTCTGCGCGATCACGAGCCGGCCGCTCGCCACGGTCCGGCGGTGGCGTACCGAGCCGGTCGAGCTTGGCCTGCTTCATCTTGACCGCGCGATGAGGCCGCGCCAGCAGCCGACCAGCTATCACCTGACCGTTCCGGACAACCTCTTCGAATCCGTCTGCATGAGCGACGCCTACGCGGGCAGCGTCACGCCGGCCATGCGGGCTGCTGTGGCGAGACGGGATGGCGACCGGTGCCGATACTGCGGCACGGAGGTTGGCCCGTTCGAGGTGGACCACGTCGTTCCTCTGTCGCAGGGTGGTCTGAGCGTCGCGGAGAACTTGGTGTGGGCCTGTGCGAGATGCAACCGGCGGAAGCGGGCGAAGACCTGGACGCCCGACCCGCTGCCGGCGGCCGTGACCCGTAGCTAGGCGGGGACAGCGGAACGGGCGCCGTGCCCGCGCCCGGCGGTAACGACGCCCGTCCCCGTGATCGACCTACGCGGCCCTGCCGGTCCAGGGGCGGAGGGGCCACGCCCCGTCCGGCAGATCCTCCGTACGCCCCCGCTGGATCAGGTAGTCCCGGAAGCTGGATGCCCAGCCGGCATGCCAGATCCCCTGAGCCATCGTCAGCTCCGTCAGGGTCATCGCCGCCAGCTCGGGGTACCGCCGGCCGATCGCCAGCATCACCCGCCACGCCGTGGTCGCGTCCCCGACCGCATCGTGAGCCCCCTCGGCCTGCACCCCGTAGTGCGCCGCCACCGCGGCCAGAGTGCGCGGCCCGGACCTGTACCGGTCGAGGTGCCGGTCGATGACCAGCGGATCCAGCACCGGCCCGTCGATCGCGAACGGCTCGTTGCACCACCGCCGGGACTCCCGGTCCAGCATGGTCAGGTCGAACGCCACGTTGAACCCGACGACCGGGCAGCCCGCGGCCCACGCGTCGCCGAGCCGGTCCACGGTCTCCGCGACCACGAGCACGGCGGGCACTCCGAACAGCTTGGCCTTCTCGGTGGTGATGCCGTGGATGTCGGTCGCCGGCTGGGGGATGTCGACGCCGGGGTCCGCGAGTGCGTGCAAGATGTCGGTGCTGATGCCGCCGAGTCGGGCGACGCAGGCGGTGACGATCCGGTCGGACTCGACGTCCACGCCGGTCGTCTCGAGGTCGAAGGCCGCCATGGGCTGCTCGATCCAGCCGGTCACGGGGTGGGCTCGATCCGCTGGAGCCGCCAGATCCGGGCGTCGGCCTGCTCCTGGTCTTCAACGGACACTCCCAAGTGGACGGACGGCAGCGGCCACGGATACGTCCCGCCGTCCAGTCGCCCGACGGCCGCGTCGAACAGGTCGCCGAACCGCTCGGAGTTCAACAGCGCCTGCATCCGCGGGGCTCGCTTGGTCAGCACCTGGAACGTGTGGCGCCCGCCCGCTGCCATCACAGCCCACACGTCAGCGATGAACTCGTCGGTCACCTTCGGGTGGAACAGGTCGCTCATCGAGTTGACGAACACCCGCCGCGGCTTCCGCCAGTGCAGCGGGGCGTCGAGGGAGTCGGGGTGCATGGTCAGCCCGAAGCCCGGACCGGACGTGCGGGGGTCGCCGTCGGTCTGGTACCGGGCCTGGCCCATGGCCTTCAACCGCTTGGCCATGGTGAGGGCGTAGCAGTTGTCGCAGCCAGCCGAGACCTTGTCGCAGCCGGTGGTCGGGTTCCAGGTCATGCCCTTGCTGCCGTCGTCGCCCGCGGTCCATTGGATGTCGGTGGTCGCCATCAAGTCCTCCTCGCACTGCAAGGCAGGCCCGCCCCGACAGCAGCCAGGGCGGGCCTGCGTCCGCTACTTCGGGGTGATGTTGATCCCCACGCCCTGCGGCACCGGGAGGATCTGGACCTTGCCGTCCGTGATCGCCTTGTTGATCGCCAACTGCTGCTGGTACGCCAGGTACGCGGCGATACCGCCCGGCCACGACTCCGCCGTCTTCTGATCCACCGTCGCCGCCTGGCCCCGCAGCACCGCGGCCTGTTTCGCCGCCAACTGCTCCTTCAACGCCGTGGAGATGTCCGGCTTCTGCAGCACGATCGAGCTGATCGCGAAGAAGTCCTCGCCGGCCTGCCGGCGGATCAGGTCCGGGATCGCCGCGACGACGTCCTTCTCCCACGTCGCCTTGGACTCGGCGCTGTTGTACAGCTGCTCCCAGCCGTACTTGAGCGCCTCGTTGTCGATGCTGCGGTCGGCGAGGTCCTTGATGTAGACGCCGAGCATCCGGTCCCAGCCCTCGCCGGGCTCGTCCCCGCCGTCGGTGGCGTACGCGGAGTACTTCCGGCCGATGGTGTCGTGGAACTTCTGCAGCATCCCCCCGGGCCACTCACGGCCGGAGGAGTCGGTGAACGCGGTGCACGAGGTGTTGAGGGTGAACGTGATCGTGCCGCGCACGACCAGCTCCTGCTGGTCCTTCGTGGACGCGGTCAGGGGCTTGGTGTCGGAGCCGGGGTCGTCGGAGAACTTGAACGACCGCTGCCCCTGCGGGTAGTAGAAGTAGTGCTCGCCGGGGCCGTTGACGTTGCGGGTGCCGGGGTTGACGCACTCCTTGAACTGCTGGGAGGAGAACGACCCGCCGGAGTAGTGCAGGGCGACCTGGTCGGGGGCGGTGTTGACGGTGGAGCAGCCCGTGGCGGAGCCGAGGATGACGGCTGCGGCGCCGGCGGCGGTGAGCGCGGTGAGGGTGCGGTTCATGGGAGGTTCCGTTGTTCCTTCCGGTGTTCGCGGATGATGGTGCGGACGTCCATGGCGAGGACGTGGTCGATGTCGGTGTAGCGGTCGGTGGCCTCCTCGATGGCGGCGATGACGCCGTAGGCGCGGTGCAGGTCGCGGCGCCTGACGGCTTGGACGCTGGTGCGGCGTGCGGCGATCCAGATGAGGAACCCGATCGCGGCGCAGACGGCGAGGAAGATCAGTAGGGCGGCTTTGGGGTTCACCGGTTCACCTCCACGTCGACACCCAGCGGACGCAGGGCGCGCACCGTCGGCTCCTGCTCGACCATGCGCGCGGCCCGCAGTGCGGCGTACGCGGCGGCGTCGGCCTGCGCGTCCGCGAGTGCGAGCGCCCACCCGTCGTCGGTCTCCGCGAGCCACAGCCGCACCTCGCGAGCGTGGGCGCGGGACCACTGGACGTGCCGCTGTGCGTGGCGGCCGGTCAGCCATAGGGCGGCGAGGGCGGCGTAGAGGCCGTACCCGGACAGGGACGTCACGGCCTGCCCGGTCACGGGAACATCCCTGCCGCGTGCCGCCGGTCCAGCACCTCGGACGCGGGAACCAGGAAGTCAACCGGCACGCCCAGGTCCCGGGCGTAATCGATCTCACCGCGGGTCGATGCACCGAAGTAGCCCGACTCGTCCGAGACGACCAACACCCGGCCGCCGAGCCCGGCCGCGATGTCGATCTTCCGGCGGTGCAGGTCGTCAAGCGCGGCCTTCGCGGCCGGGTCGGCGTGCTGCGGGTCCTCGTCGCGGGACTGGGCGGTGGCGATCTCGATGGACAGGATGACGTGCCCTTGGCGGGCCAGTGCCTCGGCCTGCTGGTTGAACTTAGTGACGTAGCGGGTTGATCCACACAGGACGGTGACGGGCGGCGGCGGGCCGAGGAACGTGACGACATGGCCGGTGATGGCGGTCACGAGTCACCTGCCGGCTCGGTCGGCAGGTCCCAGTCGGTCAACACCGCGCGGCCCGCGACGGTCAGCTCGCCCTTGTCCCGGTCGATGATCGCGTCGACCAGTTCCAACGCCGCGTTCTCGTACCCGGAGAGAATGAACACGGCGCGGGCGTCGACGTCGGACAGTCCGAGGATCCGCTGCCCTTCGGCGTACACCCATTCCTGGAAGTCGAAGCCCCGGACGTGGGAGAACATCCGGATCCGGTGCAGCTCGAGGGCGATGTCGTCCCCGGCGCCCAGGCCGACCTCCAGCGCCTTCGCCCAGCCCGCGATGCAGCCGACGGTGCCGCAGGCGTACACGTTCTGGTCGTGCAACTGCGGGTTGGCACGGATGAACCGGCGGATCCGGTCCAGCTCTCCGACGTTGCTCACGGGTTCTCCTTCTCTGTCAGTGCGTACCGTGCGGCGAGCAGGGCCAGCGCGGGGGCCAGGCTGATCAGCGCGGTCACGGCGCGGTCCAGAACCGTGCCCGGCCCGTGCAGTACCGGGGGACCATCGACCCGCGGAACGCCACCGCCCACCGCACGCCGTCCCACTGCACGGCGTTGACGGTGCGGATGGGTCCGTCGGGGCCGCCGTCGTGGACCCGGTCGCCGTGACCGAGTTGGTCGGGGGCGCGGGTGGTCATGCGCCGAGCCGGTGGAGTGCGTCGGAGATGCGGCGGTCGAGCTCGGCTTCGGCGGCGGCGAGCGGGTCGCGCCACGAGTCGCCGTCGTCGAGGAACATGCCGGCCCGGCCGGGGTTGCGCTGCAGGTCGACCTGGTCGCCGAGAGTGCAGATCAGGTCGTCCATCGCCTCGTCGAGCACGTCGCCCTTGCGGTCCAGGCCGGTGATGACCGCGGCCTGGTCGAGCATCTCGGGATAGGAGATGCCGTCGTGTCGGATGGCGGCGAGGGCGAGGAGCCGGTCGCGGGTGCGGCTATTGTCGGTCATGCCGGTGGCCTCTTCCTGGAGGGTGGGGGGTTCCGGTCTTGGCGCCGCCCCCTGCGTGGGGCGGCGCCGCTCTCATTCCACGCGGGCGCCGGAGCCGGGACAGGTCGTGTCGTCGGCGTCGTGCCAGTCGACCTGCCGGAACATGTGAGGGCAGAGGACGACGTCGACGTCCAGGCCGCAGTGTCCGCATTCGGCACGCAGGGGCTGGTCGGCGTCACCACGCAGGACGACGAACGGTCCGGGGCGGTTCGGGTCGGCGTTCACTCGCTGGTCTCCATTCATCGGTCTCGGCCGAACAGCCGCTCCACCGGGACGCCCAGGTGGAGAGCCACGCGTGCGATCTCCTCGCCGGAGAACGCCACGTCGCCCGCCATCCGCTTCACCCACGTCCGGTAGGGCATGCCGATCTCCTCGGCCACCTTCACGCCGGAGGTGTCGGCGCGGGCGATCTCGGCGCGTATCGATGCGGTGATGGCCGCCCGGGTGTCTTCCACATGCCGAACGGTAGCCGGTTCCGGCGTGTGTGGCAAGTTTTCCGGCCAATGTTGCGCCGGATGTTGCGTATCTTGCGCCGGAGTCGTACGGTCATTCCATGACGCAGACACCAACCCTCCAGGCCGCCCGGACCGCGAACCTGGCCCGGCTGTCCGCCGCTGTCCGCCGGCTCCACGCGGCCGGCTGGACGTGGCGCTGGTCGACGCAGATCAGCGGTTCCGGCCTGTGCGAGCACCAGTTCAACCGGGCGACCGGGCTGCGTGCGCTGGTGTTGCTGGACGACGACCGAGTCTGCGTGGCCGTGCAGCGGGAGGCCTTCGCGAGGGTGTGGGTCGACGTGGCGAATCTGGTCATCCAGTACGACGTCCTGGACGAGTCGGCGTTGGTGGACCTGATCGCGGGCCTGTCGTGATCCTCGTCGGACTGGCCGTGGTCGCCACGGCGCTGGCCGTGCTTGGGCTCGGCTGGCTGTTGAACATGCTGCTGGACGCGCTGTGATGCCGCGCGCCGTCTCTACCACGAACGGGAGTTGAGATGCGCAGGAGTGAGCACCGGATCACTGCGGGCGACGTGCCCGAGGTCGACACCGGCTGGGGTGACGCGCTCGCCGACAGCGACGGCCCTTACTGGCAGGTCCACATCACCGGCCTCGACATTTGGGCGGAGTCCCCGGCGGTGTTGACGGGGTGGTTGCGGGCGGCTGCTGTGGCGGTTGAGGCGTTGCCGGTTCCGGCGGAGGTGACTCGGTGATGGCGGACCAGGCGCCGATTCCGGGTCGTATGACGTCGGCGTTGCCGGACGAGACCGCCGCGGTGGAACGCGAGTTGCGGGCTGCGCTTCGGGAGCGGCGGCCGATCCAGCACTACGTCGATGTCCTGTACTCGGCGGTCCTGCTGGACATGCTGGACGGGGTTCGGACCGAGTTGGCGCAGCTCACTGTCGAGACCGGCCGGGTGTTGGCGGAGCGGGGTGAGGAGATCTCCGCGCTGACCGCCGAGCGGGACCGGCTCCGCCAGCGTGAGGCGTGGCGGATGACCCGCACGTACGACGCGATGGCCGCCGAGCTGAGCCAGGTCACGACCGAGCGGAACCGGCTGGCCCGAGAGGTTGACGCGCTGGCCAGGCAGGTACGCGACGTTCGGGACTACGCCGACACGATCGAAGAGGTCGAGGGCGGCGCCGGATGGGAAGCCATCGTGTCGGACCTGCGGGGCATCGTTGGATGGACGGCTGCGGCGCGGGCGGCTGCGGAGGATGCGGCGTGGGATGACGCGGTCGAGGCCACGGCGCAGGCCGAGGACGGCGCGTCGTGACCGGGCCGAGGGTTGCCGTGCAGGTTGGCACGGTCGAGGTTCTGAGGCTGCGGCTCTACCCGGCTCCGGGTGGCGGCGATGCGATCGTCGAGCCGGGCACGTACCCGCTCATGTCGGAGCCGGACGGCACGGTCCGCTGGCTCATGCGAGGCCGCCGCAGCACCAGACACGAGCCCAAGTTCGACGACCTGGGCGACGGCATGTTCCTCGTCAGGCCGCCGGGTGACGAGCCGGGCGGCGAGGAGATCGACGTGCCGTCGCCGAGCTTCACGCGGGAACAGCTCCGGGCGTTGCTGACTGAGGTTGGCTTCGTGGAAGGCCCTGAGCAGCGGGTCCGGGTCCGGGTCGAGGTGGAGCTGTGACCGACCTGCCTGACGCCGGGACCGACCCGGCTGGGTTCCTGCTGGGCGTGTGCGAAATAGCGCTGGCCGACGTCGAGAACGCGCGGCCGGCGGAACGGCAGTTCATCACGGCCCAGGTCGAGCTGTGGCGAGCGGTCGTGGCCGCCGAGTCCTGCTTCGGCAAGGAGTTCCGGCCGGTCGCTGCGGCTGCTGTCGGCGCTGCCCGGGCGTACCTGACGGGAGCGCAGTGATAGCGCCGGAACGGTCGACCGACCGGACGCCGGTCAACCTCGGCCTGGTCACCGTCCAGGAGTATCCCGGCCGTGGCGCAGCATGGTCGTGCCGGCTGTGCGGTGCCGGCTGCGCACCCGGCTGCTACTCCCTCCGCGTGACGCGAGCCGAGGCGCGCGAGCATCTGCGGTTGCGCTGCCCCCGCGCGGCAGACCACCACGTCACCGAGACCTACGTGACCTGGACGGCTGGGGACGGCCTGTACGCCGGCCAAGTCCGGTCGCTGTCGGGGCAGCCGCACCGGTGGGCGCGATGCAGCTGCCGCCGGTGGATCGCCGCGGCGCATAGCCGACCCCAGGCCCGGGCGGACGCCCGACAGCACCGGGACGCCGCACACACCGCTGTGCTGGCCAGCACCAATCACCTGACGGCATACATCCGAGGCGAGGAGGAGACCGGTGGCTGACTGCCTGATCTGGTCGAACGAGCACGGCGCCTGGTGGGCGCCGGACCGGACCGGCTACACGACGGTGATCGAGGCCGCCGGCCGCTACCCGCAGGCCCAGGCTGAGCGGATCGTCGCTGACGCCACAGTCGGCGGGCGGATCACCGTGGTCCGTGAGGGGCCGCGGGGTGAGCGGCTGACGGTGCCGACCGAGGTGCTGGTCGTGCTGGCCGACATCCGGCTGGTCGACGTCCCCGGGCTGCCGCTGGCACACGGACGCGAGGAGGAGACCGGTGGCTGAGACCACGCGGGACGGAGCGGCGCTGGCTGAGGTCCGGGAACTGCTCGACTCCTACTTCCGGCACACGCTGAGGCTGGACCTCGACGAGGACATCCCGGCGTGCGCGGCGGACCTCGTTGCACTGACTGCCCGCTGGGTCGCCGAGGCGCTGAGCGGCGCCGCGGATCACCTCCGCCAGAGAGCCGACGAAGTTCGGGATGCCGCGCAGGACTCGCTTGATCGAGCGCGGATGGTCGGGATGAACGACGCCAGTCTCATCCTGCTGGCGCTGGCCGCCGAGTACCGGGCCGGCACGCGGTGACCCGCCCCCCGGTGTTCCCCACCGACGCCGACGGCCCGCATCAGGCCGGGGAGACCATGACCGACCAGGACGGCCGGGAGTGGACCTACAAGAACGGGGGGACGTGGCGGTCCGGCGACGACACGGTCGAGTTCGGACAGCCCGTCCCGGCATGGGTAGCGGCGATGGAGAACTTGGACGAGGCGGTCAGGTTGATGGACGCCGCCGCGGCGCAGGACCCGGACGGTCGGGAATGACCCGGATCTGGCTGGCCATGTGCATCACCGGGATCGCCGTCGTGTGGGCACCGGCCCTGGTGATCAGGTTCGGCGATCGGGAGTCGTTCCGGGGGCCGCTGGTCGTGTACGGGGTGGGGATGGTGTTGCTGTTCGCGGGCGCCGTCGGGCTGACGGTGACCGGATGACCGCCGACCCGCGGCAGGTGATCCGGGACGCCGTGTACGAGCAGTGGCACCGCATCCAGGACTACGACTCGGACCCGGAGATAGTGGCGGACGCGGTCCTGGCCGCGCTCACCGTTGAGGGGCTGGCCGTGGTTCCGGTGGCCGAGCGGCGGGAGGAGTGGGGCATCCGGTTCATCGTTGACGGCCGGTCTTGCGTGGACCGCTACAACGACCGCAAGGAAGCGGCGGACGGCCTGTCGTACATGGACAGCGGCGAGGTCGTCCACCGCGCCGTGCAGACCGGCTCGTGGAAGGCACCCGATGCCTGACCGATCCGATCCTGCCGCGGTGATTGCCGCCGCTCTGGACGCCGAGTTCGTCGCGCGGAACGGCTCGACCGACGAGGTGATCCGGGCGGCGCACGCCGACACTGCCCGGATCGCGGTCGCCGCGCTCGCCGCGGCTGAGTTGTCCGCTGTGGCGGTCGAGTCGTCCCGGATCGAGTGGGCGCTGCGGTGGGGCGCCGGGATGGTGACTGCGGTCGGCCCCACTAACGATCCGGTAGGCGATGAGCGGTTGGCGCGGGGTGCGGCTGCGGGCCGGCCGTGGGACACGCTGGTTCAGCGGGTCGTGCATGTCGGGCCGTGGCGGAAGGTGGTCGACGATGCCTGAGCGGATCCGGCTCACCCGCGCGAGGGGCTCGGTCCGCCCGGCCGGCGTGGTCGTCTGCGACCGGTCCACCGTCTTCGGGAACCCGTGGCGGACGGTGGACTGCCCTGATGGCCCCCCACCGGCCGAGCGGCCCCTGTGGGTGGTGCGGCGGTACGCCCGGGACCTGGCCGAGCGTGGCGGGGTGGGTGAGGATCCGTGGCCGTTCGTGCCGCTCGCCGAGCTGCGTGAGCGGCTGGCCGGCAGGGACTTGGGGTGCTGGTGCCGGCTGGACGCGTGGTGTCATGCCACGGACGTGTTGATGCCGGTGGCGGCCGGGGTGGATCCGGCGGTGGTGTTCCGCATGCTGCCGCTGCCGGATTCGGTGGTCGAGCTCGCGGCCCGGATCGACGCGGCGTTCCCCCGGCCGACCTGACCGAGGCGCCACGCCCGGGCCAACTCCCCGACCGCGACGAACAGCACGCCCCACAGCACGGGCGCGGTGATCAGCCACCACTCGGCCCCGGTCATGTCCCGTCCCTCGGCGCCCCGTCGCGGCTCGCCCCGCACTGGCAGCAGAACCATTCGATCATCGGGTCGGCCGGGTGCCACCAGTGGCCGCCCGCCTTCCGGCAGGCGCGGCGCTGCTTCCACGTGCGGAGGCCGGGGACGTTGTGCGGCCGGACGGGGAGCCATCCGGTGGTTCCGGCCAGCGTGACGTGCTCCGGGTGCCCGGTCACCGCAGCGCCGCCGCTGCCATCGCCGCGGCCCCCAGGACGGCCCCTACGGCTCCGGCGAGGTTGACCCACCCCGAGTCCGCGGTGAGGCCCACGAGGGACCACACGGCCACAGCCAGCCCCGCCAGGGCGGTGATGCTGCGGCGTCCGCGGCGTCGTCGGTGGCTCCCGGGGTGGCGTTTGCCCGGGCGGCGGGTGAGTATGGCTGGTCGGCGTCCCGTGGTACGCGATGCCCGCGGGGCGCCGGCTTCACTCGACCTCATCGGGACCATCCGGGGTAGCGCTGTCGATCGACGACCGTGCGGCGCGTAGTTCGTCGGCGCAGGCCCGGGCGTGTTTGGCGATGATGTCCAGCGCGGCGGCGAACTGCTCGGTGTCGACCGACACCGAGATCTCACTGCGGGCCATCAGTGGTCTCCATCTCGATCCGGCCCGAGGCACTTCCGGACCTTCCCGGCGACGACCTCGCTGTACGGCAGGCCGCAGCCGTTGCGGCACAGCACCGAGTCGTCCTGCCAGTCGTCGTCGCGGGTGAAGCCGTGCGCGAGCCGGTCGAGCCGGTCGTCTGGCTCCTCGTCGCCGTCCGGCCAGTACTCGGCCAGCAGCTCGTCCGGGGTCAACTGCGGCTCGGCCAGCCTCCGCACGTCCGGCATCAACTCCACGTCGAACCAGTCGGGCCAGGTCTGGCCGGTCACACCCATGACCAGTCCGGCACAGACCACAACGGCGGGCACGTACACGTCCCCGTCGCAGGCGTCCCCGCACAGTCGGGGCACGAATCGTGCAACTCGTCGTCAACCGCCGCAGCCGGGGCCGGTGGCGACCAGCCGGGGTTCGCGTGCTGGCCGTGGTCGGGTCGGGGGGTGCGCACAGGGTCCTCCTCGGTGCGGGGTTCAAGCATGCGGCAGGTCCGGCACGGGTGCGAGGTGCCGCCGTTTCCGGCGGCGCAGCTCGTCGGGGAGGGGCGGGCGTCCGCGGGCCTGCTGCAGCGCCCGGTCGCGGATGGCCGCGGAAACGGCGGGGTCGGGTGCGTGGGCGTGGCCGGGTGGGACGAGCGGCACGGGGATCGGCTCGGGTAGGCCGGTCGGGTGGGTCACAGGGTCTCCACGGTGCGGAAGCCGGTGCGGATGCTGTCGAAGATCGCCCGCATCCCGGCAGGTGGCAACCCGGGATTTCCGGTGCGGGCCGGGGCCGGGGCGTCGTCGGGTTTGGCGATGCGGTCAGCGCGGCACATGGGGCACTCGCCGCCGGGCCGGTGCTCGACGAGGTGGGCGTGGCATTTGACGACGGCGTGCGCGGGCGGGCGGGCGGCTTCGTGGGCGATGCGGGCGTCCCGGCAGCCGTGGCAGTTCGGCGGGCTGGGGTGGTGGCCGTGGGCGGGGCACCGGCCGACGTACGTGGGCGGCGGTGCGGCCCGCTGCTCGGCGCGGGGTTCGGGGTTGGGGGGTTCAGGGATCGGAGGGGGTGGGGATTTGGGCGCCGCGGGGCGGCGCTCCCCTTCCCTGGACTCTTCAAGGACCTTTAAAGGACCTTTACCCGCTGAGGAGTAAGCGGGGGGTGCGCTTACCGCTGAGGGGGGGGTGGCCTTAGCAGTAAGCGGGGGGTGCGCTGAGGAGTAAGCGGGGGTGCCGTCGCGGTCCGATGACGGATCCGTCAGGTCAGGCTGGCTGACGTTGTGGCTCTTGGAGCCGTCGCAGCCCGCCGGGCAGATGAGGAGGAACTCGTACAAGTTGGTACGGAACTCGTCCCTCATGGCCATCGTCCCGCCGGCCTTGATGCTGGTCTTGATGGCGCTCATGTGCTCCAAGACGCGAAGGGCTCGACGGGCGGTGTCGCGGGAGCACTCGGCGTACTTCGCGAGCGTCTTCAGACTCGGCCAGGCCCCACCGTCCCCGTCGTGGTTGGCGATGCCGAGCAGGACGAGCTTCACGGTCTGCCGGCCGGGGACGACGCCGACACCGGGCACCTCGGCGGGGACGGTGGGGAAGTGGTGCAGGACGATCGCTGCGGCTTCGACGCTCACGAGGCGCCCTCGCCCGAAGTCGCGGCAGGCGGAAGAACTGTCGCGTGGTCGGGCATCGGATAGGTCAACCTGTATCGCGGGCCGTCGGGACCGGGGATCTCGGTCAGCAGGCCCGCGACGACAATCAGGCGGAACAGGTCATCCCACGTGCGAAGCGACGGCATGCCGTGGTGCGCAGCCATCGCAGCGGAGGCTTCCTGGCGGTCGCGTAGCCCCGCGATCTCTTCAGCGTTGGCCGCAGCGACGTTGACGGGTTCGTCGTCGTCGTCGAAGTCTTTGAAGCTGACCAGTTCGGCGTGGGTGTAGACGTGGGGTTCTTCCCAGCACGAGTCCTGCCATGGATCGCCGCCATGCGGCATTTGACATAGGCCGTGACGGGCCAGGTCGGCGAGGCTGGGCGGTTCGTCGCCTATGGCCGCTGCGTAGAGCAGGAGCGTTCCACCGGTGGGCAGGTGAGCGACGATCCCGCTGTCGGTGATGGCGTGGACGGCAGCTTCCTGCTGGGCCTTGGTCCACAGTCCGGTGTGGTCGTCGATAGTTGCGTTTGCAACCGGCTGGGGGATTGTCTTATCGTCAGACACAGACGGTGCCTTCCTGGTAGGGGGTAGCAGTCGAAGCGGCCCCGCGCACGGGCCTCTGGTTTCGGGTCATGGCCCCCCGTTCGATGGGGGCCTTTCTCGTGTGGGGTCGTGCCGTCGTGCCTGCCGGCCGCCGCGGCCGTGTTGGATGTCCCCGAGGGAGTCTGTCGCCGCGGCGGTCATGACCTGGCCGCCCGGTGAGGCTGTCCGCTGCTCTGGCCGGTCACCGCTGTGTGCGCGGCTGTGCGCGTGTCGTGACGACCGTCATGGTCGGGCGCTGGGGCTGGTGGGGTAATCTGCACGAAGACGTCCTTCCGGCAAAGAGGGTCGATCGCCGGCTGACAACCGGCAACCATGAACGCTGGCCCCTGGGGTGAACCCCGGGGGCCAGACCATTTTGCCCCCAGGTGTGCGGGGCCGGGTCTACCCGTTCGGGTGGGGTCCGGGCGCGCACGCTTTGGGGGTAAACACGCCCGGACCCCAGGGCGGAGGCTAGTCGGCCCGGTCGAACTCGCCGGCTAAGACGCCCGCGCGGAACGCGGCCCACTCGACCTCGGTGAACACGAGGACCGGTCCAGCGCCGTTCTGCTTGGAGTCGCGGACCAGCATCCCGCCGTCATCGACAGGCGCCACCTCCACACAGCCCTGGTCGTCGCTGAACGTGGACTTCCGCCACGTCAGGTCCGGTGACGCAGTGGCGCCTAAGCCGGTGCTCTTCTCGTGCATGTCTCCCCCTAGGTCGGGTGGGCGGCCCCGAAGCGGTTTCGGGGACGGGTCAGCTCACGGCGCGGATGTCCGCGCCGTCCTGCGTGTCGCGGCGTCGAGTCGCGGCCAGGATGAACCGCTCCCCGGGCAGCAGCGCCACCCAGCATCCAAGCGGCCGGCCGTCAGAATCGTGGGCGGTGCACATCTGGCCGAGGATGGGCTGGCCGGTCGTCCAGCCCATCTCGACGCTCTCGCCAGCGGTGGCGGGTCTGACGAACACCTCGTCAACCAGGTCTTCGGCGGGGGTGCCGCGTCGCTCGAGGACGGCTAGGTCGCCGTCCTCGATCAGGGTGGAGACCTCGAGCGACGTGCCCTCCGCTACTTCGGCGGGGAAGTAGCCGTTCGCGATGCTGATCTTGTCGTTGCCGGCGTACATCACCCGGTGGCGCAGGACGACCGCCTCATCGCCGGTCTCCAGTCGGGCGGCCACTCCCAGCGGCGGAACCAGAACGCCTACGTGCAGCGTCTGGCTGAGCGGCCGGTCAGGTCCAGAGATTGCCGCGAGAAGCCTGTCGGTCAGCCGCGGGAACGTCGGTGAGTATCCGGCCAAGTCGTTGCCGGTCAGTTCGAGTCGGTAGCGCTGGCGGTCGCGGACGAACATCCCGGCTGTCGTCCGGCCATAGATCAGTCCCTCGCGTTGCAGGTCTTCCAGTGCTCGACGGACCGTGCCCCGGGCGACGTGGTGCTGAGCAGCGAGGTCCTCGTTGCTGGGCAGCGCCGCGTTGGCTGGCAGGTCCCCCGACAGGATGCGCCTGCGGAGGTCGTCCGCAATAGCCGAGTACTTCTGTGCTTTCATGTCCGGATTTTCTCCACAGTTGGCAACTTAGTCCAGTGCAAGGCGTAACTAGACTAGACCAATCCATGAAGTCGTGGCACCCTCGGTCATGCCGGTTACCGACCGTCGACACGGGGGTTATGCGATGCCGCACCGTAACCACGGAATCGTCACCCTCGACGACCTCCAAACGGAGGTCAAGCAAGCTTTGCGCAACGCCGAAGACTGGGCCGCCCGCGTCAACCCCCTCACCCCCGTCTACATCCGCCTCGGCCGACTCACACTCCCCATCCACGGCCTCCACGTCGGATCCGTCAACGGGCGGTTCGCCGTCATCCTCGACGTCGCGTTCGACCCGACCCAGCGATGACCCGCTACCGCCGGCACTGGCCCCGCCGGCACCCCAAGACCGTCGCCGTCCTCGCCCTGGCCGTTGTGGGCTGGTCGGTCACCCACCCGTGGCAGGCCCTCACCGCCGCCATCATCGGCGGCGCAGCGGCGGGCGCAGCGGCGTGGGCACGGGCCGTCTGGCGCGCACGGCACGCCACCTCGGGCGACATGCGGCCCTGCGGCCTGTACGCCCATTACTTCACCACCGCATCCGCCGTCTACGGCGGCATCACCAACAACTACGCCGCCCGCTGCGCCCAGCACGCCGAAACCTCCTGGTGGTGGGCCTACGTCGACCACTCCCGGTCCACCTTCCAGCAGTGGACCGCCGCCGACTGCCTACCCGGATGGACCCCCCGCATGATGGCCAAGGCCGCCGAGACCGAGTTCATCACCCGCCACGCGCCGATCGGGAACACGGATGAGAACCCGCTGTTCTGGGAGCAGGAGCCGTACCGGCGCCAGTTGAAGACGGCGATCGGCTGGGTGGATCCGCCCCGTCAGGCCGCACACGCCGGCCGGCGCCGGATGTCGTGGCGGGCGGCATGACCCAGCCCCCGCCGGTCGTCCCGGCGCCCCCGCCCGTGGCCGCAGCCCCGGTGAAGGCCCCGGCCGCACCTGCGCCGCGGAAGCCGCCGATCGTCGGCCGGCCCGACCGGCCGATCCCACCCGCGCCGCTGCTCGCCGCGGGCGCGGGCGGGATCGGGCTGGCCGCGACCGTCGGTGCCCTGTTCGCCGGGCCGGTCGGCGCGGTCGGCGCCGTCGTCGGCCTGGCCGGTGCCGGCGCTGCAGGTGTGGCCACGCACCGCCGCCTGCAGCGTGACCCGTCCAAGCCCCGCCCCCCGCGCACCCGGCCCCGCTTCGGCCGGACCCCCCGCGCGCAGGGCGGCCCGAACGCCGCCGTGCGGCGATCCCCGTCCCCCCGGGGGACACCGCACGGCGGCCCCACGGCCGGCCCCACCTCCCCCACGGGGTGGGGCCGGCTCCTCCCCGGCGGCGCACGCCGCCGCACGGCTTCTGCTGGCGCCGGGCCGGGCCGCGCAGGCGCCGCCGGGGAGCCCAAGTCGCCGGGGAGCCGCCGTGCCAACGCAGACCGGCGGTTCCCCGGTCTCCACCGCCGCCGGCCAACCGGCCAGGCCGGCGGTTCGACGCCCGGCGGGGGCGCCCTCCCGTCGTCACCCGCCGGGCGTCCCAACCGTCAGGGCCAGCCGAACCGGCCGCGGCGTACGTGGCGCCACCCGATCCGCGGGGCCACGCCGCCCCCCAGCGGGCGCACGCCGCGTCAGCAGCCCGCCCCGGGGACGCCGGCGACGCCCGGGGGCCGTACGCGCCGCACAGGCCGCCACAGCCCCGCGGGTGGGGGCAACGGTGGCGCGGGCGGCAACACGCCGCGGCGCAGGTTCCGCCGCCAGCCCGCCACCCCGAACCCCACCGCGCCAGCCGCCACCACCGGCGGCACCACGCGGCGGCCACGCCCGGCCAGCGGCAACAGCCGCGCCACCCAGGCCCGCACCGCCCAGCAGGACGGCACGACCCGAAGCCGCACCGCCGCGCTGATCGCCCGCCGCCGCGCCGCCCGCGCCAAACGGCTCGGGCGGACCGACACCGCCGGAACCGGATGGCAGACCGGCCGCGGCCCCTTCCCCGTCGCCTCCACCAAGTGGGACCGGGAAACGCCGGCCACTGGCCGCAAGGCGCGTAAGACCGCGGCGGGCAAGACCGCACCCGCACCTGACCCGGCGGACGCCGCACCACCGAAGCCGGCCGGCCGGCCGAAGCGGGTCGAGCAGCCCTGGGGATCGCGGGCGCCCGCCGAGCGCGGCCCGGACCCGGTCGGCGACTGGCTGATCGCCGAAGCCCGCGACCACCGCGCGGCCAAGGCCCGCCCGGCCAAGCCCGCCGCGCCGGCCGCGGCCACCCGACCCGATCCGCCGGCCCGGCGCCCCACGCGCCGCGCCGACCTCGGCGACTCCCAATGGACCCCCCAGCCCACCGGAAGGACACGACCCGCAGTGACCGCACCGATCGAAAGCATGGGCGGCGGCATGTTCGCCCACATCGCCCGCATCAAGGCCGCGAACGAACAGCACGCCGCCACGATGCGCGCCGCCGCCGACGCCGTCGACGACACCCCCGCCTCCGCCGCGTTCAGAGACGTCGCCCGTGCCATCGCCGACCAGGCCTCCGCCGTCGCCGCACAGTGCGACGACCTTGAAGGCACCTACCGGCAGGCCGACCAGGTCGGGCACGACTACCGCGACCGGTACGCCGGCCGTGACCCGCAGAACCTGTGGGGCACCCCC
>Ga0307501_10000002_pt1 | contig 62122 bp, 92 predicted proteins | sample 15_S_MG_FD_201365 | JGI IMG/M metagenome (GOLD analysis project Ga0307501, IMG submission 201365) | Soil microbial communities from Populus trichocarpa stands in riparian zone in the Pacific Northwest, United States - 15_S | ecosystem: Environmental > Terrestrial > Soil > Riparian zone > Trees...
CTTCCTGCAGATACGCAGATGGCCGGTTGGCTTTCCTCTGAGGTAGGGTGAGAGTCCCATCCTCAAGCCAACCGGCCATCCTGCCCGGTAAACGCACGGGCCAGCGAGGCAATGCCGGTCCGAAGGGACCAACCAACTTCCGGCCTGCCTCGCGCCGATGACACAACGGTACGTTGCGCCGGAAACTGCCGCTACTAGCTCGAAATGACTGTGCGCTCCACGACCTGCTTGACAGCCGGGGCACCGGCGACGCCCAGCGCGCCGATGAACTGGATGATGAGCAGAGAGATCTCGTCACCCGTCAGCCCATCGACGATCATCGACACCAGCAGGTTCAGCACGAGCGTGAGCGCGGCCACGATCGTCTTGGCCTTGTCGAAACCGGTGATGTTGGCTGACGCCCAGACAGTCGCCACGCCGAACAGCGCGATGATGACCATGACCCACTCGCTCCGCGAGACACCGTCTCCGGCCACCTGTCGGTAGGTGGTCAGACCGGCCATTACGATCAGCGCGATCAGGTTCAGGATGGTTTTACCACTCGTTTTCCAACTCATTCGCCAACTCCTCTATTGGGGGATCCTAACCGGAGGATAGTCCTCTACTCGTTGCGGACTGGCTGGCAGTTGCTCAGCTTGTAAAGCCTGAGCCAAGTCTTTTGGATGTTGATACCGGACTCGGTGCTGGGAGGCTCCTCGCGGTACCCATCCAGGATCGCGGCGAACAGCTGACAGGTCACCTTCCTGGCCTCCTCTCGCGCTACGTTCGCTGCCGCCTGTGCCTGTGCGGCTGCCTCGATCTGCTCAGCGGCAGCCCGTTTCTGCTGTCGATCTGCATTGTTTTCTGCGATCTTCACAGAAGCCAGAACAGAGAGGATCGGCGACAGGATCACCAACAGGATCGCTGGCACCAACCACTTCGCAGGAACGGTAAGTGGGGTCATCGCATCGCCAGGATTAGGAAGATGGCGAGGAGGCTGAGTCCGCTGGCGCCGACTGCGACCCACCGGTACCAGTGCGGCGTCGGAACACGCTTGCCACGGCGGATCCGGCGATTATCAGACCTGGCGTCCCGATCACCGTTCCCGCGAACACCAGAACCGAGTCCCTGACCTCCGGCCGCGAGACCTCCATAAAAACCAAGATCCAGCCCGCGCAGAACATGACCACGTCCCGTACCAGTATCCACAGGGCGGGCCAACGCGGGTCTGGGCGTTGCTCCTCGCTTCCGCTCACTCATGATCCGCCTTTAGGGGAGTAGGAAAAGGGCTGGGGCGAGTCTATCCGCCCCAGCCCCTCTCGCGCTCGAATCCTCAGGTCAGGACACGGATCCAGCCGTCGATCACGGTCTGATCGTCCAGGATGTCGGTGAACAGATGCACCAGGTGCGACTCTTGGCCCTCTCGGTATGCAATACCCTTGTACGGCAGAGCCCACGGCCCATAGCCGTACGTCTTGATATCGTCGCGTGCCTCCTGCTCCGTTTCGAACTTGGAGGCATCGACAGTGACGATCGTCGCCATCAGCGCTCGGTCGGTCCCGCGGTCGCGGTGGCCAGCAGCCGGTCCATCTTGGCCTGGAGATCCCGGATCAGCGGCAGCAGGGCATCGGTACCGGCGTGCGCAGCCTTGCCCTCGTTGTAGCCGTTCCGGACCATCGAGTTGATGGACCAGGTGGGGTTCTTACCGTCCGGGTCGGTGCCGGGCGGAGCCGTCAGGATGTCGGCGTTGATCACAGCGTTGGCGATCTCGTCCAGCTGGTCCTTGACGGCCGCGATGGCCTGCTTCTTGACTTCGTTGGTGATCCAGGTCTTGTCCGCTGTGGTCAGACTCACGGGGATGTCCTCCAGGTGCCAGGAAGCCGTGCTGGCTTCGAGCGAGGTGGTGTAGGACGCGCTGAAGTGTGCGTGCTCGGTGTGCGGCGACGGCCCGGTGTACGCCTTCTGCACCCAGTCGCTGCTGGCGGACCAGATCCGCCGGTTGTAGATGACATACCGGAGTCGCTTCTCTTGCCCGGAGCGGCAGCGGCCCAGAATGAACTGGACCACCTTCTCCATCGTCAGATCAGACTCGTTGAGGTTGTTGTCCACGTCGATCGCGTGGACCTCGTTGGTCTTGTCCGCGTCATGGATCGGGACGCTGCCGACCTCATCCGGGTTGTGGTCCGAGACGGACTGCTGGTGCGCCGTGTCGCCGATCGCACCATCACTGGACTTGTCGCGGCTCGACGCAATCTTGTTGAATGCATCGAACAGGGACTGCAGCGCGGGAATGAGTACCCAGCTAGCCATAAAGCCTCCTTTCGTCGCTAGCGTAACGCGTTGTCAGGAGATTGTTCTAGTCACGCCCATCATCGTTAGGGAGGTGATCTCCCATTCCGAGTTCATGGCCCAGCCGCCTGCTGGCGCACCACCCCTCGCGATGTCATTCTGGATATAGTCGCTAGCCATGATGGCTTCGGCCAGCTCCGTCACCTGAGGATCGGTGAGGTCCTGGGAAACATCTCCCACGGTCACACCAGCGCTCAGGTTTCCGTCGTTCTCGCTCAAGCGCTCGAAGATCATTTGCAGGAAAGCCATTTGCTGTGATCCATCCTATGAGTTAGGGGACAACTACCAAATCTATGAACATGTACGAGGGACGTGATCCGGACGCCCGGTATTGATAAGTACCGGTTCCAGCCACGCGCGTCACCGTGCAGAAGAATGTCTTGCTGGCCGTTGCAACAGAGGTGTGTTCTGCTACCATCGAGGTATTGGTACCGTTGAGATCGATGACCGGGATGTTGGTCATAAAATTGATACTTCGCATTTGCGTTCCGCCGATGGTGTCCTGCCGGATCCGCGCAATCAACTCATCATTCAGGACCGTTCCGCTGACCGCGGTGTGGAAGCTGACTTGGTACGTCCAGCCGCTGATTAGGCCCGTGGTGATCGAGCCCAGGGCAGTCTCGGCTGCTGTGAAGGTCGCGGAGTCGGCTGTGACCGAAACCTTCTGTTTCCTGGCTACCGCAATAACCTCGACTTTGTTCATCCGAGTGTCGAGGTCATTGATGGCGTTCCGAACCGCGTTGCCGTATAGGGAGGCGGAAAGGTTCTGGCCCTGGATCGGAGTTGCAATTGTATATGCCATTTCCTATGCTCCCCAAACCGCGTTGTCCCAGCTGCTAGCGTCCCAGACGCCAACAGCATCAATCTCAATCAGCTTGAGAGTCTGCAAATACGCCGGACCATCGGTATCGTGGTCGACCGAAAGCACGCGCCAATTACCCGACACCATCGTCCCCTGCGCATCCAACAGGGTCACGGCCTGCCCGGGCTTCCGCCGCGGGTCGCCCATCACCGTCGTTACCAGCTCCGCTCGCTGCCGGGACAGCTGGTTGGCCATGTGCAAACCGACCTCTTGCGCAGCGAACCGGTTCTGCACCCAGGTCAGCTCTGTCTCCAGCGCCCGCACTCCGCGGATGGCGACGGAGGAATCATCCCGCACCGTGGAATAGGCGTCAGAGGTCCGGAAGCCATATCCCAGGATCTGCATGAATGGAACCTGGTCCCCATTGTTGACCAGATACACCGTCGCGCCGGTTAGATTGCTGAACTGGATCGTGACCGAGTTCGCATCCCAGGCAACGAACACAGCGCTGACGATGTTGGAGGGCCAGACAGTTCCAGTGCCGTCGGTCGCGCTATTGATCGTCACGTAATGGCTTGTGAGTGGGAGCGGTCCGGAAGTGATCTGTGCTGCGGTCAGGTTTGCAATCGCCCAGGTGCTACCGGGCGTGGAGTCCTGATTGAGCTGGCCGTGGATCTCCACAACGGGCGTGTCTAGCGGAAAGGTGATCTGGGAGAGCCCGGGGGATATCGCGGTTGCCGCGGAATAGAGCAGCACGGGCAGCTGGTTCGTATCGATCCGCGAGTCCTTGAATTGGACCGTGATCACATTTCGGATCTTTCCCGGATCAATCGCCACATCCATATCGGATGCGTCCTTCTCGGTGCTGTGGACTGCTATCGGAGTCACCTGCGTCGGCTCGCCCCAGTGGAACATGGTAAGCCATTCGATGACGTCTGCCTCGTTGCACCGATACGACGCGAGCGCAGCGCGTGAGACCTGTGCCAGCGTGTCCCAGGCGTTGACCGCCGTCGACTCCGCGATGCCGGATATCTCAGTGTGCGCGGCCCAGACCTTCGAGTTAGCGCCCGGCGACATAGGCGTGGGGTAGTGGTTGTTCCACTGCCCTACCGCATATACCTCGCCGAAGTCCAGCAGGATGTCAGAGATCGGCATATGCGATGAGAGGTAAAGCCCTCGCTGATCTCCACGCGCTCTGCCGGCGGCATCAGTAGAAGGAAGTCCTGTGGTGACGTTGTTACCATTCGTCGCCCAGGTGGTGGCCGTGATCGTGACGCCGTTGCAATTGGCGCCGCCACTGCCTGCCGCAAAGTCCCAATGGATCCCGTAGAAGTTCCAAGATCCGTCAGTCGGCAAAGGCGTGTGGACGAAAGACACCGAGCTGTAGCCTGCGGCGTCAGATCCCATTTTGAGATATGGGTTGCGGCTGTTGCTTGCAATTCCCAGCTCGATATACCCGAGGAATCCACCACCAATCGATGCAGCCTGATTCAGCGGAATGATCACCTTGAAAAGGAAATCGTCCGCAGAGTTCGCATAGCCCGGAGCTGAAGTGGCCGCGTCTCCACGCATCCAGAATTGGATCTTGCCTCGCGAATTGGCGAGCGAGAACTGATCCATCATCAGCGGACCGGTCCCGCCATTCTCGAACAGGTGCGGGAAATCATCCGTGGTCTGCTTGTAGAGGTGATGCTTGGGCTGCATCGTAATCTCTTGAATCTCGGTAGCGCTTTGCTGCCCGTACATGGCAGTCAGCCACTTACCGTTCACCACCTCCGGGAAGCGCCTGCCCTTTCGAGCCAGCGACGTCGTGGTGTTGATATAGTAGGCGTTGTTGTACCCGTAAGGTGTGTCCCAGTGCGCGTGTGTCGAGCCGTACATCGGAGCCCAATACTGCGAATACTGGTTCGGTGCCGTTCCGACGAATGCACCGCCCCGCGCCATAAGGTAGGTCGCGATCCAGTCCAGCGTACAATTCTCGCGCTGTCCACTTACCATCGGGAGCGCGATGGATCGATTCATATCCATCCGCGACTTACTCACCGCGTTGAGTGCAGCCGACCTCCCCTGGATCGGGATGTCCTGCATCAGCCCCTCGAAGACTGCGGTATCCGTCTGACCGTCAGAGGTCAGCACACGCATCGCAGCAGTCACCTGCGCGGTGTCACGGTCCCAGCCGTACACCGGAGAGTCGGTGTTGAATGGCGAGAAGTACTGCCTGCCGTCCCAGCGCGGACGCTCAAACGGCTCCAGCGCGAATACGCCAGCGACTGCTACGGCGTTTGCAACTGCCTGCGCGGATGCCCAACTATACGTCCCAGAGTCGGATAGCGCGGAGATCGCACCCATCACAGTCAGCCCGTTAGCGGACTGCTGCCCCAGCTGGGTCAATCCCGCTCCGGCCGTCCAGGCGTTGCCACTCGCCGCACCGTAGAACGTCAGGAAGTAACCCTTGTTGTCGAGCTGTGCACCGCTGATGGTCAGCGTCGGCCCGGCACCGCCCTGATTAGCCATGTTCTTGTGCGACAGCTTGAAGTCCATCGGAATATCGGTTGGATTCCGCGACCAAAGCGCGATCGAGAACGCCATGTAGTCGACTGGCTTGTCAGTAGTCAGCTCCAGCTGTGGGACTCCGGTCCGCCAGCGTCGCTTGGCGAAGAACCAGAACGCCAAAGGGGCATCCTGGATGAAGCCGACAATCTCCCATTGGTTCTTGGGATCCATCGTGGTCTGTAGTACCGAGGCTGTGTTGTCATCGATCAGCACCGCAGCGAAGATGTAGTCGTCGCGAAGCGCACCAGTCGGGATCGGAGCCGTGATCGTCGTCACCGCGGCGCCGGAGTCCCAGCTACCGCCTGCGGCATCGAAGGTCCGGGTACCGGAAGTTGACAGCACCAGGCCTTCTCGCCCAGTCATTTCGGCTTGCAGGATGCCGGAGGCGTCCGCGTCGCCGGTCGCTGTGACCGGGTCCGGCAGCCCATCGGCGAGCGAATGGTTGATGGTCATCCGGCCGGTGAACTGCGGGCTCAGGTCGGTCGGCGTGTCGGAATTGATGGATCCGTCGCTGGCCCCATCACTCTCTCGCCAGAGCGCCTTGATCTGGTGCGGCCCGAGAACTACCGAGGACTCACCAAGCGCATCATCCAGCGCTGTCATATCGCCAACTCCCGCAGCGTCATGTTGAGATTCCGCCGCATCCGCGCCTCAAACGGCACGGTATCGGTCAGACTCAAGATCTCTACCGCGCGGAGCCCGGTTCCCGGCGCCCAGTTGTTGGCGATGCTGTCTTGCTCCAGCAACGGTTCATCCACGTACACAGATCCGTTTGTAGTCATGGTGGATCCGGTCATGGACAGGATCGGCCGCATGTAGGCCGTGTTGGCCGGAGCGGTCCCCGTCGCCGTCAGCCGCTGCCAAGCCGTTACCGCGGTCACACCTCCAACTGTGGTGCTGAGGGTCGCTCCGGCTGAGTCCAGCCACTCGATGTTGGCTGACAGACTGACGTTGGAGTCCACCACGCCATCCGGCTTGGTCCACAGGCTCCAGGTATACGGCAGACCTACCATTGCCGGGATCCCGAACCAGTTCCGGTACGGCGGCAGGAACCGCAACACCGGAGTCGTCGCAGCCGTCACCAGGAACTGCCACCGCAGGCTGCGCCGTCCGCCGGTACGATGGATCTGTGCAGCTGCAGAATTGCTGGACAGAACTCCCATATCTGCAGCGCCCGTTGAAGTGCCGAAGTTGCTCGTGTCGTTCAGCACACCGGTTGCCGCAGATTGGTTGGGAAGCAACAGGTTCGGCATGCTGGGATCGATGAAGGCCCAGGGTCCAACTCCGTTGGCGCCGATCCAGTACTGCGTGATCGCGGTGAACGTATCGATGTGGAGGGCATTCCAGCTCACAACCGGAGCCCTTGCCCCCTGCGCCAGCATTGATACCGCATGCTGGCCGGAGCCCGTGACGAAGTCAAACGCCGGTCGCTCGTACGGCTTGTCGAGGTCCCCGCGGGGCCACGGCATCGTCACCAACGAACCGGGGCGTCCGAAGTAGACACTTGGCACCTGACGCTCAGAGCGCGCCATCAGTTCCCCTTCCCGGTGAACGCCTGCTTGCGCTCTCCCTCTTTGGCTGCCTTGGAGACTACCTTGGGGTTCCCGGTGACAGTGTCAACCACAAATGCGGCGACCACCTTACCGTCCAGATCCAAGTTATACGGACCAAACTCCCTAGTCTGTGTCGTGGCATCGGCTGCACGTCGTGCGGGGAAGGCGTTCATTCCAACGCTCATGGCAGCGGCGCCAGCGGTGGTGGGTAGCTGTACCGTCGGCTGGATGACTGTGCTAGCGAGCACCTTACCCATCCGAGCCACATCGGTCAGCTGATCCCGCAGGCCCAGGATCAAGCCCTTGCCGATGTTGACGCCGGACTTGAAGAACTCCCGCGACGGCGAGAAGATCGACAGAGCCGCGTTGAAGGCGCTCTTCACGCGATTCGCCAGGCCCTGCACCATTCCCAGCACGCGGCTGATCCCGGAGCTGATACCGTTTGCGAGACCGTTGATGATGGACTGCCCAGAGCCTCGCAGGAGACTGCCGACGCTTCCCAGCGCCGACCGGATCCGGCCTGGGATCCCGCGGACGAAGGAGATCACGTTGTTGGCGCCACTGACCACAGCACTCCGGAACGAACTCCAAGCGCTCCGCGCCAGCGAGGTGATCTGGGATCCCAGTGAGCTCAGCGCCGACCGAATCCGCTTGGGGAGGTTGGCGAAGAACGATACAATCCCATTCCAAGCCGAAACCGCAGCAGCTCGGATCGAGCGCCATAGGTTGGCGAAGAATGACATCAGTGTACCGGCGATCGACCTGATGGCGTTGAAGATTGCGTTGGGCAGCTTCGTGAACAGCGCCACAATCAGGCCCAGCGCGAATCCGACTCCGGTAGCAACTGCCTTGAGGTTGTCGACGAAGAAGCTCAGCAGGAAGCCGGGCAACGCCTTGATAGCGTTGAGGATCAGGCCGGGCAGCTTGGTGAACCAACCGATGATGAAGCTACCGGCCGATACCACGCCGTTGTACGCCGCTGTTACCGCGCCAACCAGACCGTTCACTAGACCGCTGATGAAAGCCGGGATGATGCCGATCAGGGCCTGAATCGCAGCGGCAAACTGCAAGCACCAGGTCACCAGCCGGAGCCCGAACAGCGCCACCTGTGCGATGATCGGGGCGAGCGTCACGAATGCCTTGACGAGAGTCGGGATCAGCGGTATCAACGCCTGTAGTGCAGTAACCAGCTGGCCCGCCACCGCTTTGGCGAACTCCACGAACACTGGCATCAGGTCCCGCGATGCCTTCAGCAGCTCCGGCATGACCTGCAGCAGCGACTCCGCGATCACCTGCGCCAGCTGCACGATCACCGGGATCAGCGGCGCAAAGGCCTGCGCCAGTTGGACTCCAGCTTCCGCTGCGAGCGGCAGGCCCTTGGCCATCTCACGGATGACGGGCTGGAATGCCTCGAATGCTTGCGTCAAGCCCTGCGAAACGATCTCGATCAGCGGACCAAGTTCGGACACCACTGCATTGATGGCATTCGCCAGTACTCCGGCGAGCAGAGCCACGATCTGCGCCAGCGGCGGCAGGAGGGGAGCGAGAGCCGTCAGGAGGTTAACGGCAGCGTCGACGAGTGGACCGAACGCCGGAGCGAGCCGCTTGATCACGTCCAGCAGCACCGGCCCGAACTCCGTGGCAATCTTCGCCATGGCCGGACCGAGGGCACCGGCGAGTACCTTCACCAGCGTGGTGAAAATCGGCGCCAATTGCTTGGCGAGCGCCATGATCCCGCTGAACAGCGTCCGGATTGCCTCGCTGCCCTCAGCCGACTTCAGGAACCTGGCAAACTCCCCGGTGATCTCGGCAATCACATTCAGCAGCCCACCGCCGGTTGAGGCTGCGGCCGAAATCACCGAAGTCAGGATCGAGCCGACGTTGGAGACGATCGTCCCCAACGTCTTCAGCGTCGACAGTGCCAGATCGATCCAGGCCTGCAACCGACCATCATTCGCGACCTGTGTCAGCCAATCGCCGAACTTCCCAGCCACCGTACTGGCAGCATCCGCCAGACGTACCAACAGAGGCAGACCGACCTGACCTACGTCCCGCAGACCCGTCAGGATGGAAATGAGTGGGGTTCCCGCACCTGCGAGCGCTCCGCGCAGCACATTCACGGAATCGCTGACAAACCCAATCGACTCCGGACTGAGACCGAACTCCACCAACCGCTTGGTAAGTCCGCCGAAGTCGCCTGCCAGTCCGCTCAGCATCGGCCGGAGCGATCCCAACGCCTTAACCGCACCGGGCATCGCTGACGCCAGATCAGCCGCCCTGAAGAACGCATCCTGCAGCCCCTGTTGGAACTCCTTCAGCGCCGGGACAGAAGCCTTGACGGCCTTGGCGAACTTCTGCGCCTCCGGCGACAGCTCCTTCAGCGCCTTCTCAAACTTCTCGGGGTGCTCGGTGTCGAATGCAGCCTTGACAGCGTCGCCCACTCCAGCGAGCGCTGCCTTCATCGTCAGCAGCGCCGCGATGCCGCCCGCATAGAGCCCGGGCAGCGCGGCCGACAGTGAGAGGATCGATAGCAGCGATGGGATCATCCCGAGGATCTGGATTCCCAGCGCTGCAGCAGATATCGCCGCGTTGGAGAGCGCTACAGCGAGTCCGCCCAGCTTGACGCCGGAGCCCAGCAGGCTGAGAGTCTTTCCCAGCTTACCAAGCTCCTTGTCACCAGTCTTGGACTTCCGCTCCAGCTTGTCGATGTCCTTCTCGGCTGCTCTGGTAGCGTGCTCACCGTCGTAGTCGAGCGTGATCTTGCCGTGCGCAGTCCCCAAGTCGTACGACACTATCGATACCTCCTGGTGCTAGGCACCCATCTACGAACTACGGCATCTGCTTTTCGCTCTGCCTCGGTCCTGCTTTTCGCGTCCGCAGCGGCTGCCTCTATGGCCGCCTGAAAAGCCGTTCCCCAGCGGACCACAGCCGTGTCGAGCGCATAGGCTTCAAGCCCTTGCAGCCCAACAGATTCGGAGTAGGTCTTGCCGGTTGACTTCATCAGCGTCCATGCCCGGAGCAGGTTATCCGGCGTGACGAAATCGGTCCAGCCCTCGGATCTTCCGGAGCGAATGCTCCATGACTGCGATCCGGTCCATCAGATCGATGTCGCTCACCCGGATCGCGCCGACCGGAGCTGTGGGGTCGTCATCGGCAAACACAGGCGGCTGCAGGATGGCAATCGGCATCAGTAGGTTGACCGTCTCCAGCAGAGTCTTCAGGTCTTCCTCGGACGGCATGGTCTGCTTCTCGGGCGGCTGGCCCTCGGCGCGCGCCACGAGATTGTTGGCCAGGCCCTCCAGCCGGGTGATCTTGTCCAGGATCCCCAGCGGTAGCAAGTCTTCCGGCTTCAGGCGCTTCAGGCGGCACTTCTGGCCGGACGGCGCCACGAAGTCCTGCTCGTCCTTGGCCCGGTTGCCCCAGACGTTGTCGCTGGGCTCCGGCGCGTCGTCCGACGGCAGCTCTACAACTGCGTGTCCCATCGAGGGGAACCCTGCCGCGGGCTCTACAATTGGCGGCTTGACAAAGCCTGCCTGCTGCGCGCGGACTAGTTCCATCGCGCTCATGGCCGCGAGTTCGGCCGTGGTGTAATCGCCGAACGTCTGCTCTTCATCGCCTGGCATCTCTGTGCTCCTTGGCTTGGTACGTATGGTTTCCCGGGGTGGGCCAGCTACGGCGACCCACCCCGGAGCTTACCGGCCTAGACGATGACGGCAGCGGTCTCGTTCGCCACCATGGCCCAGACCTTGCCGACGTCCGCCACGGTGAGCGTCGCGATCGCGTTGCCCTCCGCGTGCGACACCCAAAACTCCTGGTCCTGGTGCGTGCCGGAGATCTGTGTTGCCTTGGCCCGGTAGAACACGATGTGGTGGTCTCCGGCCGACTCCGACATGGACTGGCCCTCCATGAAGAAGTCCGGATAGGCATCGGTGCCCATGCGGATCCAGGACTTCTTGACGTTGGGGGTGGTGCCGGTGGAAGTGATCGCCCCACCGGCGATCACCACGTACGACTCGAAGGTGATACCGCCCGAGTCGAGCGTCCAGTTGACGTTGTCGATCGTGACTCGCTGGGCGATGACCGCGTCATCGCCGCGCAGCACCTGACTGGCGGTCTCCTCGGTGAACTCCAGCGTCTGTGCGGCCGGGAGGTCCACCAGCGTGCCCTTGACACCCGCGTTGTCGAGGGTGGCAACCTTGATATCACGCAGGCCGTACGGCAAGCGGTGAACTGCAAGCGCCATCTTTGACTCCTTCCTTGATCTCTCGGTACCGCTTGGTGCCGATGAACTCTCCAGCAGCCGAGAACTTGTGGAGTACCAACACTCCCGGCTCCTTGCCGCAGCGAGCGCTACGACAACTTACCTCCAGCACGCCATCCAGGATCTCGCCAAACTTGATCCCGCTTGGGCACCGCAGCTCTAGACGGTGACCCGCTTGAAGCCTGGCGTCTTGTCGAGCACCTTGGCCACGCCGTCCGGCAGGTCCGCCAGCGGAACCAGCATCCGGCGACCCTTCTGTCCGATGGCCGGGCCGCTCGGGTCCGCTTCCCAGACGATGTCCTTGGTCACAGTCAGCTTGTTCTGCTTCCACAGACCGTCTCCCTTCGGGAGGGTGTGGGAGGTGAGGAAGGCCACGCCGTGCGGCTCCTCCCCCAGGTACTCCATGTAGTCCTGGGTCTCCACCCGATCGGTGTCGTCCAGTTCCACGCTGTCGGGAACGGCGCTCTTGCTCTCGGCCATCACAGTGTCCTTCCGATGATCTGCCAGCTGCTGTACTTGAAGTTGGCCTTGAAGTCGGCGTTCACGTCATCCCCGGACGTACCAAGGAAGTCCGCTTGCGCAACGTAGCCGTCTGATCCGGTGATCCCCATCATCCCGGACATCACCGCATAGATCCCGCTGGGTGCAGGGTACGGCTTGCCGAGTATCTGATCCACCGTCTTGTAGCTGCCCGGCCGCTTGTCGTAGATCTCGATCCGCAGCTGGTTCGCATACGTCCCCTTGGCGTCACCGGCGACTGGCGTAATCCAACGGAGAATCGCGAATGGTTTGAGTGGTACGTCTATGACGTTCCCGACCTGCAGCCAACGCTCCGCTGGAATCAGAGCCGTTAGCGCCCCATTCGCCAAGATCAGGTCCCGGACGGTGGCCCTCACAGCCGGTCCAAGATCTTATTCAGCATACGCATCACCTTCGGTGCGTAGATCTTGATGGTGGGGAGGATGATGGGCCGAGCCGTCATGAACCGGGTACCGGTCTCCAGGTACACGCCATAGGTCACGCCGTGCGCCAGAATGATGGCGTACAGCCCGGCTCCCAACTTGACCGCTGTTGCGAAGAGACCGTTGCGGGCGTTGGTGGTCCGGTCCGTCCACGGCGCGTGCTGCTTCATATGCGCCTCGCACCGACCGTCCCAGTACCTCGCAACGCCGAAAAGCGCCCGGTTGAGGCGCTTGTCGAGCTTGTCCGGGTCATACCGGCTGCGATCGAACGAGAAGCTGAAATCAGTTGCCAAGGTAAGTCGCCTCACCCTTGATCTCGTACTGGCGGTTGTCGATGTAGACGATCTCAAACCGCCGTCCGTCGTCCAGTTCGAACTCGTCGAACCGGGCCATGTCGCAGTCCCAGTGCCCCATGAGGATGAACTCCGGCGTCGCCGTTTCACCCTCCGAGGTCGTGCGCGCGGTAGCGCCGTCCTCCTGCGGTATGAGCCGGAAACGCTGTGCCGGTAGGGGTACCGGCTCGCCCACGGTCATACCTCCGGCACCGTCCGGCGTACGCGGACGACGCTGCAGCGGGATCATCAGGTAGTCGGCTGCGATGAAGAATTTCGAGATCTTCCGCTGGACTGCCAGCTCCGCCGCGGCAATCATGGACGCGTCAGTCTGTGCATCCGGGTACCGCGTACTGCGGGCTCGCCCGGATCGACCTCTGCGGAATCCCCCATGGCTTTCGCCATGGCCAGTGCGTTCTTGTGGAGGTCGCTGAGTTGCCGGGATGAGCCGGACTCCGCGACACTCACCAGCGACGAGTAGCTGGCTGCCAGCTCCAGCCAGATCGTGGACGCCAACGACTGCACCGAGGTGGCTCCGTCGAGCCGCGCGCTTAGCGATGCGTCGTCATACGGTGGTACGTCGTCCGGCTGATTGATAAGCAACCGGAAAGCAGCAATCTCTTCCGCCGTAGCCACGGAATGCCCTCCTTAGTCTGAGGGCCGGAGCACCATCCTCGTGTGCTCCGGCCCCTGCGTCTTGATCAGCCGTCGAACGTCAGGCGTTCTGCTCCTGGTACGACGCGGCGTCATCGTCGTACAGGCGCTGCGCCTTCTCCTGCACGTTGCCGCCCTTGGCCAGGTCCCGGCGCTTCAGCTCCGCGTCCAGCTCCTTGTGCGTCCACTCCTCGTACGGAGCGACCGCGTTGGGGTCGGTCTCGGTGTCGTCGTCCGGGTTGCCGTCGGCGGCCTCCAGCAGCCGAAGCTCCTCCAGGATGGCCTGCCGACGCTCGGCGCGAGCCTCGGACGTGGTGAGGGCCTGGTGCTTCGGGCCGGTGCCGTCGCCGTCGCCCAGCGGCTGCGCCTCCGAGCCGTGCAGCGCATCGACACGCTGGATGTCGGCATACCGTCCACGCATCGAGAGGTAGGCACGCTCCTCATCGGTGAGCGGAGTGTTGAGATCTACGACCATGCTCATGGTATTACCTCCTTACCAGACCATCGATGCGGGAACGGTGTACGCACCGCCGGAGTTGTCGAGCTTCATGATCGCGGCAGCGCCACGCTGGCGGACGCCAGCGCCGATGCCGCGGATGAAGTACGAGTCGATCAGCGGGTACGCGTTGTTGTTGCCGGGCTTGAGGATCATGCCCTGCAGCGCGGGATCCGAGTCTTCCCGGATACCGATGATGTTGAGCTGGTTCGACTGCCCCGCGGTAGCGGCAGCCACCATGTACCCGGCCGGGATCTGGTAGTCCTGCAGGATCAGGTACGGACCCCAGGTGCCCACCACATCGATACCGGCGAACGAGTTGGGGGCCAAGCCGCCCACCAGCTGATAGCCCGGGGGCAGCAGCAGCGAGAAGTTGGACCCGTTGGCCGGGATGAAGTCGTACAGCGAAGTGGCCGGGACGGCACCACCCGAAGCGAACGCCTGGTTGCGGACGTACTTCACGACCGACGCTGCGGCGTCCGCGGGGTTCATCAGGAACACGATGTTGTATCCCTGCGCACGGGTGAACCCGTGGTGCTCCACCGTGCCCGCCAGGTCCAGGAAGTCCTGCGGGTCGAATGCGACCTGACCCGCGTTGGCGCCGGAACCCAGGTAGTGCGTGTGCGAACCGGCGAAGTTCTGGCCCTTGTACGGCGGCGGCACGGTGCCGTCCGCATTGTAGAGCGCGACGACGGTGAACGGCGTGACGATGCCGTCCAGCGTGGCCGACCGGTTGGCGCTGTTGAAGAGCGACTTGGTGACCTGCTCGAACACCAGTGCGTTCTCGGCCTCCAGCGCCTGCTGGAGCACCGCGTCGAGCTGCGCCGTCGATGCCTTGGTCAGGAAGCGCCAGGTGTAGCCCTGCCGCAAGTCGTACCAGTCGAACGGGTACGCCCGAGAGGTGACGGTCGGAACGGGCCGGATCGACTGCGGGATACCGAACTCGGTCGCCAGCTCGAAGCGCTCCGTGCCGGGGATGCCGACCTCATCGACGATTCCCGTGACCTGCGAGGACAGCAGATCGATGAGCGGCTGCCGCGCGGCGTTGAAGCTGTCCAGCGCCTCGTTGAAGTCGTTCCAGACCTGGTTGAGGTCCTGACCGTCGCGAGTCCTGGTAAGGATATCCGCTTTGGCGGAATAGCCCTTTGCCATAGTTGGTTACCCTCCTCTCAGGCGGCTTGCGTGGTCGGGACGCGGACGATGATGCGGGACAGCTCCACCGTGAAGCCGATGGCCTTGCCGGACGCCGATGCGGAGTCCACCGTCCCATCGATGTGGCAGTACTGCAGACCGGCGGTCAGCGCGACACCGCCCGTGGTCAGGGCCTCCGCGATCTCGCCGTCCGTCATAACGTCGATCGCTGCACCGATGGCCATCGGCTCGGTCGGCACGATCAGGCCACGGATGTCGACGAGACCGGTGCCACCGATCACGACGCGCCCGGAGGCGTTGACCGACACTGCGTAGATCTTGCCGACGTTCGCAGACGTCAGCGCCGCATTCAGCCGCGCCCGGAAGCCGCCATCATACGGGTCGTACTTGTCGAAACGACTCACTGGACCTCCTTCCGAAGGTTGTAGTTACCCGCGCTTGACGCGCGAGTTCAGAGCTGGGATCCGAGACGCCATCGACTTCGCACTGGCAGTTCGTCCGCCAGCGGTTCCGTTGTTGCCCGGAGCGGTTCCGCCTGGTTCCTGCTTGACGGCTTCCGTTCCCTGCTTCACCAGATAAGGATGCGAGGTCGCCAGTGCCTTCAACGCGTCCTTCAGACCGTTGACGGTGCCGTCGGCCTGGATCTCCACCTGCGCGAGATCCGCCAACTTCAACGCACTCTCCGGGTCGTGCCAGGTGTGGGTGTTGTCCTTGAGGAACGCCACCTTCAGCGCCAGGTCCTTGTTGGCCGTCTGGAGCTGCTCCACCTGCTTCTGCGCTTCCTGGAAATCACGCTGGAGCTTTTCCGCCTCGGGCAGGTCCTTGTCACGAAGCTGCTTGAGCTCTGCTTCGATCTTGGCTGCCCGCTGATCGGCTGCATTGGTCCGGGTCCGCTGCTGCGCTAGCTCTTGCGCGAGGCGTTCTGCCTCGGTGGGGGCTGCGGCACCGCTCTGTGTGCCCGCGTCGCTCGTGCCGGATTCCGTTGTGCCGGTTGTCCCGGTGGTCTCTCCAGCACCGCTCTGTGTGCCCTCTGCGCCGCCCTGTGCGCCTTCACCTTCGGGGTGACTCATGTGAATCTTGCTCCTTTATACCCGACGCCGTAGCCGTTCGCTATCCCAACTCTATACTGCTGTTGCGGATTGCGCATTACAACCAGCTTTAGGCCCGAGTTACCTATGCTGCGGGATTGGCGCCTTGGGGTTTTTCGGCTCGCTAAGGATTGGTGCTTGATAGTCCCCGCTCTGTCGAGCCTGCACTTGCTGCAGCGGCGACATTGTCTGCGCCGACTCTATCAACGCGGACTTCGAGCTGACGGATTCCGGATTGGTCATAGCCATTGTCCTTCTCAACAGACCATTGGAGATCGGGCTGAAGCGTGATCTCAGCCAGTGCCCCGTTTTCCTTGCTGCCCTTCTCGAAATCGCTCGTTACCAGAGCGCCAACTCCAGGGCCGACGTGCACGACCATCTTGACGTTCGGCGGTGGACCAATTTCGAGGTTCTTCTCGTCAATAGCAATGAGGTGCATATCCTCGCCACCGAGGAAGATTGCAGCGGCCTTTGCCCTATCAGTCAGGGCTATCCGGTGCGGGTCGGATTCCAGTTGTATCTTACCGGATCTATCCAACTCCAGCAATTTACGGTCCAGGTCTTCACGAGAAATGTTGGGCAGCTTGTCACGGAGTCGGGCAAGACTGATTAGTTCATTCGGTTGGTCAGCCAATTCCTTGAAGGCCCGCTTGATCTGGTTCTCGTACGACTCCTCGACATTGAACTTGTCGGTGATCTTCTCGTTGACTGTGATCGAGCCAAAGCCCTTATCATGCCACTTGAAGCCGGTGAGATCGTGTCCCAGACGATCTCCAAATAGCATCTGAGAACGATACATCCCGCGCCAGCCTTGGATCGGGCTCTCGGTGATGCTGCCCTCCATCGCTTCCTTGATGAGCGCAATCGTGGCCTCATCCTTGCGGTCGATCGCGTCCTCAACCGGTCGGCCATCGCGCATTCGATTGTTGATGACCACGAACCAACCAGACTCGTAGGTCTTCAGCGCCTCGCGCTGCTTCGGCGTCATAGAGCCGCGCTTGAACAGGCCCTTCGGCACCGCATCCAGCGCAGCTTGTCCGGTCAGCTCAACAATAGGATCCTGGACCGACGGAATGACCGGAGCGGGTAGCTTGTTGTGCGATCTGCCCGCGCTGGCCAGCGTCGCCTGCTGCTGTGCCTCCGGGAGATCCCAACCGTTCTTCTGCAACTCTCCATCCAGGTAATCGTCATAGTCGCCCTTGAGGAAGTTCTCCACGAACTCATCCTCGTCAACATACTCCGCGGTGATGTAACACATGCACTGCGGATGCGGCCGAGCCGGTACGGATGCCTTCTGGTACGGGCTCTCCTTCGCCACCGCATTGCAGATGTCAGGCTTGGGGTGGCTCTTGCTGAGGTTCCATTTGACCTCAGTCGTCCACGGTGTTGTTGCGTACTTCTCTGCACTGATGGCGTGGAAGGAATTGTTGATCTCGGTCCGCGCCAGTCGCATTGCCGCGTACCGGACTCCGCCTGGCGTGTTGGGGTTGAACCAGTCCCGCGCTCGCTTGGCGAACTCCTTCGCATTTAGCCCCGTCGCCAGCGTCTCGTTGATCAGCTTGCTGAGCCGACCGTTCATCCAGACGGAGCTGCGATAGATCCGCTGCGACAGTGGAAGGGCACTCAGCCGCATCCGCGCCAGCGCTGCATCGATCGCGCGCTGGCTCACCTGTAGCGCGCTGTCGTAGAGGAACTGCGCCTGCGGACCCTTCCCAACGAGGTTGAGGAGGGCCGAGTCAGCGGCAGCGCTCAGCCGGGCGGAGCGGCTGGCAGCTGACGCCCTACGGGCTGCAACTGTGTCCCCCAGCCGCTCGAACAGCTTTGACTGCTCCGCCAGCAACACCGACCGGCTGTGCTCAAGCTGTGCGCGCCGGACGCCATTCTTGCCGGTCGTCTCAAGCTCCTTGAGGAATGCATCAACGCGCTTCTTGGTGTCGCGGAGGAGCGCCAGCACCTGTCGGTCGGTGATCTGTAGCTCCTGTGCGTTGGCAATCTGCCAATCCCGCGGGTCCGGCTGCGGGATCACCTGTTGGCCCACAGACCGATGACGCCGAACACCAGCAGAAGCAAGACGCTGAGACCGGCCAACACCGGTCCCCAATTCAGGCGCGTCTCCCCAGTCTGCGCCTTAACACCCTGTGCCTCGTATTGTGCCTTACGAAGGTCCTGGATGTCCTTCTGGATCGGCTCAAGCGCGGCTGAGAGCGCAACGGTTGCTGCAGCAGCGGCTGCAGCAACCTGCGTCCGCAGTGTCTCCGCAGAAGTCGCAACCTGTGCAGCCAGTGTTGTGGCCTGCTGCGCGGATACCTCTGCTGCCCGGTTCACAGCGCCTACGTCCACGGCCCGGATCGCATCAATCCGTCCAGTCTCTGCGGCTCGGAGCTTTTCCTCAAAGTCAGCACGCAGCTCGATCACCTCGCGGACGTGCTTTGCTGCTGCCTCCCGCAAGTCGTCCTGCCGCTTGATAGCGGCAGTCACGAGATCCAGCACGTTCTGCGTCGGATCTATCACCGGACCCCTAAGCGGTTCCTTGCCCTCCAGGCCCTCCATCACTCACCAACCGGTACCTGTCCAGCGTTCGCTGCGATCTGTGCCGCCTCCGCGTCTAGCGCGTCAGCCTGCTCCTGCTGCGCGACTGCCAGCATCCCGGCCGGGAACTTGTAACCCAGCCGCTCATCGAGGTAGGCCACGGCCCACTCCCTGCTGGCGATGCCCGCGTCCACGAGCGCGGTGACCTCGGCGAGGATCGCGGTGCGGTCCGGCGGCAGCGGGTCACCGAAGATCACCGACGGCTGCAGCGGCAGCGCCTGCCAGCCCTCGTAGACTGGGAACCACATCGTCATGAGGTCGAAGAGGAGTTGCGACCACTTGCTGGACATCTCCTCCTCGCGCTCCGCGTTCGCTGCCAGCACCGGCATGAACTGGATCCGCATCGCGACGCCGGAGAGCGTCACTGAGGTGTCCACCGCGCCGGAAGCGATTGCGGGCGCGCCATTCGAGCCACGAGCCGAGTTGGTGAGATACCCCAGGTGGTCCTGGTACGGCTGCACCGAGGTCGCGCCCGGCACCCGGCCGAATGCGCCATCCGGCTCCAGCTCCGCGATCGAGCCCGGACCGACCACCCAGGGCACCTCTTCACCCTTGCCGTTCCGGGCCTTGCCGGAGGTGGTCCAGTACACACCGATGCCGTCCATAGCAACGGTTAGGTCTTCATCGGTGATGTTCTGGATCACGCCAGCAAAGAGTGATTCCAAGCCCTGGATCTCGGAGGTGCCGAACCTACCCGACCGACCTCCACGCCGCCGGTTGCGGATGTGGTAGACCGGAATGGTGGTGATGGACGGGTGCAGCGCGAATCCGGTGAACGGATCCGGCGCTCCCTCGGCGACCACGGCCCAGGAAGGGATCTGGACCGGTGCGATGTCGCTCTCTTCGAGGTTGCGCGCGTCCCAACCGTCCGTCTCGAAGAATCCCAGCCGGTAGAACACCGAACCGACCGGCACACCTAGCTCTGCTGCCTGCTCCTCGTTGAGTACCTTGTGGTACTCGATGCGCTGGACAATCTCCTCATCCGCATCGTCGAGGACCACAGAAACCAGGTAGCATCCCAGTCGCCGCTCGCTATCGGCAGGATCCCAGATCGGGAAGTACTGCTCTGGTTCGACTTCGCTGAGACGAACACGGGAGCCTTCCTCTTTGCCGGGGTCCGCGGTCAGGTGCAGCAGCGAGTCGCCCTTCACCAGGCCCCAGCGCTTGGACGACAGGAACTTGATGCCGACCTCTTCGCGCGCCCAGAAGCTCGCCAGCCGTCCACGCCACTCCAGGATCTGCTCATCAGGGACGGTGTTGCCCGGGACCGGCGTCCACACCGTCTCCATGTCCTGCCCGAGGTACCGGTTGACGGCCTCGATGATCTCACGAACCACGGGCACGTACCGCCGCGCCAGCGGGTCATCGCTGGCCCGAAGGAGTGCAGCGAATGCCTCGGGGACGTTGTTCCAGATGTCCTCGTACGTGCCGTACGCCCGGACGCGCGCCTGGTCTTCCAGATCGGTCACGTAGGCAGGCGTGGGACGGTTGAGCGTTGCCGCAGTCGCGTATGGGCTAACAGCCATTGCTATCTCCTGGTCTCTACTTGGGACTGCCTTGCCGCAGAGCTGCGGTAGGGCCGTCCGAATAGCCCAACCATCAACCGCCCCAACGCTTCTGGCGTGTGGTCATCCTTCTTCTCAGGCAACTCCGGCGCGTTGCGGCCCTTCTCGGCCGCTACCGCCGCAGTCTCCTTGTACTTGTACTGCGAGTGCTCCCGGATGAAGTTGGCGCACTTCCTGTTGACTGTCAACCCATATCCGTCCCCATAGGGTAGCGGCTTCAGGAACCTGCGGATCCACTCCAGACGATCGTTGATGGCGCCACCGGTTCCCCTGCCCGCCTTGAGTTGTAGCTTCTCGCTTAGCTCACGAGTGCGGTCCGGCTCGGCCGGATCCGGGAAGAACTCCCGCATCGTAGACGGCCGCAGCCCGCGGGCCTGGATCTCAGCCGCTGCCTCGCCGGTAGTCTTCCCAGTCTCGTAGTACTCATCCAGGATATGGACGCGCTCCCGGAACGGATCCACCTGTACTACAAGCCAGACGAATGGGTTGGTAAACCCATAGTCCGCGCAGGCGTAGGTCGCCCAGTTCGGGTTGAACTTCTGATCGTTGACGTGCAGCTCTTCATCGAAGTCCTTGAACACCCGTCCGGCGAACTCGGTGAACAGTGCCTCGATCTCCTGGTTGAAGAGCTCAGTGCTCTGGTCCAGGAACAGGCTCCAGATCTCAGGATCGATCCCGGCCGGGCTCTTGGGAAGGTCCCGATCGTTAGTCTGGAACGGGAACCGCGTCATCCAGTCCTTCAGCATCCCGTTCCGCCGCGCTGCCTTCGCGGAGTTCAGCAGGCGCTGGTTCACTCCACCCGGGTAGACGTACGGATTGACCCAGGCCGGAGCGCGCCAAGACCTCCAGTCGGTCCGGTCCGGATCCTGCCCCACCGCCCAAAGGTCATAGAACCAGTTGCGCCCCTCAGGTGTAGAGCCGAAGTAGGTCCAGCCGCCAAAGTCTGCGAGCGTGGGTCGTAGGTACTTCAGCCACACACTCGGCTTGAGCTTTGCTGCCTCCGAGAACACAACCCCGCTGAGACCTTCTCCAACCAGCGTCTGCGGGTACTGCGCCGACTTCGCATGGACAACAAACCGGCCGTCCAGGGCCTGGATCCGCATCTGGCCTGACTCCGGATTGTTGTAGCTCCCAGGATGGTCAAGTTTCACCCCCAATCGGTCCAAGGTGTTCCACACCACGCGGAACTCCTTCTCGGAGTCGCTGTAGGTCGGCCCCACGATCCAGAACTCACGCCGGAGCCCCTTGCGCTTCAGCTCCTCAGCCTCAAAGAGCGCGCGGAAGTACTCAGGCACCAACTTGTTGCCGCCGGTCTGAGACTTCCCGGCGCGCCGACCGAACGACACCACCTGGTTTCGACTGCGATCATGCAGGATCTCCAGCTGCGCCGCGTGCGGCGTCCACAGCGTCTCCTGCCAGATGGTCTTGTACAGCTTCTTGGACGGCGCTGGCGTATTGAGGAGGAGAGTGCTCACTGCTCCTCCAGCATCTGCTTGGCGACCTTCATCAGGCCCCAGATCCGATGCTTAGGAATCCCTCCCAGTATCAGCAATGCGTACTGCGTGTCTCCGGCGCTGGTGGCATCGAGATCGGTGATCTCCACGATTCCAAAGAAGTCTCCCATGACCGCATTCTCACCGATCATGTTGCTGTTCTTGAGGAAGTCCCCTACTGCCCGGCCGAACTCCTCATCAACCGCTGGCATCACGGCATCATCCGCGCCTGGTGCTGCTGCGTCGATCCCACGACCCACTCAGCCTGCAGCGAGGAGGACGGAGGTGCCACCAGATCCATCGTCATGTTCCGGCGCGGCTCCACGCCCGAGTCGGCTGGCACCCGGAAGCCGCCCCAGGTGGTGGGCGCGCTGCCGGAGCCGACCCACAGCCGGAACTCCGCGTAGTTTTGCCCAGCGACCTTGTTGAAACCGGGGCGCGTCAGATCGGCCGCACCGAAATGCGCATCGTCCGTCTGGAAGATCTGCGTCGGGTAGTGCGATCCGGCGCTGGCCCAACGTGTGGGATCGTCCACCGAGACAGAGTCCAGCGTGTACTGCGTTCCGGTCCACTTCATGAAGCCGATCCACGCGTGCTGCGCGCCGACCGCGGCAGCGCCACAGTCAGTGTGCGCCGTGAGAACGGTCTCGGTCTTGATCGCCTTGAAGTGCGTCAGGTAGAGCTTGCCGGTCAGCATCGGCACCGGCGCGTTGACCTCGCCGCGAGGCAGCACGAGTTCGCCGGTCACCAGGTTCCGCTGCTCCTGTCGCAGGGCCTCCAGAGCCAGCACCAGATCCGCATCCGAGACGTCCGCCGGATGCGTGTGACCCGTCAGCGCGAAGTCGTTGCCCGCGCTGGGCGTGTAGTCGGTGATGATCAGGTCCCCGAGGTTGACGTCATCCGGATCCTCGATCGACGGCCGGATCCCGTAGTAATTCCAGACCGAGCCGTTGCGGATGCGCAACTCCCAGGTCCAGTCGACCGGTCCCCACCCGGGCGCGTCCACGAAGTAGAGCGGCAACTCCACAACGCCATCCACCACGGCGTAGGTCTTGGTGCTGGGCGCAATCGCCGTTCCGTCGGTGTGCTTCAGGAGCACCGGCATCTTGAGCCAGATGGTGCCGTCGTACAGCTCACCAGTCTCCGAGTCGTACAGCGTCCCGGTAACCGTGACCTCTGGTAGCGTCGCCATCAGCCTGTCTCCTCTTCATCGGCATCCTGATCTTCGGTGAAGAGCTTAGCCAGGACGTTCTTGTACCCAGGCAGCTTGACCTCAACGTCCATGCCGCCCTTGATCCCAACTCGATCCAGGACGGAGTTTGCAGCTGCTAGCCGGGTCTTGTGCTCAATCAAGGCATTCACCTCATCCTTGGTCCCGGTCAGGCCGATCAGCCGCAGCGCCACAATCTCAGAGGCGTTGTCCAGAGCACGCTGCGCAGCCGCCTTGACTACAGGTACCAATCCGCCGTGTGCCTGGCAGACGACTGCCCCCTTCATGGGGTTCGCCAGGCATGGCCGCCGGAGCTTGACCCAGTGCCGATCCACGATGTACATGCCGGAGCTATCACGGACGTACGCGGTTCCGTTGCACTGCCTGGTGCCCGGTCTCTTGAAGCTCATGAAGAAGTCGGTGTTGAGCTCATCCGCGTCAGCAGCCCACTGGTACTGGACGTCATAAATGAAGTCCGGCGGTCGCTGGCTCTGGTCCGGTTCGTGCAGCTCTCCATCTTCCAAAACAATCTCAATCCAGGCCTGATCCGGATGCGTATTACCGCCTGTGGCGACTTTGCCTTTCTTCAGGGCTGCCATCGGGTGTTTCCGTTCTATGCGCCGGAATGGATTTCCCTGATCCTATCGGCTATCCAAGCTTTCATCTCATCCAGAGCCCGAACGTCGTCATATGGCCCGGATTTGTTGATGATCTCTTGGATGTGGAAGGCCATCTTCCCATACGCAGCAGCAGCTCCGGATACCTCGGCGTTGTGGTAGTCATCCGACACCTGGACTTCACGGGTGACCCGGGTGATCACCTCGCCTAAGGTGACGATGCCTTCAGTCTCTACGCCTAGCGCTTCCATATGCCGATCGTACCTACTGTCAGGGACACGGACCCCGGAGCACGCAGCGGATAGCGTGAGGGTCGTCTGGGCGGATGTGGGGATCCGACCCAGACGACCCACGCGGCGAAGAGAGGAGGCTCTTCAAGAGGTTGCGGTTGCGGACGCGGAACCCCATGGCTGCTCATCGAGCTTACCCGAGACGGACGATGGGGCAGCTCTGCCGGGAGCTACCCCATCCCATCCCAATCTCCAGCCGCCCACGAATGGTGGCTCCCCCGGCCGTGATCCTACCGGATCGCTGCCAAGACTTCCTGCTTGTCGACCCTGGCGCCGGTAATCAGCACCTCATCCAGCAGCCGCTTGCGGACCACGCTGAGCGCACGAGCCTCTGCGAGGCGTTGGAACCGCGCGACCTCTGCCCGAAGTGCGTTGAGGATCGCAGCGCCGCGTGCTGCCTCTTTCTCCTTCACGCCGCGTCCGGCGTGGGCGCTCGCTGCGAGGGCCTGCACCAGGATCTCGTCCAGCGTCAGCTCCTCGCCGAACGATTGGACGAATGCGAACGGCTCGGAGTCCGCCGCCAGCGCGATCCGCTGTGCCCGCTTGGGCATCGCGTTCTTGATGGCGTTCTCGGCCCACCAGTCGAGCGACGTCTCATCGACCCAACCACACTTGTTGCAGCACTCGACATACCGCACCAACCGACCATCGGCAAGCCTCCGACTGATCATGTAGTGCTCGATGCCCATGCCGGTGCACGCATCCAGGTTCAGGATGACGGCCTTGCTCTCCACCGTCCGTACCGGCTGGGGCTCCGCGTCCGCCGTCATGAGCCCTGCACCTCCAGGAACCAGTCGTTGCCCTCCTTGTCGGTGTAGGCGATGACGTTCTCTTGGTCGTCCACGAGCTGCGGACCGTCCTCGATGCCGAGCCGGTGTCGAAGCGTGTTGTTGGTGCGGAGGTCTTCCAAGAGTTCCTTGGCGACCTCGGGAGCGGTCTGCATCTGCTACCTCTTCCTTGAGCCCTTGCGGGCCATCCGAGAGCGCGCTGCGTGCGACTTCCCCGCGTTGGAGATCCGCGCAGCTTTCTCCTTGCTCATCCCCTGCCGCCGCAGCGCCCTGTAGACGTTCTGCCGCGACTTGATGACGTAGCCGAACTTGCCACCTCGATCGCTGACCATGCGACGATTCTAGAACAGGTACAGGAGACGCACCGTTGCAGCAATCTGTCGGCCGATGATCCCAGGTTCTCGGCTCGGCGGATTGTCCGCAGAGTACGCCTCCTGTGCCCGTCGCAGGCCATCCATCCCGTCCTGGGTCGAACGGATGGCCTCCCGGATGGCGGCCGGGAGAATTGAGGGTTACGTAATGGCTTCGGCGCGGCTAGCCGATTGCCCGTAGTGCAAGATACGGGATTACGGTTCTGCTTCGGCCTCCGCAGTACGGATACCAACCCACAAGCTACCGACGTCAAATAAAGATCGACAACACGGCCGGACTCAGCATGCCGATCAGCATGCCGCAGACGCTCAGCGGCAGGAGGATGTCCTTGAACTCACGCTTCGGCACGACGGCGCTCCGATCGGTAGGGCTCACGTTCGGTCTGGTCTGCGGTGCACCAGTATCGACCCAGAGTGTCGGACTTGTGGAAGTGCGGAATGTGATCGTCACGATTGGCGCACAACCCGCGCGGACGCCAGATCTCCGAACGGATCATCAGAAGGCTGCCGCGTTGGTGCGGAGACCGGACACGATGCCGTCTGCGAGGTCCCGGAACAGCGAGTGCCACCAGCGCACCGGCTGCCGGATCAGGACCGGACGGTGCTTGGCCCGGTGCGCGTTGCGCGCGGCGTAGCCGACCGGAAGCAGGCGCTTGGGGTTAAACGGGCCGAGTGTCGAGTAAGTCATTGTAGGTCCCTTCGGGTGAGGAGTGGAACCCGCTACCAGCAGGCTCCACTCCCGAACTATCCCTCTGTTGCGAAACTGCCGCTAGTTCGCCACGAACTTGTTGCGGCGACGCCGGGTTGCCACGACGGCGAACACTCCGCCGATCAGGGCCGCACTGCCCACGGTGACGATGGTCGCCGTCACCGGTCCGGTGACGGGCAGACCGCCGGACGCGCCGGAGTCTACGCCGGTCCCGACCGGGGGATTGCTGCTGTGCGAGGCGCTGGGGGTCGGCTTGTTCGGGTTGCCCTCGCAGCCGATACCGACCACGCCACCGTCGTCCAGACCCCAGGGATCGTTGCCCTTGGTGGCCAGCGTCACGCGGTACTTGATGACGGGGCAATTCGGCCCGTTGGCTTCGTCACCGAATCGGTCACACAGCGTCAGCTTGGTGCCGGTGTAGACGTAGGCGTCGCACTTCTGCTTCGGCTTGGTCGTCGGACTGCTGCTGCTCGTACTGGGGCTGGCGACCGGCTTGCACGACAGCGCATGCGTGTGACCGTGGAAGCTGATCGACTTCACCAGCGTGCTACCCGACTCGGTCCAGTAGCCGACGCCGAACGTCACGACCTTGGTCGCACCGGTGTACGTCTTGCCGGGGAGCGCCACGACGTCCGCATCGGTCAGGTCGATCACGTGCGCGACCGGAGCCGACTGCGAGCCCTTGCCCGCGGGCACCTTGCTGGACCAGAACTTGCCGTCCGGCGTCTGCACGATCGTGGAGTACGGCGCGGTGGTCTCCATCTTGAAGACCACCTTGTCCGCGGTACCGACAGCCACGAAGGAACCGGCCTTGACGTCGGCCAGATCCTGCGGCGTGACGGAGCGGTGGATCAGGTCCTTGCCCTCGAACAGGAAGCCGTCCGCCTTCTGCGTCGGCACGTCGTCGCCCTCATCCGGGTTGGTGTACCAGCCGGAGGCGTTGGGGCACTTCTCGGAGTTCTTCACGGCGTGCGCGTCTGTCTCGGTGGCGTACGCCGGGGCACCCATCAGCGCGAGACCCAGCCCGGCCGCAACTGCCAGTAGCAATCTCTTCATCGTTCTCCTCTTGTTGGATATGACTAAGGGGCAGCGCCCCTCGCCAGACCGCTGCCCCCTGTCCATCGTCTCTCCGATGCGTACGACTGGTTTCGACCCTAGCCGTTTGGTCACCAGCAGGGACTGCGCTCACGCCCGACCTCTTGGAAAGGCCGGTCCCTCGCAAGCCGTGTGCCGACTGGATTTCTGACCCGCTGTCACCAAGCTATCGCCGGAGGCTGATGCAAGGCTCCAACAGCGTCGTGGGGCGGGCTGGAATCGAACCAACGCCGCGCAGGTCCCGAATGTCCGTACACATCCGATTGCTGCCGCTCTACCTCTGAGCTACCTCCCCAGCGCCCGGAGCCCTGCCGCGAAACAAGGCACCAGACTTCCCAGATGAGATGATCGGTCTCTCCGCGACGGTGCTACGGGGGTCGATTACACCGCACAGGACGCTGGGCGCGCCCAAGCTATTTAGTTGGAAGCCGGGCGGCTGCGGAACCGAATACCGCCCGGCCTTGGCCCGCATCGCGTAACGAACCGTACAGGTGCGGGGCTCTGCCTCCCGCTCCCAGGCTAGCAATGCGGCCACATCACTTCCTGTCCTGCCACGAAGGTACTTTTCACAGCCCGGGTCACGTGCCCCTGCCTGCTCAGCGCCCCAACATAGCGCTCTGCCCCGTGACCGGCAGCCGACACCACATCCACCCGTCCGTGGTCCAGACCGGGCCAACTTCCGCAGCGCCCTTAAGCAACTGCCTCCGTCGAACCGTCGATCAGCGTACCGGACGCGCGCCTGCCTCGCTACTGCTGGTTCTTGGAAGGCGAGACGCTGTTGTCGTCCTGGTTGCTGACGGGCTCGAAGCCGTCGAAGGGCGACTGCTCCGGCAGGTCGTCCTTGACCGGCTCCGGATCGGGCTGGCTGGCCTGCTCGTCCTCCTGCTGGCGCATACGCTCCGCCAGCCGCACCCACAGCATCGCCTGCGTCTGGCGGATGGTGACCTCGGAGTCCGGGCGCTGCTTAACGATCGAGTTGTGGGCCGACGCCGTTGCGGCGATCGAGAGGTCCAGCGCGGCTTTGGAGTCGATCGCGTCCAGCATCGGCTGATCGATCAGGATGTTGCGCGCGTCGTCCTCCTCGGTCTCTCCGGTCTCCGCGCCGTGCAGCGGGCAGCCCTCCGCGCCGCAGTCCGGCACACCGAGGTTGTTGGCCAGCTTCTGGGCCATCTTGCGTGCCTTCTTCTTGCTGTCCGGCGAACCCAGCTCGCTCTCCAGGAAGTCGAAGAACTCCGTCAGACTCAGAACCTTCATCACTGGGTGGTCCCCTTCGTTGTTTTCTATGTTGAGTAAAGCTTCGTGTAGCCCGTGCTATTGCCGCTAGTCAGTTCGCCGACAGAGCCGGAATTGTCACGCCGACCGATGCACATCCACCAGTCAGCCCGGCGTAAGCGGCCGAGATTCCGCCCACGTACGCCAGAGCCTCGAAGCCAGGATCCTCGCCCAGAGCCTGGACCTGGGAGACGAGATCCACCAACCGGACGCCGTTCCCGCGGATGTCCTCGTAGCGCGAGTCCGCGAACACGTCACGCACCGTCTTGTACTGCTTAGGGGTCATCCGCTCGGAGGTCTTGGGAGCGCCGGTCAGGGTCCCCTTCTTTGCGATGGCCTCACAGGCGGCTAGCCCGGAGTCTTTGCCGATGAACGGCACCGCGGCCGAGATCAGGTTGGTCCGCTGGAGCACGAACCCTGCCAGAAAGATGGCAGCGGCGAGCCAGGCGCTCAGAAGGACAATTGCGATCGGGTGCCTACGGGCGAAGCTCGTGGGGTTGGACGGCTGTGTCAGGAAGTAGTCGGGCTGCATTGGGTTCTCCCACCCTCATTGGAATCTGGTACCAAGGATGGGCCCTACCGCATTGTTGCCGCTATCCCTCGATCGCAAAAGGTTGTGAGCCGTCCATCAACCTCGGGTTGCCCGGCTCGGTCGCGTCGATGACCGGCTCGCTGTAGTCGTCCCGTAGCACCACCCGGATATCGGTCACCTTCGGCCCCAGCGCCTCCAGGTCCTCCAGCTCCAGCATCTCTGCGTCGTGGCCGACCGGCTGGGCCGCGCCGAACACTCCGGCTAGCACCCAGTGGTTGCCGTTCTTGTCGATGATGCCGAGGATCCCGGTTGTGGCGCGCTTCTGCGGTACCGAGATCGGTTCACGGTGCGACATCGATGGTCTCCTCCGGATTAGCCGCCTCCAGGATGAAGAGGTCCACCAGCCGCTCGCCGGTCCAATCCGGATCCGCCAGCGTCTCGGCGGGCTGGCCATCCATCCAGTGGTAGAAGGCGAGCAGCAGTGCACGCGCGGCCGGAGCCAGCTGCTTCGGCATGGAGACCGCAGGCCTACGCCGGGCAGTGTCCGGCCGGAACACCGAGAGGTCCAGCGCGGGCCGACTCGGCAACGGGCGGAGCGCGGGCATGCACCCGCCGCACATGTGCTCTCTACAGTCCGGGAAGTGCATCCCGGGTTGAATCATCATCGCAATACCGCCTTGATCACACGGACAAACAGGCGGACGCTGAGGCTCAGCAAACCGAACCCCAGCGCCCATAGCAACCAACTCAGAGTCCTCATGCCTCCGATTGTGCAACGCGCCGCTCTGGTGCCGCTAGCAGATGCGCCATGTACAGATCGACCTTCGCATCGGCTGCCTGCGGCGAGTGCCCGCGCCAGCGGAGGTAGTCCCGGATGGCCTTGCGCTCGATCGCGGTGAGCTCACGGCTCATTGGGTAGACCTCCGCTGAAGTAGCAGATACCCGGGGTCCGGAGCGCGACCCACCTGCCGTCGCCGCACTCCATGATCGGAAGGCCGTGCGGCTCCGGCGAGATGGCCGGAGCCGGTCCTGCCGAGTACACCGCTAGTCCGGCCCCCAGAAAGGCGATCGGCAGGAGGAGGGACACAACGAGACCCACTCGCGCCCTACTCCGGCTCACCGGCGCTCTCCTCGATCCCGTACGTGTTGTTGGGGAACCGCACCAGGACCGCTCCGGCGTGCAGCTCCACCGGGATGTCGTCCGGGCCGAGCTTCACGAAGAACGGCTCACCCGGGTCCACAAAGGTCTCGCGCTGCCAGTTCTGGATCCGGATCCGCGACTCCGGCGTGCCGTCGTAGGTCATCTCTCCGCCCACGGACTGCGCTGTCGGCTGTGCCATTGAATGCCTCCATCATCTCTTGGATATCGGCGAGCGTAACGATCGGGTGCGTTATGCCGCGAGAGGCAGTGCGGCACTCCTCAAGCGCCGCATCCACCTCCGCGCCATTCGTGAACGTCAGCTCCGGGCAGGAGCACAGCGGGTGCCGGTTCCCCCAAGCGCTCTTACACACGCTGCGCTCGCCTGGCGATTGCGCGCCGCTCGGCCCTCGACATCGAGCGCCACTTGTCCTCGGCGATCCCGCCAACCGGGAGTGCATCGGCGCGCCCCGAGGTCGGTCGTGTCAGATCGATCTGCTGCACCAGCGCCCCGTCGTGCGTACAGTCCGGGTGCGTACAGTCTTGTCCTGCGCACTCACTCATGGAACCCTCCAGCCTCTCGCACTCGTATGTGTTGGCGTTGCATCCGGAGACCAGTACGCAATCGGTCTCCACACCGAATGACGATCCAGCCCAATCGACAACCAGCCACCGCGCCATTCGATGTCCAGCTGTGTTCGCTTGTGCCATCGGAACAGATGCATCTTCATCGCATCACATCCCTGAAGAACCAACGTAGCCAGACCATCATGCCTGCGATCCCGAGGAGCACGCCGCCCAGTACCGCGCCGAGCGTCTTCACCGGACGTGTCCCTTGCGGTCGTACTTGGGGTGCAGACCGAGGTCCAGCCGCCAGCCCGCGACAACCTCGCGGATGAACTTCCGTCCCGCGGTCCGGCGGTTGTAGCCGTCACGGCGCGCCGACCGGTACGTGTAGCGCCAATCTGACTTGATGCTCACTTCAGGAACTCCGATAGGTCAACAATCTTGAACTGGATCCTCTGATCCAAATCCAGGTGAATCTTGGCGTGCTTGGGGGACAGCGTCCGCAGCACGACGCACCCACACCAAGTGCAGATGCCGAAAAGATCTATCAATCGCTTAAGTAACGCGGCACTCATGACCGGTTCTCCTTTGGTTCATGCCCGGCGCAGCAGACCGGGCTGTTGGGGATCAACGGCGCCGTGTCCGCTGACTCGGGGTAGACGATGCTGCGCGCGGCGGCTATCTCCTCTTGTGTTGGTAGCTTCTCGATCCTGGTGATGATGACCTGTCGGTGGATTGGGGCAATCTGCTCCTCCTCACGAACCAGCTGGATAATGCGATCGATGTCACGCACGGTCTGCCTCGGTCTCTCCGGGCAGCAGCCGGGGCACTGGAGTGGTCGTCGGATCCCGCTCTACATCGCCACCAGACCCATCGAAAGTCTTCGGCAACGAGTAGATCTCAGCCAGTTGCTGATGCTCCGGCATTGACCTTGCAGCCCTCGAAATCGGATCGATGAAGCCCTCACCAAGACCAAACTCGGATTCGTCCACAGAATCTGCATCATGCTTGTCTGACATTTGTAATCACCCTCTCCAATCGTCTTAGCAATTCCCCGGAGTAAATGGATACCGGCGCTATCCGTAGCTGGGTAGCTGAGTTTCGGGTTGCACATAGCCCTCTACGTAACGTAACGACGATAACCAGGGTATGTCTCGTAAGGAACCTATCTATCTATCTAAACCCAGCTACTCAGCTACTACTACTACTCTAAAAGTGCTTCTACCAGGGATTTCATTGGTAGCTGGGTTCGTCCGGAAACCCAGCTCGAACCCAGCGACCGACTCAGCTACGCCGTTCATATTAGATCTTGTAAACCCCGGGATATCTCCGGCGTAGCTGAGTTCGGTAGCTGGGTTCGTGGGCCTCACCCCGCTACGCCCACGATCTTTGCCCAACCGGGACGGAGCCTGATACCGACCCGTAGCCGGACCGGTTTCCCCTCCACTCGGAAGATCTCCTTCGGGTACGCCTCCGTAATCTCCCGGCCGAATTTCGTCCCACTCAAGATGTCCTTTGCCTGTACCCCGTTCTCGCCGCACCAAAGCTGATACGCCTTATAGAGCGAGTTGGGGGAGATCCGATACGCCGGATCATCCTTCTCGCCGAACTCGGCAATCTCCTCCAGGCAGGTCGCCAGGTCTGAGATCTCATTCCAGAACTTCAGGTTAGCGCCAACAGCCGGAGACGGGATCGACTGGACCGAGTCGGGATCGGCTAGGTAGGCGGCATAGCCCTCAACGAGCCACGTGAGGATCCCCTGCCGACCCTCAGCCGACCGGAGCCGGTCAGCGAACCCGGCATCCTCCTCCGTCTTCGGAATCTCCACCCCAAAGGGCACCACGAGGATCCGGCGCCGGAGCGCGCGGTCAGCCCCCTCAATCGTGGGCGGACTGTTCGTCACGAGCCACGGCGTGAACCGCGGGACCATATCGACATAGACCTTGGCCTGTAGGGTCCGAGCCGTGATGGGGGCTCCGCCAGTAAGCCGCTTGATCTGGTCCGGGTGTAGGTGCCAGGATCGGCTTGCCTCCTCCGCGTAGACAAAGCGCTTAGGCAGCACCCGAATGAGGTCCGGTCGTGGCTTCTCGTCCTGGTTGTCGCGGAAGATCGTCATGTTGGCGGATCCGCCGTACTCCCCCAGCGCAGCCGAGATCGACTCCGCAAAGGTGGTCTTCCCAGTCGAGGTCTCACCCATGGCCACGATCATCAAGCGGCGAGGATTGCGACCCAGGAGGGAATACCCAGCCAGCTTCTGCAGCCAAGCGCGGATCTCAGGATCCGGTTGGAAACGGTCTAGGAACTTGTTCCAGTCCGGCGAGACTGCCCCGGCTACGTAGTCGGTGCCGGTCTGGATGGTGTTGTAGTGCTCCTGCAACGACGGCATCCGCCGGACGGCACTGCCGCTGAACTCAATCGGCAGGTCGACGGTGCCATTCGAGCAGACCAGGTGCGTAGCAGTCGCATCGAACGTTTCCGCAGCTACCGTGATGCCCTTGTTGTCGCGGCCGAGACTGAGCATTGAGTTCAGTTTGGCCTCGTTAGAGGAGGTCCGGATGAACTTCCGGAATGCAGACTGCTCCTTGGGGTCTTCGATGAATCCAATCTCCCGCTCCATCCCGCGGACTGTCTTGATAGCCATCCGGCGGATCTCGCCGGAGTGGTCCTGCTCCCAAACCCTTCCGTTCCAAACCAGCCATGTCCCGAGAGCTGGGACCCAGCGCACTGAGTCCCGCCACTCCAGCGCAAACCTGGCGCCGTTCCCGATGTCGTCCCGTGAGAAGTCCATCCCCTCGGAACCGCGGTTGCGCTTGGTGCCCTGCCGGGAGACCGCCGACAAGGCGCAGGGGTCATCCTCATCCGTCGGCCCCTCCGCCGCAACCTTCAGGACGCCGCGTGCCTTGATAGACGCCCACTCGGCTGCGGCCTTCTCGGGCCGCCGGTTCCGCAGCGCCTCCGCGTGCGCCAGCATCACCTTCCGGAGCGCCGTCTGGACGCCTGCGTGCCCGCCCGCGGAGTCCCGGAGTAGCGCCCAAGCGGCATCCCGGGCAGCGTCGTGTGCGCCTCCATCTTCCCCGGCAGCGCTGATCTTCGACATCCACATATCGAGCGTCCGCTGTAGCTTCTCGCACGGCGGTCCGTCTGGCCGGTCCAGAATCCAGGCAGCGACCTCCTTGGGGTCCAGGTCTGCCTCTTCGCGCTCTTGCCACGCCTTCCCCGCGGTCAGCCCTTCGACCCAGGTAGTTGGCATAGCCGGAATGTCTTCCAGCGCTGGGAATTCCCAGGTCCCATCCTGCACCGCGGAGCCGGTGGCGTTGTTACCGCCCGGCGTCCACCAGTGGTACTGCTGTCCGGTCTCGTCGTGGATCGACGGCGCCACGATGATGTAGCGGTGGTCCCAGCGACACAGCTCTACCCCACCGCCCTGCGGCAGCTTTCCGGGCCACGACAGGCCCTCCGGGATCCGGTACAGCCGGATGCCCGAGACGCCATCCGTCCGTGACGTGGTCCGCCAGGTCGGTGGGAGCGCGCCCCAGGCATTCTCCGCTGCAGCAAACGTCGCCGCTCCGGCTTTGTCCCCGTAGTTGTCTACGTCGATGCCGAGGAGCGTCGGCGGCATCCGGAGACAGATGTTGCCGTCCCCCTTGCGGTTGATCCACGACTCAACCGAACTCGCTTCTGCCTGCCTGCCTTTCTGCCCGGTGTAGCCGACTGGCGGGGACGACTTCTGCCCGGGCGGAAGCGGGAGCGGTGACCAGCCCGCGCTGAAGTACTGCCGTGCCGAGAACTCATACGGGCGCACTGCGTCCGGTACGGCGGACAGGTGCCGCCGCTTAGCGGTCACGCCCGGCTCCGCTTACGCCACGCGGGCCAACCGGTAACAATCAGCTCACGCCATATGTCTGCTTCCTTGCAACTCCTCGCAAGCGCTTCCGCCTTCACCGCCTCAGCTATCTCGCCTGGAACATGGGCTTGCATCTTTGGACCAATTGGCGGCCGTCCAAGCCGCCTTTGCCTTCTAGCCGTACGCATAACAGAAGTTGCCATTTGACTATCCGATCCGATAAAGCGAGGGACTAGAACCCTACCTCCGGCGCCCGGCCATGACGGCGCGCTCCTTCTGGCGCCTGATGAATGTGATCCCGTGCTTGGCGGCATCCCGCGCGTGCTCTTTGCCCGGGATCCAGAATCCCAGAGCCTTCTGCCTGTCATCAGTGACAGTGCTCATGGCTAGATTGCTGTTCTGCTTCACCCAATACCTTGGGCGACAGACGTACCGGATGATCGCATTGATCTCTACCGGATCCAGCTCTGCGTTCAGCTGGCGTAGCTTGAAGTCCTCCGTCACCAGCCGGGCCGACGGCCAGGAGTTCACCAGTTCCACAATCGCGTCAACCTGGTTGTCCTGCACACCGGTGAACTCTCCGGCGCTCCAGAACATTACATTGCCGTACTCCCCGAACGGGTGCATGTCCGGGTCCCCGGTCATGGCGTCCGGGTGGATCCCGATCACGCACCAGCCGGTCGTCCCGCCAGGATCGAGCGCCAGCACGGTGTACGACATCTCCGGTTCGTCGCCGCCCCAGATTCGCTCCACCAACCCGGGCTCTTCCCAGCTTTCATTCATAACAGGCATTCCGCAACCCTCCCCCAAATTGACTAGCTGAACAGGTGACCCAGACGGAGCCACAGATACCAACCGGCGAGCCCCAGCACCGAGAGCAACACCACCAACAGGAACACAAGCCCGAACGGGAACCCAATCTTGCGGTCCCGGTAGGCCCACTCGTCCGGGTGCTCGATATTCCGGCGGAGCACACCCTCGATCTCGGCCGCACGCTCCCCGGTGGCCACCTGCTCCTGGGGGTTCGTGCGCGGGCCGTACTTCCACTCGTCCCAGTCCGGCCCACTCCCCAGATCTGAACAGCCGTGGCCGCGAGACGGCTCCGGCGGCAACTCGCGGAACTTGACCGGCTGCGGCACCAACATCGAGGTCCCGTCACCGAAGTCGATCTCAGCCCGGGTCATCTTGATCGGTTCGTCGCTGCCCCAACTCTTCAATTCAAATTCCTCCGGCCGCTCCTGGCCATCCTGCTCTTCAGAAGAACTCATCCCACACCTCCGTAGCCAATCCCAGCAGAACTGCCAGGAGAACCAAAATGAGAGCACTTGCACCGACAACAACGCCCAGCCGCCACCCTCGGTTGAAGGAGGGGCTGGGCGCTGCCCGGCGCCTAAACCGGGTGGGGGTCACCGGCCGTCGGCACTTGCGATCGGACCGAATCCTGGTGCGTCACGAGCATCCGGATCGCCCGGCTGACCGCGTCCTCCTCATCGGCAGCGCTGACGACCAAGCGGAGCCTATCGATCACTCGCCGTTCGGTCAGGACCATCACCCCGCCCAGCCCCTTGGACGTGTAACCCTTGTCATCGGTGACCGGGTGCGGCTCGATGGTCTGCTTGACCTCCACCACCACCGTGAAATGCTGTTCCACTAGCGCCTCCTCTTTCGCTGGCCTGGCGGACGCCTGTTCCACCAGCCCTCCATCGTGATCGGGTAGTCGATCCGCCAGACGTACACCCGACAGTGTGTATCGCGGTGTCCGGCCCCGGGTTGCGCCCGGGGCCAGATCACTCTTACTCCCACGGGCTCCTGCCACGCCAGGTGTCGTACGCCAGCCGGGGCAAGGCATAGAACAGCACAGCGAGGAGCAGGAACGGCATTGCTACGATGGTCTTTTTCTTACCGCATCCACCCGGCGACTTTCCGCCACCGTGGCTGGTGCCTCCTGTGTATCCGGTTGTGCCCCCTCCGCCAGCGCGGAGAGGTCTGGTGTTGCCGGTGTTGCTCCTCCGTTGCCTGTTTCCGGGACTTCCACCTCTTGCCATTCCAACTCCTCGCTAGTTCTTCAGGTTGGGGTCGGATCCGTCTGTGAAGGAATCAATGAACACACGGAACCATTCGATGATGTCCCGCATGAAGTGCGCCAGCAGTACTGGCCCCAGTACCATGCAGATGCCTATGATTGCGCACCAAAGGAAGAACTTGTTCATGGGGCTCATGACCGCGCTGCCCCCGGGTTCGCCATCCACTCCCAATCGGCGATGGGCGGAACGGTCTCCACACCACCGTGTGCGGAAGCGCCGGTGTAGCCGTTGCCCCACTCAGAGGAGGGCACACCGGCCGCAGCGAATGCGTCGACGCGCGGGCGGATCGAGCAGGACCGGTCGAACTTGGCCATGAACCCGCACTGCCCCGTCTGGTAGCACACCGGCCGGAGCCGGTCCGCGATCTCGCGGAACTGCCACAGGTCCGTTGCTTCGTCCCTCCAGGTACCACCGTCCTGGTACTCCGGCCCAAGCCCGTACTCCCGCAGAGCCTGCGCCATACCGGCGAAGATCAGGCGCCACGGGAACTGCGCCTGCGTGCAGGTCCGCTTACCGGCCTCCGTCAGGAGCGTCCGCAGATCCAGTACCCAGTGGATCCGCGTCGGCATGTCATGCGGCAGCACGCCGCGCGCCTCCTCCGCGGGCATCCCGAGATTGATCAGACGCTCATACGCGTTCTGCGAATTGATCATGGCGTCCTCCCAAGCGTCCAGCATGTCGATGCGAAGGTTCGACATTTCAGCACCGAGGTAGCCCTTACCGATCCCTTCCTGTATCAATTGGTCACGCTCTTGACGTGCTCCGGCGATGCTCGGAGGCAGCGGGATCTCCTCGGCCCATTCGCCTTCTGGCACAGCGAACCGCAGCGACTCCTGCGCGAAGAACGAGGCGCGCGACCGAACCATCTGGTGCGTGATCGAACGGGTCACCCCCTCGATCTGGAAGTGGAACTGCGCCGCTTCCAGCGGGCCGTTGAGGACGGTGGATGCCATGTCATCGAGGCAGGCGCGCCGCTGCTCGTCGGTGACATCACCCAGCGAGCGGATGACGTTTCCCTTGTACTGCTCGCATAGCGCTGCGATCGACCCCAGGGGATCCGGCGTCGCGTTGAGCAGCCGCACACGGATCTGGCCACGCTGCTCGGCCGGGATCGCCGGACGGGCGTACTGTGCCGCGTCAGCCATCCGCACCAGAGACGTTCCGAACTCACCAACTGGCGGCATCACGCCGTCCGCCTCCTCCAGGGCTGCTGCCTCAGGTGAGGTCGGCTTGCCTCGCAACCCAGAGTTGGAACCGCTACGGTGCTCGTCCTGGCCGCCGGTGAAGTCAGCCGACTCCCACATGCCGGGCAGCTCCGTGTCGCTCATTCGTACACTCCTGCCTGCTTGCGTTTGATGTCGTCCTCACGGTTCTTGTCGACGATCGCGGAATGCGCGAGAAGGGCCAGCAGCATCGCCAGCATCATGAGGACCGAGATCTGCCCTACCAGGATCCAGCTCATTTGATCTTCTTCATCCTTCCCTTGACCTTCACCTTGGAGTCCGATCCCTTCGGCGCGTGCTTGATGGTGCCGTTGCTGACGTTGTAGCTCGCACCGGACGGACCCTTCTTGCCCGGCTTGAGCACGACCTTGACCATCTTCACTACCCAGCTACCCATTCCGCAACCTCTCCAATAGAAGGGACTGCCCCGGAGCCCGGAGCAGCCCCAGAACTGCCCTAGTTGTCGCGGGAAAGTCCCTCGATATTGTTCTGGAACACGCCGCCCATCGGGCCACCGTTGTGTGCATACAACGGCGCATTCGACCCTGAACAGCCCGGACCGGTCCACGCCCGCCACTGCTCGGCGGTGTTGTTGTAGACGTAGCTGGTCTTGTTCCGCATGTTGGAGTCGAGATAGACGCAGGGTCCACCGGCCGGGATGATGTTCCAGACGAAGTTCCAGAGCTTCCCGGCACAGGTGTCTGTGCCGTCCCAACCAGCGATGTAGCCCGGAGTCGGCGTGCACGGAGCGGCTTGGGCGGACTCGCTGTTAACAGTTGCGAGACCGAATCCAAGCACCAGGGGAATTGCGAGAGCCGTGAGCTTACGCATTTGCACTCCTTAATGGAGCCGGACTCGCCAGTAGCGAGTCCGGCCCTCTACCTAACAGGCGTTGACGGTGCCCACTGCCGTGTTGGTGCTGTTGGAGCCCGGACCGCCGTAGTAGAACGTCCGGTTGGACGCCTTGCTCACGGTGATCCGGCCGAACACCGGACTGGCCGGGATGGTGCGCACGGAGAGATCCAGCGGCGGGTTGGTCGTCGCGTTGCCGAAGAACCGCACCGAGCCGAAGAACGCTGCCGGGATCGCACCGAGCGAGCCCTGGTTACCGCGCCCCATGTCCGAGCAGTAGTAACCGGCGTGCGGCGAGGCACTGTCGTACGTGATCTCGCCGAACACCTGGTTGAAGTCGGCCGTACCGTTCCGCAGACCGGAACCGACTGGGAACACCATCTTGCAGACGTAGCCGACCCAGCCGCCGTTGTAGGCGAACCACCAGGCACCGGTCGAACCGCTGCAGGACGTCGTGCCGTCCCACTGGATCGCCCAGGACTTGTTGGTGTTGATGTCCGCCGCCGGGATGTCGTCGCCGGGCTCGTTCGCCGTGTTGCGCCCGGCGTAGAGCGTAACGTTGGCGTTGTAGCCCGCGAAGACCCCGTTCACCCAGGTTCCGACGAAGAACTTGGAGTTGCCTCCGCCGTACGACTTACGGAGACCCCACTCCATCTGCTGCGCCTGCGAGTCGGAGCTGATCGTCCACTCCGCGATCGAGTGGCCATCCAACAGCGGGTCTTTGTCGCTGAAGGACACGAACGGGTTGATGCCGGTCATGTTGCCATCGATGCCCGTGTTACTCAGGGCCTGCGAACCGACGCCGTACTCACGGGTGATCGTTCCCAGCGTGGAGGGCAGCTTGGGGTTCCGGGGCAACGCGTGGTTGTCGTTGGCCCAGCGGCCCTGCGTGCCCGGCCGGTCCGCTGCACTCGGGCGCTTGGCGGGCCAGATCAGCTCGCTGTGCGAGTCACGCGGCTGGGCATCACTCACGATGCCCTTGCTGTCCTCTGTGGCCAGTGCCGGGCTGGACCCGACACCGACCGCACCGGCGAGCAGAGAGATCGACAGAGCGATGCTGCCGACCAATCGCTTCAACATGGGTACTTCCTTTCTCAACCCAGCCGGATGGCTGGGAGCTTTCAGCTGGGGGCGCTGGGGTATCCGCTGTCCATCGAGGTTCCCTCGGGCCTGCGGTACCCGCCGTCCGGCGTCATCCCCTTCTCTGCCTCCATACGCCTGTGCGCGGCAACGCTCGCCGGATCGGCAACCAGGACGTAGTTGAGCGCGTTCAACAACTCCTCCATCGCAGGCGGCAGCGCGAAGTAGGTGAGCTTGGCCTTGGCGAGGGTGAGTGCCAGCTGACGGGCGGTCTCCTCGGTCAGCCCGAGGTCCCAGCACCGGGCATCGTAGATCCCGCCCAGGCCCTTGCTGGCGAATTGGACGGTACGCCCATCCCAGAAACGCGGTTGTACTGGCATGATTGGTCCCTCCTGTAGCTAGGACAACAGCTTATCGGATCGGAAACTTCTGCCGCTACTCAGGCTTCCAAACCGCCATAGCCTGCTCCAGGAGCGGTCGGCGCTTCGGATCGGTACTGGGCAACTTGGCAGTAGCGCGGATCTTGCTGCGGAGGGTCGGCGGCAGGCGGTACCAGTGCTTACGACAGGCCAGTTCCAAGTCTGAAACCCTTGTGGTGCAAGACTTTCCCGGGCAGCGGTGGCTCACTCGTCCTCCTCATCCTCGTTCTCATCGTCGTCATCTTCAGGATCAATCACGATCAGTCGCTTGACGTAGATGGAGGCGCCAAAGCCGCCCTGGGACTTCCGAGCCTCCACCCAGACCACATCGATATCCTCCCGCAACTCCTCCAAAGCCTTTCGGTACAAGGGGAAGTCGTATCGGGTGATGCGGACATAGACGTCCTCGCCGCCATCGTCGTAGCAGTGCAGCGTGCAGGAGGTCGCCAGATCCGGCCGCTTCAGTCGAGCCCTGATGACGTCCAGATCATCACCGGTCCGTGACCGCTCATCCTCAATGACGTCCTTATATTCCTTGAGCTTCGCCATACCGACGAAGTAGACCCGGGTGTCTCCGGTCAGGTCCAGGATCTTGTCAGAGTTGGCGTTCGGAACCGGTAGCGGGATCGAGCGCTCTGCAATCGCGATCCGCACGGAGTCGAGCGCCATCTGCACCCGCATGAGCCCGAACGGGTCATCACCGTCGATCTGCGGCCGCATCTTCTCTAGCTTGGCTGGGCCGATCCCGTTGACCGGCAACAGGTCATCAGCCACCTTCAGGAGGATGTGCGGGTTGGCCTCACGATAGGCGATGATCTTGTCAGCCAGCGAGTCCCCAACCCCGGTCAGCTGCAGGAAGCCCGCAGCCACACCACCGCCGGAGGTCGGTGTCCAGGTCAGCCCGGACTCCATCAGGTGGACGCCAGAGATCGGGATGCCGTGTGCCTCCGCGTCGCGGATTAGCTTGGGCCACTTCTCTTCCTTGATCTTGGAGAGCTGTGCGGCGTAGAACGCGGCCGGGTGGTGGACCTTCATCCACATCGCCCAGTAGCCGATCTGTGTGTAGGCAAGGGAGTGCGAGTAGACGAATGCATACGAAGCAGAGGTTACTACCCGGCTCCAAACCAGGGACGACAGCTCACGAGACGCGCCGTGTAGCTGGCGCGCACCGTCAGCAAACGCCTCGAAGGAAGAGTTGAACGCAGCCTCGCCTAGCTTCTTGCTGATGATGCGCCGGATATCGTGTACCTTCCGAACCGGCAGCCCACCGAACCGCGAGAGAGCGTGCAGGATCTGCTCCTGGTAGATGATCTCTCCCTTCGTGGGGGCCGAGATCTCGTCGATCACCGGATGCACCAGACGCGGCTCCGCCTCGCCGCGCTTCACCTTGATGTAGTCTGCGGTGGTGCCCGAGAACAGAGGTCCCGGTCGGGAGAGCGCGTTGACGTCGATGAGCTCAAGGAAGTTGTCCGGCTTGAGATCCCGACCCACGAGCCGCGTGGCCCGGCCCTCAAACTGAAAGACGCCGTGCACGTCGTTGTCGTGGAACGCTGCGATCGTCGCGGGATCGTCCAGCGGTAGCCGGTACAACTCCTCCAGTCGCATGTCGGCGAACCGGAGCGCTCTCGCCAGCATTCCCATAGTAGTCAACCCAAGCAAGTCCATCTTCATCAGGTTGAGATACTCAGCGTCATACTTGTCGACCGCAACCGCGGTGATCTCGCGCTTCTTGACGATCCGGGTGTACTGCGCGGTGATGTCTGAAATCGGCTCGGTACAAACCACGACTCCGGCCGAGTGCGTACTCATCGACCGGTAGTCACCCTCCAGATCGATCGCAATCTGGATCTCCTTGGGGTACTTGGCGTAGATCTCCTTGGCACCCTCGAACATGTCGATCGTGTCGCCCAGTGCCGCGTCTGCGCGGGAGTCACCGCCAGACCGTTCGACAATCATGCCCTTCAGTCGCTCGATGTCGGACCGGAACGAGCCACCGACGGCCCGGTGCACCGTGGCCACGTCCTTGAGGGAGTTCTTGCCCTTGTACTTGGTGAAGGTACCGATGTTGCCGACGTATGCCTTGCCGTACTTGGTCTCCACATAGGTGCGGACCTCGTGCCGCCTCTCGTCCTCGAAGTCCACGTCAATGTCCGGCAGGTCCTCACGCGTCGGGTCGATGAAGCGCGAGAAGTCGGTGAGTGGGAAGTCGAGCGGATCCGGCTCGGTGATCCGTAGCAGCCAACAGACAACCGAGGCAGCGCTGCTGCCTCGGCCGGGTCCGACTGCGATGCCCTGATCCTTCGCCCAGCGGAGGATGTCGCTCACCATCAGGAAGTACGAGACGAATTCCTTTGGGATGATCTGCGCCATCTCATGCTTGATCTGGGCGAGGTACCGATCCGTGCCGTTGCGCGTCGGGTCCCAGCCCTGCCTGACCCGGTAGGCCCAGCCCTCCCGCAGCCACGCCCAGAGCAGGTCTACAGGCTCGATCGGAGTGCTCACCGGGCAGCCCATACCCAGACAGTCCGCGCGCTTTGCGTGTGCTCTGCGCAGACGGTGTGCTTGCCGTCTCGGGAGTGGTAATTGGATTCCCAACCCGCCTCCGGCGTCCGGCTGAACAGGACCAGACCGGCCTTCTCTGCGACCGCAGCTACCGACTCCTCCACTATATGCCGTTCCTCAGCCAGGTAGTGCGTGGAGATTCCCCAGTCCGTCTCGTAGGGCATCCGCGGCATAGTGGCGTATCGCTTCCCCATCACTCCTCCCAGATCCACACCGGCGACGAACCGGGGAACTGCTCGCTGCTCAGCTCAACAGAGATTGCGCCGGACCGCATCCAACCCGCTCTCGGCTCGGCTTTGGGAAGCTCCATCGTCTTGCTGACGATCCTCCCGGCTGCCTCAGCGGTCCAATCCGGGGAACGGACAAACCAACAGATGCGCTTCACCACTTCATCTCCTCTGCTGTTGCGGGGTACTGGAATCGGGGCGCTTTGGGGAGAACAACGTCACACCGTTCTGCGATACGCGCCGTGTTCCGGCAGGCTTCAACTGCTGCAGCCGGAGATAGACCTGCTCTGCATAGGCGTTCATATACCTCAGCATCGCTGCGCGGAATGTAATCCGGCACCTCATATTCCCAGCCCTCCATCTGCTGCGCGATCGTGTTGGCTCCGCGCCCGGCGGCGTGCTTAGTCGCGCGGATCTCGTGCTGTCCCGGCACCAGAGTGTGGACATCGCACGTGGCAACGAGCGGGACACCCAACTCCCGGCCCATCCTCTCCCAGGAGGCATTGAGTTCCAGCGCACGGGGTAGCTCCGGAAACACCTGGCACTCCAGGTAGTACCGGTCCCCCAACAGATCCTTCATCCGCCCGGCAAGATCCAGCGCACGTTCCCAAGAAGCATCCGCTTCCGGGATTGACTTGCCCCCTAATAGACTGCAGCTCAAGAGGGAGTCTGCACACCCAGATGTGGCTATCAAACCCTCTTGGTACCGAGCCAGGGTCTTCCCCGTCACCGTTGGCCATCGGTAGTAGTCCTCCCAGCTCTTCGTCACAATCCGGTACAAGTTGGATAATCCAACTTGGTTCATCGCCAGGATGGTCTGGTGGAACTTCCGCGCATCCTGCTCGCCGGTCGCGGTGTAAGCCTCTAGCCCGAACAGCGGCTTGATGCCGTGCTTGAGGCAGGCCTTCTCGTGCTGGACGTGTCCGGAGACGTTGCCGTGATCCGTGATAGCCAGCGCCGTCATCCCATAGCCCGCAGCGACCTCCGCGTGCTCCGCAGGGGTGCCTAGCGCGTCCTGGTAGGAGAACGTGTTATGGTGATGGATCGAGACGAACTTCACGTTTGCCCTTTACTCGGTAGCTCCACTTGCAGTTCGTGCAGCGCTGGTCCACGTAGGCTACCGAATCCCGGAGCCTGCGGATATGCCTTCCAAAGGATGAACCAGGAAAGAGTCCCCCGCACCGCCTACAAGAGGCAGCGAGAAGGACTCTGTTTCCGAGCGTGATCCTCATTGTCTGGCAGGTGTCGGACCGGTCTGGTATTGGTAGTGCGAGTTCAGGCCTGCGTCGCCGTACATCCGCTCCACCCCGCCTTGCAGGAACTGGAAGCTGACCTGGGCGATGCACATCCCGGGCACCAACTGCAACCTGGAGTGCCCGTCATTCTTCAGTTCCAGCGTGATATCACCGATGAATCCGGGATCGATGAACCCCGCGGAGTGCACCGAAAGGAACTGCCGCGCCCAGCTGGACTTGCCCTCGACTCGCGCCACCACGTTGTCGGCACGCATCTCGAAGGTCTCCACGAGCGACGCCAGCACGCACTCACCCGGCGCCAGCGAGTAGCCACGGGTATGCGACATCGTGATCTTCTCGCCGCAGGGGTGCCGGATCAACAACGCGCCGAGCCGAACGTCCAGCGATGCGGGCTGTACCTGAGACTCCAGGATCTCGCCAAACTCGCGCCGACCGCCCGGCACGTACACAGTCGGCTTGGCGCCGTTGCTCGGCCAGCAGATCTCGCGGATGCCCTTGTCGGGAATCATCGTCACAGCAGTCCCATTTCCTTCATCTTGAGGAAGCACATCAGATCATCGATATGGCGCTGGGCGTTCTGTGAGTGCCAGCGACCGGTCTCCAGAGCATCCTTCAATGCCAGGTTATCGCCCTTGATCTTGGCGCGCTGCACCACGTCGATGATGCCGGAGGAGTCCAGCCACGAGTTGATCGAGGTGTTCAGGCCCTTCCACTCCGAATTGGACTTGTCAGCGGTGTGCTGTGCAGTCCGGATTGCTTCCCACTTCAGCCGGATCCAACGACGGTCCTCTCCTGTGAACCGCACAGGCGGACTGCCCGGTGCTCCTCGCGCCCACGAGTTGGGGTCTACGGGCTGCATCAGCTCTCCCCTCGAAACCATTGGCCGAATTTGACCCAGTGCTCTTCCAGCGTCCTCTGCCGGTTGACATCCCCGATCGCCCACCGCGGATGGATCATCGGCCAAAGGGTCCGGTCCTGCCCCAGCGGGTAGGGTTTGCCCGCGTGCGCTAGGACTCCGCCCTGAATGTGCGGCGCAAGCGCCTCTCGGGCCGTTCCGCCCACCGCTACCAGGGTTGCGGGCGACCCTAGCGCGGCGTACTCACGCCGGAGGTACGGCCGGGACGCATCGATCTCGTACCACTCCGGCGTGCGGTTGTTGGGCGGTCGGTACTTGACGGTGTTGGTGATGAAGTAGTCCTCGGACTGCAGCCCGGCACAGTCCCGGATCAGCGACCGGAGCGCCACTCCACTCGGCCCAACGAATGGCCTCCGCTGGGTGTTCTCCAGCGCACCCGGAGCCTCACCCACGATGAAGACTTTCGGCTGGGAGCTGCCCTCTCCGGGCACCAGAACGATGCCGTCTATCCGGAGCTTGTCGAAGGACTGGTCACACCGATAGTCCTCGTACACATCTGCGAGGCTCACACGATCAGCTCCGGGTCCTGCTGCCGAGCCTTGACACATACCGGGCAACCGTCGTAGCCGTGTCCGGTCACCGTCTTGAGGTACATCGGCTTCAAGGGCTCCTGGTACCCGTAGCTATGCTCCTCGGCGTGCATCGCGAGGAGGGTGCAGGGCATCTCGTCGCCGCTGTCTGAGATGTAGACCTCCGGGCAACGTGCGGCCTTCTGCTGCATCAGCAGCAGGTCCCGCGTCAGGAAGAGGTGGCTGATGAGATCGTCGATGATCTCCAGCGGCTGCTCACCCTCCAGCGTCTCGTCGTCCCAGAAGGCTTTCTTCAGCTTCCAGATCTTCCGCCAGATGTCGGCGAACTGCCCGCGGAGCCCCAGCACGGTGTGCGGCTCGAAGGTCACCACGGAGTTGCTGTTGTAGTCCCTGGAGTTGCGCTCGAATCCCTTCAACCAGATAGGCACCCAGTTGTCGCGGATCCGCTCGAATGCAGTGGTCACGTCGGACTACCTCCCGCCATTGACAGCGATGATCTCGCCGGTCTGCGCCGCCGGGCCGAACAGCACCTGCTCGATGACTCCGGCGACTTCTGCTTTGGTTATCTTTCTACCTAACGGAGTGGATTGCCGCTCGTACTCCTCGGCGAATTCTTTGGTCCATCCGCGAAGCTCCAGGACACGCCGATCCACGTACTCCGTCATTGGCGTGTCCTCCACCTTGCCCGGTGCGACTGCGTTGATGCGCCAGCCCTTCGGCGCGTACTCCCGTGACGCTACGCGGACCGCCATCTCAGCAGCCGCCTTGGAAGCACAGTAGACCGCGGAGGTTCGCATCGGTCGCCAGGCGGCATCCGAGGTCACGGCTACCAGGTTGATCGGACCGTCGGTCTCCTCATCCAGCACCCGAATCACGTTGAGGAGTCCGTAGACGTTGGCCTCCATTACCTCCTGGAAGTCGTAATACTTGAGGTTGCGGATCCAGTCCAGTTTGTTGGCGCCGACGGAGTAGACGACATCAGTCGGGTGGAAGGTGTCAGCCAGAATCTTGCGGATTGGAGTACGGTACTTGACGTTGAAGTCGCCATATCCAAACGCAGCGTGGTTGTCCCACTTGTCGCCGTACCGGCCCACCAGGCCTTCATAAGCGGCCTGTCCAATTCCTGAGGTCCCACCAAGCACCCAGAGGTTACGCATTCCAGCGCTCCTTCCAATCCCTGATTCCATCCAAGCAGAGATGCCTCATGTCGTCGATCCCCTTAGCCCGCAAGAGCCAAGGGAAGTGGCGATTGTAAGGCTGATCCCGAAGGATCGGCTGGTTCCAAGCCGATCCGAACTGCCCTGCCTCTCTTGCAGCAACAACCATTTCGGGAAGGTCATCAACAATTGCTGCAACGCGTGTTGTGGCCTGATCCCAGAGCTCATCGTATTTGTTGCGGGCCTCATCAAGCGGATCGAAGATCACCGCATCGTACTCGATCTCGTTGCGTCGCAGCCATTCCCGGGTGTCAGGATCCACGTTGTCCAGCCGGAGGTACGGCCTAGTGGTGCAGATCCACACCTCGGCCCCTGCCGATCGGATCTCACGGGTGAGTTCGGATGCGCCCGGATACACCGGCATCCAGCGTTTCCAGCCGCCCTGGCGGTAGGCCAGCTTGGCGTCCCGGTAGTCGCGCTGCGAGATCTTCATCCACTCCCAAAGCGGCAGTCCCGGGTTGTCGCCGAGCCTCCAGGCCCAGTCGTCCACGTCAAAGTACCTGCGTGCGAACTCCAGGAAGTTGGAGTGATAGTCGCCCAACGTCCCGTCAATGTCGAGCGCCACAATTGGCTTCACCGAACCTCCCTCACATGGATCTTGCGGACGTTAGCCAACGGGATCCTGATGTAGTCCATACGCCGATCGTGGCCGTGCTCGTTGATTTCGATGTCGATGCTTCCTGCGGAGTCGGTTTGACCGGCATGATGGAATCGGGTGCTGACTATGTTATCCGTCACCCCATCCATCCATTCGATCTCATACACCCATCTCATAGCTGCACCGCCCGGGTGTAAGCGTGATGGGTGAGGATCGACTTCTGCCATGCGCCGTACCGGCCGATGGGGATGAACCTGGCGCCTAGCTCCCCTTTACGGTAGCAGTCACAGTCGGTGGAGATCGGCTTGGTGACCTGTGCGACGCCGGGAATCGGTGGCTTGCTACGGCCCGGCCACTCCATCGTCGCGTGCCCATAGACGTTGGAGGCGCGGTACCAGCCGACGTCACGGGTTCCATTGCACTCCACCGTGTTCTCGGCCGGACGGTAGGGCACCGTCTGCCCGCGGTCCGGCGCGTCACCGATCGCCCAGACCTGGACCGAATGGAACTGGTGCCGCCGGTAGCAGATCCGGTCCAGCGGGATCGAGCTGAGCACAATCCGGAAGTCCCGGAATGGGGTATGGCCGATCGGCGCACCCAACTCGACATTCTCCACAATCTCCTCGTACCGGGACCAGGCAGCATCATACGTCACACGTAGGTCCCAACCCAGGTGCTCAGAGTCGAGTGCTTCCACTGAGGTGTTTACAGGGTTAGCTCCGTACACCTTCTCGCGGTACTCGTCCACCGAGCCGGTCAGGACGTACTTGAGGTTGACCGGCTCCGCGTCGTCCGGCGTCAGCCTCGGGATTGGCACGTGCAGGTACTGCGCGCCGTACAGGTGGGACTTGCGCCTCTTGCTGAAAACCGTTACGTCCCAACCGTTCTGAATTAGCGCGTGCGCTGCGAACAGTCCGGCCGGTCCGCAGCCGAGCACCGCTGCCCGCTTGGGTCCGAAGAGTCTCATAGTTCGTATCCACTCACTCCGGCAGCATCGAAATTGTGCCGCTCCTCTTCCGCAGCAGTCTGAGCCTCAGCCTCTGCGGCGTTCCAGCGCGCTACGGCCTCGGCGCGGATTTCGTCCACGGAGGGGCTGTAGGGGTTAGTCACGATGGCCAGCACCCAGGCAAGCTCAGCGGCGCGGTACCGGTCACCGCCGTCCTCCGCGTCGGACTGAGTCATTAGTCCTTCCATCAGCCGATCCATCTCAGACCATAGCGCCTCAAGAAGCGTCGGCCCTCCGTAGATCGGCCGGAGGTCCGGCCGGTGCAGCTGCGTGGTGTGAATGCTTACCGGGGTGCTGTCCGGCGTCTGTAGCTGAAGCGCCTGCTCTGCGGTTGTGGCAGCACCAATGATCCCATAGGTCTGTTGGTTAGCAACAAAGATGGTTTCAGTGTTTCCCACCGTTGTCCTCCCAAACCGCCTGCTCTAGCTCGATCTCCTCCAAGCATTCCGTGACGTCCTCGGGATCCTCGCCCAACTGCTGGGAGATCTCTTCGATCCAGCGCTCTCGTTCTTCCAAGAAGCTCATCCGCGGGCCTCCCCGTGGTCGTGGTCGTACTTGCGGGGGTAGAGCCGGTGCATTGCCTCGTGGTAGGACCGCCACTCCTTGGGAGCATGCAGACGCCGCTCGCCTGCGTCCGGCTCCACGGTGAACTCCATCCTGAGATCGTCCTCGTGTCGGTTCTCCAGGTGCTTCATCAGCGTCTCGTCATCCATGACTTGCACAGAGACGACGCGTATGCTTTCCATTCCGGTCCCTTCGGTTCTCCTCAGGCTACGCCGGACATTACATTGCCGCTACGGGCAGAGGGGGCAGCCCCGCTAACGGCTGCCCCCTCCCTTACCAACGCCCGGAGAAAGGTCTAGAAGGGCGCGTCCCCATCGACCGGAGGCGCATCATCCGCGTCGTCGTCCACGGCGATGTAGCCGTTGAAGCCGACCTGGATCTGGGGGTCCGGGTACTCCTTCGTGGTCTTCTTGCGAACCACGTTGATGTACACCATCAGGCCCTTGGGGTCACCGACCGAACCCAGCTTGGTGATGTAGCCCTTCTCGTCCACGATCGCGCCACCGATCAGATCGGAACCGACCGCACCGATCGAGTCCAGGAAGTTGGCGACACGCTCCCTGGTGCTGTCCATGATCGGCAGGTGATCCCAGATCGGCGCGCCGTCGTAGGTCTCGTGGTTCGGCATCCACGAGCCGTCCAGCGTGGCGAACACCACCACCTTGTCGTTACCGGCCGAACTCTTGTCCTGCTTCAGGGACTGCAGGACGAACCGGTAGGTTCCGGCGGTGGGCAGCGGTCCGCTGTACCGGCGCTGCGTCTCCTGCCGTTCCGCGCCGTCGATGTCTTCCGCGGTGAGCGGCTTGTCGCCCGCACCCCATGTTGCCTTCGGCATTCAGTCTCTCCTCTGTCAATCCCAAGTGCCGCAGCACTATCCGGGAAGGACTACCGGCGCGCTGGTGCGCGTCGGGTACGACCGCCCCTTGCAGGTGCGGCCGCAACCGGCTCCACGATCGGAGCCGGAGCTTGGTCTGGATCTGCGTCGTCAATGATCTTCAGGATCTCGGGCAACGACAGATCATCGGTGTATCGGTTGAGCGCGTTGAACTGGTCCTTGGCGAAGAAAGTGGTCTCCGTCTTGGGATCCCGCGTCGACTGCCAAAGGATCCGCCGGACCGGCACCGGACCGTCATCGGTCACCTTCACCCTCGGCGACATGAAGCCTACCGCGTGCATCAGCCCGCAGATGTACTGCGAGACCTCAAAGCCCTTGCCCTGGATCGCGGGGTACACCAGCGGCTCGCCGGTTGACTTGTCCTCGGGATACATGGCGTGCGCCGTGTAGAGGACGTTGCAGGGCAGATCGATCAGCCGGGACACCCAGCTCTTCAAGAAGTTCTGGGCGTTGAAGTAGTCCGGCTTGTCGGGCAGATTCCTGTGCGCTCGTTTGGCGGGGTTGGCATCGAACGCCTCTGCCGCGTAGTTCAGCAGGAACTTGTTCTGCATCGTCCCCAGACCGTCAGCCACGATCCAGTCGTACTGTCGGGCGTTGCCGTCCTCCAGCCAGGCCGCAGCCGCAGTAGCCGTTGCGGTGTCCGGGATGATCCGGGCCTTGCCTCGCGCGCCGAGCCTCGCCGCGCTGATGTAACCGGGCTCGCCAGCGAGGAACAGCAGCCGCCCCGGGGCGGTGCCCGCCAGCACTGTCTTTCCAACGCCGGACCCACCGTACACCAAGATGTTCTTGTACTCAGCGGCACCGTCCAGGTCGAACATTCCAGCCTCGAAGTCGGCTGTGGTCATGCCGTCCTTCTCAGTCGCCATCAGCGACCCGCTTTGAACTGGAAAGTCTTGGGATCCAGCAGATCAAGCTTCACCAGCATGTCACGGATGTCAACCCGCATGGTGCCGTACGTCCCGTTGGCGTTCCGTCCCGTGGGAAGACCTGATTGGCGCTGCGCCCAGGACAGAGATTCGTGATATCCGAATTCTTCCCATTGTGATATTACGGTGCTGAGTGCGTGGAAGGTGGCTCCAATCATGCGATCTCGCTCGCACTGTGCCTCACGCTCCAAGCGCGCTATTTGGCCCTTCAGCTCTTGGATCTCTTCACGCCTAGTCGCCATCTTTGTACCCCAGCCCCCTACGCCGCACGACTTCGCTGGCCCGAACCATGGCAGAAGCATGACCCTCGGCCTGGTACATGGCAGCTCGTACGGCCTGCTCCATCGACAGGCCATTGGTCTCACGATTGCTGGTTCCGCGACTCTCTCCCGGAACCATGCCGGAGCAGACGAACTTGCCCGACGACTTGACTTCCCAGGTAACCGTAACGGTGACCTGATAGTCCTCCCAGATCGGCATCAGCGCACGCCCCAGCGACGGATCCGCTCCTGGATGAACAGGTGCATCTCGTTGTAGGTCACGCCGTCACGTCGGAGCTTCGGAGACTCGCCCCGGATCGCACGCAGCGAGGAGAGCACACCGTCCCAGTCGCCGCCATTCGCCTGCAGCTCTTTCTCGATCAGGTCGAAGGCGAGGTACACCGCCGCAAGCGGCGCATTCCCGAATCTGACGCCCATGTTCCTGGGCGCAACAAACCTACCATTTACTACCGGCATTTCACCAGTCCCTCTTGTTGGGGAGCAGATGCTCTTGGCCTTGATTAGGTGATACTACTCGTCGCGCCGACTGCCGCTACTCGTCGGTGCTCTTGCGGTGATCCGCGTAGGGATCGCGCTGTCTGAATGCGATCCGGCGTAGCTCCTGCCAGGTGCCCCCACGGTCCTCCAGCTCGCACATCGCGAAGAACTGGCACTCTCGATGGCAGGCGTAGTTGGGGCTCTTGATCAGCGGCAGCAGACCGTCCCGCACCGCCTGCATGTGCACTGCTTCATCCTGGATCCGCCGGAGCTGGATGGTCCGCTCTGTCGAGGTTCGGTGCACCAACTCCCGCTGGAACAACGGAGCCGGTTGGACCTTGGAGCGCTCGCCCAGTACCGTGATCCCGCGGGAGGCAGCAAGCTCTTCCAGCTTCGCAATCGTCGGGAGCTTCGCAGTTGATGCTTCAAGTGGCGAGAGCCCGAGTGCCCGGGCATAATCCGCCTTGACGGGCTTGTTGGTGGCGTAGCCGTCAGGATCGAGCGGCCGTGTGTCCGGCAGGCCCTTCCGAAGGAAGTTGTAGTTGATGCCGCTGATGTTCTCCTTCAGCCCGATCAGTCCCTGCTTCCGCAGCGTCGCCGTGGCCACCGCCCAGTAGCTCCCGGCCTGGTTGTCGAGCGTCAGGTGTCCGGTCTGAATCGACTTGGCCGTCTTGGTCTCCAGCAGCTCGATCCGCCCGGTGCGAAGGTCGCGGTACACACCGTCATAGGTGCCCTTGTAGACCACGATCGGGCCGGAGTCGCTGTCCACCTCATAGATGCCCTGTCGGTTGTCTTCCGGCTTGGGCCACGGGATGTCGAGCGAGAACTGTTGCTCCGCCTGGATAAAGTCCCAAGCCGGATCCAGTCCCCAGTGCTTGACGTACTCCTCCAGCAGGGTCACGCCCAGGGTTGCCGCGTCCTCCCACTGCGCCACCGTCGCTTCATCGGTCTCCGTAACCACCTTCACAGTGCGCATCGCTTCTCCAGCGAGTTCGGTGAAGGTCTGCGCCGGATGGATGCCGCGCTTGACGCCGGGGATGTACCACGCCGCCAGCGCGGCGTGCGTGATGGTTCCGAACCAGAACGGCGTGGACTCAGCACCGATCGGCACCAGGCCCTCCCGGTACGCCCACCACCACTTGCGCGGGCAGCGCTCCCAGGTGCTCCGCTCCGAGGTCCGCAGGATCGGCGCAGTCATCGTCGCTTCTCATTCCAATAATGGAGCGTCTTGCTCCAGTACTTGGGGTGCTCCCATTCGGCGCAGTACGGGAAGTCCACTCGACTCCGGTCGTGCTGCAGCTGTTTCAGCACCCGCCTTGCGTCTAGCAGGAGAGGCTTCACGGCAAGACGCCAGCCTTGATGAGACCGAGGACGAACAGGAACGTGCCCATTCCAACGAGGACCAACGATCCCATGATGATGGCGACCGGTGCCCACAGCGGCCCTGCAGATTGGCGAGCGTTGGAACGAGCCTGCTTCCTGGCCCACTCCTGCACCTCATCCGACGGCGGCACGGTGTCAGTGTCATAGATGCTGTTGAGGAAGTCCACGATCTTGGTCCCTTCGACAATTCCTACGAACTAGGTTCCGGTAGATTGGAAACCTACGTGACGAGGGGCGGAGTTGAACCACCTGTCTCCAGGGCTCTCAGAGGGTTGGCGAACACCGAAGTGCTTCCCAGATTCCCTTGGCCCGGTGCCTTTCCCTTAGGCCACCTCGCCTTGCGCCGCTTAGGGCGGCCAGTCCTGGTGCTGGTTTAGAACGGGGCCTCTGCGGCGGCCGGAGCGGCGGCAGCGGCCGGGGCACGACGGGCCGGAGCACGCCGGGCGGCCGGACGCGCGGCCGGAGCCACCGCGGGAGCAGCCGGAGCCGGAGCGGCCTTGGCGGGCTTGGCCGCTTTGGCGGGCTTGGGGACCGCTGCCGGGGTGGCCTGCTCCGCGGGAGCCGCTGCGGCGGCTTCCTTCTCGGCCGCCTTGGCCGCCTTGGCCGCCGCACGGGCCTCCGCTGCCGCTTCACGCTCGGCGATCGCCGCGAGGCGCGCCTGCTCGCGCTCCTCACGCTCGGCCGCCGTGGCGTCGCGGTTGGTGGTGGACGCCTGGAACGGGATCCGGAGCGCCACGGCGAGCCGCACACCCTCGCGGAACGCCTCTTCCTTGGTCTTGGCGGTGGCTGGCGCGTAGCCGACCTCATCGCTCACCAGGAAGTCCGCGAAGCGGGACTGCAGCGACGTGGGCGCCTGGCCGACGGCGTACGTGTAGTCTGGCTCCACCCACTCTTCGGCGGTTTCGTCACTCATTGGAGTCTCCTCTTTTATGCGAATGTGACAGGCTCACGAGCCTCAACTGGTTGAGCTTACTACGCCAGACGGCGCTGCCGATAATGCTCTGCGTTATCGCTTGAAGGTGATCCGGTTAAGCGTTACAGTCCCGTTACGGAGACCGCGCTGATACTGTTGCTGCTCCACAAAATCGGCTTCCGCCTCCTCAACGCCGGACTCCCAGCGCCGTCCGATCAGGAAGCCGAAGTAGCCTGCGAAGCAGACGACGATGGTTGCGATCACGACTTCACGAACTCCTTTGCCCGCCTTGCGATCTGTTGCGCGTTCAAGATCTTCAGACCGAGCCGCTTGGCCTCCGCGTTGGCAGCAGCGATGTGCTCCTCCAGCGTCCCCGCGGACCGCAGGTAGTAGTAGCTCCTGGGGGCAATCCGGCGCTCCGGCTGGCGGTTGTCGATCCGGCCCTCAACCTGCTCCTGCTCATCCGCCACGAAGGTCTCATCCAGGAACACCATCACGTCAGCGGCATCGAGCGTGATCGAGCTGCCGCCTGCTTTCGTGTTGAGGAACATGATGTCGAGCGGGCTATCGGCATCTTCAAACCGGTCCACGGTCATGGTGCGGTTAGAGGAGGTCTGCTCGCCGGTCAGCATCCCGATTCGCTTGGTATCTAGCTTCAGGTCCTTACGAACGCCATCGGCGAACGCGTTGAGCAGCTTGGTGAACTGTGACACCACTATGATCTTAGTGGACGGCTTGTCGGGCAGCCCCATCGAGGTAAGGAACTCCACCAGCCACTCGTACTTGTTGCCCTTGGCCAACGGAACCATCTGTCCGCCATGGTAGGTCCACTCCGCGCTGGCGAACTGGCGGAGCCGGGTCAGCTCTGCCAAGGTACCGATCGGGTTGACGTCTCCACCGGCGAGCGTCGCGCTCCCAGTCTTCTCCATCTCACGGTAGGTCTGCTCCTGACTTCTCGTCATCGGCAGGTATATGCCCTCAGTCAGCCCGTCTCGGTCCTGATCGACGTTGGACGGGTAGCTCTTGGCCGGGAGGTCTCCACGGACCTCATCACGGGTCCGCCGGAGCATGACATCAGTCAGCTCCGAGAGCATCAGCGCTTCGCGCTCCTCCATGAAGCCATCCTGCACGATCTCATAGCCGGAGTAGCCACCAGTCTTCCAGTAGTTCTGGATCCAGCGCCACTTACCGCTCCAGCGTACAGGATCGAGCCAGTTGAGAGTGCTCCAGAGCTGATGCGGCTTGGACCGGAACGGCGTTCCACTCATCGCCAGCCGCAGCCCGCCCGGGGGCACGAGGTCCCGCAACATCTCCATCCCGCGACGCTGTAGGTTTGGCGTGCCGGTCAGCCGGATCAGGATCTGGTCTGACTCGTCCGCCACCACAGCGCCCCATTCAATCGAGAACAACTGCGGGAAGGTGTGGTCGTCCTCCACCCGGGTGCGAGCTGGACCTTGCGTGCGCTTCTCATGTCCGCAGTTCAGCTCCGGTACCGGGCCAACCTTGTACTTGGTCTTGGCGCCGCAAACGGAAACCTCTCCGGCCACGTCAGTCTCAAGCTCCTGGCAGACGAACCACGTCTGAGTACGTACCATGGCCGGGTGGACTACAACCCATGTACGTCCCTGAGAAGCGCGATGTTCATCCACGAGCCTTGCGGACAGGTGTGCATCCTGCCCGTCATAGACCTTCGGTCCGTATACCAGGTTCCAAAGGATCTCGTCACGCTTGGCGCGTCCATCCGGAAGAGTGATGACCTCATCCTCGGGCAGCCACTTGCGGATCTCCTTGGCCCAGGTGCTCTCCGCTGCCGTCTTGGGGCAGACGATCAGGAACGGTCCCGTGATCCCAATCTCCAGGATCGCACCAAGAGCCTGGGCCGACTTGCCGAGTCCGACTGTGTCCGCCAGCAGGGCGCGCTTCCGGCCGTCACGCCCCTCGGTGTCCGCGATGTACCGGACGCCGGAGCGCTGATACCGGCGCGTGTCCATGGCCTTAAACAGCTGCGGAGCGACCTCGGGGAGTCGGGATAGGTCCGCGTCGTACGCACCGGCAGTCGCTTCCGCCTCAGCGCGCTTGGCCTTCTCGGCACGAGCCCAAATGGTCAGGCTCGGCCCGATCACCAATCGGTTTCCGAACTTCTCGCGGAGTAGCTGGCAGGTGGTGAGATCGAGCGGCACGCTCCAAACGCATTCACGGTCCCGGAAATACGCGCCGGGAATAGAGCCGTCCAGCATCAGGTGCGACTCGCTGGCCACCAATATCCGGTTCTTGGCACGCTCCACCCGGACGATCATCATCAGGTCCCTTCGTGGTAAGCCCTCATCTTACGCCAATGATGCCCCGGCCGGTAGCCGGGGCACCAAGATCCTTCAGTTCGCTACTGCGGCGAGCTTGGCCGGGCTGGTAGCAGCTTTCTTGGCTACCGGGCGACGCTTCCGGGCGGTGGGCCGCGCCGGTGCGGGCCGGAGCGCCGCACTCGCGATCGCCATCGGGAGGTCGATGATCACCGGGAAGAGGTAGGCGGTGACGGCGTCCGCACCGTGCTCGGTCACCAGCTCCACCACGTGCCAGTAGCTCATCCAGGCCGCCACCGCGATCACCGGGACGATCGCCCAGCGGACCCAGCGGGGGTGCGTGGAGCCGTTCTCCAGCAGGTAGATCGAGCCGAGCAGCATCAGCGCCGGGAACCCACCGACTACCACACCGACCGGGGTGCCATCAGAAGCCATCAGGTTCGCTGCGAGGGAAGCGGTAGCGCCAGTCAGGAATACGGTCATTGCGGCGATTCGGCCATTCCGGGCCTTGCGGGCGGTGGCGGAAAGCTTGGTCATTTCAGGTCCCTTCGGTTTGGCGAGGCTCTCACCCCTCGCTTACAAACAGAACTCTACGCCAAAAGATGGCGATTCGTCTACACGAATCGCCACCTTTTACAAGATTCTTTATTCCATTGTGACGGGTCTGTCCCAGATCCAATCACCCATCAGATCCTCGCCCTCCCATTCGGCTTGCTCGGCATCCATTCCCGTCAGCGCTTTTCGATTCTCATCCCAGATCGCCTGAATTCCGGCCTGCTTGATCTCTTCGGGATCATTGGTGCCGAACTCTTCCTGCTCGAATTGCTGCAGCATCCGCTCCAGGCCGGGCATCAGAAGTCTCTTCCGCGCATGTAGCCGACCACCAAGAATGCCACCAGATATCCAGCGACGAACCAGAAGCCGTCACCCCAATCGGAGGTGATGCCGATCACCAGCGCTACCAATAAGATCAGGGGGTTCATCAGTCCACCTCGACTGCGGCGGTCTCACCCTTGGCCGACCGGCCACGTCCCACCTTGAGGATGGCGGTCACCAGGCAGGACCGGTAGCCGGTAGCCGGGCAGCAGAAATTGGCGACGCGCTGGCCGTCCGGCAGCAGGGTGATCCGGATGCCTTTCCGACCCACGATCGCGCTCTCCTGGCCGCGGGAGAGCCGGTTGTACCACACCAGAGCCCGTCCGGCGAGCGTGCCGCAGACTTCCTCATCGGTGGACAGCTCCGGATCGAACGGCAGTGCGCGCCGCGCCTCCTCCAGCTTCACGCTGATGTCCTTCGGCTCCGCCTTGCGGAAGTGCCGGTTGGACGCGACCTTGGACGCCTCCACAGCCGCGTCCTCCGGCGAGCGCTCCAGGAGCTTGCTGGCGCCGGAAGCGTTGCGGGGCTTGGTGGTCCGGTCCCCATACCCGTAGAAGCTGGTGACGTAGTCCCAGACGCCGTTGCTCCACGCCTGCACGATGGTCTCCACGCCCCGGATCGCGGTGACCTCAGCGGCTCCGCCCACGATGGCCTTAGACACCTCCCATCCCAACGCTACGGCTTTGTCAGCGAAGGCACGCGCCTTCCCCACACTCCGGTCATCCGGACGCTCTCCGTTGGAGCTAGCGGCTTCATCACGTGCCTTGATTCCCGCACCATGGTTCACCCAATCGGCGATCAGGCCAGCGGCTGCTTCGACGTCTCCCGGCCGGGGCGGCAGCATCGTCTGCTGCGAGTGCTTCTTGGTTCGGGCGTTCGCTGCGGCACGGTTTGCGCCCTTCGCGACTGTGGTGGTTGCCATTGACCTGGTCCCTTCGACAATTCCTACGAACTTACTAGGTAGGTTTATGAGCTACCTGGGCGATGCTCGGCTGGAGCCGAGCATCACCCTCCGGGCTCAGTGTCCGTCGTCCTCTGGGACGGCCAGCCGCACGATCTCGCCGGTGATGTCGATCGCGGCGTCATCGAGCCGCTTCACCAGCACGCCGTAGGTCCGGCCGTCCTGCCCGCCGATCCTGAAAAAGCTCTCGCCAATCCCCATGTGGACTTCCACGTCAGAGCTGAGGTTCGGGCTGAAGTCGAGACAGCGCCGCAGCTCCTCCGCGACCTCGAAGTGGCTCATCGACCTAGCACCGTTTCCGGCGTCTTGCCGGGGCAGTGCACCATGACGTCTCCGCCACCCAGCCAGTTCTGGACGCGGACCTGGTAGTCATGCGCGCCGTGAATGGCCCACTGCCCGACGTAGCAGGGGTGGTCCTTCCCGAGGTGTGCCGCCCGAGGTGTGCCCTCGGCGTGCTTCGTGGCCCGGCACTGGTGCGTCGCTCCGGGCTCCGGAAGCGAGAACCGTTCGCGTACTTCCGCCATCTTGTCTGTGGTGTTCATATTGGTCCCTTCATCAGCCCGCTCTCTCGGGCACTACCGGCAGTCTACTCCACTGGAGAGCCGGGAGGGAACCCCCTCCCGGCTCCGGGCCTCTCAGAGCAGCCGCAGGGCCTCCTTCAGGTTCCGGACCTTGCGGGCCTTGCCGCCGAACGAGGCACCGGACTCCGGGTAGTCGTACGCCCGACCGTCCCAGGCCAGCGCGATGTGGGACTCACCCTTGGTGGCGGTGGCGTAGTACCGGGTACCCTCGCCGGTCGTGCCCTCGGGCAGTTCGTAGGTCTCGCTCTGGACGGTGACGGTCCAGCCCGCTGCCTCGGCCGCCTTGCGGAAGGTCTCGGACTTGTGGATCTCCGTGCCCTTGGCGATGATGACCATACCGGCGCGGCTCCGGCCGGTGCGGGCCGGACGCTTGGCCTCGTTCAGCTCCGGGTAGCAGATCCAGCAGCCGTGGACCTCTGCGGCCTGCTCCTCGGTCAGCGCGCCCAGGTCCATTTGGTCGTGGCCTGCGTCACTGTGCGTGTTCTCCCAACCACCCTCTTCATAGCAGGGCAGGCACTGGTCCTTGAAGTCCCTGCCCAGGCCCTGAGCCTTCCGGGTAGCCGCGGCCATGCCGTTCCGGGTGCCGCAGACGATGCACTTGGTACCGGCCTTGACGACCGTGGTCTTGGTGGGCTCAGCAGTGGCGGCCTGGATCGCGGCGACAGCCTCGCGCTCGCCCTGCTCGGCGTAGGCGCTGCGCTCGTCGCCGCTGATGAAGGAGTTGAAGTCTTCGCGCTTCCAGCTGCTCGCGCCCTTGACGCCCTGCTCGGTGAAGATCTTGCGGAGGTTGGTCACGGTGATCATGGTAGGTCCCTTCGGTTCGGCCCCTCTCACCGGGCCACTGGAGACAACTCTACCCGGACCTGGCCAATTTTCACCCATCGGATCCCCAACTTTTTCAAGATTCTTTTCAGGCACCAATGCATACCTAGAACCAGGTTCGTATGATTTGCTATCTACCTGCTGGAATGGTCCGGGCGCCCACCGTATTGGTGAGCGCCCGTGTTTCGCGCTATCCGAACTCCTCAGGTCAAGTTGGCGTCCTCCGCGGGCGGATGCGGCATCGTCGCGTAAGTCGGCTGCGCCACGTTCGCCATGGCCTGTGTGCGCCGGTGTGCCCGGTCGCCCAAGACGGAGAGCAGGCCGTGGTTCATTGCTTCCACGTACGCCAGCGCCTCCGCCAGAGATCGACCGATCTTGGTGTCCGAGACCGGGTGCGCCAGGGAGGTCTGGAACTCCGTCAGCCGGTGCCAGACTCCGTTGGAGCGGGATCCGGGCATGAACTCGAATCGCCGGTCCATCCCCATCTCCTCTGCCTTGTCGTTCAGGCTCCTGACAGCACTCTCCACACTCGCCTTGGACGTCTGGGTCATTCGTTGGCCTCCGTTGGAACTAGGTGGGTTGCCGCCCCAGCCGGGGCATGGCTCCTTGCTCTTCTCGCCGTGCGAGCCGTGCAGGTGCGATATCGCGCACCAGGATGCTCTCATCGTCCAACTCCCGATTGTGGTGAGGGTGGGACCAGGGAGACCTCAGCTACGCCTGGACCCACCCTCGCTCAAGGGGTTCTACCGACCCAGCGCCGTCCGCTCCGGCGCGGCGTCCGTCCGCTGCGCGCGAGGCTCGGCCGTACGCTGTACGTTGATCGAACGCGCAGCGGCAGCGCCAGCCGCCCGTCCGGCGCGCGCCTCCGGACCGTTGATCTCACGGTTCCAGCGCCGACGGTCTGCCTCGGTAGCGACGCGCGGACGGCAGTTCCGGCACTGTCCCGTAGGGCTCTTGGTGCGGGCACAAGCGTCACAGGGCTGGACCTCGGGACGCACGTACGGCTTGGGCGGAGCCGGACGCCGGTCCGGCCACTCGGCGTAGTACGCCTCTTCGATGCGCTCCTTGCGGCCGCTGAGGATCAGCGCGCCGGAGACCGCGTCAGCGGCGTCACGAGCCGACCGCAGCCGCCAGCCGAACTCATCCAAGAACGAACTGGCGTACGCCTTGCGGTACTGATCCACCTGGATGCCGCGACCGCTCACCCGCGGTTCCTCGCCGCGCTTGGCGCACTCCGCCATGTACAGCTTCTGGACCTTGCCGTGCGCCGCACCGTCCTTGTAGCCGGAGCCCCACAGCCAGTGCGCGATGTCGTTACGCTTCTGGCCGGAGTTGCGGAGGTAGTAGCAGTTCTCCTGATCGCTCAGCTGCGGGTTGACCCGCGCATCGATCCGCGTGATGAAGGTCAGGTGCGCTGCGGTCCACAGGAATTCGGCCAGCCGGATGTCGATGTCGTAGCCGTATCCACGCGCCCACAGCTGGGCCTTGCCGTCGTGCCGATCGTCGTTCGGGTATGCCCACTCGAAGTGCACCTGGATGCCCGCGTGCTTCGCGACCTCCCGGAACAGCTCCATGTACTCGTACCGCATCGGCGCGTAGATGCTTCCGGTCATGATCAGCAGGTCGAAGCGGCGCGGCTTGGTGGCTGCCTCGGAGTCCTGTGCGATGGCCTCCTCCTCGCTGACGCGGTACTCCCGCATCAGCGTCTCCGCCTTGTCGCGGTAGCTCTGCCGCGCCTCCTGCGTGTTCGCCTCATCCTCAGCCATGGCGATCAGTGCGCCGATGGTCTTCGCGTAGTCCCTGGCCATGATCGGTCCCTTCGGTCTGGAGCGCTCTCTCGCCCACTTCAATGACGCTACTCCATGTGGTGCCCGCCCGGAAGTGCTCCAGGCGGGCAGATCGGCTTACTTCTTGCGGCACTCCGGGCCGATGCCGTACGCCCGGGAGGTCTCGTCCGTGAGCGTCCGACCGCAGCGGGAGCACTTCCCCAGCTCCATGCCGTACCGGCGAGCCGCGCTCAACTGGTCCACGGCGATCAGGTCCAGGATGGTGCGGATCCGGGTCACGTTCCGGATGGCGTGCCAGTCGTCGCTCGCCTGGATGTCCAGGAACACGTAGCCAGGCTTGCGGCCGTTCTTGACCTTGAAGAACCTGAGCGTTCCGTCGTCCTCCACCGCGTACCGGCCGTCAGCCACCTGCGGCTGCGCGGTGGTGGCCCGGAGGTATTCCTCGGTGCTCGCGCCCGGAGCCACAGCCTCAACCATGGTAGCAGCCGCAGCGGCAGTCGGCATGTCCTTGTAGCGGCTGATGAACTGCGATGCCGCGATTCTCGCCATGCCCTGCTCCAGGCGCACCCGGAGGGAGAACCGCATCTCATCGGTGACGCTCGGCCGGTGCGCGATCGAGATCATGTACTTGGCCTGCTTCTCGGTCACCAGCGCCGGACCGGTCTTGACGTTCCAGCCAGAGACCTTGATCATCGGAGAGACCGTAGCAGCCGGACGGCCGGTGACGAAAGCAACTGCCTCGATCTCGTCCACCTCGGGCTGAGGGGCGGGCTGCTCGTGCATCTGGACCTCCGCGTTGGCGAGCCGGTCAGCCGCCCGGGTGGCGGTGTGGAAGGTCTGTAGGAAGGATGCGGTATGGGGAATGCGCTCCCGAGTGGTCATCTTGGTCCCTTCGTCGGTGGGCCTCTCACCAGCCCAACGCCTACATATTACCTCGGCGCGTGACGTCCCGTCTACAAAAATCTTGGAATACCCGGAAGAAGGTTCGTAGGAATTGGTTTCTTCCTGCAGATACGCAGATGGCCGGTTGGCTTTCCTCTGAGGTAGGGTGAGAGTCCCATCCTCAAGCCAACCGGCCATCCTGCCCGGTAAACGCACGGGCCAGCGAGGCAATGCCGGTCCGAAGGG
>Ga0307501_10000003_pt1 | contig 55611 bp, 86 predicted proteins | sample 15_S_MG_FD_201365 | JGI IMG/M metagenome (GOLD analysis project Ga0307501, IMG submission 201365) | Soil microbial communities from Populus trichocarpa stands in riparian zone in the Pacific Northwest, United States - 15_S | ecosystem: Environmental > Terrestrial > Soil > Riparian zone > Trees...
CCGACGGCTCCTACAAGGGCCGGCGGCTGTGGACCAACACCAGCCTGGCCCCCCAGGCGGGGTTCCGGATCCGGGAGGTGTTCGACGCCCTGGGCTACACCCTGGACTCGGACACCAAGGAGATGATCGGGGACCGCTGCACCGCGTACGTGTCGCAGCAGGTCCAGGAGAAGGGCAAGAACGCGGGGAAGCTGCAGAACGTGATCGACTCGCTGGCCCCGATCGAGCCCTAGCCGCCTGTCCCGCTCTGTACCGGCCCGTCCCGCATGTCCGGGGGCGGGCCGGTACCCGTCCGAACGAGAGGGGGTGGCTGGTGCCGATACTACCTTCGGGCTGGCCGCTGGCCGGCGCCGCCGACCAGTATCTACGGGCGGGCCTGCGGGTCCTGCCGCTGCACGACCGGCAGAAGGCGCCGACGCTGAACTGGTCGAAGCTGCGCGACCGGCCGCTGTGGGACCTGGCGCAGCTGCAGGCCTGGGACCTGGCCACCGCTACCGGCCTGTGGGTCCTGGTACAGGACCCCTGGGTGGTGCTGGACCTGGACTCCGATTCCAGCGTCGCCTTCTGGAAGAACCGCCTGGGCGCGCTGTACGGGCAGGCGGGGGTCGCCCGTACAGCGCACGGGCAGCACCGCTGGTACCGGCTACCGGCCGGGGAGGGTGGGGACCACTGGACGGTCAAGGGCTACGGGTTCCACGTCCGCGGGGCGGGTAAGGGCGGGGTAGTGGTACCGCCGTCGGTGCACGAGACGGGCTGGTGCTACCGCTGGGAGGTGCCGCTTCCCTCGGTCCCGGCGCTGCCGGCCGGGTCCTGTGAAAGGTTCCACAAGGACAAGGACCGGTCGAACGTATCGACCCGGCTGGCGGACCGGTACAGCAACAAGGCCCTGGCCCAGGAGGTCGCCGCGGTACTGGCGGCCGAACAGGGCGACCGCAACAACCAGCTGAACGCCAGCGCGTTCAACCTGGGCGGGATCGCCGGGATCGACCTGGCGCAAGTGCGGTCGGCGCTGTCCACGGCGGGCCTGCAAGTCGGGCTGGACCCTTTCGAGGTGGACAAGACCATCGACTCTGGTTTCGCTGCGGCGGTGGCGAAACCGCGGGCACCGCGGCGCCGCGCCGCAGCGGCACAGGACGGTTCCGGGCCGGCGGGGCTGACCGCCCCGGACGGGGTGCTGATGCACGGGGACAAGCGCTGGGCGGATTTCGACCTGGCCGCCACCGGGACGGTGCGGGACGCGGACGGGCGGGTCGCCGGCTACGAGGTGCGGATCGAGCCGTCCGGGGTAACGGACCTGCTGTCGGCTGAGCAGCTGGCGGACCGCAAGAAGCTGCTGACCTGGGAGGTCCGTAACCAGGTGACGATTCACGGGGAGCGGTCGGTGGGCAGCCGGCTGGCCGCCTACCTGGCCGGGCAGGACGCCCCGGGGGTGCGGGTGGTACCGCGGCTGGGCTGGGACGACACCGCCCAGGCGTACATCACCTTCGAGGGTCAGATCACCGCCGCGGGCCTGTCGGAGGCCACCTCGGTGCGCCCGGACCCGGACCTACGCCGGCGTAACCAGGTGCAGTTCAGTTACGGGTTCGGTGACCTGCCCGTGGCTGTCTCGGTCCTGCGGCAGGTGCTGACCTTCCAGGACCCGACGGTCACGTCCGTCGTCGGCGCCTGGTACATGGCGGCCCACCTGAAGGGTCAGCTGATGCAGAGGTCTGCGTTGTTCCCGGTGTTGGCCCTGGTCGCGCCGTCCGGGCACGGCAAGACCACCGGGTTCCCCCAGCTGATGCACCAGCTGGCCGGGTCCACCCGCGGGCAGGGGGTGGACACGATGGCGGCGTTCCGGGACCGGCTGGCGTCGCACCGCAACGGCCCGGCGTGGCTGGACGACCTGAACACCCTGGAGCACCTGGCGGAGGTCCTGCGGGCGGCGACCGCGGAGGGCACTTACTCCAAGAAGGACTCGGACGCCCGCGGGAACGTGGACGCGAAGCTGACCGCCCCGGTCATCCTGTCCGGGGAGGGCGGGGTGACCGACGACCAGAAGGCGCTGCTGGACCGCACCATCCAGATAGAGCTGCCGAATCCGCAGGGCAGACTGTCGGTGACCGGGTCGGGGCGGCCTCAGTGGGATGACATCCTGGACCTGGCCGCCCAGTACCCGGCCGGGCTGCACGTGTTCGCCGGGACGCTGGTAGCGGCGGCGCTGGGCCACGCCCCGGTGGTCGGGCAGCTGGCGTCGCTGCGGCCGTCGTCGGGGGGCCGGCATGCGGACAAGCTGGCCGTCCTGCGGGTCGGCGCCCGGGTCCTGGCGCAGGTCGTCCAGGACGACTCCCACATCGCCCGGGTGGACGCGTGGGTAGCCGGGCAGGTGGACCTGGGGGCGGAGAACACATTGACGCTGCGGGTCATACCGGCCTGCCTGCGGGTGTACGGGCCGGTGCTCGAGCCGGTCAGGGCAGACCCCGCCCCTTACTACGGGTTACCGACTCCGGTGCTGGTGCGCCCTGGCCCGGACGGCCGGCCGGCCCTGTGGGTGAACATCCCGGCGCTGGCCGCGTGGTGGTCGAAGTGGACTGGCGGGCGGGTGCAGGCCCGGACCGAGACCGAGTCGGCGCTAGCCGACCAGGCCCGGGCGCTGGGTATGAAGGGAGAGCGTTCGGGGGTCATCGGGGCGGACTTCCAGAAGATCCGGCTGGGTGGTCGGAAGTCCGAGCGGCCGACCTACCAGATGGTTCCGGCAGATGTCAGCGCGCGGCTGCTCGTGGACTTCTCAGATGTGGTCGACGGGGGTGTCGACCACACCCTATTTGCGCTAGAGTCACGGGCACCCCTACCCGGGGCAGATGTACCCCAGGTTTCATCTACAGGGCAGACCTACCCTAGGCTATCGGTGTCCCAACAGGATAGGGCTGCCCGCTCAACCCCCCGGAAGAGGTCCTAGTGGTCTGCGTGGTCGACATGTGGTCGACGGGGATGTCGACCACAAGACGGGCCGGTCAGAGGGGGTGTTAATGGGTGGGTCGACTATTGGTGCCGAAAGACCCATATACGACGCGGTGCAACGGAGTCGCCTCGCGCGTGGGCGCGCTACGCGCGGGCAACACACCGGGGGGGGTCTTTCTCCGGGGGATGTCGACCACATGGAGTAAATCGACGAGAGGACTACGGTGACTAAGAGTAAAGAAGCACTGCGGCTGGCGGCCCAGTCGACCTGGCTGGACCGGCGGATCAGCTACGCCCAGGAGCAGGTCGAGGCGCACCAGCGGCGGATCGCCGGCTGGCAGGCGGAGAAGGAGGAGACCGACCGGCGGATCCGGGAGCTTGACGAAGAGACAAATACTACGGAAGGATCGTCGGGTGCCTAAGACGCGGAGCGAGGTGGTCCAGTTGGCTCAGCGGGGCTGGCTGCCCTCGTCGTTACCGGACGTGATGGGTGAGGTGTCGTGTGACACGGAGACGTCGGGGCTGTTCGCCGACGACGGGGCGCGGACCTCGACCGTCTCGGTCGCCTGGTGGGACCACGCCTGCTCGCTGTCGGTGTTCCGCGGGTCGGGGACGCCCTGGGGTGACGCCCTGGACGCCGGAGGCTCGCCCGACTGGGTGTTCTGTGAGTCGGACGACTGCGTCCGGTCCGCGGCGTTCCCGTTCGATCAGGGGACCGAAGGGAAGCCGGAGGACAACGGGCAGGGCTCGCTGTTCGACTCGGACGTGAACCTGCCCCGGGCCGAGTGGGACACGCTCCTGTCGTGGCTATCGGCCCGGCCGCTGGTGTTCCACAACGCCCCGTTCGACCTGGAGAAGCTACGGGTCGGGACCCGACTGTGGCCCGGGCGGGAGCTGGAGCACGCGTTCTGGTGGGACACCCAGACCGGCTGCAAGGAGCTGTGGCCCCTGTCGGGTACGACCTCACTGAAGCCGACCGCCGAGCGGCTGTGGCCCGGAACCGGCATGCGCGAGTACGAACAGCGGATCAAGACCTACCTGACCCGCAACAAGCTACCGGCGGGCCGCTACGACCTGATCCCGTGGGACATCCTGGGGCCCTACGCTGACATGGACGCCCGGCAGACCCTACGTCTACGCGCCAGGCAGGCTCGAGTTCTTTGGGAGGGCAGCGGAGTACCGTCATGGTGCCATCGGGAGTTCGCCCTGGGCAAGATCCTGTACCGGATGACGCGCCGCGGGGTGCCGTACGACGCCCCAGCATCCCTGGCTGCAGCCGCCCAGATCCAGCAGGTCCGGGCCAAGATCGCCGCCGGACTGCCATTCGTCCCCAACACCCCGGCGGCCAAGAAATACTTCTTCGGGGTGGGTCGCACCGCTAAGGGGCAGCCCTGCCTAAACTTGCCCCCCTATGCCGTCACCGAGAAGAACAGGGAACCCCAGCTGACCGCTGAGATCCTCGACCGGATGGTCAAAGTCCAGGTTCCATACGCCGGGGAGTACGCCTCCTGGTCCCAGCTGGAGACCGCCGAGTCGATGTGGTACCGCGGCTACGCCGAGAAGATCGGGACCGACGGCCGGCTACGCGCCTCCTTCCGGCAGGTCAAGGTCGTATCCGGGCGTTACTCGGCCGAACGGGTGCAGCTGCACGCCATCCCACACGACTACCGCCTGACCTCCTACTCGCTGCTGGAAGGGATCCCCACCCCCCGGGCGATGATCTGCTCGGCGGTCGCCCGGCTGACCGGCTGGAGCCTGTGGGAGCTGGACTGGGCCCAGGCGGAACTGCGCGCCGCCGCGGTCACCGCCGGCTGCACCCGGATGCTCGAGGCTTTCTCCCTGGGGACGGACCTGCACGGGTACACCGCGACCGAGCTGTTCCACACCGACCCCTCGTCCGTCCGGTGGCCGCTGATCCGGCAGGTCGGCAAGCGGGCGAACTTCACGCTGTGTTTCGGGGCCGGCTGGCCCACCTTCCAGGCGATGGTCCGCAAGGAGACCGGGGTCCTGATCGAGGACGAGGAAGCCGAGCGGGTCGTCACCGACTGGAACGGGCTATACCCCGAGTATGAGCGGGCCAGCCGCAGGTGGGCACGCAGGGCCGACATCGACCGGCGGGTGCGGCTGATCAACGGCCGCCAGCGGTGGTTCCGAGAGGACGAGTACACCCACAAGGCGTTCAACCAGTACATTCAGGCGTCCCTGGCCGAACTCGGTAAGGACCTGATGCTGGAGGTCGAGGAGCGGATGCAGGACGCCGGCATACCCCAACTCGGAATCTCATCCGGGATCGGGGAGGCCGGGATGCTGCTGACCGTGCACGACTCGGTCCTACTGCTGCTGCCGGACGACCGGGCTCCCTCGATCGTCGCCGGCATTTGCGCCTGGGGGTCGGACTACGGTACCCGGATGTTCAAGGTCCCGATGCTGCTAGAGGCGAAGAGGTGGTCATGAAGCTACGATTGCAGCTGATCCCGGACGACGGGACGACCGTGTATCAGAAAGTGCTGGAACCGGTCGACCCGCAGGACCCGGGACTAGAGTACGACCTGCCCCAGGCGGTCGCTGACCTGGACCGGCAGTACCAACGAGACAAGGAGAAGCGCGGATGAAGCTGAGCGTCGTAGTCGGAGGGCAGTACGGGTCCGAGGGGAAAGGCGCTGTCGCCGGGCACCTCGCCGCGCGGTCCGAACAGCCCGTAGTCGCAATCCGGGTCGCCGGGCCGAACGCTGGGCACACCGTCTACGGCCGATGCCCCGGACAGGTGTGTGGCCTCCAGGACGGCCACCTGGACTCGCTTCCGGTCGGTGAGGGACACCCCTGGAAGCTGCGGCAGGTGCCGGTCGCCGCGGTGACCCGACCTGATGCGGTCCTGGTCATCGCCGCCGGGTCCGAGGTCGACCTGGCCGTACTGGAAGCGGAAGTAGCGGCCCTGGACTCGGCCGGGTACGACGCCTCCTCACGGCTGATGGTCGACTTCCAGGCATCGGTGATCGACCCCGGCTTCCTGGAATCGGAAGCTGAGCTGGTCGCCCGGATCGGGTCCACCGGGAAAGGCGTCGGCAAGACCCGGGCCGCCCGTATCATGAGGACCTGCGACCTGTACGGGACCAGGAGACGTTGGGCGGTACGTGACGCCTGGCAGGCCATCGCCGGCCCGGTTCACGTCATCGTCGAAGGGACCCAGGGCTACGCACTCGGGTTGCACGCCGGCTGGTACCCGTACTGTACCTCCAGCGACTGCCGCGCCATCGACTTCATGTCCATGGCGGGGATCCCGCCCCAGGCAGCCGACGTGTGGGTCGTACTGCGGACCTGGCCCATCCGCGTCGCCGGTACCAGCGGGCCCATGCACCAGGAGGTCACCTGGGACGTCGTCGGACAGCCAGTCGAAAGAACGACCGTGACCAACAAGGTCCGCCGGGTCGGGCGCTGGGACCGCGACCTCGCCCGCGCTGCCGTCAAAGCCAACGGCCGGTGCAAGGTCGCGCTGACCATGGTCGACTACGACCTGCCGTTCCTGGCTGGGGAAACCGGAAGCTACGGCGCCTGGGCCGCTGCCGCCGGGATGACCTACGGGCCCGGCATCGACCCGGTGGTCCTGGCCGAGAAGTACCTCGCCACCGTCGAATCGGACTGCGGCGCACCTATCCGGCTGGTCGGTACCGGCCCCGACACGATCCTGGAGCGGTGACGTGCAGGAGAACCCGAACGCCACCGACCTGGTGGAGGCCATCAACCGGCTGACCGAGTGGTGGGAGAAGCTGGCCCAGCAGGACATCAACGCGACTGTCCCCAAGGCTGTCGAATACGGCGCCTACGACCTGGACATCATGGGGCAGGCCATGGTCGCCCTGGCCGACGGCATGTGGACCGGCGCCACCCAGGAGGAGCGCCTCGCGATCGGGCGGGAAATGGCCTGCGCGTTCTACCTGCTCGGAAAGACCGCCCGGATCTTCTCCGCCTTCCAGCGGGGCGAACGGCCTTCGGACGACACCTGGCTGGACGTCACCGTCTACTCGGTGATGGCCCGGCGGATCCGCCAGACCGGGATGTGGCCGTGAAGATCACCATCTACCGGACCGCGGCCGTCGACCCCGCCATCCTCGCCGAGATCCCCAGCGCCGTCATCGAACACGAGCACGACAGCCTGACCTGGCGGGTAGAAGCCGGGGTACTGTTGGTGACCCGGCCGCCCGTCGGCTACGGTGACGGGCAATACCCCGCCCTCAAGCTGACCTGGGGGTACCCGACAAACGCCATCGACCGGTTCGAGATACGGGAGCGACCATGACCGTACTGACCCAGACGACCGACCTGCTGAAGCACGACGGGTGGACCTTCCACCGCGAAGGCGAACTCATCTCGCCCGACGCGAAATGGATCGTCAAGACGGGTTACGCTAGCTTCGAGTCATACTTGCAAATACAAAAACCTGGCCACCCGCCCGTCCTGATCGAACACCTGCGCCTGCGAGAAGACCACGACGGGTTGCCCGCGGTGCTGACCTGGCTGGCCGGCTGGGGGATCTACCTTGGCCCGTAAGCCGGCGCCACGCGGGATGGCCGGGTGGACCACCGAGGTTGCCCAGCGCGGGGCCGGCTGCCAATACCGGGCCGGCCCCTACACCTGCTGGCGCCGGAACCCCGTCCACCAAGGGGCGCACTACGACCTGGACCGGCACGAGTGGTTCGGCAAGGTTGGCAGGACCGTGGAACACTACCCAGCCGGGAAGGAAACCAAGTGAGATTCGTCTACCTCGCCCAGCCGATCGACCTGGTAGGAGCCGACGACCCGACCCAGCTGACCTGGCTGGCCCAGGACGTCAAGGCCGCCCTGGTTAAAACCGGCATCGGCTGGTACGACCCGCAAGCAGCCTGGCGCACCCCGGCCGGCCTCCAGGTCGGGCGGGAGGTCCGGCAGGTCAACCTGTGGGCACAGGGCCGTTGCGAGGGAATGATCGCCCTCCTGCCCGACAACGTCCCCAGTGCCGGTGTTCCGATCGAGATCGAACGCGCGATGGTCCAATGGGACCAGCCCGTGGCCATCCTCGGCGGGACCCAGCGCTGGGCGCTGCCCCCGAACGGGCGCCGCGCCTACTTCAACCTGGACGCCGTCGCCGCGGTCGAGTGGCTGGCCGACCAGCAGGTGCCGCAGATCCCCCGCCCGGACCCGTTCAGCGTCAAGCTCCTGAGCCCCGCCGGGAAGCTCCCGACCAAGACCCACGCTGACGACGCCGGGTACGACCTGTACGTCTCCGAACGGGTCACCATCCCCGCCGGCCAGTTCCGCGACGTCCCGTGCGGAATCGCCATCCAGCTGCCGGACCGCTGCTGGGGGATGATCGTCGGCAGGAGCAGCACCATCCGCAAGCGGGGCCTGCTGGTCCAGCCCGGCGTGATCGACACCGGCTGGCGCGGCGAGCTGTTCGCCGCCGTCCAGCACTTGGGGGGTGGGCCGCCCACGGTGATCGAGGCCGGCGACCGAATCGCCCAGCTGCTGATATTCGACAACACGTCGATGCGACTCGGCCCACCCCAGGAGGTCAACGAGCTGGAGGCCCACGCCCGCGGCATCAACGGATTCGGGTCCAGCGGCCTGTAGACACCCCGGGGAAATCTGGGGTACGCTTTGCCTGGGAGGCAAGCGAATGCCGAAGGCTACGCCGGACCGCGGCGCAGATGGGAATATCCGACCTGAGCTGAAGGCTGTCAAGCAGAGGTTCTGCGGGGGGAGGAAGGCCAACCGCGGGCCGGAGGCACCGACCTGCAAGCAGCCAGCCGGTTACGGCACCGACCACCCTGGCTGGGGTCACTGCGCCTGGCACTTCGGGCAGTCCCCCAGCGGGAAGCAGTACGCCGAGAAGGTCCGGACCGAGGCCCACGCCTGGCGCGCCGCGCTGGACCTGGGCATCTCGGTCGACACCACGCCGGAACGTGCGCTGGCGGACGAGATCAACCGGTCGGCCGGGCTGGTCGCCTGGATCCAGGACCAGATCCAGCACGCCTGGCCCACCGATGACGACGGCCTGGTCGAGGTCGAATACTTCGACGCACTGGGCGTCCCGCGCAAGGCTAAGGTTACGCCGCTGGCGGCACTAACCTCCCACCCGGCGACCCGGGCCGTGATGGAGGCGTACCGGGACGAGCGCGCCCACCTCGCCCGGGTCGCCAAGATGGGCGTCGATGCCAACCTGGTCGACCGCCAGCTGAAGCTGGACGGCCAGCGCGTCGACCTGATGTCCGGCCTGATCGCAGCGATCATCACAGACCTCGGTCACGACCCGAACGACAACCAGGTGCGGGCAGTCGTGTCCCGCCGGCTGCTCGCCATTACTGCATCTTGAGGAGAGCGGATGTTGCTGACGCTGGCGGTGTGGTCCGCAGCTGCGGACGGTGGTTTAGGCGACTACGGGCCGCTGCTGAACCTGGGCGCGGTTGGCGTTATTTGCGGCGTGTTGATCGCTTTCGCCAGGACGACCGTGGCCGACCTGAAGGCTCAGCGCGACAAGGCGCAGGAGGACGCGGAGGCTTTGAACAGGGAGATCCGAGAGAGTTTCGTCCCGGCAATGGTGGAGTCCAACCGGGTGTTGAACCGCGTGGTTACGATCCTGGACGATCGTAGGTGAGCAGCAGCATGGTATCCCGGAGGGAACTGGAGAACACGAGGATAGACCTGCGGAGGTGGTCCAAGCAGTTACTCGAGCTGTCCGCCGAGGTGGCGGAACGCGCGAACGAGCTGGAGACGGCAGGGCAGAAGGGGGAGACAGGTGGAGCCGAACCGGAAGGTACCGCTGGCAACCGCGATAGATGAACTGGTCGAGGTCGGCGAACGGGTGGACCTGCGGTTGAGGCGCCGCAGCCGGTGGTTCTTCGCCACGATCGCCCTCGTCGTGCTGGTCGGGGGGGTAGCGCTGGCCTACCAGTCCCAGGAGACAGCCCGCCTGCACCGGATCATCGACAAGGACTGCGGGTCGTTCGAGGCGCTGGCCACCATCCCACTGCCGGCCGACCCCAACCGCGTCCTGGTGAAGATTGTGAACGCGAATAGGCAGGCGTACAACAACCGCTGCACCGGGGTCAACGGCCCGCTGCCACCCATCCAGACCGCGTCGACCACGCCGACCCTGACCCCGCCTTCGACACGACCGGTTCCAACCCCGACACCAGCAGGGAGCACGGGAGGATGACGAGAATGGGACCTAGCCGAACCCGGAAGGTGCTGCGGTTCCGTAGCCGGGTCGAGCGGGTCGTGCAGTACGGCCGGCCCGAAGACGACTTCGCGACCCACCTCACCGTCGCAGACTGGGAGGACCTGGGACGCCCGGACGAGATTACCGTCACAGTAGAACCCGGGGACCAGCTGAATAACGAGGCGCGGCTGGACAGTGAGGCCATAGCCCTGGCCAAGGTGTGGCAGGATGCCGTCGACGGTAAGTAAGGACTTGACCGCCCTGGCAGGCCTGTGGGGTCCGCGGGTCGACTACGCCGCGGACCCCACCCGCTGGGTCACCGAGCGGATCGGCGCGTTCCTGTGGTCGGTCCAGCGTCGGGTCATGGAGCTGGTCCGGGACCACCGGTACGTGGCCGTCCCGTCCTGTCACGACGCCGGCAAGAGCTACCTGGCCGCTGCGATCGCCTGTTGGTGGCTGGACTCCCACACGGTCGGCGAGGCGTTCGTGGTGACCACCGCCCCCACCGACGCCCAGGTTAAGGCCATCCTGTGGCGCGAGATCGGCAAGATGCAGCGCGCCGGGGGGCTGGCGGGGAAGGTGACCAAGCAGGCCCACTGGTATATGGGCCCGGACAACGTCGAGCTGGTCGCCTACGGCCGGAAGCCCGCCGACCACGTCTCCCACGAGGAAGCCGCTGCGTCGTTCTCCGGGATCCACGCCAGGTACGTCCTGATCATCCTGGACGAGGCCGGCGGCATCCCGGTCTGGCTGTACAACGCGGTGGACACCCTCGCCACGAACGTACACTGTCGGGTGCTGGCGATCGGCAACCCGGACGACCCCGGTAGCCAGTTCGCTAAGGTGTGCGCGCCCGGGTCCGGGTGGACCGTCCAGCCGATCTCCGCCTTCGATACCCCGAACTTCACGGACGAGGCCGTCCCGGAGTACCTGAACGACCTGCTGATCTCCAAGGTCTGGGTGCAGGAGCGCAAGAAGCGCTGGGGCGAGAAGAACCCGCTGTATCAGTCGAAGGTGCTGGGCCTGTTCCCGGAGGTCGGAGACCACAACCTGATTCAACCCGCCTGGGTCCTGGCCGCACAGAACCGCTCCATTGTGCCCAACCAGTTCGACTCGGTCCTGGGGGTAGACGTCGCCAGGTTCGGGTCGGACGAGACCTGCGGCTACCTGCGGCAGGGCAACCACATCCGGCGGGTGTTCTCCGGGCACGGCTGGCCGACCACCGAGACCACCGGCAAGGTCAAACAGTTCATCTTCGGCAACACCCACCCGGTGCGCGCCCAGGTGGACGACGTCGGGGTCGGCGGGGGGGTGCTGGACCAGCTGGTGGAGGACGGGTTCGACGCGGTCGGATTGAACGGCGGGTCCACCTGCAAGCAGAAGCTTAAGGACGGTCGCAACCGCTTCGTCAACGCCCGGTCGGAGTGGTACTGGGAGCTGCGCGGGAAGCTACAGGACGGCGAGATCGACCTGGACCCTGAGGACGACGACCTGGCCGCCCAGCTGGTGGACATCCGCTGGGGGACGAACTCGAAAGGCCAGATCTGGGTCGAGGCCAAAGAGGACATGAAGGCGCGCGGGGTGGACTCGCCGGACCGGGCGGACGCCGTGGTCTACTCCAACGCGACAGCGCACCAGGCGCAGCCGGTCGCCCGGACCCAGATCCGGGACCGGCGCCTGGCCGGCCGGCGCTGACCCGGGTAGAATCGCCGCATGCGGAGCGTGGTCAACGTGCTGATCACCCTGACCTGCCTGTACGGGCTGGTCGCCGACCTGGTGACCCTGTGGACCTAGTGCGGTTGCAGGCCGAGTTGCAGGCGGCGCCCGTGCGCTGCCGGGCCTGCCACCGTTGTGGGGCGACCGCTGCCGGACTGGAACGCTACGGCGACAAGTGGCGGTGCGTGTCCGAACGCGGCTGCAAGCGCAGGCGGCAGTTGCGCAGGAGACAAACTCCTGGGTAGGATCAGGTCAGTCCCCCGGGCGGCCGTGCACATACGGGTAGGCCGAGTCGACACGAGGTGCGGATTACCCGCTCCGTACCGTCGGCGATCCGGGGCGGGAGGTCGGAAGCACCGATACCGCCGCCCCGGTCCCGGGGGGAACAAGCGCCGGTTGCAATGTCGGGCCGGCCGGGCGTCGGGGAGGGGGCAACTGTGATGAGTCAAGCCGTTCGGCTGCCGGGGCTCCCCCCCGATCCCAACTGCACCGCCATCCGGCACGGAACCAACACTGCCCACATCCACTACCGGTGCAAATGCGAGTCTGCCCGGCGCGCTCGGGCCACCTACGAATCCCTCCGGATCCTGGACCAGATGCACGGGCGCCCGCGCCTGGTCCCGTCGATCGGGGTAAGACGGCGGATCCAGGCCCTGTACGCGATCGGCTGGTCCGCCGAGGCGATCGGCGCGGAGGCAGGCCGGACCAAGCGTTGGGTGCAGGAGCGTGTCGGGCGGGCGCACCCGTACTGCCACCGCAGCTCCGTCGAACTGGTCGACGCGGTCTACCGGCGGCTTTCCACCCGGCGTGGGCCGTCCAATCTCACGGCCGGGCAGGCGAGGCGCCGCGGGTACGCCCCGCCGATCGCCTGGGACTACTGCGACATCGACGACCCGAAGTCCCGGCCCTGGCGCGGGTTCGCATGAGCCGCTGCGGGTTCTGCGGACGCCGGTCGACCTTGCGCGCCTGGTGGGCCTGGGTCCGGTTACGGTACCATGGCGTCCATGGGCTTTAGAGCGTTCATCCAGGACAACTGGACCCCGCTGTCCTACAAGCGGACGATGGGCAATACGGCCTCCCCCGGGTCGACCTTCACTCAGCCGATCTGGGTCGGGGAGCACCAGCGCAGGTTGACCGCTTACCAGCTGCTGCAGGCGTACCTGGACAACGCCGCCCGCTACTACCTGCCCGACGCGGACGCTGACGCCAAACAGCTACACCGCGAGTACGGTGACCCTGCGTTGTTGCGTGACACCATCCTGGACGCCCTGCTGGGGCAGTCTCAGCAGATCGAGGTGGACGGCGCCGCGGACGCCGGCAAGGACGGCGCCGGGCCCGACGCCCAACCCGCCGCGGACCTGCAGGAGTGGCTGCGGCAGCTGTGGGGCGACGAGCGCGGGCAGCTGAAGCTGATCGAGGTCGAGCGGGACGCGGTCGGGCTGGGGGACGGCGTCTACACCCTGGGCTGGTCCGCCGAGAAGGGACGCCCGCGGATCCGCGTCTGGGACCCCGGGTTCTACTTCCCTGTGCTGACCGACGGGAACGAGGACGACTTCCCGGAGCGAGTCCACATCGCCTGGGAGATCGACCGCACCGGGGTCGCCAACCCCCCGGACGGCAAGGTAGTGGTCCGCCGGCTGACCTGGGAGCTGGTCGACCTGGAGATCCCGGTCACCCACCCCTGGAACGACGCCCCCTCGACCAAGACCTGCGTGTACACGGACGCGACCTGGTTCTACGACCCCGGCCAGACCAGCACCATCGACCAGCTGGACACTTCCGCGGCGCGGTACGCCGTCGGCGAGGACGGGCTGGAGATCCGCCAGGTCGACATGCAGATCGACTTCGTGCCGGTAGTGCACGTCCCGAATACCGTATCGGTGAAGGAGCACTACGGGCGCTCGTCCATCGCCACGATCCTGCAGCTGCTGGATGACATCGCCTCGGCCGACACCGACCTGGCCGCCGCAGGGGTAACCGTAGCCAGCCCGACCATGACCCTGGAGAAGGGCACGCTGGGTCAGACCGAGCCGACCTACCGGCCCGGTGAGGTGTGGGAGACCGGAGACGGGAAGCTGTCCCTGTTGGACAACTCCCGCGGCCTGGACGCCCTGCTGAAGCTGGTTGAACACCTGCTGGCGCGGCTATCGGTGAACGCCCGGGTGCCCGAGTCCATCATGGGCAGGGTGAAGCCGTCGGAGGTCCCCAGCGGAATCGCGCTGGCACTTTCGTTCGGCCCCCTGGCCGGCATGATCACGAAGATGCGACTGGCCCGGGAGGACAAGTACCCGATCCTGTTCCGGTTCATGTGGCGGATGGGCCTGGCCGGGAAGATGCCGGACGTCCCGGCGACCTGGTACCCGACCAGCCTGGCGTTCGGGTCGTACCTGCCCAGCGACCTGGCCTCAGTAGTCGAACTGGTGGTGAAGCTGCGCGCGTCCAGCCCGCCCGTGATCTCCGCGGAGACCGCCATCGACGTGCTGGTGTCAGCTGGGATGAACGTGGACGACGCGGAGCAGGAGGTCGCCCGGATCGAATCCAGGGACTTCGCCGGGGCCGCGGAGCTGCACAACGCCACCGGCTCGGCGCAACTCGCCGCCGACTACCTGCAGGTCGACCTGCCGGAGCCGCCACCGACGCCGGTCCTACCGGTGCCGGGCGGGCCGGAGGTCGTACCCCCGATCCCGCCCGGCCCACCGGCCTAGCTACTTCTTCCTGTCCCAAGACAGGAGCAGCCCGACTAGCAGGACACCTACTGCGATCAACGCGGCGATACCTGGGTTCATAACGCCTTTCACCAACCTCTCTTGTCCTTGCGGTCCAGCCACCAACAGATGGCCAGGATGGTCAGGCCCACCCCGATTAGGCCCCAGTCGGACGGGCGCACGTCAGGGGCCCCTGGTACCGGCCGGTCCGACCGGGGACCGCAGCTGGGTGTTGGTGCCGTGCAGCTGGTGCGCCCAGCTGACGATCTGGTTAGTCATCCCGACCAGCAGCTGTTCGGCGCCGGGCAGGTAGGCCACGGCTACGACGACGATGCCGATCAGAATGGCCAGGCCCAGGGCCAGGCCGATGGCACCTTTTGCGATAGTTGCACCCATCCGGGCGCTCCTCCTTAACCTAGTGGGATGTGAGCCGACGGATCCTACCGTACCCGGCCGTTTGACTACGGGTCAACCTACTCCTCCCCCAGGATCTCCAGAGCCTCCGCCCGGGTCGGGTACCAATAACCGTGATTGGAAGCGCACTTCTCGCCGTAGCCGGCCGCGCGGGACTGCGGGTCGGACAGGTCCGCACCGCAGCTGCCGCAGCTCTTGGTCTTCTCCCCGTACAGCCGCGCCGAGTCCTCGACCCCGGCCACCCGGATCCGCTCCAGCAGGGTCGCAGTGGCGGCTTTCGAGAGCCGCTGCTCGGCGAAGTCGCCCGGAGCGCCGATCAGCAGCGAGGCGAACACGAACCCGGCCCACCTGCCACTGCCGTGGTCGACCTTGTAGAAGTCCACCGTCCGGTCGCTGCCCTGGACCGCGTACCGCCCGGCTGGGACACCAGCCTGCAACGACGGGCCGACCACCGTCGGGGCCTGCCGGGGCAGGTACACCTGCGGGTCACCGATGAACCGGGCGCCGCGGTCGTGCTCCAGCTTCTCGACCTGCGCCAGGGTCTTCTCAATCAGCGCCGACGCCGCCCGCTTGGACAGCTTCGCCCGCTCGTCCGCGGTCGCATCGACCAGGTTCGATCCGGCCAGCTGGTCGACCTTCGACAGCAGGACGGCCAGGTAGCGCAGCTGCGCATCGGTCGCGCCGTCGGGCCGGTGCGTCGCGACCTCGGCTTCGGGGGTGGGTCGCCGCTGCGGCTCCGGCTCCACTGCCTGCCTGCCCGGCGTGGCCAGCCAGGTCCAGTCGCCGGCCTGCGCCAGCACCAGCAGGTGGTCCTGGCGGGTGTCGGGGCGACCGTGCTCGTCGCGGCTGGCCTTCGCCTCAAGCATCATCGCGAGGGTGGCGCTGCGGTCGGCTTTCGAGTCGATCAGGATGTTAGCCATTAGGAGTGCCTCCGGTTGATGTCGTGGCGGCTCATGCCCATTGCAGTCGCGACGACTGCGATCCACCAAACGGAGGCGCAGTCACCGGGCAGGGCGTCCGGGTCGACGGCGTAGATGTCGCGGGTCGGGCGGAGATCTGCCTGCCAAACGGGGTCGTTCATCCGCGAGACGACTGGTCGCATGTCCTTGCTTCTGGCTAGCCGGTACATCCGACGACGATACTTGGTTCGCAGAGCGTCGGTCGGCAAGGTCCTGATTGCCCGCTGCCAGACCTGCTCGGTCTTGTACATCGGGTACTCGGTCGTCCAGGCGGTCAGGGTCTGGCGAACCAGGTTTGCGACGTGGCGGGCGTCGTGGCCGGGAGCGTAGTTGCGGGTGGTCCAGGCGCGGCAACCGCAGAGGCATTGCTGGCCTTGGCTCACGGTTTCCGTCATGGGATAAGTAAAGCACGTCATTTGACCAAGAGTCAAGCTTGCCCGTTGGTCAAACTGTGGTCGACCTGATCGGCCGGGTGGTACGCTGTCCGCAAAGCGACCGGCTGCTACAACGCCGGGTGCCGGACCCGGCCGGCTACGCCGGGGCAACGAACAGGGAGAACACCGTGACTGAGCCGACACCACCGGCCCCGCCAGCGACCTTCACTCAGGAGCAGCTAAACGCCATCATCGCCCGTGAATCTGCCAAGGAGCGGGACAAGGGCAAGGCCGATGGCATCGCAGCCGCACAGACCGAACTCGAGAAGAGCCTCGGCATGTCGGTGACCGACGTCGCTGCTTTCATCAAGGAGAAGAAGGACGCCGAGGACGCGGTCAAGACCGAGGCGCAGAAGGCCCTGGACAAGGCCAACCGGGACGCTGCGGCAGCCGCACAGACCAGCGCGGAGGCCAAGTTCGAGGTGTTTTCCACCCGCGCCGAGCGGTACCTACTGCGCGCCGGCCTGGCCATCCCGGCCGAGGCAAAGCCCGAAGTAGTCGCCGCCACCCTCGGACGGGTCCGCGGGATGCTGACCGTCGGGGCCGACGCGGACGAGGCAGCCATCGCCGCCGACGTCGAGACGCTCAAAGCCGCCTTTCCCGCCCTGTTCACCCCAGCTACCACCGGCCCACCCCCACCCCCCGGCACCGACCCCAAGCGCAAGCCCGGCACCCCCGGCACCGCACCGACCACCGGCCTGGCCGCCGGAGTCGCCCGGGCCAAGGCCGAGACCGCCGCTGCGGGCGGAGTCAGCGGCGCCTGGGGACGCAGACCCTCCTAGAAGGGCACAGGATGAACCTGACGATCAAGACCCAGACCTTCGCCACCCCTGAAGACCAGTCGTGGCTGGGCTCCAAGCACGGAACCGACTGCGCCGACCCAATCACGCTGGACTCGACCCTGTTCACCAATACCCCGTTCCCGAACGGGATCGTCAAGAGCGGGACAGTGCTGGCCAAGGTTACCGCCACCGGCAAGTACGGCCCGTTCGTCTCCAACCTGTCCAACGGACAGGAACTGCCCGTCGGGTTCCTGTTCACCACCATCGACTTGACCGGCGGCATCTTCGGTCAGGCCGTCTCCGACTCCCCTGGCGCGCTGCTATGGCACGGCGAGATCGTCGCTGCCAAGGTCCCCCAGGGTACCGGCGTCTCCACCACCACCCCCGGCGCCCTGGACACCGTCGCCACCACGTTCCCCGTGGACTTGACCGCCGTTTCCGCCCAGGAAGCCGCGATTATCAAGTTCCTGGCCCGCTTCTACATCGTCTAGGGAGGAGGACCCGATGCCACTCGTCACCGATCTGTTCGACCCCTCGGAACTCGTCGGATACGTCCGCGGGCTCACCATCGAAGAGCAGCGCAACCGGTTCACCCTCTCGCAGTACCTGCCGGACAAGCTGCAGAACTCCCTGGAGTGGAAGCTCACCAACGCCGTCCTGCGCGACGAGGACGCCGCGGTAGTCCGCTCCTGGGACACCGAAGCGCCGATCGGCGGCCGTCAGGGCGCCAGCCGAATCTTCGGCGAGCTGCTGCCGGCCTCCAAGAAGATCCGCCTGGGCGAGGAGGAGCGGCTCAAGCAGGAGTCGCTGATCACTGGCAACACCGACGCCATCGTCGCGGAGATCTACAACGACGCCCGCCGGATGACCCGCGCCGTCCTGGCCCGGGTCGAGATGGCCCGCGGTGAGGTCCTGTTCAACGCCTCCATCGCCTTCAACGAGAACGGCGTCACCCAGACCGTCACCTTCACCCGCAACGGCGCGCTCACCGTCAGCGCGGGAACGAAGTGGGACGTCGTCGCCACTGCGGACCCGATCGCCGACATGACCACCTGGGTCCAGACCTACATCGACATCAACGGCGTGGCCCCCGCGTTCGCCATCGGCTCGACCTCGATCATCGGGTTCCTGCTGCAGAACGCAAAGATCCGGGCGTTGGCGTCCGGCCTGTCCGGCACCCCGTCGCTGGTCACCCTGGACACCGTCGCCGCGGTGTTCTCCGCGTTCGGCCTCCCGCCGATCGTCCCCTACGACACCACCACCCGGGTCAACGGCACCAGCACCCGCATCACCAACATCAAGAAGCTGGTTCTGATGCCGCCGTCGGACGAGCCCCTGGGGGAGACTCGCTGGGGGCCGACCGCCGAGGCACTGGAACTGGCCGGCCAGGGCCTGCTAGGGGTCTCTGACGCCCCCGGTGTCGCCGCCGTCGCCATGAAGACCACCGACCCGGTGTCCACCTGGACGCTGGCCACCGGGACGTTCCTGCCGATCCTGGGCAACCCCGACCTGACCATGACCGCGACGGTCCTGACCTAGGAGGTATGGCAGATGCGAGTCAACACCAGCGATGCGTACGTCCACGCGCACACCGACCAGGGGACCAAGGTCGTCGCCCCCGGCCAGGAGTTCCCCGACGGGGAGTACCTGGATAATCTCGACCCGGCGCTGTACGACGAGTCCGAAGACGAGCAGCTGCAGGCCGGCGTCCGGACTCCGGGACCCGGCCAGCGGGTCGCCTACGACCCGGCGGTCGACGGCGACCTGGACCCGGTGGGGGAGCCTGCGCCGCCGCGGTCGGTCGGGCCGAACGAGCCGCAGTACGACCCGAACAAGCCGCTGAGCCGGTACAACAAGGCGCAGCTGCAGGCATGGCTGGAGCAGCGCAGCGTCTCGTACGACCCGGACGCCAGCCGCAACCAGCTAGCGGCTCTGGCGGCCGACCGGCAGAAGCAGGAGGAGGCCAGCGATGGCGCGTAGGACGAATGCGATCTACTACCCCGGCGCCGCGCCGCGGATCCGCGGGCGGGTGCTGCTGCCAATCGGCAGCGCGGTCGCGGTGCAGTGGGCGGCTCCGGCCAGTCAGCCGCACCTGGGGTTGCTGATGGCGACCAGCTCGACCCGCGGTGCGGTCGGGGTCAACGCCCGGCCGGTGCGCACCCGGCGGATGACGCTGGGCTAGGGACGGGTATCCGGCCGGTAGCGCAAAGAAGCGACCCGGCCGGGTTCCTTGTCTCTAAGTCAAGCAGAGGGGTAGGCTCAGCTGATGGCCCTGACCGACGTCCAGACGGCGTTCTTCCGCTCGAAGCTCGGGTCGTCCGTGGACCTAACCGACGTCGAGACCCGGCTAACCCGGCTGGCCGACCAGTTCAAGGTTGTGTTGGAGATCCTGGAGGAGCGCCGCTCCACCCTCCTGAGTCGTCCCCTAAGCTTTACCGTCCCGGACTACACCGAGAACAGCGCCGCGAACGTCGCCGCGCTGAACAAGGCGATCGAGCAGGCACAGCAGGACGTCGCGGCCGGCGTGGACATCCCCGAGTCCGGCGTCCGGATCGTCGTCCCCACTATCAGGTTCAGGTAGGGGCAGGAAATGCCAATCAAGCGGGACTCTAAAGGCAGGTTCTCGGGTGGTGGGGGTGGTGGCGGTGGACGCAGCCATGCATTCGTCGCCCGCGTCGGGTCCGGGAAGTCCGTAGCCGGCGGTCGCGTGGCCAACCTTAACAAGGCATTCAAGCGGGTGAAGACGCGCCGCAACGGTACGATTACTGCGGGCGCCGCCCGACACGGATTGAACTCCACTACCCGTAACAGCACCCATGCCAAGTACGGGTCCAAAGCCGTCTCCCGTCGCGGCGCTGGCCGCGGTCGGCTGAAGGCCGCGAACGCTCGCCGCAAGAAGAAGTAGTGACCGCTGCCGACGCGCACGCACTGGCCGACCCTCTGGCGCAGGCGTACGCGAAGGCCTGGGCCGAGGTAGAGTCGTGGGAGCGGAAGCTCGTCAACAACCCGAAGCAGGAAGCCCGCAGGCGCAGGCTCGAGGCCACCCGCCGGCAGATCGAGGCCGATATGGGGGACCTGGACGAGCAGTCCATCGAATGGCTGTCCAACGAGCTCCCGAAGGTGTACCTCGCCGGGGGCACCGCAGCCGGCGACGACCTCATCTGGAACCAGGTACACCAGCACGCCGCCCAGCGCCTGGCGAACGGCCTGCACACAGACCTGCTGCACGCTACTCAGAACGTTGTCCGGTCAACCAAGGACCTGGTCCGCACCGTCGCGAAGGACGAGCAGCTGCGCTTGGCCCTGTCCGGACAGGAGACCGCCGTTTCCGCCGGCCGGCGGATGGCGCAGATCCTTAAGGCCAAGGGGGTAACCGCCCTGGTCTACGAGGACGGCTCCCGGCACGGGCTGGCCGAGTACTCCCAGATGGCCATCCGCACCACCACCGCCAGCGCCTACAACCTCGGCACCCTGAACGCCACGCCGGGGGTGGGTCGCTACGAGGTATTCGACGGTCCGAACTGCGGCTGGTCCACCCACAACGACCCCCAGCGGGCGCACGGGCTGATCGTCACCCGGGAGGAGGCCGAAGCGCACCTGATCAGCCATCCGAACTGCCGCCGCGCCTTTGGCCCCCGCCCCGACCTGGAGCCAAAGAAGCCCGAGTCGTCTGAGTCTGAACGCTGGTCGGAAGGCCGCGACGTCGACGTTAAGAAGGCGTCCCTGTGGAACAAATCGGAGCTGGAGGCCAGCCGCCAGGCGCTCGGCAGTTGGCAACGGCAAGTAGAACAGTACGAGGCCGACCTGGACAGGTGGCAAGGCCGTATCGACGCCCGCAAGAAGGAACTGCGGGACGTCTACGGGATTACCGGGTCGAAAGCCGCCGCTGCGATGCGGCGCGAGACCAATATGAGGTGGGCACGGGAGTCGGTAGATAGCGCCAAGCAGAGCCTGGACAAGATCCGTGCGGAGCTGGCCACCTATGAGCAGGCGGTCAAGGACGCAGAGAAACGCGTAGTCGAGCTCCTGCCCGAGTACGACCCGGACAACCCGCTGCGGTTCTACGGGAACCGGGTCACGATCTACGACGATCACCCGAGTACGTTGGAGAACGTTCGGCAATTCGAGGCGCTGCCGCAGAGACTGCACCAGGCGTTGCGCGACTACTACGCCGAGCGGGACGGCGGAGGTATATTCTTCGCGGACCGGGACAGCGTCGTGGACATGGACGGGCTGGGTCGGCTGCGTGGGGTCGCCACCCGGGAGTCCGGGCATGGCAGAAGCAGTACCCGGCTGTGGGACGAGGTTCCAGGGGTCCATAGCCCGAGGGATCGGGTCACAGCAGTAGGGAATGGTGCTCATGGTTCGCACTCGGTGGCGCGACACGAGGCGTCGCACGCTTTGGACGACGCTCTGGGACGCGGTCAGCGTCCGCTGACCGACCTGACGGGGGAGGGCAGCTTCCAGGAGCTACTGGATACGCTAGACCTCGATAGCGTCAGGCCGATGAACCCGTATTACACCGCTCTTAGCAACCCTACCGGGTGGCGCTCCGAGCTGTTCGCAGAAGCCTTCAGCACCTGGCTGGACGCCCGGTCCAAGGGCCGGGTCGTCGCCAGCCACGAGATCGCCAAGCAGCTCGGCATCAGGCTGGGTGGCGTGCCGACCGGGTCCGGCGTGAAGGTAGGCCTTGCGTTGGGTAAGTGGTTCGAGACTCTCATGAAGGACCTGACGTGAGCGGCATAGCCAAGGACGGGCAAAACTACATCGTCCCGGCGCGGCTGGACGGGCCGGACGGTGAGATCGGGGAGATCATGACTACGGTCACCCCGGATGATCCGGACTGGGTGCTATGGGACGAGTGGTGGGCCGCGACCCACCCACGGCTGGTCAGCGTCAAGCCTCGACTCGGACGCAAGTAGGGCGGTAGACTCCCCAGCCATGGACCACACCTTCCGAATTGACTCCAAAGCCGACGGCTCCGGGCGTATCTTCGTCGACGGCGATGACCTGTCCGCCCTGATCACCGGCTACGTGCTGGAATCCGGCACAGCTGACGGGCACGGCACCGTCCTGGCCCTGCAGACCGTCCCTGGCCAAGCTCTGGTGACCGGCGAGGGCCGGGTGTTCCAGTTGACCGACGGCGTCCCCGCGACCGTGCTGGTCGAGGGTCTCGACCCGACCATCCTCGAGCGTGGTGTCAACGAGTGGATGGAGGCCAACGGCGGGACTGTAGGGCAGGCGATGATCGGCGTTCTGTCAACCATTACTGAGGTTGCGAATAAGGAGCTGGACGAGGAGTGAGTACCCGGGCGGGCCTATACGGGCCGGAAGCGATCCTGCAGACCGACGGGACCCCCGCCCGGCTGGTTGACGCCCTGGTGTTCGACGTCGGTGGGGTAACCCCGTCGGTGCTATACACCGACCAGAACCGCTCCAGCACTCTGGCCCAGCCGATCCAGACCGACGTTAACGGCAACCTGTCGTTCTACGCTGAACCCGGCGTCCACTCCCTGACCATTCGCGGCGCCTCGGTCGCCATCCAGGTCCCGGTCAACCCGGTGGACGACCTCTCCCTGTACCCGCTGGTGTTCTCAGTCCCGGGGGTCCAGGCCGTGATCGCCGGCAGTGCCCGGCTGTACCTGTTCGAAGCCTGTACCCTGGCTGGCGCGGTTCTGGTATCGGCCGGGGTCGCGCCGACCGGCCAGCCGATCATCGTGGATGTTAACTACAACGGCGTTACAGTCTACCCGACCCAGGGCAATCGCCCCCAGGTGGCTGCTGGTACGAACTTCGGGTCTGGCGGAGCGGCCGGGGTTACCACCTTCGCCGCGGGTGGACGCCTGCAGGTCGATGTGGACCAGGTCGGGTCTGGCGTGCCCGGTTCGGACCTGGTAGTCGTGGTACCGTTGCAACGAGCCGGCTAACGAGAGGGATAGACAATGCGGAAGAGCACGAGGCGAGAGAAGACCGTCGGGTTATCCTGCCTGGGCATCGTCGGGGTAGTGATCGCCGCGCTGGCCGTCCTGCCGGCTCCGGCGGGGTCGGTCACCCCGTCCGCGGTGGACGCCGGCACGCTGACCTGCACCACGAACGCGCAGGCGTACTGCACCGCCCAGCCACACAGTCTCGGGGCTGCCCCGGTGGCCGTCGTGGTCACTGCGAAGGCGCCGATCACCGGGTCGCCCATCGCCGGGACCGTTGATGCCGACAGCTTCACTGCTACGACCTTCCGGATCCGCGTCTGGACGCCAACAGGCGTCGGCTACGCCAACCGGTCAGTTACCTACTCGTACGCCGCCTACGCCGGGACGGCTACGCCACCCCCGACCACGACCACCGCGGCACCCCCGACGACCACGCCACCGCCGGCCACCACCTGGCCCGCACCCGGGACTGTCGGGTTGAAGGTCGCAACCACGCACACCCTCGCGGGCGGCCGGTTCGCCGAGCCCGGCGACTTCACCGCCCCGAACTGGACCGGGACTGGTACCCAGGCCGACCCCTACACCCTGGACCGGGCGACGGTCACCGACATCTTGCGGCTGGGCTGCGCCTGCGGGTCCAACGCGCTGGACAGCGTCTGGGTGCGGATCAGCAACTCCTGGCTGCAGGGATTCACTGGCAACCCGACCCCGGGAGACTCCCGGATGTTGGTGGTCGAGAACGACGGGCCACACCTGACCGTTACCGGGTCGGACCTGCAACCGGCCGGTACTCTGGACGCCGCCGGGATCCGCACCGACAATCATTGTGCAGACAAGGGCCTGCTGGCCTACCGGCCGTTTACCCTGCTCGACAGCCGGGTGTCCGGGCAGAACGTCCCGGTCGCGCTCGAACTCGAGCGCGACGAGACTGGGACGGTCGTGCAACACAACCAGCTCGGCGGGATCTGCTCCAACCCCGGCGACCACACCGACGTCTACAACGAGAACGGCCACGGCTCCAACACCCTGGTCGCAGACAACTACATCGACGGCACCCGGTCCGGCGGCAGCGTCGTGAACAACGGGCTGGGGCTGTACAACGACAACATCGGGCAGTGCGACGCCTGCGCCACGACCGAGAACCACACGATCGTCGGCAACCGGTTCGTGCACTACAACATCGGCGTGCTGTCCTCGACCAACACGACCCTGACCCTGGGGCCCTGGGTCGTTCAGGACAACACTTTCGACGCGCCGACGCCGCTCGGGCCCAGTGGTGGGTCGCCCTACCAGGCGCGCACGCCGACTGCCCAGTCCGGTAATACCGTCAACGGAGTGCCTACTACGTTCTAGAACCGGAGGATCGGTGGCCGACTTCACGTTCAACATCGCCAAAGGGCGGGTGGCGGAGCTGTACAACCGGGTCGACCTCAACGACCCGGCGGCAGCGACGCTGGTAATCATCCCGGTCGACGTCGCGGCGGTCTCCGACGCGACCCTTCGTGACCTGGATGACTTCGCCGCCATCATCACGGCGGGAGTGACCGAGCGGGCCGCTACCGGCTGGAACCGTAAGACGCTCACCGACACGGACATCACCGTGCTGACCATCGACGACACCAACGACCGGGTAGACCTGGACATCGCGGACCAGACCTGGACCGCTGTCACCGCGGGTGCGGTCACCGACCTGATCATCTGCTACGCCTCCGTCGGGTCCCCGACCAACGCCCAGCTGATGCCGCTTACCCAGCACGACTTCCCGATCACCCCGGACGGGTCAGACGTACAGGCGGTTATCGCCGCCGCCGGGTTCTGGCGGGCGTCGTGAGCGTCGACCGCAGCCCCCTCGAAGAGCAGCTACTCGAGGACCTGTTCGAGAAGTGGGGTGAGCATTTCGTCATGCCCGACCCGCTGGAGCACAAGCGCTACCGGGAGCCGCGCTGGGCCGACATCAAGCCGCCGCCCGACCCGTTCGACCCGTCGGTATTTGGGGGGCGCACGCCGCCGGCCAGACGGTCGTTTAATCTAGTCAAGGGGCGGACGGAGGAGATCCGATGAGCCTACAGACCTGGGGTGAGACCCTGATCTCGGCGCAGGTCGACGGGACCGCGCTCAACACCTCCACCACCGCCACGTCGATCCTGCCGCCGGCCGCGAAGTTCACCCTCCCGGCGAACTTCTTCAGCATCGGCAAGGTCATCCGGGTCAGCGCCTTTGGCCGGATCTCCACCACCACCGGCCCGCCGACCATCACCTACGACGTTCGGCTGGGCTCGGTCGTCGTATTCAACGGGGCCGCGGTGACCACAGTCGCCTCAGTCACCAACAAGACCTGGGAGCTGGTCGCGCTGCTGACCTGCCGCGCCATCGGCGCCAGCACCTCGGCGAACCTGATCGGGGTCGGCCGGCTGACCAGCTCCGCCGTGGTCGGATCCACAGGCGGGGCTGCCAATACGGCGATGCTACCGGACAGCGCACCCGCCGTCGGTACCGGTTTCGACTCTACCGCCGCGCAGGCGGTGGACCTGTTCGCCACCTGGTCCGCGTCGTCCGCGTCCAACTCCGTCCAGCTGCACGGGTACACCCTGGAAGCGATGAACTAAGTGGCCCGCTCGTTCAACGGAACGTCCGACGTCATCACCTGTACCATGTCGACGTCCGTTGCCAACTGGCTGTTCGGGACGATGGTCGCGGTGGTCAAGCGGGCCAACAACACCAACTGGAACGGCCCGCTATGCCGGGTCCAATCCGGCGGGGCAGCCGAGTCGTTCTTGGACGTCGCCCCGTCCGGCCACGCCTCGGTCAACGCGCTGTGGTGCGACTATGCTTCCTCCGCCACGACCGCCAGTAACACCCCGAAAGTCCTGGCCGCCGACGGCTGGGTACTGGTCGGGACCACGAAGGCGACCGGTTCGGTCGCCCCGACCTTCTACTACTACGTGTTCAACACCGGGGTCTGGACTCGGGTTGCCGGCGTGGCCCAGGGCGACTCGATCGGCGCCGCCGGGGGCAGCATCACCCTGGGGAACACCGTCGGGGACTTCTTCGCCGGGGATATCGACGTCCTGGCATTCTTCCCCACTGCCCTGTCCCAGGCGCAGATGGACACTCTCCCGACCAGCCTCGCAGCCTGGGATGCGCTGACCCCGAATGCCATGTGGGTCCTGAATCAGGCCAGCATCGCTACCCCGGTGCCGGACCGGACGGGGAACGGCGCGAACCAGTCCGCCATCTCCGGCACCACGATCGCCGCGACCTCCTCCCCGCTGACGATCGACTCGGGCTACGGCCGGACCGGAACGGCGCTTCACCCCGGCCGCGGGCCGTCCAGGTACGCCCGGTTCCTGCAGTCCGCCCGACACACGGTCGCCGCCGTCTCCGGTACTACCCAGGTAGCGGTCGGGCAAGCCAGTGAGGTCGACACGACGCAGGCAGTCGCCCGGTTGAAGTCGAAAGCGGTCGGCCAGCCAGCCGAGACCGACACGACGCAGCCGGCCGGCCGGCTGAAGGTCCGGGCACTGGGCCAGCCCGCCGACACCGGCACGGCACAGCCGATCCGTGCGCTGAAACTCCGGGTCGCTGGCCAGGCGCTCGAGGTCGACGTCGCCCAGCAGGTGGGTCGCCGGAAGGCCCGGACAGTCGGGCAGGGCACAGAGACCGGCCTGACCCAGCCAGTGTCCCGGTTGAAGTCCCGGGTACTGGGACAGCCCAGTGAGAGCGACCTGGCGCAGCCGATCAGCCGGCAGGGCACTCACCAGCAGGCCGTGGGGCAGGCCGCGGAGGTCGATACCGCCCAGTCGATCCGGGCGATAAAGATCCGCGCGCTGGGTCAAGCTCTGGAATCCGACCTGGCCCAGGCAATCAACCGGCGGCGCAGCCGAACAATCGGGGAGCCCCTCGAGGTCGACCTGGCGCAGGCGATCGCCCGACGAAAGGTTAGGGTGCTGGGGCAGGTCGTCGAGACCGACTCGGCGCAGGCGGTCGGACACGGGGGGGCTGTTACCCGGCGGGAGTTCTGGGGTATGGTGGTCTGATGCCTATTTTTGTTCCACCGCCCACGCCGGGCCCATTGGCTACCGGTCCAGACGTCTCGGCCGGCGAGGAAGCCTTCGAACGGATCATGGACGACGGATGTGACGTAACCCGCGACATCGGCGGGACGGCAGATGCGCTGCTGGACGCCGTTACCGGCACGCTGGTGCAGGTCGGCAGGGTAACCGTATACTCTGGGCGTTGCCTGGTACGTGGTGCTACCGGGTCCATCGCCGAGCGCGGGGGGGCGTACCCCGTCCAGTCCAACCCGACACTCTACCTACCGCTGTCATTCCTGCGGCTGGCTCCCGGATCCGAACCCGCCCGCGGCGACCTGGTTACTGTGACGTCCAGCCGTCGCGACCCGAACATGGTTGGGCAGACCTACGAAATCCTGGACATCCCCTCTTCGACCATCGCCGTAGCCCGCCGCTGCATCCTGATCTTCCGGGGGTTCTGATGGACGTCAATGTTACGTTGAAGAACGCCGCTCTAGTGGCGAGCCGGCTTGACCTGATCGGGGACGCGGCTTTCAAGGCCGTTGCCGCGACGATAATCGACTCCGGACAGCTGCTGGAGTCCGCCGTCAAGCGGCACGCCTCCGGGCGGCCAGGACCAAATGCCCCCACCGGGGACTACCGCAGGTCCTGGAGTACCCGGGTCCGGTTCACCGCGGACACAGTCACCAGCATCACCGGGACCAACCGGCCGCAGGCGGCCCGCCTGGAATACGGGTTCCACGGGATGGACTCGCTGGGGCGCAACTACAACCAGCCGCCGTTCCCGCACGCCGGCCCGGCCATGGATGAGGTGCGTCCCCTCGCCGTCGTCGCCGCAAAGACCGCCCTGGCCCGGGTGGCGAGGATCTGATGATCCAGCTGCTAACCAACGCCGTCCTGGACCTGTACCGGGTCTACATCAACCTGTCGGCGGTGCTGGGGCCAGCCGGCGTGCACGACAACAGCGGGGGCGGCGCGAAGGTGTACGACCACGAGGTACCCGCGTCCGTGTCCTACCCGTACTCGTGCCTGTACCAGGTCCCGGGTGGCAGCTACAGCGGCCCACCTCTGACCGGCCCAGAAGCCGACCTGACCGCGATATTCCAGGTGGACGCGGTCGGGACCCGCCGTGACCAGGCACAGTGGCTGGCCGACAAAATCAAGGAGGTCACCCTAGGGAGGGGCCCCAGCGGGCAGCTGCTGTGCTCGTTGAACGCCCCGACGGGCTGGCGCGAATGTGCTAGACTGGCCGCGGATACACCCCCTGGCGTCATCCGCGATTCCACTGCACCGACTCCGCTCTACTCCGTACCGCAACGCTTCGCCGTCGTAATCACGCCGATCTGAGAGGGAGTGCGCCCATGGCCGTTCTCGTCGCGGTCGTACCCGGCCCCGCCGGGGCCGCTGCGTCGTTCGTCTCCGCCGCTGGCGGAGGAGACCGCGCGCCGTGCGGACCGAAGACCTACCTGCACGTGAAGAACGCCTCCGGCGCGCCCATCACCGTTACGGTGGACTCGGTCGTCCCGTGCAACTACGGGTCGGACCACGACCTGGTGGTGTCGGTGCCGGCCACGACCGGCGAGCGGCTGATCGGGCCGCTGTCGCCGGAACGCTACGCCTCCACCTCGGACGGGCTGGCCGCGGTCACCTACTCAGGTGTGACCTCCCTGACCGTCATGGTGGTGTCGCTGTGACGGGCGACCCCAACGCCTGGGTGGACCTGTACCACCTGGACTTGAAGGCGTCGCACCGGTCGACCGAGGCTGCGTATGAGGAGATCTGGAAGTACAAGGGCTGGATCCTACGTGACGCGGCGGCCGTTCCGGTGCTGGCGCGGGTCATGCAGGACCCGGACGCAGCTTCCGACGACGAGCTGCGGCTGGCCTCCTCGGCGATCACCCCGGACGCCGACGCACTGGCGCTGACCCGCGACGAGATGATCGCGACCATCCGGATCCTGCCTCAGCACGTCGGCGCGGACACTCCTGTCGGTCGCCGGCTGGCGCAGCTGCAGGCCGACCTGCCGGACGAGGCACTGCAGGAGGCCGGGATCATTCCGGATACTGGCAGCTACAACCCCGACGAGCATTCGAACATGGCCGTCAACGAGTACCTGCAGGCGCAGCTGGACGCCGGCAATCTGGCCGAGGTCGATCGGGTGCTGGCGCTGGAGGAGCAGGGTCAGAACCGCAAGGGGATCGTCACCGACGGTCCGGCCGTCAAGCAGCGAAAGGACTCGTGATCGATGGCCCGCTTCTTCCGTAGGGGTAAGTCCCTTATCAAGTTCCTGCCGGCAGTCGCCGGTACCAGCCCGACCGGCCCGGAGTTCGCCGCCGGCACGGACCTGTCGCCCCAGATCGGCGGCATCGGCGGGTTCCAGCTGCAGAACAACCCGATCGAGACCCCGGATCTGGCCACCTCGTTCACCAGCCAGATCAACGGGCCGGACACCACCGACGCCAGCACGCTGACCATCTACGACGACGACTCGGCCTCTACCATCCGGAACCTGCTGGCGAAGGGCACCGTCGGAGTCATCGTGCTGGAGCCGTACGGGCATGTCTCGGGCAAGCGCTGCGAGGTGTGGCGGGTGACCTCGACCGGGGTCAACGACCAGTGGAGCCTGGACGCCACCGCGGCCCAGTTCATGGTCGGCCTGGCCGTCAACTCGGTCCCGACTCAGGCCGGTACGATCCCGTAGCAGCTGGTGGGGGAGGACGCCCGGCGACGGGTTGACAGCCTCGAGCGTCCTCCCCAAGGTCACCAGTGCACGCTCAGGCTTTACCCGGGGGCAATACCTCGGCGCTCGCAGGGGTGGCGGTTCCGACCGCCCCCAAGGCTACAACGCCACTCCTGCGAGGCGCCTCCTGACTACAGGAGGAAAGCCCGTGAGCAAGACTGGACGCCCCCGCCGGATCCCTCAGACCACCTTCGCCCGGCTGGCGCGCAAGGAGCGGATCGAGATCGTCGAGATCATCCCGTTGACCGCCGACGCCAGCCGCCTGTACGAGAAGGCCAAGAACGACCTGGCCACCGCGGAGATGGTCGGAGACCCGGACCGGATCCAGGACACGCGCGCCGCCCTGAACGAGACCAAGGATCTGATCGCTGATGACCTGGCCGAGGTCACCTTCCGAGCACTGCCCGGTAGCGAGTACAAGGAGCTGGTCCGGGCGCACCCGCCGAACGAGGCAGACCAGGCCGAACACCAGAAGCTGCACGGCGTACCAGCCGAGTTCGACGTGGAGACGTTCGCCCCGGCGTTGATCTCCGCGTCCTGCGTCGAACCGAAGATGACCGAGGCGGAAGCGTCCTCGCTGCCGTCGCTGGGCTGGTCCGGCGCCGAGTTCAACCGGCTGTTCCAGCTCGCCCTGATGGTCAACTCCTCGGTCCGGTCGATCTCGGACCCGGATTTCTGATCGGGGCCGACCCCGAATTGGAAGCGGACCTGGCCTACTGCGTCCCGCTGGGGATTCCGCTTTCCAGCTTCCAGGGCAGGCCAGCCCTGCGCGCCGGGGTCGACCCCGAATGGACCGATCAGGACCGGGTCCTGGCACTGGCGTACCGGCGCCGATCGGCGGCCGTCTGCCCGGACTGCGGCACCCACCCGCGGGAGTGGGCCGCTGACAGGTTCGCCTACGTCGCGGTGAACCATTACTGCCCTGGTTGCGACCTGGTGGCCCAGGCGCGTGACCAGGTCCCTGAACAGGCTAAGGGCGTGCATGTCGTCCTGCAGGTCAACGACGGGTCGGGTGACGACGAGTGAGCACGCCCCTGAACCTGACCCTCAGCGCGACTGGCGGGTCCGCGGTCCGGTCGGAACTCGCCGCCACCGCTGCCGGCGTCCGGAAGCTGCACAGCCAGGTCGAAGCGGACTCGAAGCGGTCGGTCCGGGCGAACCAAGGCCTGGTCACGTCCTTCCGCGGGGTACAGAACGCGGTTGGCGGGTTGCCGTTCGGGCTGACCCGGGTCGCCACGGGCCTGTCCCAGATCAAGGCCGCTGGTTCGGGCGTGAACGTCGCGGCCTTCGGGCTGGTAGCTCTGGGCGCCGCCACCGCAGCTGCCGTCGGGATCATGACCGTTCGCGCGCTGGCCTTCGACAAGGCGATGCGCAACGTCAACTCGATCACCGGGCTGTCCGAGAGCGCATTCCAGGCGATGGAGAAGTCGGTCCTGGACTTGTCCAAGCGGCTGCCGCAGTCCGCGACGACCCTGGCCGAAGGCCTGTACTCGATCGCCTCGTCCGGGTTCCAAGGCGCGGACGGGCTGAAGATTCTGACCGCGTCCGCGACGGCCGCGTCAGCGGGACTGACCACTACCGAGGTATCCGCCAGGGCGATCACGTCGGTACTGAACTCGTACGGGCTGACAGCGGCGTCCGCGGCGGACGTTTCTGACGTGCTGTTCCAGACGGTCAACCTGGGTGTCCTGTCGTTCGATGAGCTGGCGAACAACCTAGGCGACGTGGTTGGGATCGCCGCGACCGCAAAGATCGGGATCGACCAGGTCGGGTCGGCTCTGGCGACCATGACCCTGTCCGGTCTGAACGGCGCTCTGGCCGCCAACAGCCTGCAGAACCTGTTGCAGAAGACGATCAAGCCCAGCGAGGCGCTGGGCAAGGAGCTGAAGCGGCTGGGCTACGAGTCCGGCGCTCAGGCCCTGGCGGCCGATGGCCTGCGCGGGGTCATGGAGAAGCTGCGGGTCGCCACTGGCGGGAACATCACCGAGCTGCTCAAGCTGTTCCCGGACATCCAGGCCGCGCGCGGGGCGCTGGCCCTGATGGCGAACGAGGGAAAGAACTACACGAAGGTTGCCGGTCAGATTGAGTCCGCGGACAAGCGGCGCGGCGCTACCCAGCGGACCCTGAACGAGCAAATGAAGTCCGCGTCGAACCAGCTAGCGCTGATGCGGAACCGGCTGGACGCGGTAGCGATCACAGGCGGGACCAAGCTGCTGCCGATCCTGATCGGCCTGCTGGGTGCGATCAACCAGCTCGGCGGGCAGGCCGGTCGCGGAGTGGCGGAGCTGTCCCAGCGGCTCGCCCCGGCCTGGCACGCCCTGTCCGACACCGGGCACGACCTGGTAACCATCATGCACGACCTGGGAAACAACCTGGGGCCGGTAGTCGCGGGCCTGGCGAAGCTGGGGGCCGGTGCTGGGATCGGCGCGCTGAACGCCCTGGCGGTGAGCCTGTCGGCGCTGACCGGCTTCCTGTCCAGCAACTCCACCCTGGTAACAGTCCTGGTGGTCGCCCTCGGAATCAGCCTCGTGCAGTCGGCGCTGGCCGCCCGCGGCGGCCTGATCGCCCTGATGACCACCATGAAGGTGGGCACGGTAAACGCCTTTGTGGACGCCCTGCTGCGGATGGACCTGGCGTTCTCCAGCGGCGCGATGTCGGCCAAGGCGTTCCAACTCGGGCTGGCCGGCGTGGTCGCCTACGGCCTGGTCTCGGTCATCAGCGACATGCAGAAGACCAAGCATGCCGGCGAGGACACCGCGGCCGCAATCAAGAGCGTGTTCGACACTCTGGGCACTCAGCCGAACCTGACCGGGCTGGACGCGGCCCGCCAGGCGCTGAACAAGATCGGCGCGGACGTAGAGGCGAAGAAGCCGGACCACGGGATCATACCGAGCGGTCCCAATGCCGGCAAGGCGATCGGGGCCCCAGACTACAACAAGTCCCTGGACCTGCTGGAAGCGGCCCAGAAGAAGGTGTCCGCGCAGACCGCCATTCTACGTAACAACATGTCGCTCCTGTCGCTGACTACCGGGATGTCTACTGCCGGCATCCAGAAGCTGGCGAAAGCCGCCGGGGTGGACCTGACCGGCTCGTGGCAGGATGTCGCCCAGGGCATCGCCGCCTACCGGGCGGCCCAGGCCGGGACCACGGTCGGACAGCAGAGCCTCATCAAGGCCATGGGGGACCTATCGGAGTCGGCTGGCGACGCTGGCGCGAAGGTTAAGGCGCTGAAAGAGGCCCTGGACGCGCTGATGGGGCCGCAGTTGGGCGTGAACGAGGCGACCCGTAGCTGGCTGGGCGGATTGAAGGACCTGACCGACGAGCTGGAGAAGACCCAGAAGGCGGCCAAGGGGCACAAGAACACCCTGGACCTGAACACCGAGGCTGGTCGGGCCAACAGCGAAGCGATCGACAGGCAGGCCAAGGCCCTGTCCGACCTGGTGGTGGCCCAGGCGAATAACGGGGCTACCTCCGCCAGCCTGACCAAGACCTGGGACGGCGGAGTCGGCGCGTTGCGCCGGGTGATGGAGCAGGCTGGGTTTACCAAAGCCCAGATTGACACCTACACTAGCGCGCTGGGCCTGGTGCCGGGCAACGTCCAGACGATCGTCGCGGCGGCCGGCGCGGACGCCTCGGCCCGGCAGGTGGCGGAGCTTCGCCGGCAGATCGCCCTGCTGCAGAACAAGACCGTCCACGTTACGTCGGAGACCATCTACAAGACGATCGGATCGCCCCCCGGTACCGTCCACAAGGGCGTCGGGATGAACGCCTACGGGAACGTCTACGTGGAGCAGTACGCGGGGGGTGGGTCGCGGCTGCCGAAGTCGGCGATGATTGCGCGGAATGGCGCCAACCTGGTCCAGTGGGCGGAGCCCGGGACCGGCGGCGAGGCGTTTATCCCGCTGGCGCCGAGCCGTCGTGACCGGTCGGTGGCGATCCTGGGGACCGTCGCCGACATGTTCGGGTTGAAGCTGGTGGAGGCCGCCCGCGGCGGGCTGTTGAAGGCAGCCACCGGGATGGTCACCTCTTCCCCGTTCGACCCCGGCTCGCTGCTGCCGACCGCACCGGACCCGACCCACCCCGTGAGCCTGGCGGCTTACGCGAAGGCGCTGGCCGCGGGGGTTGCCACAACCAACCGCTGGCGGGCGGAGCTGGCCAAGATCGCGAAGTACGCCGGGGAGGACGTCGCGGCGCAGCTGGCCGCGATGGGCGAGCAGGGAGTCGGGCTGGTCCACAAGATGGCCACCGGTACCGGCGCCCAGATGCGGTCGATCGCTAAGTCGCTGCGGGCTCTCGGGCCGGCCGGCGACGCTGCGATGAACGACTTCGCGGCCAGCCTACGGATGGGCACCAAAGAGGCCAGCGACTTCCAGAAGAACCTGCTGACGCTGATCGGGCGGGGGCAGACCGGGCTGGCCTCCAGGATCGCCGCGATGGGGTCGGAGGCCGGCGGGACCCTAGCGGCGCAGGCGGCGCACGCCACCAACGCACAGCTGGGCACGCTATCGTCGGCCCTGGCTGCGAACACGGCCGCGACCGATGAGAGGCTGATGGACGCGTTGAACCTGGCCGGGCTGCTGCAGGCCAGCGGGGGGAAGCTGGGGATCGCCGGCCTGTCGGACCGTTCGGGGATGAGCGTCGCGGACGTCTATGGGCTATTGACCCGGTATGGTACTCAGGTGTTCAGTAAGATCGGCAAGGCGATGGCGCAGGTAGACCGCGACCAGGCGCTGATCGCCGCCGGGAAGCCCATCTCCGGGATGCGGTACGGCGGGATTATGCCGGACGGCGCCAACGCCGTCCGGTTCGCTGAGCGGGGGACCGGCGGGGAAGCGTACATCCCGCTGGGGGCGTACAACCGGCACCGGTCCCGGGAGGTCTGGGCCAAGACCGGCCGGCTGCTGGGGATGGGAGGGGGCGGTGTGATGATCGCACCGGGGGCGGTTGCGCTGTCGGTCACCGTCCCAGCCGGGCTGTCAGAGGCCGCCGCTACCCGGATCGCCCGCAACGCCGCCGACCAGGCGATGTCATCGCTGGTCCGAGAGCTTAAGACAGGGAACCGCTGATGGCCACCGTCGACGTTTTCCCGGACGCCACCGTCTCAATCGCCGGCTATTCGGTGGTCGGGGCCGCGACCGCCCACGCCGCCCTGTCGGACGCCTCCGACGCTACTTACATCACCGACAACGTCACCGGGGCGCACTCGGTGAAGGTGAACTTCGCTACTACGACACTGCCGTCGGGCGCGGTGATCAAGAAGGTCACGCCGAAGTTCCGGGCCAGCCAGGCGACCGGGAACCAGCGGGTCGGGCCGCAGCTGCGGGTCTACTGGCCGACCGATGCCAGCAAGCTGCTGTACGGCCCGGCCGACACCTGGCAACGCCCGACCTCCTCCATCGCCGACATCGTCAACAACGCCGCGGGCCCGGCGTACCTGGCCTCCCCCGACCCGGCGCACCCGAACTGGACCCCGCAGTTCCTGGTCGACAACCTCCAGGCCAGCTTCGTCACCTCGACTATCGACGTCCCGACGTCGTCCACCGACGATCACCGGGTCTACCGGTTCTGGCTATCGGTCGAGTACAACGAGCAGCCGGTCGCAACCAGCCTGGCGCTGGACCCGGCTGGGTCGAACACGACTACTACCCGGCCGGGCTTCACCTGGGTCTGCTCGGACCCGGAGGGTGACCCGCAGGCTGGACGGCGGGTGGTCCTGTGGACCACCGCGGATTTCAACGACCTGAACTGCCCTGACGCGAATGCGGTAAGCTTCGTTGCCACCGATGGCAGTACCCGCACCTCGGTCGCCCACACCGGCACCGCGACCGACCCGACCGAGTACTCCTCCTCCGCGTCCTGGTCCTGTCCGGTCGACCTGGGCGCCACCACCGCGTACACGTTGTGCGTTCAGCTGGCCGACCAGGTCGGAGACCAGGTCCGGTTCGCCAACGCGGCCGGTACGGGGACCTTCGCCTTCACCATGGCGATCACACCGCCGTCCACCCCGGTCCTGTCGGGAGTCAGCTGGGACCAGTTCAACTACCGGACCCAGCTGACCATCGCAGCCGCGAACAACCTGCTGGACGCGGACACGGCGGACAACGAGGTCGGTACCGCCGGGTCCTGGCTGGCGAACTTCAACGCCGGGGGTGGGGCGGTTGTCACCGTCTCCAGCCCGACCGCGTTCAACGGGACCTTCGAGCGCAGGTGGATCTCTGGCGGGGTCGGCGCGACCGATTCCAGCATCGTTACCGGGGTGTTCTACAAGTGCATCGGGTCGACCGCCTACTCGTTCCACTACCGGGGCAGGTCCTCGGCTGCCGCCCGGAACCATCAGGTGATCGTGCAGTGGTATGACGCTGCCCAGGCGGCTATCGGCGGGACGGTGGCAGGATCGGCAACTGGCGTCAACAACAGCGGCTGGACTGAGGTCAAGCTGAACAACGCCGTCTCGCCCTCCAACGCCCGGTATTTCAAGATGTTTTGCAACGCCATCTCTACCGGAGCGGCCGAGTCGAACTACTGCGACGCCGCGGGGGCCTACCCCGGTACGGTCGTCCCGACCTGGACCCGCGGGGGCCTGGTCGACTCGCAGCGGATCATCGTCGAACGGTCGACCGACGTCGGGGTGACCTGGTGGGGCCTGCCCCAGTGCACCACGCTGACCCCGGGGGTCGCGGCGGACGGCTCGGTCAACCAGACCCTGACCCTGTACGACCTGGCCAACCGGCACAACGTCGCGGCGCGGTACCGGGCCCGGACCGTCCACAACGACGGCACGTTCACCTACGCGTCGGCCAACACCGCGACTGCCGGGCCAGTCACCCCGTCATTCGATATCTTCGTCATCCGGGACCCGACCGATTCCAACCTGACCATGCCGTGCCGGGTCATGGGGCCGATCGAGAGCAGCTCGACCGAGCGGGTCGGAGTGTTCGAGATCCTGTACGTCGCCGCCCCGGTGTTCGTCTCGCAGGTGGTCGGCACTGAGCGTATGCAGGTCCCGATCCGGCTGGTCGGTGAGCCGGAATGGGTAACCCTGCAGCTGATGCGGGCGAAGATGGCCAGCCTGGTCCTGCAGTCGGACATGGACGGAGTGGCGTGGTGGGTCAGGCTGGGCCCGGTCGTCAGTCACCAGCTAGCCTACACGACCCTGCGAAAATCCGCTTCCACCCGCTCCCGGTTCGTTACCCTGGAGCTGATCGTGGGTAACGGGCCGGCCGGGCAACCGACGGTGGTGCCGTAATGCAGGACCGCCCGGCCGGCTGGGAGGCCAACCTCATGTCGGACCACGGCGCGGTGGTCCTGGGCAGCCTGTTTACCGCGGACGACATGACGTCGGTCCGGTACTTCGGCCTGCCGATCGAATCCGGGTCGGTTACCGTCGACCTGGACTCGACCAGTCGTCGCAGCTGCGAGATGACCCTGGTCGACGACGACGGCCGGTTCAACGACGCACTCGGGCGACTCACGCCCCGTGAGCCCGGGGACCTGCTGACCCCGTACGGGACGGTGGTCCTACTGCAGTACGGGATTACTGTTCCGGGGTTCGTGAACTTCTTCGGGAATAACGTGATGTTCGTCAACCTGGGGATGTTCTGGATCGACTCGGTCAACCCGACTGGCGATGGGAAGCTGTCAGTCGCCGGGATCGACTTCTCCTTCCCGGTCAGCGTCGCCGAGTACACCACCCCGTACATCATCCCGGCCGGAACCCTGGCCACCCAGGCGATCACCGACGGGCTGGCCGGCCGGCTGCCGGTCGGGATAGCCGCCCTGCAGCCGAACGTGGTGGCCAGCCCGGAGGTTACCGGGCTGATCACGCTGGACGTCAACCAGGACCCGTGGGCGCAGTACGTCCGAATGGCCGAGACCATCGGCTACGAGCTGTACTACGGGGTCGACGGGGCACCAGCCCTGGCCCCGAAGATAGACCCGATCGACCGGACCGTGCAGTACTCGTACGTCGACGGGACTAACGCGCTGGTCGCTCGGCAGCGCCGACTGGACACCTCCCCCGGGTACAACGGGATTGTCGGCACGTCGGAGGCTTCCACTATCGTGGCGCCGCTGCGGTCGGAGGTCTGGGACAACAACCCGTCCAGCCCGACCTACTACCTGGGTCGGTACGGGATGCGCCCGAAGTTCGTGTCGTACCCGTACGCCGCCACCCAGGCCCAGTTGGACGCGGCCGTAGCGGCGGACCTGGTTCGGGTGCTGGGGGGAACCGAGCAGGTCGAGCTGGCCGTCCTGCCGGACCCGACAGTGGACGTCGAGGACGTCTTCGGCCTGCGCTGTCCTCGGCTGCTGATCGACGGGGTCTACCAGGTCCGGCGGATCGTCGTGCCGTTCGAGGTGGACCAGGCCATGGCGATCTCGGCCACCCGGGTTAGGAGTTCAGCGTGACGACACCTGTAGCCCGCCCGGTCCCCCACCTGGAAAAGCTGAACCAGGGGGCGACGCTACGCCGGCTGAGTGCGGCACTGCAGGGGCGCCCGGACGGGGTGGCGGACCCGTTCGAACTGCGAATGGGCGTGATCGTCTCGCCTCTGATCGACGTCAGCAGTTACAACGTCCAGCTGACCAGCGACGGGATTACCCGGACGATGCCGTCGGCCGCCGGCTACGCGCCGGTCGTGGGGGACCCGGTCTGGGTCGCACAGCTGGGCCCGTCCTACCTGATCCTGGGGATGCGCGCAGGCCCCTACCGCCAGCAGGGGAGCGCCGCAGCCGTGTTCACCGCGGCTGCCCGGATATCGGTCGTGGTCACCTGGCCAGTCCAGTTCACGGCCGCTCCGGTCGTACTGCACTCGGTCCTGATCGGGTCCAACTTCGACGTCCTTTCGAACGCACAGGCGATCAGTGCAACCCAGGCCACGTTCACCCTGTGGCGGCCGGCCGGCACCAACATCACCGGCACGGGTGCCCTGCACTGGCAAGCGATCGGAGCTTGACCCGGCGGAAAGCCGGGTCTACTCTGTATCCATGGAGTTTGATGCGATGCTACCACCCGACGAGCACCCGCTGGCCCGAGCGGAGGCGAACCTCCACTCAGTGACTGACGACGAGTTCTTCGCCGCACTGCTGGAGCCGAAGCTGACCGACCAGGACGGCGTCGCGGTCGACCCCACGGAGGGCGTGGTGGACGACCGGTGACCATTACCCAGGCGAACCTGAACCAGACCCGGGCGCTACTGGCGCGGTTGACCAGGGACGGCGTGCAGGTCGTATACCAGGCCGGCTGGGACCGCCGGGACGCGGGCGGGCTGTTCGGCCCGTTCGTCGGCGGGATCATCCACCACGACGCCTCCTCGGTCAGGTCCGGCACCTGGGGCGCGCTGGGCATTATCGTCGCCGGCCGCGGAGGGGCGAACCCGGTATCCGGGCCGCTCGCACAGTTCCAGATCGCCCGCGGGGTCGTCCCACGGATTACCGTGGTGACCGCGGGGCGGGGGAACCACGCCGGAGTTGGCGGCCCGTACCTGAACGTCCCGAAGGATTCGGGGAATCGCTGGCTAGTCGGCACCGAGGTGGCCAACGACGGGGTCTCGGAGCCCTATTCGGAGGCGACTACCTGGGCGATCGAGTCGTGGGGGCGGGCCGTCTACGACCTGACCGGGCAGAACCCGGTACGGGTGATCGGCCACAATGAGTGGGCCGCCAGCCCGTCAGCCCACCTGGATACGGCCCTGCACAAGGCAACCGGCCGCAAGTCCGACCCGCGCTATAGCATGGTCTGGATGCGTGGGCGGATCGTCCGCCACAGCACACCGACCGGACAGGAGTTCACTATGGACGCGGCAGCTACCAGGGCCTTCACCGACCTGAATGCCAAGCTGGACGGCATCCACCGGGTGGAGACGGTCGGAGACGGCCCGACCGTCCCGGCGAGCAAGGACACCCACGGCTGGAACTTCAAGGGCACCTACGAGCGGATCGCAAACCTGCAGGACCAGCTCAAGGCCCTGCAGGAGGCCGTGAAGCAGACCAATGTCAAGATCGACCAGGTCCTGGCCGCACTGACGCCGAAGGAGCCGACCCCGTGAAGAAGTACTCGAGCCTGCTGTTCGCAATCGCGGGCGCTGTCGCGATGTGGCTGGTCACCGCCAACAGCGACAACGTCCTGACCGTGGTGGAGAAGGTCCAGGTCGTGGTGGCCGCCGCAACCGCGGCGTCGGTGTGGCTGGCTGCGAACGTCCCGGCGCTGACCTGGGCCAAGACCGCCACCGCGGTGGTCCTGGGTGGGGCGAACTTCCTGGCGGGTGCGATCGCCGACGGCTTGACCACCTCGGACTGGTACGGGCTGGTGGTGGTGGTACTGACCGCTGCCGGCGTGCTGGTCGCGCCTGCGCCGCAGTGGACCGGAGCGGTGTCAGCGGTGCGGTCCGGCGTCCAGCGCGTCGCTTGACTCTGTACCCCCTTGAGCAGACCGGCCCGGCACCGTCGCCGGGCCGGTCTTGTCTTTGAGTAAAATCATGGGTTTGACTCGCAGTATGAAGCTCCTGCTCGCACTGCTGCTACTGGCCCCCGGACCGAAGGTGACTTCCCACATGACGACTACTCCCACCTGCGGCCCACCCACCGCGGCAGCCTGGCGTGCCGTGTTCGACGCGCAGCCGATCCTGGGTGACGGGATGATTTCGGTGCCCGGCATGTGCGCGTTCCTGACCGGCGACGGCGTGCCGCGTCAGCCCGGCCCCTGGGCGCACTCGACCATCACCCTGGTCAAGGCGGGGAAGGGCCACGTCGTCACGCCGAACAACCCCGGCAGCCAGTCCCCGTACCAGTTCATCCCGGACAGCGCCGACGGCTCGTACCACTGGTTCGGCCCGGGGGTTTTCGCGGACAACACGCTGTGGTCGCTGGCGCCGCACAATCGGGTCAGCGACATCTGGCCGTACTTCGTCCCGCTGGGCACCGACCTGGTCCGGGCGAACGCCGCGCCGGGACAGGACCCGACCTATGCCGGTACCTACGCCACGCCCAACCCGCCGGCCGGGGTGACCTGGGGCGCGGCGATGTGGTACGACGCCACCTCCAAGTTCGTGTACATCTTCGGACGCAGCTCCGCGGTTACCGACGGCTGGACCGGCTACGACGCCTACCTGGCCCGGGTACCGGTCGCCGGGATCGCCAATCCGTTCGCCTGGCGTTACTGGGGCCAGATGGCGCCGAACTGGCACGGCTGGACGGCCAACCCCGCCCAGTCCACCGCAATCCTGAAGGCTCCCCGCGACGGCGGGGTCGAGTCCACCTTCACCGCCTGGAAGGACGCGGGCGGGTGGCACCTGGCCGCGCGGCTGGGCGGAGCCTGGGGGCATAACGCGGCCGGCGTCCCGGTGGTGTCCAAATGGACCTCCACGAACCTGCTGACCGGCTGGAACCGGCAGGAGTTGGCCCAGGTCCCGGAGGACGCCTACCTGGCGCAGGCACATCCGGAACTGCCGCTGGCGTCCGGCAAGCTGCTGGTGACCTACAACCAGGCCGGCCAGGAGAGCACCTTCCTGGAGGTCTGACCCTCGAGCGGGTCCCCCGTTCCCGCTCCGGACCGCCCCCGCGCCTTCCCCACGGGGGCGGCTCCGTATGCCGGCCCTTTTGACCGGGGACTTGACTACGAGTCAAGTCCCGTGATAAGATTTTCCTATGACAGAGACAGGAACCAGCCGGATCCGCCCCAGCCGCGCCACCAAGGCCACCATCGGCCGGGAGATCTCCGCCGAGCAGGGCCAGACCGAGATCGACAACGTGATCGAAGAGGGCCAGGCGCGGGCACAGGAGCTGCGCGAGCGCCTACGCAGCCTTCGCGCCGCCGACTGACGACACGACCGCCCGGGTCGTTTGACCCGGGCGGCTCCGTATGCGACGACACGACCGAGGAGACTGCGTCATGACCGAGACCCACGCGCTGGACGCCTACCGCGAAGACGGCGAGATCGCCCTGTTCGAGATGGCCCTTTACGACACGTCCGGCCAGCCGATCACCGACCCGCGGGTCGCCGCGGAGGCCGTGAGCTTCCTGTTTAACCTGTCCATGGAAGACGCAAAACTGGTGGAGGAACTGCCCGGCATGACCATCCCGATCTGGCTGGCCCCGATGGATGGGGTCAACGGGCATAGCGTCGCAGCGGGGGTAGACGTGGGGGTCACCGATGGGTTCAGCGGATACCGGGCGTGGGTTCCCGGGCGTTCGGCATGACCGGCGCGGCTGTGGCGATCCTGGTCGTCGCCCTAGCAGGGGCGGCTGGGGTCCTGTGGGCCATGCGCTGGCTGGACCGATGAGCCTGTTCACCGGCCTGTGCCTGGCGTTCCTGGCCTGGTTCCCAGTGCTGCCGCTGGCGCTAGAACGGCGCCGGGTCCGCCCCCGCCACGTCCGGGCTCCACCGCCCCGACGTCGGCGGGTTGCGCAGGTAGTAGACCGCCGACTCGAGGATCCGCAGCGAGTCGTACGCGGCGCCCAGTAGGTCGTGGTTGCACCGGTCGCACAGTAACCCGCGAGTCACCTTGGTCTTGTGGTCGTGGTCGGTCGCCAGGCGCTTACTGACCTGCCGGTTACGGCAGATCCCGCACAGTCCCCCCTGCAGCTGGAACAGCCGGTCATACTCGTCCGCCCCTCCGGCGTACGTACGGTCCTGCCGGGAGCGGTGGGCCGCATCCGATACGCACGGGCGGCACCTCGTCGCCCCGGGGCCGAAGTCCTGATGCAGCCGGGGACTCTGGCACGCGGCGCACCAGCGGCGCCCTTCCGGGACGTCGGGGACCTTGGGACGGTGGTCCTCGATCGGCACCCGGGACAGCCTGCGCCGAGACTCCGCCACCTGGACCGAGATGGGTTGCCGGCGTAGCCAGCACTCCGGGCACCACAACGGGTGGCCGTCCTTCTTCGGGGACAGGGTGCAATCGGCGCACACCTTCGGGGCCTTCTTGGCCTTCCGGTGTTCCGGGTGATAGCCGGCGATGACCCGGCCGGGACCCGTACTCACCTCCGGTCGCGGTTCCGAGAGGCTTTCCATGATCCCGGTCGGATGGTGGCCCCGGCCCGGCTCGCTAGCTGGTATGCCGGTTGCGACGGGTTGTCCGCCGGACGAGGCAGGGACCGGCTCCGCTAACCGGGCCGGGGTGCTAGCGGGCAGCCGGCTGGGTAGCTTCGGCATCCTCGGCCCCGACTGCCTGTTCGAACGCCAGTACGTACGCCTGGCTGGCCGGGTCGGCCATCTGCTGCGCCCGGGCGGTGACCTGGTCGGCCAGCGTCCAGCCGTACTCCCGTTCGATCACCACCATCACGTCGACCGACGGGATGCGCTCACCTGCCCGGATACGACTGACCGACGAGTGAGACAGCCCGATCCGGTCTCCTACCTGTCGGTTTGTCGCCATGAAAACCAGGGTAGTCGATGGCTTGCCTCCGGCGCAAGCCTGCTGTTTGACTCCGGGTCATGACAACCCTAGCGGAACACCTGGACGCGGCGCGGCTGCGGGCGGTCGCGGTCCAGCGGGAACTCGACCAGGTCCGGACCTCCCAGGTGCCTGTCGCCGAATCCCCGGCCCCCTGCCTGCGGATCAAGCTGGTCGAGACCGAGCGGCTGATCGCCATCCTGTCGGACCCGGACATCGCCGACGGGTACCAGAAGGGCAGGTCGGACTGCGCCCGGCACCTGCGGACGGAATTCGGCCTGGACCGGCCGGACGACACTCCGGTTCTGAACCTGATGCGCCGGCTGGCCGACCTGTGGGACCGGCGTGCCTAAGATCCGGCAGGCTGCGGCCAGCGGCACCCCGCAGGCGGTCAGCTACCCGGACGGCCGCCGGATCGACCTGACCTGGATGTATCCGCCGCTGGAGCGCGGAGTGGCCGTCGACTGGACCGGCTGCCAGGTCGCGCAGTTCGAGAGGTCCACCGGGATCGGGGCGCCGTGGCAGTGCACCCGGGCGTTCGACATGGGTGACCGGGACGAGGTAGCGGACCTGCTCGCACTGTGGCTTTACGACGGGTGCCTGGGGTGGGTCGCCATGCACGTTAGCTCCCCCGAGTGCACCGACGTCCCGCGCTACCTGGTCCGGGTGAACAACCGCGGCGCCTCCAGGGGCGCCCGGCCGCAGCTGCGGCACGTGCGCTGGATCGAGGTGGACGACGATGGGCCAGAATCCGAGTACGTCTCCGAAGACGCCCAGGGCGCCGAGCGGGCCGGCTGGGCTGCAATCCGCAGCGAGTGAGGTCGCCTGGGCCCTGGGCCTGTTCCCGGAGGACGACTGGCGGCACTGGGAGCTGCGCGCGTTCCTGTTCCAGCGGCTGGCCTACCGGGCGTTCGAGCACGCCGAGCGCCTCCGGAAGCGGAACGCTTGACTCCGAGACAAGCCATATGTTTTACTTGTAGTAGAGAGGCCGGGGGGACCGGCCCACCCGCCCGAGGAGTCAAGATGACCGAATACGACGCCCGCAAGGACAGCTCCGCCGGCACCGACGACCTGCGGGCCGACGCCCCCGGGGCGGACCTGGACGAGACCGGCCGGCCGATCGGCGTAGACGGCGTCATCCTGGTCACGGACGACGGCAAGGGCAACCGGACCTGCTCCTGCGGCTGCGGCCGCCGGATCGCCGGCAAGGTGCACTTCGTCCAGGGCCACGACCAGCGCCTGATCGGGATCCTGACCCGCGCGGCCCGCAATGGCCAGGAGGTCACCGAGCGCAGCGGCGGCGTAATGACCCACGGCTCCGCCGAGACCTACGCCCGCCGGGTCCTGACCGGCGCGGGCGTGGCGAAGCTGATCGCCGCGGTCAAGCGCCCGGTCGCCGCACCTCGCACCCGCGAAGTCGCTCCGGTCGAGCAGCGCACCGAGCACGGCCAGGTCAAGATCGGTCGCTGGACTTACCTGGCCACCCGGGTCGGGGACCGCGTGGTCTGGACCGACAAGAAGGACCAGCACCACGAGGCCGACGCGAAGGCCGCCGCGACCTTCAAGGCCGTCTGAACCCCCACCGATCGCCGGCCCCCGGACTCCCGGGGGCCGGCCCTATGGAAGGAGCACCCCCCCAGATGACCACTAAGACCCGGTCGCCCTGGGCCTCGATTCTGGTGATGGGCGGGGCGGTCGCCGCCGCAGGCGTCCTCATCTTCGGGGTCATGCCCGGGTTCCGGACCGACCCCGGTGGACGGACCCAGTCGAAGGTGTACGAGCTGGTCGTCAACTACCAGAACATCCCGGGTGGTGTCCGCGTCAGGTACACCCGGGCGGAGACCGGCGGAGTGGCGTCCGCCGGCCTGCTCCTGCGGGACCGTAGCGGCTCGTTGACACCGCCGGTCTACCTGGCCTCCCGCGGGCCGGTCACTCTCGAGGCGATACCGAACCGGCCCAGTGAGGGCGGGACGGCGGTCGGCCAGTACCAGCTGATCGTTACCATCACCCTGTACCAACACGGGCAGATCGTCAACGTCTGGGAGGACAGCGCCAGCGTCCGCAACCAGTCGGCCAAGGTCGACACCGCCAACCCCCCGACTGGTTGACTCTGAGTCAAGTAGCGTGGTAGGGTGTTCCCATGCCCTTCTTCGTCGCCCTCGTCTCGTTCGCCGTCGTCTTCGGGCTGGTCTTCTCCGCGCTGACGCGCAGGAACGCCCGGTAGTCCCGCACCTCTCTCCCATCCAAACGGAGGTCCCAGTGAAGATCCCGACCGAGGTCGCGGCAGCTGTCGCCGAGCCGAAGAAGAAGGCCAAGCCGCCCACCCAGATCCTGTTCGGCCGCTGCCGCGACGAGGACGCGAACCACGCCGCCTGCCGCGGGGCGATCCGGCAGGGCCGGCCGCCGGTCGTGATCACCTGCAGCTGCCCGAACCACGAGGGCGAGCCGCCGAAGTGCATCGACTGCGGTGGGGTCGGTGTGGTTGACTCCGTCACCCGGACCTGCACCGACGTCGAGGGTTGCCTCGAAGCGGTCCGGGCCAAGCAGCGGGACAACCCGCTGCACCAGATGCTCCAGGAGGCAGTTGTGGCAGGCCAGGCGACACGCGCGGCGAAGAAGGCCCCAGCCGGCAGCAGTACCCCCCGCCCGCCGCGGGCGAACGGCTCCGCCCCGCGGTCCAAGGAGGGGCGTTGCCAGCACTGCGGCGACCCGACCAAGGGCGGGCTGTTCGCCCCGGGCCACGACGCGAAGCTGAAGGGCCAGTTGGCGAAGGTGGTTGAGGACGTCCAGGGCACCCGCAAGGCCGACCGGGTGGTGGCGGCGGCGGAGATGATCGCCCGCGGCTGGGTCAAGAAGGCCCTGCCGGACGACCTGCTGGCGGACGCGACCGCGATGGTCGAAAAGGCGAAGTCGCCGGCCGAGTTCGCGGCGAAGGTGGCCGCGAAGCGGATCCCGGCACAGTGATCTGGGCGCTGGTCGCCACCCTGCTGGCATTCGTGCCAGTCGGGGTGGCGTCCTACGCCGATCTGTTGCAGGACCGGCGCGACGCCCGGGCTTGACTCACAGTCAAGGTGCATGTTAAGATTTTCATATGACAACGAACGAGGCCCGCGACATCGTCAGTGCCAGCAAGTACGCCGCCTGCACCATCCCGGCTGCGACCGTCAGGTTCGCCAAGGGCGTCCTGATCGCCCGCACCCGCACCGTTCGCTAGCCGCCCCGCCCTCTCCCATCCAAACGGAGGCCCCCGAAGTGAACGACTCCCCGCTGGTCGCGACCGGCACCTACACCCCCGGCATCGTCACCTACCACCCTCGCAATGCCTCCCTGCCCGATTCGTTCCGCGTGAAGAAGCTGGCGGACGGCTCAATCTGGTGCCAGACCGGCCTCGATCTGGCCCTAGGCTGGACCCGCCTGGACCAGGACCACGCGGACGTCGTCGCCCTGGTTGCCTGGGACACCCCCAGGCGGGAGATCACCGCCCGGTACACCAGTCACATCACCCTGACCGGCCAGCTGGCCGAACCCGAGTACGAGTCGGCGATGGTCGAGGAGGCCCTGAACCTCGCCGTCATTGGCGTGAACGGCGGTCACGTCTGGGTGGTCCTGCCGATCGAGGGCGGCGATCCGGTCACCCGGAACTCGGAAGACTATCCGACCCCGGACGGCCCGGACGAGGTCGGCGACGTCCTGGTCGCCCGCGCGGAGTTCTTCGCCACCAACCCGTCCTTCGAGATCATCCAGACACCGACGCTGTGCCGCTGCGGCGCAGCCAAGGACTCGACCATCCACACCTCCGGCTACGTCTCGGGCCTGCCCGGGCACACGTACAGCCCGGCATCATGACGCTAACCGTCGTCGCCCGGGGGCGGGTCACTTCCGCCACCTGGGCGCCCGTCCCTGACTTGACTGACATCCCCGCGGAGGTCCGGCCGGCGATCGAGCGGCAGGTCGCCCAGCTGAACGCTGCCGTCGGCTGGCACCAGTACCAGGTCCGCGAGAACCTCCTGTCGTTCCATGGATGCCTGACATGAGGCTGGACCTGAAGGAAGCCACCCGCGACGGTATCTTCGTGCCAGCGGGAGCGGTCAGAGAGATCCTGCGGGCCGCGTACACCGCCGGACACGTCGACGGCTCCGGGTACGACGGGGAACTGCCGCAGGAGATGATCGACTGGGACTTCGAGAGGTGGGTCAACCGTGCCTGAAACGCCAATCGACCAATCCGGGCTGATGGCGGCGCAGGACGCCTGCCTGATCGCCATCAGCGACGACCGCCCCGTACCCGACCGGGAACTACGACAGCTGCCACCCTGGCGAGCCGTCCTGATCGGCCGGGTGGCCAGCCGAGCCGGAGTCCCGCTGGAATGGGGAACACTGGCCGAATTGGTTGAAGAGGCCACTACCGCTGGCGGGGCCGGCCGACTCGCCCCCCAATACCCCGCCCACCCGAAGAGGGCCACCGATGCCTAAGATCGCCTACGAGGCGTGCGTCCTGAACCCGGCCAACCTAGCCGTTGCCGAGCAGGCCGCCCAGATCTGCACCGCCTACGCCGCCGACGGGTACGACATGTCGCTGCGGCAGCTGTACTACCAGTTCGTATCGCGCGGCCTGCTGGCGAATCGGCAGCAGAACTATGACCGGCTGGGGCGGATCGTCTCGGACGCCCGGCTGTGCGGGATCATCGACTGGAACCACATTAGCGACCGTACCCGCTCCCCCGTCATTTGGAACACCTCCGGGACCCCGCAGGAGGAGATTGAGTCCCTGTCCTCCTCGTACTTCCTGGACCGCTGGCGCGACACCGCGCACCGGGTCGAGATCTGGGTCGAGAAGGAAGCCCTGGCCGGGGTGGTCCAACGCCCCGCGTCCAACCTGATGGTCTCGTACTTCCCCTGCAAAGGCTACGTCTCCCAGTCGGAGATGTGGCGCGCTGGGCAGCGGCTGCAGCGTTACGCCGCGGGCGGGCAGGTGCCGGTCGTACTGCACCTGGGGGACCACGACCCGTCCGGGATCGACATGAGCCGGGATATCCAGGACCGGCTACGGACCTTCATGGCCGGGCACGCGGACAGCCTGGAGTTCAAGCGGATAGCGCTAAACATGGAGCAGGTCCGGGAGCTGAACCCCCCGCCGAACCCGGCGAAGGTCACGGACTCCCGCTACGCGGACTACGTGGCCGAGTACGGCTACGAGTCGTGGGAGCTGGACGCCCTGGACCCGGCTGCTCTTGCAGCGCTGGTCCGCCGGGAGGTCGAGCCGTACCGGGACCGGGACGCGGAGGACCTGGTCCTGGCCGAGCAGGCTTCCACCCGCGAACGACTGCGGGACGTCGCGCAGCGCTGGGAGGAGATCGCATAATGCCTAAGCTGCCGGAGAGTGCGGTCCGGTTCTCGGATGCGCAGATGCGGGACGAGCCGGAACTGGTCGCCGCAGCAGTCCGCTACGCCCGGGCGTATGTCGGGGACTGGGACGTCATGCGCGCGGCCCGGATCCTGGTCGAGCGGACCGGGACGCTACCGGTCGCGGTCGCCCGGACGGTAGCGAACTGCGCCCGCTCGGACCCCCGGTACGTCCTGAGCGTGGTCGACGTCCAGGCTGGCGTCCAGGACCTGTACGGCAACGTCGTGCCGATCCGGGGCGGCGCCTGCCCGCACCTGCCGCACCACCTGAACGACTGCTGCCAGAAGGGCGGGGAGGCTGAAGTGCCGGATTTCCCGTTCCCGTTCCAGTGGCCTCCGACCGACCCACGCCACCAACACGACTACAACGCGGCCGGGTACTGCCGCAACCGGACCTGCCACGACGAACCGGAAGGACAGACCCTTCGGGAGCCGTTCCGGCGGATGCGGCGGCTGCGGTTCAAGCACCGGTACTACTGGTCCACCCACCCCGGAGCCTACCGGGTACACATCCTGGACCCGCGCGAGTCGTACGGGGTCTGGTCGCCCCGCGGCCAGGTCGCCTCTTACCGGATCTACGGCTGGTGCCACGCGACGGTCAGCCACTGGACCACCGGCAACGAGCCGCCGGCCGGCCGCAGCACCTGCCTGGGGTGCGAGAAGGCCGAAGCACGGGCGATCTACGAAGTCGCAGCCCAGGTGTTTGTCCCGCAGTCAAACGACGTGGTTAACTCGTCTGGACAGGAGGACTGAATGGGCTGGGACCAGCGGCTGGCCATCGTGATGATCGTGGTCGGCCTGGGCTTACTGGCCCTGCTGGCGTGTCGGAAGTGACCATGACCGGGGTGTGCGTGGCCCTGGCCGCGACCGCCGTGATCTGGGTCATCCTGGACCTGATCGAGAGGAGAAGGAAGTGAGCGAGAGCGAAGCGGAGTACGAGGACGGCGGCGTTCCGTCGCCAGTCCCGCCGTACCTGGAGCGGGAGCACGCGCGGCTGTTGAAGTCGCTGGACCGGCTGGAGGCTCGGATCGAGCGGGTCACCCAGTACGGGCCGGACGTGTTCGACGACGGCGAGGTCCTGTGGTTCAGGAAGCAGTTCAACCCGCCGTACGGCGCCACCTACACCTACGCGGTCGTGAAGGCCGGCGGGTTCTGGTACACGTCCGGGCCGAAGGGTGGCGGGGAGCCGCGCAGCTGGACCGACCTGGTCCAGTTCATGTCCGACGGCGTTGAGGCCGTCTACTGGGCGAACGGGTACGAGCAGGTGCTGCCGTGAGTCGGTCGAGCTGTTCGGGCCGTGGAATCAGCCGGCTGACCGGGAAGGCCGCGTCGGACCACCCGGGCGTGAACGTCCTGCGGCCGGTCATCGTCGAACTGAACCCGTGGGAGCCGCGGGCTCGCAGGCGCGGGAAGCGGCGCGGCTACAAGCGGACGCTGCGGTCCAGCCGTGGGTAGCTGGCTGCGCCGTCCGGTCGGTAGGCGTCAGAAGCGCGCCTACCGCAAGCGGACGCTGTCAGGCAGGGCCCAGCCGAACCGGTACCCGCGGCTGGCCCTGCTGTTCGGGGTCGTGTTCATCGCCCTGCTGATCGGCCGTTCGAAGGGGTGGTGGTAACCGTGGCGATCAAGAGGCTGCCGCAGCAGTTCCGGCTTACCATCGACCTGACCCGGGAGGAGGCAGCGGCGCTCGTAGGCGAATTGTGCCCGAACAGCGAGGGCCTGTCCCGCCCCCCAGTGGTGCACCGCCTGTTGGATGAGCTGGAAGAGATCGCCGTGTTCGACCGGCCCGGAGAGGGAGACGAGTGATGGCCGCTGTCCCAGTACGCCTGGATACCTCCGACGGGTCGGTGGACCTGTACCTGGCCGCCGTCCCCCGGGTCGGCGAGCACGTCCACTGGAAGGGCGCGGACCACACCGTCCAGCGGGTCATCCACGTAGTTTCCGAACACCCCGCGCACGTCCGGGTGGTGCTGTCCCCATGAAGGCCGTATTCACCCAGCCGGGAAACCCTGAGTACGAGCAGACCCGCGGCCTGCGACATGTTCCGCGGGTCGGTGACCTGGTCGAGCTACTCGGCCGGGTGTACCGGGTCACCGAGGTCCTGTGGACCCCGGACCTGGCCGCGACCGCCGACGCCCGGATCCAGCTGGGGAAGGAGATCAAGTGAAGGACCACGAGCGCCGCTGGCAGCAGACCGACAACGGCCGGTGGGAGGCCACGCCCGGACCGTCCAAAACCCGCGTGTACGTCATGTCCGACGGGGCGATCACGGTCAGCGTAAAGCGGCACGTCCTGGGCGTCGGGGCGGCGCGATGGCTATCGCTGCGGCTGGCCGAGGCCGCAGCCATCGCCGAAACCCTCGCCCCCACCGAGACCCGACCGCAGCCCACCTACGAGGCCAGCAACCCGGACCCGCCGTCCTCGTTCTACGAGGCCCGGCGGCGACAGTCGGACGCGGGAGGGGACCCGGAATGAAAGACGACTGGATGCTATGGCTGGCGGCCTTCCTGATCTCCGTGGTACTGGTCCTGTGGGTCTGGTCCGCGGTCGGGGGCGGGTTCTGATGACCTCCAAGATCGTGACCGTGTCCTACTCGGAACTGTCCACCGGCCGCGACTGCCCGCTGAAACACCACCTGTCCTACCGGCAGCGCTGGACCCGCCCGCCGGAGGCCGGGTCGCCGCGGGACATCGGCACCACCTGGCACCTGGCCCTGCAGGCGCACTACGAGTCGCTAATGGCCACCCAGGACAGCGACCTGTCCGCGGGTGAGCGGCTGGCCCTGGCCGTCGATGCAGTCGCACCCGTACTGGGGTCCGGGGGTGGGCCGCAGACCGAGACCCAGGAGTTGGCCGACTGGATGTACGCCGGCTACGTCAACCACTACGGGGTCGACCCGAACTGGCGGATCCTGGCGGTTGAGTACGCCCCGGTCGTACCGCTGCTGAACGAGGCCGGGCGACCCACCCGCTTCCGGCTGAAGGCCAAGATCGACCTGGTCGTACAGGACCTGTTCACCCGGACCATCGACCTGGTCGACCACAAGGGCAACCAGAACCTGAAGCGGGAGAAGGAAGTAGACCTGGACGACCAGTTCGGCCTGTACACCTGGATGATGCGGCAGCTGGGCAAGAAGGTCCAGAAGAGCATCTACTCGGGTGCCCGGACCCAGCGCAACAAGACCGGCGTGCAGCCCCTGGATACCAGGTTCAAGCGGCTACCGATGTACCGCACCGACGCGGAGCTTACCAACCTGGCGCTGGACGCCTGGCGCGCAGCGGTGGCCCTGTACCGCAAGGAGATACCGTACTCGTCGCCGGACCCGCTGCAGTGTGGTTGGAAGTGCGACTTCCGGGACGCCCACCTGCTGATGCGCAAGGGCGTCGCCGCGCCGGAGCGGATCCTGACCGACCTGGGGTTCACCCAAGATTTTACGAGGCACTGATGTGGATCTCGATAGCGGGTGCGATCGGCGGCCTACTGGCGTACCTGTCCCTGGACGACCCGACGTGGCGGTTCCTGGGGCTGGCCTGCTGCCTGGCCTGCCTGGGGGTCCTGCTGGCCCTGTCGGAGCGCAAGTGATTCGCCCGACCACGCCGATGCTGTCGGAGGTCCGGCGGATTCCGACCGACGAGCTGAACCGGCTGTTAACCACCTGGGCCCGGCTGACCAGCCCGGCGTTCGCCCGGATCATGGTCTGCCTGGCCCTGGAAGCGGAGAGGAGGAAGTGGAGATATGGCGAAACACCGCGGTAAGCGCGGCCCCGACTTCTGGTTCTGGGCCGTGGTGCTGGTCGTGTTCGCTCTGGCCCTGGCCGTGGCGGTCGTCGGGAGCCGGGCGTGAAGCGCGCCAGCGGGGCACAGCGGCGTAAGCGCGCGAAGATGCGGGTCCGGGTAGAGCAGGCGCGGCAGTGGCTGGCCCGGGTCGCCTGGAGGGGGTTCGATGCCTAAGCAGCCGGGGCGGGTGTCGAACAAGCCGCAGCCGGTCGACCTGTCGCTGTACCTGGTCGACTCGTGGCAGCTGCCCACCCGCGACGGGGGGCTGTGCGCCGCCGGCTGCGGCCGGACGGTCGCCGCTATCTCCCGGTGCAGCGCCATCGTCCCGGCTTCCACCGCCCTGCACCCTTACGGGGACCCGCCGGACGTACCCCGGCCGGCCTGCGTCCTGTGCGCCTCCCGGGAGAAGGAACACCTGGCCGGCCTGCTGGCGACCTACCTGTCGCCGGTCTGCGCGCACTGCACCCTGGTGGTGGAGACCGGCCGCGGGCCGCTGTGCCTGGCCGACCGGCCGGTCGCGGTCTACCAGGAGGCGTTCGGGGAGAACGCCTGCAGCCGGCCGCCGGGGCATGGCGGGTCACACCGGAACGAGCGAGGGGAGGACTGGGAGTGATCATGGGTGCGACGCGGCTGGGACAGCTGCAGCAGGTCCTGGTCACCTTGGACAAGCTGGAAGCAGAACTGGAGATCCACGTGACCGGAATCGTCTGGGTCGGGACGGAGCCGATCACCCTGACCCACGACGACCAGCGGCACGTCCTGCTGATGTCCGGGGACTCCTGATGGGCGCCCGGCTGGGCGGCTCGGACCCGGACCCGCAGTGGTGGCTGGCCGTCGCCCTCCTGGCAATATTCACGATCGTGGTCTGGGCGGTATACCTCCGTGCCTAGGCTGGTCTACCGTCCGACGGTCGGCGGCCGGACGGTTCTGGCGATGACCTGCTCCGGCTGCGGCGTCCTGCTGCCGGGAGACCATTTCGACCGCCGGTCGCGACTACCCGGCGGGGTCCGGTACATCGACCGGCGGTGCCGGGCCCGGTGCCGTTGGAAGCACATGGAGGGCAACGAGATGGGGAGGCACAGCAACCATGGATAAGGCGGGCCTGATCCTGGTCGTCACCGCAGCCGTCCTGCTGTGGGCGGGTACGACCCTGAAGCGCAGGAAGTAATGACCCTGCAGCAGTGGGCGCTGTTCAACGCCGCGGGGGAGCTGCTGTGCTCCTACCCGTCGGAGGCCGCCGCGTACAACGACCCGGCGTCCCAGTGGGCGCACGTCCGGGTGAGGTCGACCGGCTGGGCCGAGGCCGGGCCGGACAGCCACTACGTCGGGGTGGGCCCGTGGCTGGCGACCAGCCCGGACGACCCGCTGTGGGGGCCGCGGGACACGCCGGGGTACACCGGTCCGACACCGGCCGGCCTGGACCTGCTGCGCCTGCTGGCGCTGGTCTGCGTCCTGGTCGCCGCCGGGGCGGGCGGGGGGTGGGTCGCCTGGCACTTGCTTGCTAGGTAGTCAAACGGCGGCGTAGGCTGCCAGGTCCGACCGAAGAGGAGACAGTATGCCGAAGGTGAAGGCGGGCGAGCCGGCCCGGCAGGCGGTGGAGGACCCGTGGGCGAGTGCCGACCCGCCCCCACAGCGCGACGACACGCAGGCGCCGGACACGGGGGCGGACGCGGATTACGGGTTCGTCTCCCTGGAGGATACGACCGAGTTCGTCAACGGGGTGTGGTACGGGCCGGAGGGCACCGGTAAGACCACCGACGTGCTGACCATGGCGTCGCTGGGCCGGGTGCTGCTGGTCAACGCCGAGGGCGGCGCGAAGGTGTCGGCGCTGCGCAAGCGCGGGATCGACACCTCCAACATCCAGGTCTGGCCGGACCCCAAGAAGCAGGAGCGGGCGACCTTCGACGGCCTGGAGGCGCTGTTCTACCAGCTGGAGGCCGAACTATCCCGGGACCCCGGGGCGTGGTTCGGGGTCGCGATGGACTCCGGCACGGAGGTCACCCAGCTGTTGCGGGAGAACCAGACCGCGGCGGAGATGCGGTCCAACGCGAAACGCACTAACCGCTGGGAGGTGGACCGTAACGACTGGCGGGTCATGAGCGACCAGATGCGGGTGCTGATCCGCCGGTTCCGGGACCTGCCGTGCCACTTCGCGCTGACCGCCCTGGAGCGGCAGGACGAGGTAAAGCTGGATGACGGGGAGGAGGTGCAGGTCTGGGGGCCGGCCGTGAACCCCGGCCTGCAGTCGGACCTGCTGGGGTACGTCGACCTGGTCATCCGGTGTGGATCGAACGAGCTGGTGACCGACTCGGGGCCGCAGTCGGAGTTCGTCGGGCGGACTCGCAAGACCCGGCAGTACCGGGCCAAGGACAGGTTCGACGCGACCCCGCGGGAGCTGTTCAACCCCACCTTCCTGCGGGTTCTGTCGTACGTCCGCGGCGAGCTGGAGGAGGCGTCGGACCCGGACCAGAAGGCCGGCTGGGACCGCCGGGACCTGGCGGGGGCCTACCTGACCGCGCAGGAGCAGGCCAAGTCCGAGGCCAAGACGGCAGCGCGGGCGGCCAACCGCCGGACCGCGAAGGCGACGCCGTGAGGTGGGATCCGGACCGGCGAGGTGCGATCCGGCTCGGGCGCAACGAGCTGGAGTACCTGATGGCGCTGCCGGCTGGCTGGACGATCACCGGGATCCAGGTCAGCCAGGACCCGGTGAGCTTCCGGCTGGTTGTGCACAGCCCGGACTTCCAGAAGGCGCATCCGGACACGGAAGCACCCACGATCGAGGGGTCCTGGGGCAGGCGGGTCGTGGTCTGGCCGGAGGACAACCGACCGTACTTCCGGTGGGAGTTCCAGCCGGCGTCGGTCGACACCACCCCACTGGCCCGGGCGGTCGGGGAGGCGATCGGGCAGGGGTCTACCTGCTGGTCGGAACTACGCGGCGCCGGGGTGTTCCAATCCGAGCGGGCAGCCCAGGTCGCCCGTGACCTGACCGCCTGGATCGAGCAGCACTACCAGCCCCGGCTGGTAACAACCAAGACGAAAGAAGGTACCGATGCCGAAGCTACCGGCTGAGACGGCCAAGGCCGCCGCCGAGTCCGAGGGCGGGTTTGACGCCATCCCGGAGGACCGGTACGACCTGGAGCTGGTCTCGTGCAAGCAGTCGGACAAGGAGGGCGAGTCCGGCTTCCACTACTGGATCTGGGA
>Ga0307501_10000004_pt1 | contig 35768 bp, 44 predicted proteins | sample 15_S_MG_FD_201365 | JGI IMG/M metagenome (GOLD analysis project Ga0307501, IMG submission 201365) | Soil microbial communities from Populus trichocarpa stands in riparian zone in the Pacific Northwest, United States - 15_S | ecosystem: Environmental > Terrestrial > Soil > Riparian zone > Trees...
GTGCTTGCTCATCAGCCCCCCGGCCCACCCTGCACGTAGCCGACAGCGGCCATGTACGCATCGCTATCCTGCAGTCCGTCCAGGTCTTCGTCTGCTCCCAGCGACGCACGGGTTTCCACCTCGGCAATCAGGTCTGCCAGCAGTTCGAACGCCTTGTCTTGCTGCGCCGCCAATTGGCCAGCCGGCAACGCGCCCGAGGCCTGTTCGAAGTTCGTACCGTGCAAAAAGAACCGCTTGAGCTGGTCCTGTCCGGTAGCTGAATTGGGCAAGTTGCGCAGTCCTGAATTGGCAGCTCTAATCAGCTCGAAGACCGCTGCCAACGCGGCTTCTCCTACTCCTACGGTGACCTTGTCGTGCGCCTCCTGCCAATTGAACATGTCCAGAACGATGTTGCGCGCTTCCAAGGCTTGCTCGCGTTCTTTGTCGGGATCGGGCTTTTCGTCGGCGTGGATTTCTCGCAGGACGGCCCAAAGCCAAACCGCCACCGGAGCGCACTTGTCACGGCCCAGAAGCAAGAAGTTGGGTTCGTCGGGCAGGAGCTTGGACAGACAGTCGTACTGGCTCGGTTGTTGCTTAGTTCCCATGATTCGATTTCCTTAGATTGGTTGGTGCGTGTCTTCGTACTTGCGTCGCGCTTCCACTTTGCACAGAATGTTGTCGGCAAGGGCGTGAGCAGCTTCGTGGTGCGCCCCGTCATTGTGTGTAGGCGCAGTTGCGTGCCGTATCAGCTCCAGCGCGCGCACCAGTTCGTCTTTGTTTACAAGTGGAGCGTAGTTGGCGGGTAAAGTCGGTGGCTTCATTCTCATTTGCTGTCTTTCTACAGGGGAGGTTTCAATGCAAGTCAGGATCTTTGGCCGGATCTTCCAGCGCGGGGTTGAGGTGTGCGGGTATTTCAGAAGTACCAGATTCCCAACGGTCGAGCATGTCTTGAACCCAGGCCCTGCCGTCTTCGCGCTCCACGTTGGCGGTGTACTGGGTTACGCCCAGGTGGTGGGCGAGAAGAACAAACGACACGTCGTCAGATCCGGCTATCTCTTTGAACAGATCGTCCAACGCCTCCGCTACGAGCTTCATTTTCAGGCTCAGCGCGATGACGCCAGGAGGCAAAGTTGACGGCTTGTCCTGGTTCATGACCTGCCCCCGTAAATGATGAATGTAATTAGAACGATCCAAGCGACGAAGACAACGACGGCCGCAGCTATGAAAACACCACAAGGTGCGCTCTTAGCTGCAGGCTCGAACTCATACGGCTCGTCATCAAGCGGCCAAGACTGCGGCGTGGGTATCGTGTCTGCGTAGGGATCTCGGTACTTGTTCATTCGGCCCTCCCGGCTTCGTTGAAGTCGTTAGGCAGAGCCCACGGAACAAGCTCATCCGCCTTTCTTTGAAACTCAGGCGAGTCTTCTACGGGTCGTGCGAATTCGGGAAGTGGGCGGGGTGCGTCGTCGTAAAACGGCCCGTCGTCTACTGCGCGCATTTGCCTGCTCAGATCGGGAGGGGGCGTGGAATCGACCTTTTCGAAAGGCCAGGGGGCTGAAAGCAAAGCCGCTTGCTTCTGAATCCTGCCCACGCGAGCGCCGGCCCCCTCCGCAAGAGGAGGCGTGATGTTAAAGCCCCGTACCTTCTTGCTAAAGATCTCATCTGAAATGATTGTTTCGCGCTCCGAAGCTGCGGTCAGATCCAGGGCTGCGCTCATGACGCGGTAGGTTTCGTGCGGATCGCCCGACCCGCGGGCTCCGGTAACTGCGACTTTGCCCTCTGCGTCGGTCATAGTGAAGGAGAACGTGCCGTGGTAGTGCTTGGAGGCGAGTTGTTCGTGGGCCTGCTTCAGTCCATCTTCCAATTCTTCGATACGCTCATACTGCTTATTGTACAACTTCTCCACGTCTTCCACGGACTCGGCATACGTCTCCACGCCCAGGCCGTCTTCGCCCGGCGCTACTTCCAGCAAGATGTTCGTCACGCTCAACGACTCCAACTTATCGATACGAGCGTCCCGAGCGTCAATTACAGCGTCGTATTCTTGGATCCGCTCGTGAGCTTGTTCCAAAGCTGCTTCAATTTCTTGGATCCGCGCATTTGCGGCTGTCAGTTCTTTCTGAATCGCGGGATCTTCCGAGGCCGACGCCAGTGCGGGAGCCGCGCACCCCTTCTTCCGAAGCCAAATTGCCAAAGCCTGCAAGCCAAACGTAGCGAGCAAAACCGCCTTTTCGCTGCGCACCTTCTGCCCGCCCGGCAAGGCTTCGTCCAAATGATGAAGGGCCGTGCCGATCATTCCCGCCGCCGGGCCGTAGTCGATTACCTCGTCCGGGGGAAACGGGGTTGTATCAAAGGTAGCTGGTTCGCGCCTTTGTTCTTCGGCTTCTTTAGCGAGAAGCTCCGCCATTGCGTGCACCATCAAAATAGTCTTCTTGTCGGTCATTACGGTACTCCAGGTTATGGCTCGCTACGGAGCCGGGTTGAAACTATGAACTTCAAAGCATAGGAACAGGCTTAGACGAGGGCTGTACGGGCGACTCGCGGGCCGGTAATTCGTTCCTGACGCAAATGGCCGTCACTGAAGCTCCGCCAGAAGCCTTCAGAATCTTCTGGTTCGTAGACAGCCAACTATTACCCGCTAGTGCGCAGGCTTCGTCGGAAGCGAATCCAGGTACTGATAGCATGCTCGCGGCTTTAGCCGGGCCGCTTCCTTGCGTAAGGATCAAGGTAATAATCAAAGACCACATGTCGGACTTTCTTTGTTACGGTTACGAGAGCAATCAAAACTTCGTCTTTTTGGCAGGTCCTTTTTCTGAAGGCCTATTACTTACGTAGTGCTCGCAAGCCTTCGCCCACGGCGCGGACTTCCAAAGTTCCGCATTGCGTACCGCGTACACTCTAACTGTAGAGCCGTCAGCGCGCTTTACCTTTGTATCGTCGTTGCCGCCCGCTACGATAAATCCAGCGCGCTTTAACTCCCTGGCGAGAGCGTTCGTACTCGCGCGCTTCGTTCCCGCGGGATCGAAGAACGTATGAAGCTCAGCGGCCGAAAACAAGTCGCCCTTACCGCCTGCCTTCTGCAGTACCCGATCGGGGTTCTGTCTTAGTTCTAAGACCCACGATCCTAAATCGCTCTTGCCCAGTTCAATCATCGATTCCTTACCCGCGGTAGACGGGGCCGGAGAGTGCGGATCGAAGGCGCCTAGATCCATGTCCAACATGTAGTACCAAAGCGCCGCCGCGCCCGCGTCGCTCTTCATCCACGCCACGTACTCTGTATGCCGCTGAAAGAGCCCCGCGACTACTTCGTGCACGAAAAAGCGCCGATCCTGATCGTCCATGAACAAGGCGTCAGGATCGTTAGACGTGAACAGGTAGTTGATTACGTCCGCTATGCTGTACGAAGGAACGTACTTCGGATTGAGCCGCAAGGATTTCTGCGTAATCATCGTCATAAGGCGGCGCATATAGCGTCTATCGCCTCTTGACGTAATATCGTCCGCCAAAATGAACTGCTTATTTTCAGCCCACTCGTTGCGCTCGTCGTCAAGATCTGAATCCTTGATTTCCGCTGAATTGGTTCCGTAAATGCGCATCAACGTATGACCGATGAGCGTTTTGCCGGAGCCGTGAACGGGACCCCAAATGGCCGCCGCAGTATGCATCTTAACGCCAGGATGCTGAAGCGGATACGCGCACCAGCGTTCGAACCAAAGCCGTGCGGAACCGTCCCCGCCGAAGATATGGTCCATCAGCCTTTGCCACTCGCCTATGGCGCCCTGCTTCGGTTCTTCGAGCCCCCATCCCGTCCAGACGTTAAGGCAGCAATCCTCGGTAACGCGATCCTCGCCGGGTGCGTAGCGGAGCTTGGATACGACGGCGCGCGCTGGCCACTTAAGCCACTTCAACGCGCCAGATATTTCAGTCGTTGACGTACCAGTTTTAGTTTCGCGATACTCCACGTACGTCCAATCGCTAAAGGCGTGAGCGCAGAAGTTGGCTGGAGTCATTCGCATCTTTTCAACGTGGTCCCATATCAGGCCTGGATTGCGCACGTACAAAACCCGCTCGTTCAGCTTGTGCAGTATTTCGCTACCCGCGTAGGGTTCCGCGTTGTCGAGCATTTCAGATAGCTTCGCGGGGCCGTGCAATACCAAGAAGTCGTCCAGACCCACCTTGGCATCGCCCTCTGGTTGAAGTCGAACGATGCGAACTTCCGCGCCTAGATCTAAAAGGCGATCTGAGAGCCTAAGTTCAGCGGCTACCACGTTGGGGTTGGTAGCTGCGTCAGAGTCATAGCAGATGTACACGATCCGTTCTTGCCAATTGAACTCATCGAACATAGGCAGTAGCGGCATTTCGTTCTTGTTGCTTTGAAAGCTCCAGACACCGCCTAGGCCGATTGTAGGGTGGCCGAACTTCGTCGCGCACGCCGCTTTCAGTTCGCCTTCGGTAATAATTAACGGAATTGACGGATCCGAAGCGACGTCGGCCCAGTCCACGTCGAACGGCGGTAGGTACAGCTCGGTGACGGTGTCTGCAGGCTGCGCATATCTCAACGCCTTACGGCCCGCCATTTTGTCGAAGCCCTTGCGGGTATCTACGACATAGCGGGCTCGAAAGAAATCTGTGGGATTGCCGGATAAATCGAAGTACGGAATTACAAAGCACTCGTGAGAACTGGGAAGGCCTAATTCCTTAGAGCGGGCCCGCGTCGCTGGCTCCAGTTGCATCAATGACGCGTCGTCCGCGTTTAGCAACGAGTCTGCGAGCTTGGTCAGCATCAAGCTCTTCACCTCAGACACTGACAAGCCCCCTTCGGAAAGGGCTTTAACTACGGTCTTGCGTTTAGGTTTTGCCATAAATGCGTATCGGACCTTTTGAGACTACCGGATTACGGCCCGGTGGGCAAGGGTGTCACGGAGTACGGGGCCGGGTCGAACACCTAAGGAAGACCTGCCGACAACAAGCCACTCCGAAGTATCACCTGCCGTAACTCAGAGGATCGAGGGCACCCGACTCCTCCGTGACGACGCGAGTATAGATAGAGCCGCGAACCGCCGTCTACTTATTTCACGTGCGTGGTGCTCGCTGAAACGCCCCGTATAGAAAGAAGGAAGGCCGGCGAGGGCGCTTAGAACGTAGATAGTACAAGCGCTAGGGCTGGCTATGAAAGGTCCGCGGCTAACTAATGGTTACGGGCAATAACAACGAGTCGGACTTTGTCAGTAATTGAAGTAAGTGAGTACTGAGCAGCTGAGTGTGACTTAGATCAAGAATTCGGTTCCTCTATTTTCGTTGTTGGGTTGAGAATCGTGTATTTACTGGGTTTCACAGAGTCTTGTAAATTCCACACGCGGCTGCAAGGTGAAATTGCTGTACTAAGCGTGTTGGTTACTGAGCGCTTGGCGGGGAGTGTGGCGGTTGCTGTAAAGTCAGAAGGTTTAATGGTACGACGAATGAGTGGCAAAACCAGTGAGTTCCCCGGTTCCCCGTTCCCCACACTTCTATCCTTTATAGGGTGAAACGTAATTTCTATTCCTAAAGAGTTTTATAGAGAAAAAGGGGAACTAAGGAACCGTAACTGTGTTGTAGTTGTGTACCGGCCACAGCTAGCGCCGAGTTCCCCATTCTTTAAACCAACACTTTTCGGTGTGTTTTCGGGCCGAAAAAGGGGAACTAAAAGTGTTGTTAATGCCACAATATCTGTAGCAAGTAATACGTCAGACAAAGTAGTAACTCAGTCTCAACTCTCAAATGTTCATTTCGTGGTGTAGAGGTGTTTTTGAGCACTTTGGAATAACGTTACCAATAACTCTCAAAGACTTACGATTAGTTCCCCTTTTTCCTCTCAACGACGCTTTTGCTTACCTTCAAACGTAACCTTCTGGGAATACTAGGCTCCGTACCTATCGACAGTAAACTACCGATAGCAACTCACTATCTTTGGAGAATGACATGGCTACGGCAGCCAAGAAGCGAGCAACGCCAGAAACCAAAAAGGTTTCCCGCCCCGAGTCCAAAGCGCCGCACCCTTCGTTGCGCGCCACCGACATACCTGGCGTGTACTACAACAGCGCTGGGGTTAGGGTAGGTCCTAACGGCGTGGCGATCACGTTTGCTGAGCTCAAGCGCAAAGACAGAGACAGGTTCCGGGAGGTCCTTGACGAAGACGTCAGCACTCCAGCGGACCTACTCAAGGCTGTCGCCATGGACCCCCGCCACCCACTGCCGCAGCGTATAGATGCCGCCAACAAGGCAGCTCCGTACTTCACCGCCAAGAGGGTCGCCATTCAAGGGGGAGGTCCCGAGGCGCCGCCCGTCGATATCCGCGTGCTGATGGAGAAGATGCCGCAGAAGGAGCTTGATAAGTTGGAGAAGCTATTGGCCGCCGCGGAAGAACTGTTGAAACAAGGAGCTACGAAGTGAACGCAAATGAGTTTGGTAAGGCTGACTCAGGCAGCGACTTTTCGTTCGGGTTGTACGCAGGCGAGGCCGCTGCGGCTCTTCGGAAGCTGGCGGACAGAATAGAGTTGGGAGAATGCCAGGTGTACCGAGTGTCTGTAACTTCCGAAGCTGATGTGGACGACTTTGCGGGTACTACGCTCAAGATCAAATTTGCGGAGAAAGTCAAGTGAGTGACTTCAATCTCTACCTGCCGTTGCTGCTGAGCTTTGAGGGCGGATACGTCAATGACCCGGCCGATCCGGGCGGCGCGACGAACAAGGGTATCACGCTCAGCACCTTCAAACTCGCTTCCGGTCTGTTTGCGGGCGTAGAGCCCACGTTGGACAACTTGAAGCGGCTGACCGACGCGCAAGCCGGCATCATCTACAAGCGCATGTATTGGGACAAGCTGAATTCTGACGTTATAGGGTTGCAACCTCTCGCAGAAATGTACACGGACTTCTACGTTAACGCGGGCGACAACGCGGTACGCGCCATGCAGAAGACGCTCAATGGCTTGCGCCTTCAAACGCCTTTGAACATAGATGGCAAGCACGGCCCTTCTACGCTGCACGTCATTTTGATTGCAGACCAAACTGAGCTGTACAAGCGCTACAAGGCAGCCCGCATTTCGTACTACTGGGCCCTGGTCAATGCCAAACCCGCTCTGGGCAAGTTCCTCAAGGGCTGGCTGAACCGAGTTGCTGCGTTTCCTGAACTATGAATTGCACCGACGAGTCAGCGTTTGACCTGGAGTACGAAGACCGCGACAGGGGCTGGGTTCGCCTGGGCGGGTTCGATTCTTTACATGACGCCAAGGACAAGGCGAAGAGTTGTTTTACCAAGAAGGCCCAGAACCAGGCTTCGAGGTTCCGCATTTTGTGGGTTGGCGGGGCGGTATACGAGTGTACGTTCAAGGTGGGCTCCAGAGTCAACTGGGTGCGCAGGGTATGAACCTCGACGCCTTGCGCCAACAGATGTACGCCGCGAAGGCGGAACAGGCCCGCCGCAGCTTTCATCGCTTCTTCGTGGAGTTTGCGTGGCCTGCGTTGATGCCTGCCGTCGAGTTCAAGGACAATTGGCACATCCACGCGATCTGCGAGCACCTTGAAGCTCTCAAGAGAGGCGAGATCAAAAAGCTGGTCGTGAACATGCCGTTCCGCCAGCTCAAGTCCACGATCATTTCACAAGCCTTTATGGCGTGGGACTGGATCGACGATCCTCAGATGCAGTACCTGACAGCCTCGTACGCGAAAGACCTTTCTACGCGCGATGCGGTGGCTTCCCGGCGCATTATCGAGTCAGACGCGTACCAACGTGCGTTCGGCGATCGGTTCAAAATGACCACCGATCAGAACGTCAAGACACGCTACGAAAATAACAAAGGCGGCGGGCGCGTATCCACCTCCACCGATTCTGCGGCTGTGGGCTTCGGTGGCAACAGGCGTATCGTGGATGACCCCGCGGATCCTCGCCAAGCAGACAGCGCCGCGCACGTACAGGCCAGCGTGGAGTGGTGGAAGGGAGCGTTCTCCACCCGCGCCAACGATCCCGCCAACGATGTGATTGTGTTGGTACAGCAGCGGCTGAACGAGAACGACACGACGAACCACGTACTCAAAAACGAGTCGGGTTGGGTCCATCTCATGCTGCCAATGCGCTACGAAGCCAAGTACACAAAAACCACGGTACTGGGCTTCAAAGATCCGCGGACGAAGGAGGGCGAGCTGATGTTCCCCTCGCGCTTGCCCGAGGCGGACGTTGCTGACTTGGAAAAGACGTTGGGCCCGTACCACGTTAACGCGCAGCTGCAGCAACGTCCGGAACCGCGCGGCGGGCTCATATTTGACCGCAATCATTGGAAGTACTGGACTGTACAGACTGACTATGACGAGGTGGTCATTTCTGTGGACTGCTCGTTCAAGAACCTGCAGACGTCGGACCGCGTAGCCATCCACGTCTGGGGTTGCCGAGGCGCCTCCAACTACCTACTTCACAGAGTATGGGAGCGTCTCAGCTTTACAAAGACGTGCGAAACACTGCTTGGAGTCGTGGCGTTGTTCCCTGACGCTGTCGCCAAGTTGGTAGAGGACAAGGCGAACGGCTCTGCGGTGATTGACTCGCTACAGAGCCACGTCGGCGGGATAATCGAAGTCAACCCGCAGGGCGGCAAGGCCGGGCGCGCGTACGCCATGCAGCCCGATCACGTGGCCGGCAACTTCTACCTGCCGCACCCCTCCATCGACCCGAAGATTGAGGTGTTCATAAGCACAGCTGCGTCGTTTACAGGAGCTGACGGCGGGGAGGATGACGAGATAGACGCCATGACGCAGTTTGCTACGTGGCGCAGGTCTAGATTGAACACGCGAGGCCTGCACGATTGGATGCGCGAGCAGGCTGCGCAAGCTGAGGCGGCCAGATTGCTCGCCAATCAAATCAACGGACGGAGAAACTGACATGAACGAGAATCAATCGAAGGCGCTGGAACTGATGAAGGCTGCGTTGCTGAAGCCGTCGTTGCTGACGCACGCGGGACTGGTCAAGGTAGAGCCCAAGCCGGCCGACAAGGCTGAAGAAAAAGCGAAGGAAGAGCCGAAGAAAACCTGAGCGCTAGGCAATACAGCAACTCAAGGAGCGCCAACGTGGCAACAAGAGAGCAAATGGGCACGGACTTCGAGCCTACGTTTGTACAACGCGTCGCTGCTGGCGTGAAGTACGCAGTTTCTGGGGTCACGCCAACTGACTGGTTCGGCCCCTGGCAACCCCTCGTTCCGCAGGCCCAGGAAAAGACGGAGGGCCGGGCCTTCGATTACCCAGTTGGGTACAATCTGCGCATTCTCCCGCGCAGTGACGAGGCCATTTCATTCGCACAACTGCGCAACTTGGCTGACGGCTACGATCTTCTCCGTCTTGTATTGGAAACTCGTAAGGACCAGATTGAGGCGTTCGAATGGGAAATTGTCCCTGTCAAAGAAGACGTCACTGCTGAGTCCAAGAAGGAATCCATTTCTCAGATCACCGACTTCTTTCAAAGGCCCGACAAGGAGCACGATTGGCCTGAGTGGCTGAGGATGCAGACCGAAGACTGCTTGGTCATGGATGCCATTGCGGTCTATCCGCGTGTGGCTCGTGGGGGCCAGCTTTACGGTTTCGAGCTGATTGACGCCTCTACGATCAAGCGTGTACTGGACGTGTCGGGTCGTACGCCCTTGCCGCCGAGCCCTGCGTATCAGCAGATCCTCAAAGGCGTACCGACTGCCGACTACACGACTGAGGACCTCATTTACAAAGTGCGCAATCCTCGCACCAATCGCGTTTACGGCTTCAGTCCCGTCGAACAGATCATCATGACGGTAAGCATCGCCATTCGCCGGCAAATGAGTCAATTGGACTTCTACACCGCAGGCAACGTGCCCGAGGCGATTGCCCAGGTCCCCGAGAACTGGAACCCGAAGCAGATCCAAGAATTCCAACTGTTCTGGGACTCGTTAATGGAGGGCAATACGGCGAACCGTCGCAAGATGCGCTTCATTCCAATGCTCAAGGACATTGTATTTCCCAAAAAGGACGTTCTCAAAGACGAGTTTGACGAATGGTTGGCCCGCATCGTGTGCTTCGCCTTCTCTATCACTCCATCTGCGCTGATCAAGCAGGTCAATCGTGCGAGTGGGGAACAGATGGCGGACACAGCTAAGGAAGAAGGCTTGATGCCGTTCCTGCGTTTTCTGGCTAACCACTTCACAGCGATGGTTCAGAAGATCGACCCAGAGCTCAAGTTCAAGTGGAAGATTCAGAACAAGATTGATCCGTCTGCGCAGGCTGAGATCCATACCAAGTACATCGCCAGCAAAGTGATCACGCCAGACGAGGCGCGCAGCGAACTGGGAATGCAGCCGATGACCCCCGAAGAACGGGAAGCCGCGTTCCCCGCGCCGGCCACTCCTGGCTTTGACGAAGAAGGCAGGCCTCTCGCCCCCGAGGTTGTACCTGGCGAAGAGACTGCGAAGCCTGCGTTTGGCGAGAAGAAGGTTGGGGGCGAGGAAGAGAAGAAGCCGGCCGGCCCGACAGCAAGCGAGAAGGCTTTGGAAGAAGTGACCAAGCTGCTTGCTGCGTGTATTGAGAAGCTGGATCCTGCGCATCAAGGCGCGATCCTGGAAAAGCTCGCCAAGGCGCAGCCTCCCACGATCATCGAGCACAAGCCGCAGGTGAACGTGGACGTGGGCGAGACAACCGTACACGCGCACATAGCGCGTCAGGATTTCGGCAAGACCATCGTCACTGAGCGGCGCGCTGACGGCAGCTTGGTGGCCACCGTGACCAGCAAGAAGGAGTGACCAAGTGATCGATACAAAACTGGGCCCGATGGACCCTGCTGACTTGGTGTTGAAGGAAACTCGGCAGCAGCTTCCGGCCGGCGTGGCGGTGACAAAGTCGTACTACTTCCAAGGCGAGCTTGTCAAGCAGGATGTTGACCTTGCCGTGGGTGTGAAATTGGAACAAGGAGAGTAACGTGGCAATTACGACAGCAATGTGTACCAGCTTCAAAAAGGAGCTCATGACCGCGACGCACAATTTCAGCGTTGGAGGCAGCAACATGAGGATGGCGTTGTTCGACTCCACCGCAACGATGGACGCCACTACGACAGTGTACAGTACAGCCAACCAGGTGGTCGGTACGGGGTACGCAGCGGGCGGCAAGCCTCTGACCAATATCGATCCGGCTACGAGCGGCACAACTGCGTTCGCAGACTTTGACGACGTGGTTTGGACCGGAGCGACGTTCAGCGCGCGGGGGGCGCAGATCTTCAACAACAGCGCAGGCAACGCCAGTGTGAGCGTGCACGACTTCGGTACGACGGTGTCGGTAGTGAGCGGCAATCTGACCGTCTCATTTCCGACTGCTAACGCAACCGCGGCGATTCTGAGGCTCGCATGACTCAATTGTTCGCCAACAACGCCCAAAGCACGTTGGCGGTCACTGCCAACTCGTCAGTCACGTCTTTGTCGCTTGCGGCGGGTCAAGGTGCGCTTTTTCCCACGCCGGTTGGAGGGAATTTCTTTACGCTCACACTGACGCAGGCAGGCGCTGAGACGTCTTGGGAAATCGTCAAGGTCACGGCACGATCAACTGACACGCTGACGGTTGTACGCGCGCAAGAAGGTACGACAGCAGCTGCTTGGGCAAGCGGCAGCAAAGCAGAGTTGAGAATCACGGCGGGTACGGTTTGGCCTCTGCCTAACTTGGACCAAAGCATTATTCCAACTTGGACTGGTAGGCACATATTCAACAACCAACCTGTGGGCATCGGGGATGCTAACTCCAACACACTAGGCTCCAGACTAGTGGTAGGAGGCGACGTCTTCAGTTCTGCGCTGGTGAGGTCCACGGGCAACGCAGGCGGCGTAGGCGCTAGCGAGCTTTACTTGAGCAGCGCTACAGCAGACAACACAGGCGGGCTAGTCGGGTACTCCCACAGTAGTGACAGGCTGTATTTTGGGGCGGGAGGTTCTACGTGGCTGGCGCTCAACAGCTCGGGAGCTGTGGGTCTTAACGGCGCCAACTTCGGAACCGCGGGTCAGGTGATGACGTCGGCAGGTAGTGCGGCGCCGGCTACGTGGACTAGTCTGCACAGGCTCATGGCGGTCTTCTCTACACTACGGGTTTAACGCTCAATGATATTTCTCACAGCTACATCAGAAACGTTGACGCTTGTCACGTCCGCGGCGCTTAGCCTTGACTGGGCTGCGGGGTTCGTAGACATAAACAGCACAACCGGGGCCACTCCCGGGTCCAGCCAAGGCAACGTCACCACCGCTACAACGACAACGGTAGTAGCCGCGCCAGCGGCAAGCGTGCAAAGGCAACTGAAGTCGTTCACGGCGGTCAACAAGGATGCGACGCTGACACAGACCATTACGCTCAACAAGGTCACAGGGGCGGGGGCGTTTGCGTTGGCCAGGAACGTCCCTTTGTCGCCAAACGAGGTACTGTTGTGGGTGGATAGCATTGGGTTTGTGGTGCTGAACGCGTCAGGTGTACAAAAGGTAGCCAACGCCGCCAACGCGTCGGACTTGACGGGGTCGGCACTAGCGGCAGGTGTCACCGCATCGTCGTTAACCAGCTTGGGGATTGTTACTGCTTTGTCAGCGGGGTCTATTACCAGCACAGGTAACACCGTACTGGGCGACACCAGTACAGATACATTGAACGTAGGGAACGGCGGTCTGGTCAAGGACGCAAGCGGGAACGTTCTAGTCGGAGAAACTACCGCTGGGTATTCGTCGGCAAACCGCGGGTTGGTTGAAATCAACGGGGCTAGTTCGGCTCTTTTGGGCCTGAGAGTCAGCAGCGTCAACAAAGGCTATTTGTTTCACAGCGGAACTGATTTGTTTCTGTCTAACGACGCAAACGGCGCTTTTGGGCTTAACACCAACGCCGTTACGCGTCTGAACGTTAGTGCTGCAGGTAACGTGTACGGCACGATTGGAACCCCAGGTATGACTGACGACTTCAATAAGCGGTAGGGTCCCGATGTACTACGACAGCACTAACAATAACTTCTACGTGTACAACGGCGCGTGGAAGAAAGTGACATTGGCGTAACTACTAAGCAGGAGATTTCATGGCCACTCTAACCCCCGATCAAAAAACCGCCAAGGACCAACTGAGGCACTTGAGGTTTAGAAAACAGTCGCTACAGGACGAAAAGTCTGTACTACAAACTGCGTCTGCGCGTATACCAGATATCAATGCCGAAATAGACACGATCAACGCGCAGATAGACATCATCAAGCTGCGCGATCCTGACGAGCGGGCGCAAGCGCAGACTCAACCGAAGACGATTTGAATAAACAAGGCAGGTTGCCGTGAAATTCAACTCTGGACCGTTTAACAGCGCCGCGTTTGATACTGCGTCTCAGATAGACGCGCAGACGTCGTTGGTCGGGGTGGCTACTACTGGGGGCGTTGGGGCAGTCAGCCTGTCGGTTAGTCCGACTATCGTACTTGCGTCAGTATCGTCTCAGACGGCTCTGGGCAGCGTCTCTATAGTCGCCCAGTCTATCACTTCTGCCCTGGGGGTATCCGCAACAGGCCAAGTAGGCCAGATTTCAGAGATTTGCGACTCAGCCGTACAGCTTACCTCGGTGTCGTCGCAAACAGGGCTTGGCGATCTGACCTTGTCAGCCCCCTCCACGACAAGTTTGGTAGGGGCCGAAGCCTCTGGCCAAGTGGGTAGCTTGTCGATCGCGGTTTCTTCGCTTGCAGAGTTGGGCGGCGTGTTTGCGGTTGGCCAAGTAGGCAGTCTGTCGGCCAGCTACGATTCTTCGATTGAGCTTAGCTCTGTATCGGCGGCGGGCCAGACGGGGGCGTTGTCGCTCGGAAATGACCTGGTATTGACCGGCGTGGCTGCCGCGGGGGCGGTTGGGGTGCTGGCGCAGCCCGTAGATTCTTCGGCAGAACTAACCTCGGTAGTCGCGGCGGGGCAAGTCGGAACCTTGGGGCTCAGCGCCGACTCAGCTGTCCAACTCGGGGCGGTATCCGCAGCCGGGCAGGTCGGGGCGCTGCAACTCGGGGCAGACCTGATCATCTCCGGTGTGTCGTCTGCGTGCGAAATCGGCACGCTAGGCGTGTTTTCGGAGGCTAGCCTGCAGGGGGCTGCAGCTACGGGTGAAGTCGGGCAGCTTTCGACCAGTGTTGAGGTGACGGCTATCGAGCTTGTCGGCGTTGAGTCCGCTGGGCAGGTAGGGTTGTTGGAAGTGGGGGTCAAAGAAGCACCCAGCCAAGCCGGTTTGGACGGGGTTTCGTCAGGTTTGATCCTGGAGTTCGACAGGTCTTACCGCGAGCACGGTCAAGTGACGTTGCTGGGCGTGTCCAGTACGGCTTCGGTAGGCCCGTTGTTCGCACGCGCCGAAGCTCCGTTCAAACCTCTGCCCAACTACGTCCCGCCGCAAGTGGCGAAGTTCGCGCTGGGCGCCAAGACCCGCACAGAGTCATCAACTTGTTGGCTGAGAGGCGTGACGGCAAACCTGGAGCCCGCTACGTCGTTCGAGCTTGGCGACGAGCTTGGTGTGTTTGACAACGAACTGGAGGAACTAGCCATGCTAGTCGCTGCGCTATGAGATATGTTTGCGTATCCACCGACTGCTCTTGCGCAGCTCCGGTCTTGGCGAAGGCGCTGGACTTGCAGGTGGCCAACAGCCAACGTCTGAGCAAGGGGTGCAGACCTGTCGCCACTACCGCGCTGGGCCGCTACGTTGAGAAGAAGCAACGCAGCCTCGCCCCCAAGCTGGCGAAAGTACTGAAGGACTTCGGCCGCAAGGTTGCCCAGAGGATCACCAGTGCGTACCCAGCGACGGAGAAGCTGTCCAAGGCCGACAAGGATTTGATTCAGCAGCTCATTGACAAACTCAATGCGGAGTCGTTGGGCGAAGAGCTTACGGGGGAGCTGGAGAACGCCACGACAGCGGCGTTCCGTCGCGCTGCCGCGTACGGGGCCAAGCAAGTGGGCCTGGTAGTGGGCGAGATCACGGAGCAAGTAGACGAGGCCGCTGTCAAGTACGCCAAGGTGCGCGGAGGTGAGCTGATCAAGGACTTGGCCGACACCACAGAGAAGGACATGCGCAGTTTGTTGGAACGCGCGGTGGCGGAGGGCATGTCCGTGGACGAGCTTTCTGACGCCATAGAAGGCATGGGGGCGTTCGGTGAGGCGCGCGCCAACACAATCGCCCGTACTGAGCTGGCCAACGCTCACGTACAAGGCAACGTTCAAGGTTGGAAGGAGAGCGGCCTGAACATTCGTAAAGTCTCTTTACTGGGAGACTTGCACGACATTGCTGACATCTGCGATGAGTGCGCGGATGCTGGCGAAGTAGACATGGAAGCTGAGTTTGTTGACGGTGCGACGTTCCCGCCGTACCACCCTAACTGTATTTGCGATATTTCACCTGTCATCATCGAAGACCCAGAAGGAGAGCAATCATGAACATCGTTTTTCGCCCCAACACACAAGGCTCGCTGACCGTAGCGGCCACCAACGTCTCGACAAGCATCGCGTTGCCCCCTGGAGGAGGCGGTATGACGCGCGTGGTCAACACGGGACCGGGCAATGCCTATGTCGAGTTCGGGCCGAGCGGCTGTAACGCAGCAGTTCCGACAACTTCGCCTGGAAGTACGTGCGTGGTGGCCAACGCGCCTGCCTCGTTCTTCCGTCTGCGGCCCAGCGACGCCAACGTGGCTGTCGTCGCTGACACCACAGCGTCAGTCAAGATCGCCCGCGGGGACGAGGTGTAACGTGGCGCAGCTTGCGGTGTTGCTCAAAACAGACGAACGCGAGCGGGACGAACTCGGCAGGTACGTCGGTCAGGGCCGAATAGACTACGCCATAGGGCAAATCGACTGGCAAGCTGGCAGGGGAGGCGTACCCAGTTCTGAAATTAAGGTGGCTAACGTCATACCGTCTGGCTTGTCTGTGGGTGCAAAACACAACAGATTAGTAGGAAGTATGCAAGGGGAGTTCGATGAGAATTCGGGCAAGGGGCAGACTGTAAAGTTGCGTCACTTGATAGGGACCCAAACATCTATCCGTGTGGAGCGCGTAAAGGAGCTGGTTAACGACATAGGCCAGACGGACGGTGAGGCCATAGAAGTCATGCGCGGGACGGACGGCAAGATGTATTTGGTGGATGGCCACCACCGTGTCGCGGCCATGTCTCTGCTGGGAGCGAGGGAGGCAGATGCTATCGTGTACCAGCAGAAGGCCAAGAAAATACACCTGCCCGCTTTGATCAAAGTACACGAATACCTGGACAACGCCGCCCACGAAGCGGCCACCAGCGATCTGAACCTGCTTCGCGCACCCACCGAGGGAAGGATCAAGGCTGGTAACTACAAGAAGGGTCATTGGAAAATCTCAGGCCTCAGCGTCACCATCGAGAACCCCGCGGGATCGAAGCGCCGTCCTGAGTGGCCGGAGTTGACGGCGCATTACGGCTACGTGCGAGGCACCGAGGGCGCTGATGGCGATCACGTGGATGTGTTCTTGAAGCCCAGCACGCCGAACAACTGGGCTGGTACCGCGTACGTGATCGACCAGGTCAATCCGGACGGAACGTTTGACGAGCACAAGTGCATGATCGGCTGGAAGGACGAAGAATCAGCCACCCGGGCGTACATGGGCAACTACACCAAAGGGTGGAAGCTCGGCAAGGTGACGGCCCTGTCGTGGGTGGAGTTCAAACAGTGGCTCAAGGGAGACACAACCAAGCCGCTGAGCAAGAGAGCCCAGGCCAAGGTTGCTGTTCTACTCAAGGCGTCAGCCCTGTAATTTCCACCAATTATAAATTTTCTCTATCGCAGCGTATACTCCGATAGCTTTAGGGTATGCGCCCGCGCGCGAGACTCACTCAACAAGGACTGGAGTTTTGAAATGACGAAGGCGTTGCAAGTTTTTGCACAGATCAAGAAAGTGGACGAAGCCCAGCGCTTGGTCTACGGGCGGGCGGCCCAGGAAGAAGTGGACAAGTCGGATGAGGTAATGGACTACGCGTCCAGCAAACCTCACTTCGCCAACTGGTCGGCTGAGGTCGCTAAGGACAGCGGCAATCGCAGCTTGGGCAACGTGCGTGCCATGCACGGCAAGATCGCGGCCGGCAAGCTGACAGCCATCGAGTTCAACGACGCTGAAAAAGCTGTTGACGTGGTGGCCAAGATCGTGGATGACGCGGAGTGGAAGAAAGTCCTGGAAGGCGTCTATACCGGCTTCAGCATCGGCGGCAGCTACGTCGGTACTCCCACCGTCGAAAAGGTGGAGGGCAAGGACGTCAAGCGCTACACCGCCAAACCCAACGAACTGTCCCTGGTGGACCGGCCTTGCATCCCGTCGGCCAAGTTCTTCGAGGTGCGCAAGGCAGACGGATCCGCAGAACAGGTCGAGTTCAAGGAGGGGCCCGCCGATCCAGTGGAAGTGACCGGCACGGACGCTGAGGTAATTGCCTTTGGCAAGATGCTCAACGAATCGGAGCTGACCATGGCCGACGCCATCGACCTTCTCAAGGGCGGCATGCCCGCTTTCCTCGAAGCCAAGAAGAAAAAGAAGGGCGCCAAGGAAGGCGAAGAGGAGGCCAAGGAAGGCGAAGAGGGACCCGCGAAAGACAAAGAAGGCGAAGAGGAAGAAGAAGTTGCGGAGAAGAACACACCCGCTACTCTGCGCAAGGGCGTGTACGACTGCGGTTACTTTACCAGCGCGCTGCAAGCCCTGGTCTGCCTCAAGAAGAATGCTGCGTACGAAGCCATGAAAGAGGGCGACAACTCGGCCATCCCCGCGAAGCTGGACGCTTGCGTGGCCCTGGTCGGCGAAGTGTTCAAGGCGTTCATCGACGAAGTAATGAAAGAGTCCAAGGCGGGCACCGAAGCTGAGACCGCGGGCATGTTCGCCCTGGCCGAGCAAGCTGAAGGTTTGCGCAAGAGCTTCGAAGGCGAGCCCCTGCTGAAACTGGCCGCGCCCGAAGCCCTCGCCAAGCTGGCGCCGCAACCGACGACAGACACCGCCGCGCTGGAAAAGATGGTACAAGACGCCATCACGCCGCTCAGCAAGCAGCTCGGGGAGGCCCAGGCTACGATCAAAAAGCTGGAGTCGATGCCCGCAGCGCCGCGCATCGCCCTCATGGCCGTGACCAAGGGCCAGGATCTGGGAACCGTGGAAGATACGGTCAAGACCGCGCCAGTGCGGGACTACGCTGGCAAAGAAAACGAAGTGGCAAGCCTGATCAAGGGTCTGCACCAATCTGGCGGCGCGCCGGTGTTCAGCGTATCTCCGCTGCGCAAAGTTTAATCAACCCCAACCAATGTTTCACCGAGAATTTACCAAGGAGGTTCTATGAACCGAGGACAAGTTGCAGCCGAAACCCAAGCGCTGCTCAAAGACATTCGCGATGCGCAGGTCAACGGCGACAAGGACCTACTCAAGGCGTGGACACAAAGCAATTCCGCGGTCAGCGGCATCACCGCCTACGACCTGGAAGCGCCGTCCAAGAAGCTTTACCCCGTCATTACCCCGCTGCGCAACGAAATTCCGCGCGTATCGGGTAAGGGCGGCATCCAAGCTGCGTGGCGCGCCGTCACCGGCATCAACACCAACGGCACCTCTCCGAGCGTGTCGCAAGGCCAGCGTGGCGCCGTCATTCCGACCAGCACCGCCGACTACACCGCGGCCTACAAGGGCTTTGGCCTGGAAGACTCGGTGACGTTCGAAGCCGACTATGCTGGTGAGAACTTCGAAGACGTCAAGGCGCTGGCTGTACATGGCCTGCTTCAAGCCATGATGATCGCCGAAGAAAAGGTCATTCTGGGCGGCAACGCGACGTACGCCATGGGCAACACTCCCACGCCCACGCTGACATCGGCCAATACGGGCGGTTCGCTCGTGGGCAACATCGGCTACGGCGTAGGCTGCGTGGCGCTGGCGTTCGACGGCTACATGCTCGCAGCGCTGTCCACCGGCATCGTACAGACCATCACCCGCACCAACGCAGACGGCACGACCGACACGATCAACGGCGGAACCGCGCGGCCGTCGTCTCAGGCCAACGTCACCACGTCGGTCAGCTCCAACGTGTCCACCGTCTCTGCGTCCGTCACGGCCGTGGCCGGTGCGATGGCCTACGCCTGGTTCTGGGGTGCCAACTCGGGCAATCTGACTCTGGGCGCCATCACCACGATCAACAGTGTGCTGATCACCGCTACCGCCACGGGCAACGCCAGCGCTACGGGAGGCAACTTCCAGGCCCTGACGGCCCTCGACAAATCCACCAATTCACTGGAGTACGACGGTCTGCTGACCTTCGCGTCGCAGTCTTCGCTGGGCGCCACGCAGGTGACGCAAGCCACCGGCACGCCGGGCACCGGCACGACCCTCACCGGCGATGGCGCAGGCGGTATCGTGGAAATCGACGCAGCGCTCAAGGCGTTCTGGGACAACTACCGTCTGAGCCCGAGCACTCTGTGGGTGAACAGTCAGGAAATGACCAACATCGGCAAGAAGATCCTGGCCGGCAATACCACGTCGGCTCAGCGCTTCGTGTTCAACGCCGAACAGGGCATGGTTGGCGGCGGCATCATGGTGCGCACCTACCTGAACAAGTACGCGATGAACGGCGCTACCGTGCTGAACATTCGGCTGCACCCGAACATGCCGCCCGGCACGATGCTGTTCCAAACGGACACCCTGCCGTACCCGCTGTCCAACGTCACCAACATCCTGCAACTGCGCATGCGCCGCGACTACTACCAAATTGAGTGGCCGCTGCGTACGCGCAAGTACGAGTACGGCGTGTACTGCGACGGCGTACTGCAGAACTACTTCCCGCCGTCGCAAGGCATCATCACCAACATCGCCAACGGCTAATCAGCCAACTGCCAGGGCCGCGGTTAATCAACGAGGGCGGCCCGTTCAGCCCTCGTTTCTTTTCTGGAGTGTATTTTGAGCAACGTCTTTCAACCCTCGATGGTCAAGCTGCAAGTGCCCCGCGGTTTCAGCCGCAGCATCAGCATCGCGGGCTTCACCGTTGACGCCGACACCAACGGCCATGTCGTGGTCCCCGCCAATCTCAAGCGACAACTGATCGACCACGGCCTGACCGAAGTACCCATGGAGTCCGATCCGCCCGAGCTGGAAGAAGTAGACGAAGAAGTCAAGACCGCCAGCAAGTCCAAGCGGGGTCGCTGAGCCGCTATGGCTACCAACTTGACCACGACTGCCCGGGTCAAGCGCTACTTGGGTCAACCCGGCAACAACGTTGATGCGTTGATAGCCGAGTTGATTCCAGCCGCCTCCCGGACGATAGAAGCCTACACCAGCAGACAATACCCGTACGTGACCCGGACCAGCAAGCGCATGACCGGCTCCGGCTCCGCTATCCTGGCGCTTCCAGACACGCCCATCGTAGCGGTCAGCGCCTTGGCGGTGGGGGGTGTTGGTATTCCGGAGTCGGACGGTACAAGCGGCGGATTCCTGGCTGACGACACCGCGGTGAACTTGATCTCTTACGGCAAGTTTCCGATGAGCCCTCCTTTGCAAGTTACCTGCTCCTGGGTAGCCGGGTACAAAGAAACTGAGGCCGGTACTATCCCCACTGCCAATACGCCCACTCTGACGCCCACGACGGGCGGCAGGGCTACGGTAGCGGTGAGTGTTACTACCGTGGCGGGCGTGCCCTTGACTGAGGTGACTAGCGGGCCGGTAGCCGGCCAATTCTCTCTGGCGGATGGGGTGTTCACGTTCAACTCAGCCAACTCAGGCACGTTGGTAGAGATGGAGTATTACTACATACCCAGTCAGGTGGAGCAGGCCTGCGTTGAAATGGTGGCGTTGGATTTGATGCAGCGCAGCAACGTTGGAACTAAGTCGAAGTCGTTGGCCGGCGAAAGCATCTCCTACGAGGATCGCGGTATGACCCCGAGCATTAAGGAAATGTTGCAACCGTTTAGGAAGTACACGCTATGAACTTGACTGCGTCGATTCGGGCGGAGGCCTTCTTGGCCCGTTTGAGCGGCTCTTCCGACGCTCTTGCTGCTGAAATGCGGCGCGTACTGAACAAGCTATCCATTGAGGCGCAAGCAGCTGTCAAGTCGCAGAAGTTGTCCGGTCAGGTGCTTCACGTACGGTCCGGCACGCTGAGACGCTCTATTAATCGCAAGGTGTTCGAAGACGCCACTGGGTTCTTCGCCCAAGTAGGCACCAACGTCAAGTACGCAGCCGCGCATGAGTATGGGTTCTCGGGGTCGGTGAGCGTTAAGTCCCACGTGCGTAAGATCCGCAGCAAGGCCGCCAAACCGACGAAGAGCGGCAAAGGCAAGGAGTCGGTACGGCAAGTCGTAGTACGCGAGCATAGCAGGTTCGTACACCTTCCCGAGCGCTCCTTCCTGCGCTCTACGGTCAAGGAAATGTTCCCGCGCATTCAACAAGAACTGAAGGCTGCGGCACTGAGGGCTTTAAAGTGACACGCGAGCCTATCTACGCTGCTTTGTTCGCGTTCTTCAGCGGCCTGACTCAAGGCGGCGCTCCTGCGTTCAAGTCTGCTACCCGACGTCTGACCACGTGGGACAACGCCCAAGCCGAAGACACGCCCATGCTGCTAATGACGCAGCGCTCTGAAGTAGCCAACTACCGAAAAAGCCTGCCGACCATCTGGACGTTGAATGTCTCCCTGTACGTCTACGTCAACACCGGAGCAGGCATAGACCCGGAAGCGGTTCCGTCCCAAATTCTGAACCCGCTCTTGGACTTAGTTGAAGGTTCGTTCACCATCGACAGTCTCAGTACGTTTTCCTCAACTCTGGGAGGTCTGGTGTCGCACTGCGCAATTTCGGGCCCCATTGAAATCTTCGAGGGCGATCTGGGCAACGACGAAGTTGCGCTGGTCCCCATTCAAATCCTCACCTCGCCATAAAGGAGAACTGACATGGCACAATATGAATTTGGTACTGGCGCGCTCTTCGGCAAATCGCTCGGCAACAGCTCGGCCACCCCGGTGCAATTTGGCGCGCTTCAGGGCGTGACCATCGACACCGCCTTCACAACCAAGGAGTTGTTCGGTCGATTCCAATTCCCTCTGGCCATCGGCCGCGGTACGGGGAAAATGACCGGCAAGGCTGACTTCGCGCAGTTCAACGCGCAGGCGTTCAACGATCTGTTCTTCGGTCTGACGGCCCCCGCCACCGGCAGCGTGCGCACCGTAGTGGAAGAGACTCAGACCGTCGCGTCCAACATCGTCACCGTGACCAATAACGCCACGTTCTCACGCGACCTGGGCGTGATCAAGGCGTCCGACAGCTCGCCTTACGTCAAGGTGGCCAACACACCCATCGGGCAGCAATACTCCTGCAACGAGTCCACTGGGGTCTACACCTTCAACACCACGCAGAACGCAGTGGCGCTCAAGGTCAGCTACAACTATACTGACGCCGCCAACGGCAAGAAGATCACGTTGACCAATCAGCAGCTGGGCAACGCTCCGCAGTTCCTCGCGGTGTTCACGCAAACCTTCAGCGGCAAGTCGTTGACCTGGGTTCTGAACGCGTGTATGAGCAGCAAGCTGGGTCTGACGACGAAGCTGGAAGACTTCACCATTCCGTCGTTCGACTTTCAGGCGTTTGCCGACGCCTCCAATGAAATCGGCTCCATCAGTATGGACGAATAAGGAAACAATCGTGTCAGACAATGAAGTGAGCCGGGTAGCGCCCTCGATGAAACGCGGTGGGCGTTGGGTACTTATCGGCGCTGAGGAGTACCGTGTGCCGCCGCTATCCTTGCGCGACATTCAGGACATGCAAGAAGAAGTGGAGGGGCTCAAAGACATGACCGAGAGGCCCACGGCCGGGCAGCTTGCCTCGGTGTCCAGAATCATCTTGCGCGCTCTGCAACGCAACTACCCGAACATGACGACGGATGACTTGGACGGCATGTTGGACCTCGGCAACATCTACGAAGTTCTGTCAGCTGTCCTGCAGGTTTCTGGCTACATTCGCGGTACTGGCGCAGGAGGCGCCGCGCCGGGGGAGCCGGTCCCGTTGACTGGGACCGGATCTATGCCGTCCTGATCAGCGCGTTTGGATGGACGTGGGAGTACATAGATGAGGAAATGACGATACCGCGCTTCACCGCTATATCGGCGCATTGGAAACGGGTGCCGCCGATAGAGGTGACTCTTGCGAGTATCGCCAGCGTACTAGGCATCAAAATAGGCGGCGAGAAGACCGCAGCCACTTCCACATCCAGCATACAAGAGTTGTTCGAATCTGCCCAGGGGGCCGGTTTTACTACTGGGAGGCCTGAATGGCTGAAGAAGACAAAGATGTGGTAGTGAAGTTCGGCGCCAACATAGGTGACTTGCAAAGCAAGCTCAAAGATGTTGGCGGCTTGTTCGGCGCCTTGACCGACAAGTTTGCGGTGTTGGCTGCGGTGGTGGGCGGTGGCGCTGCGTTCAAGTCGTTCATCGACGAAACGAACAAGCTCAATTCCGAAGCCTCCAAGTTGTCACGAACCTTGGGCATTACGGGCGCAGAAGCTGGCGTTCTGAACCTGGCCCTGGGCGATATCGGAGCCGACGCAGATACCTACACAGGTGCGTTCCTAAAGTTCAACAGAGCGCTGCGTTCGCAAGGCGAGGAAATGCGCGCGCTGGGCGTGGACGTGGACGGACTTCGCAGCGGGCAAAAGACCAGCAACGAGGTGTTCCAGGAGTCCTTGCAGATCGTCGCCAGGTACAAGCCTGGTATCGATCAAACACAGGTGGCCATGACGCTGTTCGGCCGCAGCGTGGATGACATCCAGAAGCTGTTGAAACTGAACAACGAAAAGATGGAAGAGGCCCGCCGCAAAGCGCAGGATCTCAACCTCACCATCAGTCAAGAAGGTCTGGCCGCTTCTAAGAAATACAAAGAAGCCATAAACGACGTTGGCGACGTCATGTCGGGGCTCAAGAACACGGTCGGACAGGCTGTCATTCCCATATTTGCTGAGTTTGCTCAGAAGCTCGCCGACATTGGCCCTACGCTCGTGAGCGGCATGAAGAGCGTCACGGCGTCGTTCGTGTCAGCTTGGAACGAGGTATCTACGGTCATATCTCTGGCGTGGGCCGTGATCAGCGACGTACTGGGAAGTGCGTGGAAGTTGTTCACGTCTGTGTTCAGCGGATCTGAGACGCTATCCGCCATGGATGTGTTCAAGAACGCGCTGAGACTCGTCACCGCCTCATTCGTAGCTTTCAGATTGGGCTTCGAGCAGTTGATTCTCTTTGCCAAAGCGGCTTGGCACCAACTATCTGAGGCATCTGTAGTCGGCGCTGAAGTGGTTAACAAGGCGCTGCACGGAGACTTCCAGGGCGCTGCGAAGGCTTGGAGAGAGGGCTACGCCAGACTGAAGGCCATCGCGGAGCAGGATACGGCGGCCATCGTAGCGTCAGCCAGCAAAGGGCAGGAGGATCTTCAGAATGCCTTGACTGGGCCGGCAGGCAGCGCAGCGTCCACTCCCGCGGGGGCTCCCAAGGGCGGTACGAAGGAGGCCGATCTGGCGAGAGAAAAGGCGTTGGATAACGCGCGCCTGGAATTCGCCAAGACTGTCAACGACGCCATGCTCAAGATAGAGCTGGACTCCTTGCAGCAAGGTCAATTCCTTCTGGAAAACGACTACAAAAACAACCTTGTAACTACAAAGGAGTACTACGAGGACAAGCTGAAGTTGGAAACCGCGGGCGTCAACGCCTCCATAGACGCCAAGAAGCGGGAAGCCGACGAAGCCAAGATACAAAAAAGCCAGGCTCGCGTCGAATCAGAGCGGCTTGCAGCGGCTACCAAAGAGCAGAAGGCGTTGCTGGAAATTAACCAGCTGGAGCAGCAACGTTCGTTCTTGGTCGAGAAAAACTCCGCAGAGTATCTTGACGCGGAGCGCAAACGGCAGGACGCCCTAGACCAAATCAAGTCCAAGTCTAAACTGGACTCCGCCAGTAGCGACGTAGCCAACGCCAAAGCTGACATAGAGCAGATGAAGTCTCTGCGCGAAATAGACGCAGCGCAGGCGTTTGAACTACAGCGTCAACAAGAACTCCGCAGTATGGAGTCCACCCGCCGCTTCTACGCCGAAAAACAGCTGCTAGTAAGGGGGGATGCTGAAAAACAAGCAGCTTTGGACGCTGAAAAGGAAGCCGCAGAAAGAGCCCACCAAAGTAAGTTGATGGAGATAGACCGCTCCGCCGTACGTGAGCGAGCACAACTGAGCGTTCAGGCCCAGCAGTCTGTTCAAAACGGCTTCGGCAATATGATCAACGAGTTGCTGAGCGGTACAGTAAAGCTCAAGGACGCGGTAAGGAACTTCGCGGCGAGCGTCGCTAACTCGTTCCAAAACCTAATTGCGCAAAGATTCGCTGAAAAGTTGTTCGGCGCCGGAACTGCTGGGGGCGGTCTGATAGATTCGGTCACTCAGCCCATCATCAGCGCCGTGGACACCATCGTAAAAAAGTGGATACTGGGCCAGACGACTATGTCGGCTGCATCTGAAGCGGGCGCGGCAACCCGCGTCGCGACTGAAGAAGCCGCTTCAGGCCAATCTCTCGTCATTATGGCCGGCACAGCTATCAAGGGCATCGCGATATCAGCTTGGGAAACCGCCGCCAACGTGTATAAGTCGTTGGCGGCCATACCGTTCGTAGGACCGTTCGTGGCCCCTGCCGCCGCCATAGCCGCGGGCGCGGTGGTGCTGGGTTTCGCCAAGAATATCATGTCTGCAGAGGGCGGGTACTGGCAACTGCCTGGCGATCAGTTGGTCCAGGCTCACGCCAACGAAATGATTTTGCCGGCCCCAGCAGCGCAAGGTCTTCGGGATATGGTGTCTGGGGGCGGCGGGGGCGGCGGTAATTTGTCCGTGAACATAACAGCCATGGACGGGCGTAGCGTCCGCAGGGTACTTATGGACAACCAACCTGCGTTGGTAGAGGCTTTGCGCAAAGCAGACAGGGACCGTAAAAGATGAGCGACGAATACTTTCCCAGCCTTCCGGGGCTGGCCTGGAGCCAGTTTAAGAAGCCCAGGTTTAACACATTGGTGCAGACGTCAGTCAATCAAAGCGAACTGAGAGTATCGCTCACAGCCACTCCTATATACGAGGTTTCTTTGACATACGACGTGCTCAGAGATTCTGGGTACGGAGAGCTTCAGACGTTGATGGGGTTTTTTCTGGCGCGGCGCGGGAAGTTTGATTCGTTTTTGTTCGACGATGAAACTGACAATACAGTTTCAAATCAACTCTTCGGCGTGGGGGACGGCCTGGAGACTGACTTTCAGTTGGTAAGAGCGTACGGAGGCTTTACGGAGAAGGTGTCAAACGACATAACTGTGACAGAAATTACGGTAAACAACACGCCGACTACCGCCTATACGGTTTCTGCCTCCGGCTTGGTGGCCATGAATAGCGCGGCGGGGTCTGGGCAGGCGCTGCGGTGGAGCGGGACTTTCGCTTACAGGTGCAGGTTTACTGACGACGTATCGGAGTTTGAAAACTTTATGCGCAATCTTTGGAGCAACACGTCAGTGAAATTCCTAGCCAACTTGGGCACCAAGCTATGAAGCCGGCCGATCCTAATTTGGTGGCTTTATTCGATAGCGTCAAGAACTTCGTTATGTGGGAGGAGTACACATTCTCATTCCCAGACCAAAGTACGTTAGTTCTGTCCACCAAGGACGTAGACGCCACCGTGTCATACCCGCCACCGCCACCGCCACCGCCACCGGGCATACCTTGGTTGTTGGATACGTTCACAGGCACGCTCGGGGATACACTAGCCACCCATGTGGGCGAGGTGGGTGCTGCGTGGTCGGCTGGTACTGCGTCGGCCTCAGACTTCGTGCTCACTGGCGACGGCAACGTCCAATACACGGCGGGGCCGGGTACTGTGATCGCATCTGGCCTACCGCCGTCAGGAACCGCAGACTTCTACCTGGAGTTGGAATTTACCGTGTATGAATTTGACCAAGCCGAGATACAATGCACAGTAGGAGGATCTCAGGGTGTGCGCATGAAGCCATTTGGGTCCTCTGGCGTTGTAAAACTTGACACGGTCATAGTAACAGGGTCAGACTTTAAAATCAACACGTACAATACCGGGCTGCCCATGGGTGCTGGGGAGTCGTACGTTGCTTGGTGCGAAGTCACGGACGCGCGCAAGACAGTTACTTTCGGTGTGGGGGCCGCCAGAGGCTCGGGTGCGGTAGCTACACTGACTCTGATAGGGACTCTGCCCACGGCTGACGCTACGATTATGTATATATCCGGACCCACAAGTTTGGTGTCGCGCATAGAGGGGGGTGTGTAATCATGGCGGATGCTCTTGTTCGCAGAGGGGCCATAAGCAACAAGGTGGGTTTGGAGGTGTCTGATTTGAACGTCACCTTGGTTGTAAACCCTCTTGTGCTGAGAGGCAATACGCCGTTGGCGCTGTTTGCAGCGGATGGGGGGTTTGACGGAGCGACGTTGGTAGTTCAAAGATTCTTTTCTGCCAACTGGAGTAGTGCCCAGGACGTAGCGCTAAGTTGGCCTCTACTGCTTTTTGCTGGGCAGGTTGCCGAAGTAGACGTCACAGCGTCTGAAATAGACATGGTGGTAAAGTCGCACGCAGAGCAGCTCAACAGGCCTCTGCCCAGAAACGTTCATATGGCGTCCTGCATAAATACCGTGTACGACGCCACTTGCGCGCTGTTCAGCGGTAACTTCGCTGTAAGCGCTAACGTGGCGAACGGTAGCACACCTTTGAGTATTCTCACAGATTTAGCTGAGTCTGATGGTTATTTTGACTTGGGTGTGATTACGTTCACTAGCGGTGAGAATAACGGAGTAGTTAGAACGGTAGCGAGCTACGCTAATTCTCAAGTAAGTGTTGTGCCTCGATTGTTGGTGGCCCCCAGTTCTGGCGACACCTTTACCGTGGTGCCGGGCTGCAATAAGTCGTTGGTAGCTTGTAATTCTAAGTTCAACAACTTAGAGCACTTCAGGGGATTCCCATTCATACCCACGCCGGAAACATCTTTGTAAGGCCGCCATGGACGAAAGTTGGAGAGTAGCCGTAGTAGCTGAAGCCATGACGTGGTTGCGCACCAGGTGGCAACACCGCTGCCGAGTCAAGGGGGCCGGCGTGGACTGCGGTCAGTTTATAGCTGCGTGCTTTGTCAACACCGGTTTGGTAAGCGAGGTAGTTGTAGACAAGTACCCCAGGGACTGGATGCTTAACAAAAGCGACGAGTTGTTTCTGGGAGTCGTACGTAGATATCTTGTACAGATAACGAGCGAGCCTCTGCCGGGGGACGTAGCGGTGTGGAAGTACGGCCGCGGATTCTCCCACGGAGCTGTAGTGGCAGGGTGGCCTACCGTCATACACGCAACTTTGTCCGCCCGACAAGTTTGTTTGGCAGACGCCAGCAAAGGCGAACTTATGTACAACAAAGACGGGTCTATCCGTGACGTGCTGTTTTTTTCCTTGCCACCTAGGGGTTAGACATGGGGTTTCTGTTTAATAAAAGCAGCACAATATCCAACACTCAAAACAAAGTGGGGGCTTTGCGCATACAGTCCAGTACCCAAGGACTGCCTCTGCAGTTAGTGTACGGAACCAACAGAATAAGCCCTAACTTGATTTGGTATGGGGACTTTACAGCCGTGCCGCACACAGAGACTTCCGAGGCCGGAGGCAAGGGCGGCGGTCAACAAATTAGCAACACCTCGTACACATACACGACCGCAGTGGCCTTGGGTCTGGGGGAGGGGGCTTACGTAGGGGCCGAGGATCAGCAACTTCTGAGGGTTTGGGCCGGCAAGGACATAAAGACCGCTTCGGAACTGGGCTTGTCGTTCTTTGGGGGTGGCTTGGGTCAAAACCCCTGGGGGTACTTAGTGACTAACCACGCTGATCAGGCGTTGTTCTACCCCTTTTACGCGTACGTGGCGGCTGAGGCGTTTCCGTTGGGGGAGTCTGATAGTCTGCCTAATTTGTCATTTGAGGTTAGAGGTATACCTACGCCGCAGGGAGAAGCTTACAGCGTATGCACGCCAGACGCTAACCCAGGCTTGATCATGGAAGATCTTATTAACAATGCACGCTATGGATTCCAGTTCGGCTCCCTGAACGGCGTGCAGGTGGACGTGACGGACTTCGCAGACTACTGTTCTGTAGCGAACTTCTTTTGCTCGCCAGTTTACGCGGAGCAACGACCTGCGGCAGATATCCTCGAAGAACTGGCGTTAATGGGCAATTCAGCCATTGTGTGGTCCTACAGCACCCCAGCCGCCGATTCTTTTGGCATAAAAGTTGTGCCGTACGGTGATCTGGAAATAAGTAGACAGCCTAAACTAGCAGGCAACGGACCTTCGTGTAGTCTGGGGTCCGTAGCAACGTTCACTCCAAATTTAACGCCTGAATACAGTCTAACCAACGATGATTTCCTAGCCGCTCTGGGCGAGCCGCCTGTAAGAGTGATTAGAAAACGCCAGGCAGATACTTACAACGTGGTACAAATAGAGTGCTTGGACAGAGGTAACTCTTACAACAGCCACGTGGCAGAAGCCAAAGACCTGTTGGACATACAGACGTACGGCGTGCGCGCCAAGGACGTGATATCTTTGCACGCCATATGCGACCCAGAGATAGGCCGCGCGTTGGCCCAGGTCATTTTGCAAAGAAATCTGTACATACGCAACACGTACGAATTCACCGTGGGGTGGAAGTACGGCAGGCTGGAGCCGATGGATATTGTGGCTTTGACCGATATCAACATAGGATTCACTGAAAGACCGGTTCGCATAGTGTCGATAACAGAAAGCGAGTCTGGACAACTCTCCATGACGGCTGAAGATTTATCTGTAGGCGTGTCCACCCCTAGCAACTACGGCTTTCAAAACTCACAAGGTTACGTCACCAACAACAACGTGGACCCGGGGCAAACCAACGATCCAGTGGTGTTCCAACCGCCTGTGAGTATCAGCGGAATCCCGCAGATATGGATAGGGGCCAGCGGAGGGCCTGATTGGGGCGGGGCGCAGGTATGGGCCAGCGATGACGACGCCAGTTACAGCAGGGCGGCCACCATAACCAACCCTGCTAGATACGGTGAGCTAACAGCAAACTTCCCAGCTCATAACGACCCCGACACGGTAAACACACTAAGTGTAGATCTAACAGAATCCGGCGGGGCTATCTCTTCGGCTACCGTAGCTCAAGCTGACGCGGGAGACACACTCACATACCTGGAGGGCGAACTCATAGCGTATACAGACGCCACGCTGACCGCGCCTTTTGAGTATGACTTGGACACTTACATACGCAGAGGGCAAAAATGCACAGTGCCTACTGCTCATTTGGTGGGGGCCAAATTTATGCGCTTGGACTCTGCAGTGCAGAAAGTTGACATATCAGAATCCAGAGTTGGCTCCACGATATACTTGAAACTGCTCAGTTTTAACAAGACAGGAGGGGGCTCTTACACTCTGGATCAAGTGACGTCTATACCCTACGTAGTGCAGCCGGTGGGGGTGGTAGTTACGGGCGGGGCCGTCCCAAGCACGATAGCTGCTGGGCAAGTGTTGTGCATACCGCCAGACGCTCAGTACAGTGTGCTAGGAAGAATGACGTGCGACGGTCGCATTAACTGCGACGGTACTTTGATAGTAACGTGAGGACCAAATGAGCGAACTAGTACTGACTCAGCAAGCAAATCCAGGCGCCATGGGGGCCAATCTAGCGGCCGTGTTTGTGGACACTGCAGGCCAACCCTCGTTCGTAGGCAGCGACGGAGCCGCGAAGAAACTGATGGACTCAAACAGGCCAGTGGTGGCTAGTAATATCACGATCACGCCAGGGCCAATCACCATGAATTTCCCCGCTGGTAGAATCATTTTGTCTCCGGGGGCAAACTCTACGCTAGTAATTAACTCATTCGTAACAGTCAATACATTGGTGTTCGCGATGGCGGCTGCGAACGACTCTACCGGGCGTGTAACCGCCGTAGAGTCAGGAGCGGGTAATTTCACTGTGTACTCAACGGCCCCCGCGGCTAACATGCCGGTCAATTTCCTTGTAATCAACTGACCGGAGTGGATCATGCCTATAAAAACAGACATGGATCAGTTTTCGTTGCAGGTGGTAGTGTCTGCGGCAGCTGGAGCCTTGGTGAGCTTGAGGGCCATACCAGGCTCGACCCTAGCCGAGAAGATCGTGGCGTTGTTTCTTGGGTTCATTATTGCGGTATTTCTCGGGCCTGCGTTAGTTGAGTGGGCCGGCTATACCGCATCGAAGACAGCGGCCGGCATCGTATTTATTACGGGCGCGGCGGGCTTGGTCGCTGTATCGGCGTTTCTCGACGGTCTGAAGCAAGTACCGTGGAAAGATGTCATTACCAACGCGCTCACTTTCGGTAAGAGGAAAGGTCAAGACAAATGACAGCAGCCGCACTATTTAACATCGTTATGCTCTCTTTGCAGGTCACGTCGCTACTGGCTATAGTACACCCGCGAATTCAGACAGGATTCTGGGTGACCATAGGATTTGCAGGGGTGTTCATGGGCGCCGCCTCCGCGTTGGATCCCAGCTTCGATCAGCACAAGGCTATGTTGCTTATGGCCTCTGGGCATTTGATCGTAGCCGCGGGGGTTGTCGCCAGGAGCGCGAAGGCGAATAAAAACTGCCGCTCCCGCGGTCAGCGCCGCAGGGCGACAGATGATTTGGTCAACGGCGGTTGGTCAAAGCCAGCTGGTCACGGCGCAGGTAGGTCCCCCGTCAACGAGTCGTAACGCTTTTCGCATTCGAGGCTGGCAGATCGGACTTTGTCGAGTTCGGTGTCAGCCTCTCCTGCCAGCTTTGTGTACTCTGCAGCGCACGCTCCGAGAATGTCGGCGATGAGCGCGGAGGCGTCCTGGCGGGGCTCGGAAGCGGTGGAATTCGAGGGCAAGCTGCACCCTCCTGCAAGGGTGGCTGCGTCGCGGCGCAGGCGGTCAGCGCCGGCAGCAAGAGCAGGGCCAATCTTAGCCCGGTCCGCTTCCAACCTGGTTCGGTAGTTTGACATTTCACGATCGATTCCTTTCGCTTCTTCGGCGCGCCGGCCTTCTTCCTCGCGCGCGACGTCAACTGATTTGATAACCGCCAAGGCCCTGGCGTTACGCTCCTCCAATAGTTGGTTGTGAAACTTCTCCGCGCGGAGGTGCTCGGCCCCTCCCCACGCGGTCAGCGAAGCGACAAGCAAGCCTGCCGCGAGGAGCGGCAGCGACGTAATTGATAACATGGCTACCTCCAGTAGGTGACGCCATCGTTGCAGACGTACGCGCTTCGAGTCCACTCGCCATCACGATCAGCGCGCAGCGCCCCCACTTTGCGGCATTCGTGTTGTGCCGCAAATTCTTGCCACTTCTTGTAGTCGTAGTGTGTGTACGCGACCAGAGCGGCAATGGCAGCCACCGCTAGGGCGTAAACAGGCAAGTTTGAGTCAGTCACTGTCACCTCGCTTTGGCGGCGTAGCCACCGTCAACTACCATTGAAGTTCCTGTGATCCACTTCGAGCGATTGGACAACAGGAACAGAACTGCCTCCGCTACATCTTCAACTTTGCCGAAACCAAGTGGGTGGGCGGCGGCGTAAGATGCGGTGGCCGCGGGCGGGATCTTCGATACCAAGTTGTCGTGCAGCGGACTTTCGAAGCCTCCCGCGCGAACGCAGTTCACACGAACCTTGGGCGCCAACTCTACCGCGGCGCATCGCACCAGAGCCTCCGCAGCAGCCTTGGCCGCTGAGTAGGCGGACAGGCCTGGTACGCCTTGCACCGCGGAGGCAGACGACATAAACACCAAACTAGCCATGTCTGCGCAAACACTCTTCCTGGCGGCAGCTCTGAGCACGGCGCTGATGGCGGTCACCTCGTCCAAGGCATTGAATATTTCGTCTCTAGGGCTTGCACTTCTCAGAGGGGACAAGGCGGGGGTGGCTGCGCAAAACAGCACGCCGTCCACCGGCCCGAACTGCGACAAAGATTGCGCCAATTCTTCGTGGTTCAGTTTGTCGTTGGGCGAGCTAGCCACCACCGCGCCGTTCTGCCTCAGAAGCGACAACTTTTCAGGATTACGGCCCACCGCAAGCACCTTGGATCCGGCGCAAAGCAATTGCTGGGCAACGTACAACCCCAACCCGCCAGTAGCGCCGAACACCGCGTACTTCTTGCCTTGAAATTCGTTCATAGCTCGAACCCTTCCACGTAGCAATCTTGAGGCAGAGTCAGACGCGCGCCGGCCCACGCCCAACCAGCGCCGAAGCCGAGCAACGCCAGATCCAAGGCGCGCGGACGGGCGCCGCTAAACAGCGACGTGACGAGAAGCGGAATGGACGCTGACGAGCAATTGCCGAACTTCTCTATGTTGCACGGTATCTGCTCAGTCCGCAGTCCGCAGTCCGCCACGATCTTGCGCCGCAGAGCGTCGATCATCATTTTGTTAGCCTGGTGTAGCAGCACGTAGTCGGCCCCCGGGCGGTCCAGCAGCTCCCGAGCCATATGCGGTACGTTGCGCAGGACGAATTGTAGCACCTCGGCGCCGTTCATACTGAGAGTATGGCTGAGGTCAGCTCTCAGGTGCTCTGCGCCGCGGCCGTCCGAACCCACCGTGAACTTCTGCGTATGTACAGGTACACGCCAGAGGTCCAGCGCAGTAGCGCTAACGGCATCGCCGAACAGCGGCCGGGTCGCTCGGTCGGCCGGGTCGCATATGGTACTTGTGGAGTCGCCTACCACAAGCAATGTTCTGGCGCTGGAGTTGACGCCCATCAACTGCCCAGCCAGCCACAGGCCCATTACGTAGCCGGAGCAGCTCCAGTTCACCGGCACTACCGCGCAATTTCTCGGCAGCTCCAGTTTGTCGTGAAGTTCGTACGCCCCCGCGGGGACGTCCACGTAGGGGGTCTGAGTGACGTGGATAAGAGTAGTGACGGAGCTAGGCTCCCACCCCAACTCAATCAGCAGCTTCTGCGCTGCGAACAGTTCCATGTCTTTTTGATCGTAAACGCTGCGGACCCACCTGCGGGCTACCACCCCGGTAACCTTGGACGCCTCCAGCGCTCCGTCTATTTGGGCGTTAAGCACCTCACCCTTGGGCACCACGGTGGTGACGCCGCGCAGCCGTAGGCTATTTGCCGTTGCCGCGCAGCTCACTCTGCCCCCGCCAATCTGAGCACGTCCAGCACGGTACTGCAGTCAGAAAGCGACTGGCCGCTCACCTGACAACCGTTCGCTTCGTCGATGGCGATCATCGCAGAGAGCACAGTCAGCGAGTCCCAGTTAGTCAGCAACGTCGTTTCCTCCACTGACGGCAACTCCAGAATCTCCGCCAACTTGATCATCAGTTCCTGCTTGATTTTCTGAGACATCATCTTCACCTTTGATAAGACCTTGTTGCTTCAACACAAAGTAGGCGTCGCCAGACGCCCATACGGATTTGAGCACATCTTCGTACGGCAGACCCAGAGCCGCAAAGGCGCCGCGCGCAACCAACTCGATCATGACAGCGCCGCAGCGAGCTTCTTCCCAGTTAGGAATCATCAGACCGCGGTCCATGACGGAGTGGGCTGTCTGGAGAAGGCGCGATGCGGCGTTGACAAGATCCTCCACGCCAGGATCCAACTTGTACTCGTTGACAATACTGGCCACCGATATCATGGTAGTGGCCAGGCCGTTCGCTACGGCGCGCAGATCCCTCTGTACAGACAAAGCATCGTCGGTGGTGAAGGTCACCGCGTCGCGCAGATCCTTTCTGGCGTTTTGAGTAGGCTTCAACTGCACCACGTTCGCGGTCAGAGCTTCAGTGTCGGCGGCAGGGTCACTGCCGCGCACCAAATCCGTTTCGAATTTCATTGGCTCACCTCGTGGTCCATGAAAGTGGACCATACCGTATCGACGAACGCAGTGCGCAACGCGGGCGGGGGCTCGTCGAAGAACTCGCCTTCCAGATCCGCTGACAACAAGTGGCCGAACAGCGAATTGCGCCAATCGTGGTCGTCTATCAACTGAACGGCTATCGCTTCGTACTCCTCGACAGAGTGTGTGATTAACGAATGCGGCAGACCCGCCCGGCGAATCATCATGGCGTCGTACCGCTCGTGCTGGTCTTCCCCTTCCAAAGTCACCAACGGCATGCCCAGGAGTAGACTGTCGATGTTGCTGTTAGTGCCGCCGAACGGAAAGGTGGCCAGCTGAACGTGGCACTTGTTCAAGTGCCCCATGTACGTCTTGTAGTCCGTTCGTTCGTAGATGGAGGCGTTGTCCAGCCACTCGCCGATTTCCTTCGAAGCCTGGTGCAACAGCAGGCCTGTCATGTTGACGAAGAAGTGGAGGTGCACTTTGGTCTTGCAGCGCCCCACGATGCTCTTCAGCGACGCCATAAAGGGGGCGTTCAGCTTACACAGCATGGCGGGGACCGCCACGTGCACCACCCCGTCAACTGGATCGCTCGTGGTCTTGAGTTGCGGCAACGAACCTTCTGCGTCCGCCCGCATGACGAAGCGGGCGGCCCCCACCGGGTAGGTGACGATATGCTCAGTATACAAGGACGTATTGCTGACTGCCCCTTCTTCGCACAGAACGTAGTCGATAGCCGGCGATTGGCTGCTGGCAGGGTGTCCAAGCGACATGAACTGAACCGGCGCGAGTCGCAAAGAGGCGGTAGCCACCCACCACAGCGCCATACCAATCGACGGGTACCAAATGGCGGCCGGCGCTATCTCGTTGATCTGAATCACGACGTCCTTGAGTACGACGTGCTGAGCTTTGACCT
>Ga0307501_10000005_pt1 | contig 24216 bp, 37 predicted proteins | sample 15_S_MG_FD_201365 | JGI IMG/M metagenome (GOLD analysis project Ga0307501, IMG submission 201365) | Soil microbial communities from Populus trichocarpa stands in riparian zone in the Pacific Northwest, United States - 15_S | ecosystem: Environmental > Terrestrial > Soil > Riparian zone > Trees...
GCCGGCTACAACCGCGCCGGCTACAACCGCGCCGGCTATGACTGCGACGGCTATGACCGCGACGGCTATGACCGCGCCGGCTATGACCGCGCCGGCTACAACCGCGCCGGCTACAACCGCGCCGGCTACAACCGCGCCGGCTATGACTGCGACGGCTATGACCGCGCCGGCTATGACTGCGACGGCTATGACCGCGCCGGCTATGACTGCGACTGGGTGCACAAAGACGAGTAAGAACGCTGTCACGCGAGCGGGCAGACGAGTCGGCTGGATACCGGCAGGTCGTAAGACCCAGAGTGAGTTTCTTGAACCGTAACTTCAGGAGAATTCCGACATGAACAAACAAAGCTCTCAGGTCCCCAGCTCGCTGGCGGCTTTTATCGAGAATCAAGAAGCCGAACACCTAGCCGCTGCGGGCGGCAGACTGGCATCTGCGCTAGACGACATCATGGCCGTGGCGGCCATTTGCCGCGACGCCTTGATCGGCAGAACCGCCTTTCCAGCGTTTGGCTTGCGAAATTTGCCGGCCCAGACAACACCCATCGTTGTCGAGTTCAATAATTCCGTCGTATCGGAATTCGGCGCGCCGTTGGAGTCAGAGGCCGCCGTGCGCGTAGCAAAGTCTGCCGCTTGCACTCGCCCAGCAGCTTGGGAAATAGGGTTGTCCGTGGCCTTGTGCAACGCCTACGCTTGCTGCGCTCTGCTCAGACACGGTAGCTTCGATCCGCGCGATCACGAACGTAGCCGCGTGGCAGAATTCGCCTACGTCGGCGCGCCGAACGACGCAGCGCTAGCAGCCCAGATCCACGATACGACGAGAAGGCGTATGCTGCGCGCGAGGGCCCATTACTTGGCGGCGTGGGTAGTAGCCAATCCCGAGGCTTCTTTGGCCGCAAAAATAGCTGCCGGCGATTCGTTCAGTCGCGGCTACGCGGAAGAGGTAGCGCGCCAGCTGCCTTCGCCGAAGAGTCTGACGCGGGCTACGGTCGCTCGGGCCCGTCAGGAAGCCGGCGTGAGCGTTGCTACCTTGGTCGCTCCGCAAAGAGGCGAAAACGTTAAATCATACCGAGACGGGCAGGACGCTGCTCGCAAATTGGAATTAAGATAGGGCTTCTGGTTCAACGCCAACAGGAGTTACAAATGAGCGCCGACAACAGACTGCTTCTTGAAAAGACCGTAGCTGCGCTGCGGGCCCACGACGTTGCGCAGCGCGCGCGCATCGCCAGTCTAGAAGAGCTGGCAGCTCATCAAGCCGATTTTCTGGAGCACTTGGCGCATTTCTTTCTCGAAGACGACTGCAAGGGTGTCCACGACAAGATCCAAGCTCAGCTGGCCAAGTATGTGATCGTCGTCAAGGGAGGGTTGCTGTGAACTACGGAGACGCTCAATCGTTGGCGCAGATTAGGAGCGAGCTTGCGGAATATCTGCGGCCCTTGCGCGTTGCTCTCCTATCCGGAAAGCAAGGGCCTGACGTTCCAACCGCGGTCGCTTGCGGGTACGTCTTCAAAGGCGTCCGCTTTTACAAAGCTCCTGGGCAAACAGGCTACGCCTGGCACCCATACTTCAAAGCTGAGTACCTGCCCGGCGAAGAAGGACGCTGGAACCCGGTACAGGGGCGGACTATTGACGACATAGCGTCTCAGATCTTCCATCGTCGAATCGCGCGCAAGGAAGACGGTAGTTGCGCCGCGGGTCTGGCGCCCCCTCAGATAGGTGTGAAATGACCAATCCTCTCCGGCCCTACACCGGCAAGTACAAGCCCCACATTGCGATGCGTAGCCGAGAAGGTCTGCCCGGGCACTACGTGTGCACAGTGGGCCCGTTCTTCGGCTCTGCTAGTACGCCTTCGTTGGCGTACCGAGCTTGCTTTGAATGCGCAGTGGGCGCGGCCTTGGAAGCCCGTAAGAAGCTGCGCAAGCGCAGCTGACGCTAGCCACCTGCTTTCGCGGCAGGTGAGCGGGGCCAGAATGACAACAAGTAGGAGGAAGACATTATCTTTGACGTTCTTGAGATCACCGCGCGGCTAATAGCGGCCGTATCGATTATCGCCGTATTTGCCGCAGCGACAATCGCTGCCTGCGTCATTGCCCTGCTAGGCTTCGTAGTCTTGCAGGCCGTTAATATCACCAAAAGGCTATTGCGCCTTTTGTAAGGGAGGTCCCATGGGCCGAGTCAGAACCATCCGCTCAGACTCGTCTGAGCCGCGCACCTACGGATCTACGCGGGCCGGTAGCTTAGCGCGCGGCGTTTGCCAATTCCTGGACAATAACCGGCACGAAGTTCTCACTGTGAACGACGTCCTGATTAAGTTTGGCCTGCGCACCTCGGCAACCGGTAAGGAGGTTTGCGACGACGAGCGTAGCGCGTTACGCAAACTCACGAAGTTGTTGAACGTAGGTTGGCTCTCCTACGACGAATTGCTGGACGAGGAGGGCCGCCCCGCCTATGGGCCCGGGCCGCGTATTCTCGACATGTCAGTGCCGTCTTCTCGGGAGTAGTCAGTGATTGTCGGCAAGCACGTATTTACTATTCACGAGCCCGGCGCTGGACTGAATGATTCTAATCCCGGTTCGTGGATTCGACTGGCGTGTTTTGCAGGAGGCTACTACAATAACAGTTACAGTCGCAGATCTGTCTGGGCAGGGCTGGCCTGCGACTGGAACGGAGTCACTTACAGCGCCGGGGTTGTAACCGGCTATCCTGACGCCGCGCTGCACCCGTATTTTTCCCGTGGTTATCACGCCAACGGTCGGAGTATTTTGTTTATACCAAGAACGCGACGTAACGCACCAGCTGTTCATTGCGCTTCGTACAAACATGTTTCGTTGCTGGAGTTTTTGTGTAACTTACTCAAGGAGTCATCATGAACGACAGTTTGTCCGAAATACTGAAAAGCGCCCGCAAGTTGGTTCAGCTACTGGAGGGCCAGCGCAAGGCGGTCTTGGATAGCGGTTCTGCCGACTTGGAAGTTTGTTGGGCCCGCGCCATGACTGAGACGTGGCAGGCTATTCCTGAGTCAGTGCGTTTGCGTTCGACGGCTTGCAACGACCCGCTTGCCCCTACCGACACCGAGCGCCGCTTGCCCTGTGCGGTGCGTTTGCTCGCCGAAATGTCCTTGGTAGGGGGTGGGTTTGTGCGGGAAAAGGCCACCGGCGACGTGTACTTGGACTTGGGGGCAGTTTACGCACCCGACGAGCATTGGCAGGGACGCGCGGTGCGCATCTACGCGTCTGCGCTCAACGGACGCGCGGCTGAAGAGGGCTACCCCTTGGTGCTTCGTTGGAGCGAATTCAAGATTCGTTTTGCGCCCGTTTCCGAACCCTTCCGGCCCGTTGACACTATCAAAGGAGTTTGATCATGCCCCTACCAGCCTCAGCCACCCACGTCGCCAAAGAGCCCATGAAGGCGTCTGACCTGCGCGGCAACCTTGGTACGCTGACTTTCCCGGTCTTCGTCAGCCCCAAGATGGACGGCATCAGGGCCGTCACGTCGCGCGAGTGCGTGGTAAGCAAATCTCTCAGGCCCATACCTAACGTTCATGTGCAGCGTTGCTTGGCGAGCTACCACAAGGGCTTAGACGGCGAGCTGATTGTGGGGGAACCCACAGACGATCCCTACCGCAGGTCTATGTCAGGCATCATGAGCATCGACGGCGAACCCAATTTCACGTTTTGGGTGTTCGACAATCAAGCGTGCCCGGGAGGATTCAACGAGAGGTTCGCCAGTCTGCGGGAGTTCACTTCGGGCAGACAACGTGGCTTCGTTCGCGTCGTACCTCACTACTTGGCCCGCAACATCAAGGAACTGGAGAACTACGAAGAGCGGTTCATCGGCGATGGCTACGAAGGCGCCATGCTGCGCAAGCCCTCGGGCCTCTACAAGCACGGCCGCTCCACCGTCAACGAGGGCTACCTGCTCAAGCTCAAGCGGTTCCAAGATGGGGAGGCCCGCATTTTTGCTTACTCGGCACTGGAGAAGAATAACAACGCAGTCAAGCAAGATGCGTTCGGCCGCACGGAGCGAAGCAGCCACAAAGCCGGCAAGGAAACTCAGCAGGCACTCGGCTCTGTGACAGTCGTGGGTCTGCGCGGTTCTGACTACGGCGGGGTAGAGTTCAATGTAGGCGCCGGCTTCAAGGAACGGGAACGCCTTGAGTTGTGGGAAGCGCGCGAATCGTTGCCAGGCCGGATAATCAAGTTCCGCTACTTCCCCACTGGCGCGAAAGACAAGCCGCGCTTTCCTACGTTCTTGGGTTTCCGCGCCGAAGGGGACATGTAATGAAGTTCGCGTCTGGCAAGCATCCGCGTTTCGTAGTTTCTGCAACGTCGTTCATGGCTCAGTCCATAGCTGCCGACTCTCTTATGGCTGGAGTTATCAAAAGACTTGAGACCAAGTTGGCGAACGACGGCTTGCTCAAGATCGCGGCGGGTCATGATTGGTCCGAGTGGGTGGTCGAGGCTAACCTGTCTCAATTGGAATTGAGTATGTTGGCGACTCGCCATGAGCCGGTAAGCCAGTATTTGCCGCGACCCGCTTCGTCAGACAAGATAAGCATGTGCGTAGCTAACTCAGACGGTACTCCGAGGGAGAGTTGAATCATGATCTCTACATTTTCTACAGAAAAGATGCGCTTTGACCCTACTGGCGGCTACGTTCAGAGGTTCTTGCGCTTGCCCAGCGTTCAGCAAATCGCAATAGTGCGCGCCGAAGTGGAGTGCGACAAGGCTTGGAGAGCGGCGTACGCGGCCAGGGCTCACGGCGCGGCCTCGTTGGGGGTGGCGGGAGCGCTCGATTTGGTTTACTCGTTGGCCCAAGCCAAAGTGGTTCAGCTGCGTCGCGCCCTGGTCTGGAAAGGATTCAGGCAAGCGTAGGCTTGAACGAAATAGACGTTCAGACGTCATTCGGCTAGAGTATTCGATTACTCTGTAAACTCTGTGGCTTAGTAAGGAACCAAGGTGCCCGTAACCACCAAACGCGTAGCCGCGAAAAATACCCCTGTGGGGGTGAAAACCGCTAAGAAGACCGTTGTCAAGACGGTTCCTGCGCCCGATCAGAAAGTTTCAGCCGTCAAACTTCCCAAGTCCTTGGCTGAGTGCGCAGACCTCTTGTACAAGACTCGCGCCGAACGGCTTAAGCTGCAACAGGAAGCTGACAAGTTGGAGGCCACTGAGTCCGCTATCAAGCAGATGCTTATCAAGCAACTTCCAAAGAAGAAAGCATCTAGCATTGGCGGAGTCGTAGCTATGGCGTCGTTGAACAAGAAGACGGTGCCCAGCGTCAAAGATTGGAGTGCTTTGTACAAGTACATCGTCAAGACGTACCCCAAGGACCCCGGCGTGTTCTCTCTACTGGGCCGGTCCGTGGGTAAGGCCGCGGTAGAAGAGATTTGGAAGTCTGGCAAGGCAGTTCCCGGCGTGGAGGCGTTCGAAACCGTCACGGTCAGCTGCACCAAGCTCGGGGATTCGTGATGGCCGCCCTTCGAGTGCTTCCCTACGCGGGGCCGTTTGACACAGTCAAAACAGAAGACCCAGTCATACGCAGAGCTTTGCCGGTTAGGTTGTTCTGCACCCACTTTGTTCGCGGCTGGCACATCCGCGTGGACCATAGAACTGGGACGGGCAGCTTTGCGGACAAATTCGAAGGCACTGTGTGCTGCGCGTGCGGTGCCATCCTTCGTGAGCGCCAGATGCTGTGAGCGAGCCCCTTATGACGTTCGAAGAGCTGAGGTGCCTCAAGGAGGATGGTCCGGTGAACGTCTTCATGCTGGACCACGATCCAGAATCGGCGGCCAAGGCTCACGTCGACAGACACGTGATCAAAATGATCGTGGAATCGGCGCAGCTCCTTTCGTCCGCCTGGCATTGCTTGTCTAACGACTATTGGGACCCACTGCCTGACGACGAAGCAGACGACCCGCCAGAGACTATCACGCCTTGGGTTCGCCAAGTAGTGTACGCCCCTGGAAGGCCGCAGCCGCGCCTGAAGTCTGCTTCGGGCGAAGTCTTCTTCGCACATTGGGAGCTGTTTGGCCAACGTATTTACACCAAGACTCACGCCGACCACCCCGCCGCAACGTGGGTACGCTCGCTTGGAGGCAACTACCGATGGTTGTGGCGGTTGGCAGTGGCCCTGTGCGACGAGTACAAGTACCGCTACGGTCGCGCTCACGCCACTCTCCCCGTCCTTTGGACCTTGGAAGCGCCCCCGCCCCCGCTGGTAGAGTCCTTGGAGTCTTGGACAGAAGTCCCGCCCGTCGTGCCGGAAGAATGCCGGGTGGAGCAGGGCGGCTACTACGACACCGTTGCCAGCTACAGAATGTACTACGCCGACAAGAAGCGGGACCTGCACGCTTGGACCAAGCGCGGCCCGCCCATTTGGTTGTAGCCCTCGCTTAAGGAGCAGACGCATGTTTGACCTGTACTTGTATTTTCAGCTTGTTTGGCTTGGCGTAGTGCTGGGGTACTACGAACGGGCCTATTCGTTTTTGGTGGCTCACGGCCGGGCTACTTCCCAAGACGCCTTGGAAGTAGCTTGGAGTATTGTTCATGTGAAGGACGCGCGCCGTATGTGCAAGCGGCGTTTGCGCAATCGTCTGCACGTCTGATAGGAATCAACCATGCCAGTTTCGTCTAAGAAAGTAGCGGCCAAGAAGGTCGCAACGAGCAAACCCGCCGGCAAGCCCGCGGCCAAGAAGGTGACAACCACAGCTTTGGTGCCGTGGGCAGAGGAAATGAAGGCCAAGGCGAAGATCGCTGCAGAAGCAGAAAAGATCCAGCAACTGACCAAGAAGATCGGCACACGCGGCGGCATCCTGACCGTGGATGACGAAGCTGTGGAGGGCAACGAGCTTTCGGCCGTGGTGCTGGTGGCTGTGCACGAAAACCAGTACTACAAGGAGCGATTCGATCCGAAGAACCCGACCGTGCCCAACTGTTACTCGTTTGGCGACCCCGCTTCGGCTGATCCGGAGCCCGCGATGGCGCCGCACGACGAAGCGGAAGACAAGCAGGGCGACGACGACGGACTGTGCGCCAACTGCTGGGCTAACCAATGGAAGTCGGCCGACGAGGGCAACGGCAAGGCGTGCAAGAACATCCGCAGGCTCGCCCTGATCACTCCTGACGCGCTGGAGTCAGCGGAAGACTTGGAGTCCGCGGAAGTGCGTATGCTGAACGTGCCGGTCATGTCCACGCGCAACTGGTCCAAGTTCGTTCACAAGATGGCCGAGATGGAGCGCCCCTATTGGACCGTCGTGTGCAAGATCAAGTTGGTACCAGACGAAGCAAGCCAGTTTCGCATTGAATTCAGCTTCGATGAATTGATCAACTTCGATTCAGACACGTGGTTGGCTATGCAGTCTAAGATCACCGAAGTGTCCAAGTCCATAGTGGCGCCGTACCCCAAGCAAGCAGACCTGAACGCTGAACGGCCCGTGCGCCCCCAGGGCAGGCTGGCACAGAAGATGGCTCAAAGATCGGTTGTTGTCAAGAAAGCGGCAAAGACTCTGGGGGCGAAGAGCAACAAGAAGTTCTAACAACTGGCCCGCTAAGTGCGGGCTTTCTTCCGTAAAGGAGCCGACATGCCAAAAGAGACGTACATATCAAGGCCAGGAGTCGTCCTGGCTACCGGTGCGGGGTAGCCGTGATCATACCCAAGCCAATCGTCATCGACTTTGAAACGGCGGCCATAGAGCCGCGCCCGGAGTACCCACCCAAGCCGGTGGGATTCAGCATAAAGCGCCCAGGGGACAAGAAGAGCAAGTATTACGCGTGGGGGCACCCAACTAAGAACAATACGTCCAAGGCCGACGCCCAACGTGTGTTGCATGACGCCTGGAAGAGCGGCAGTGACTTGCTATTTCATCACGGCAAGTTTGACGTTGACGTCGCGCAGGTCCACATGGGACTGGCGAGCGTTCCTCTGGACCCGATCAAGATCCACGACACCCAGTTCCTGCTCTTTCTGCTCGACCCCCATAGTTGGTCGCTCGGTCTCAAGCCCATGGCCGAGAAGTTCCTAGGACTGCCGCCAGACGAACAAGCCAGCGTGCGGGACTGGCTCATAGAGCATCAAAGGGAGCTGAAAGCTGACGGCTTGCTGCCGGCCAACGTGCGCATCACCGCGGGCAACTTCGGGGCGTGGATCAGTTTGGCGCCTGGAGACTTAGTTGGAACCTACGCGGACGGGGACGTATTACGCACCGACAAGTTGTTCAAGATGACCTATAAGATGGTCAGCGATGCTGGCATGCTGGAGGCGTATCAGCGCGAGCAACGCCTCATGCCTATCTTGTTGCAGAACGAACGCGAGGGCATGCGCTGCGACGTCGTGGGCTTGGAGCGGGACTTACCCCTGTACGAGTGTGCAGTGGCAGCTGCGGAAGCGTGGCTGCGCAAGAAGCTGAAGGCTCCTGACCTGGACTTCGAGAAGGACCGGGAGGTAGCCAACGCCCTGGAGTCGTCCGGTGTAGTAACAGAGTGGTCCTACACCAAGACAGGCTTGAAGTCAATAAACAAGAAATCTCTCAAGGCCGAGCACTACCACAACCAGCAGGTCTTTCAGGTTCTGGGCTATAGGTCCAAGGCGTCGAACTGTCTGCAGACTTTGTTTCGTCCTTGGATAGACACCGCGTCCCGCACCGGAGGCATTTTGCACTCTGGCTGGAACCAAACCCGCAACGATAGGGACGCTGGCGCGCGTACGGGGCGTCTGAGTAGTAGCCCCAACTTCATGGCGGTGGCGAAGGACTTCGAGGACAAAGGCGACGGTTGGTCCCACCCCGCCTTCCTCAAATCGTTGCCCCACCTGCCGCTCATGCGCAAGTACATGCTGCCGGACTCCCCCAAACACTGGTGGGGTAGGCGGGATTACAACCAGCAAGAACTGCGCATTCTGGCCCACTTCGAAGATGGCGAGTTACTCGAAGCGTACCGCGCCAACCCCCGCCTAGATGTGCACAAGTTCGTGCAGGAGGCCATCAAGGAGTTGCTCGGGATAGACCTGCCCCGCACCCCCATTAAGACGCTGAACTTCGGTCTGATCTACGGCCAGGGGGTCGGGTCCATGGCCGAAAAACTGGGCCGCACGGTGGAGGAAGTGGCGTCATTTCGACAAGCTCAGTTCTCTGCGCTGCCGGGGCTCAAGTCTCTTGATAAAAGCACCAAGAAACGCGGCAAGGACGGTGAGTGCATTACCACATGGGGCGGGCGCCAATACTTCGCCGAAGAGCCCAAGATGATCGACGGTTGGTACAGGACGTTTGAATACAAATTGCTGAATTACCTGATTCAAGGGAGCGCAGCGGATTGTTGCAAGGAAGCCTTGATCAGATTCAACAGTCTACCCGGTAAGGACTCTAGATTTGTAGTCACGGTGCACGATGAAATCAACATCAGCGCCGCCAAGGGCGCGTTCAAGAAGGAAATGCTGAAGCTCAGGGAGTGCATGCAGTCGGTCGAGTTCGATTTGCCCATGCTGTCGGACGCAGAGTTTGGCCCCAGCTGGGGCGCGATGGAGGCGCTGAAGGAACCGGCCGCATCCAAATTGACACCATTCGCTTAGGAGCCGTTGTGGCAACCAAGGTCATTCCGATTAAACAGTTTTCGTCCTGGAGTTGGAGCCGCTACCAAGATTGGGTTAAGTGCCCGCTCAAGGCCAAGCTCAAGCATATAGACAAGCTCAGGGAGCCCTCCAACGACGCTATGGAGCGGGGCACCAACATACACAAAATGGCGGAGAATTACGTGCTCGGCAATCTCAGGACGCTACCAACTGAGCTGCGGGCATTCAAGGAAGAGTTCGCCAAGCTGAAGAAGCTCTACAAGACCAAAAAGCTGCCGCTATCCGTGGAGGGCGATCTTGCGTTTACCAAAGATTGGGACTCTACAGCGTGGAACGACTGGCAAGGTGCGTGGGTGCGCATCAAGATAGATTGCGAGCATTTCGAGGCGCCTAACTTGCTGGTCGTGACCGACTACAAAACAGGCAAGATGGACGAACGCAACACGGCTGAGTACATGCTTCAGTTGCAGCTGTACGCGGTCAGCGGCCTTGTGCGCTTTTCGCATATCAAGGACATAGTGGTGCAGCCCCGCATCTTGTACCTAGACCACGGCGTGGAGTTTCCGCCCGCGGGTGAGCAAGTGCAGTACACTTTGAAGGATCTCAAGGGCTTGATCAAGGACTGGGGTAAGCGCGTGGCGCCCATGTTTGCGGATAAGCGATTTGCGCCCAAGCCTAACTACGGCTGCAAGTGGTGTTTTTTCAGCAAGGCTAAGAACGGCAATTGTAAGTTCTAAGGAGCTACAGCATGGAAACAGAAGTACGCAAGATCCACGTGATGTGCGACTTGGAGACGTTGGGCAAAGCTCCGGGCTGTAAGATCGTCAGCATAGGGGCCGTGGAGTTTTCCAGCGCAGGCCTGGGCCACGAGTTCTACATGGAGGTTACCCGCGACTTCCAAGGAACGTTGAACGAGGATCCCTCCACGCTTGAGTGGTGGGCTGCCCAGCCCTCTGAAGTTCGCGATCGTTTGTTCGAACACGATGCGCGGCGGCCGTTCTTGTCCAGCGCGTTGTTTGACTTCAACGAATGGCTAGTCAGTTTGTCAACTCAATCCCAGGGGGGCCCAGCGGAGATAGCCTTGTGGGGCAATGGCGCCACTTTCGACAACAGCATATTGAGGTATGCCTACACGGCAGTGGGCGGCCCCAAGGAACCTGCGTGGCCGTGGTTCAATGATTTTTGCTACCGCACCCTGAAGAACCTCCGTCTTGACGTACAGTTGGAGCGGACATCCCCCAAGCACCACGCGCTGTGCGACGCCAAGTACCAAGCGTTGCACGCCATAGAACTGATGAAGGCGATCGGGGTATGGGTGTAGTAGGTCGCTGGGTAGTCGGAGCAGGGACGGTAGTGGCCGAAGCCTCCTTGCACGACGTGGGCGCGGACGAGTTGTCGGCGTTCGGCAGGGCAGGCGCGAAGTTGGTCGAGCTGACGGACGTACACGCCCATCCGTTCTGCCGCGGTAAAGGATGGTCTAGATTGGCCGTAGAAGCCGCTATGGAGTATGCCGACAAGAGGGATTGGGACGTGTATTTGCGGGTCTGCGTCTACGGCACCGTTGGAAAGAGGGTGCCTCGTCTTACGACAACCCAACTAGCAGCTTTTTACACCTCGTTGGGTTTCAAGCCTGTCGGACCGTCGTTGGAGCTACAAATGGTCAGACGGCAGCCATGACTCGCGACGAGCGGAAGATAGAAGATTGGGTTATGCAAAAGGCTTGGGACCTTTACGGAGTGCCCAGTATTAAGCTCAACGTCTCCGGCAATACAGGATGGCAGGATGTGCTGTTCGTACTGTTCAGCGGCAAGACGCTCTGGGTGGAGTTCAAACAACCAGGCGCAGGTCTGGACCCCAAGCAAAAGCTACAACGCAAGGTGTTGAAGTATCGTGGCCACAACGTCCAAACGCACACAGATCGTCTCAGAGCCCTCGAAGCCGTCGAGTGTGCCCTGGAAGCCTCTCGCCTACATGAAGAAGGCGGTCAAGTTCCTGCTCGAACACGGCGCAGGGGGCCTCCTTCTTGACCCTGGGATGTGTAAGACCAGCATCACGCTGGCGGCTTTCAAGATACTGAAGACCGAAGGCATGAGCCGCGGCATGGTCGTCTTCTGCCCCCTGTACCCCGCCCATACTACTTGGCCCAACGAGGTACGCAAGTGGAGCGACTTCAACGAATTAGACATTGTCGTGTTGCACGGCCCCAAGAAGGACCGGCTGGTGCGCGAAAAGCACGACATATACATGATCAACTACGAAGCCATACCGTGGTTGTTCAACAGGGCGAAGGTAGGCAAGGCGTGGAAGTATTTCATCACGGATGCTGGCAAGGAGCTGCTCAAGAACGTTGACATGGTTGTGTTTGATGAACTGCACAACATGAAGAACAGCGACACCTTGCGCTTCGCTCTGATCAAGCCGTGGCTGGACAAGTTTCTGCGCCGCTGGGGGCTGACGGGCTCCCCCGCCAGCAACGGTCTGCTTGACCTGTTTGGGCAGTGCTACGTCTTGGACGGCGGGCGGACTTTGGGCAAGTATGTCACGCACTACAAGTCTGAATACTTCGTCGCGTTGGACCAGAACGGGTGGAACTGGGCTCTGCAGAAGGGGGCCGAAAAGCGCATTTACGACAGACTCAAGCCGTTGATGCTTCGTCTGGACGCAGAAGACTACATCAAGTTGCCGCGCCAAATGGACCACTACATCAAGTTTGACTTGCCTGACAAGGTGCGAAAAACTTACGATGAAATGGAAAAGGAGCTGTTGACCACCTTGGACGCTCAACTCATAGTGGCGCCCAACAAGGGGTCAGCCGTGACCAAGTGCAGACAGATCTGCTCTGGCGCCCTCTACACCCCCACCAGGGACCCGATCACAGGTATCGGCGAAAGTTCGTCGGGCAAGGATCGTCCATGGCAGCTCGTGCACGACTGTAAGATAGAGCTGATCAAATCGTTGGCGGAAGAGCTGCAAGGTAAGCAGTTGTTGGTGGCGTATGAGTACAACCACGATCTGGCGCGGCTGCTTAAAGCCTTTCCCAATACGCCGTACATTGGCAGCGGCGTGCCGTTGAAAAAGGGCGTAGCCATCGAGGCGGCATGGAACAGAGGGGAGATACCTCTGCTGTTCGGTCAACCGGCATCCATCGGCGTAGGGCTGAATCTCCAAGGTAGCAACGCGTGCCACATTGCTTGGTTCACCATCACTTGGAACCAGCTGCACTACGATCAGTTGAATCGGCGCTTGCGGCGAACGGGGAGCGGCGCTGAAATCGTCCACGTCTACCATCTAGCGGCCAAAAATACCGTGGAGGAAAGCGTGGTGGCGTCTTTGCGCACTAAGTGGAAGACCCAGATGGACCTCTTCAACGCGATCAAGACGAAAAAGCGGCTTTCATAGCCTTTCCCAATGGACCTATGGATAGCCTGTAGGTCCGCCATAGTGAAGTTCTATGGCGCGCGCTCATAGTTGAGTTTATAGTCTCTACATCGAAACACCGTAACGAACCGAAGGAGCTGAAAATGGCCCACTCTGAATTCAGTCAAGTTCTGTTGCTCGAACGTTGCGTGAAGCTCCTCTTTATCATGCGCAACCATCACGGCGGCAGGTTTGAACTTCATCGCGCAATCGGCGCCTTGAGGCTCGCTCGATCGGCTCGCCACGTCTGACCTCTATCATGGACGAGCCTGTCGTATGCCGCGAAGTCGGCACCAGCTACACCTGCATTCGTACGTCTGTTAGTGCCACCCATACAACGTACGTCACCATGGCCGATCTCAGAGTGGATCGTCTGAGCAATAAGGAATTCGCCCAACATTGGAAACCTTACGAAGTCTACCCCGTAGGGCGTGCGGCTCAGGTATACTTGGGCGCAGGTCAATACCGTGAAATTGACCCCCAGGTCAAAAAGCTCCTTGAGCAGATCCTGAGCAACCCGGCAACACCAGTAGAGCTTGATCCCGTCGTTTTTCCATCTTCAACTTCTCACCAGAAGGAAACTGTCATGTCTGAAGCGCAAACCGCCGCTGCGTCCGAAACCAAGACCTCCAAGGTCAAGAACGCCCCCGCGGCGAAGAAGGCAGCGAAGTCCGCCCCGGGCAAGCAAGCTGTCGCTGCAAAGAAGCCCGCAAAGAAAGCTGCCCCGGCCCCCGCGGCGAAGAAGGCAGCGAAGTCCGCCCCGGGCAAGCAAGCTGTCGCTGCGGTGGCGCAGACTCTGACCAAGGGCTCTGCCAAGCAGACCGAAGCCGCCAAGAAGCCTCTGGGGCGGCCGGTGAGCAACGAAAAGCTCAAGGTCCTGGACCCGGAAGCCCCTCGCCGCGGCGCCACCGCCGACTTCGTGACCGCAGCCGTTAAGCTCAAGACCTTCACGCGTCAAGAGCTGGCCGACGCCATGATCAAGGCCGGCTACGAAGAAAAGGCCGCCCGGATCAAGGTCGCGGACATGGTGTACTTCGAAGTCATCGGCCCAGCCAAGTAAGCCGTGACTCTGTCCATCGTCGAATTCGGCGATGCATTGCTGCGTACGGGGGACCTGGACCCCGCGTACGCAGCAATCGCCGCTTGTGGGTTGGACGAGCCCACCCTTCACCGCCTGTGCCTTGCGTACTGGTGCTTCTACCACCTAGGAGTCGCGGCCCGTCTGGCCGAGTATAAGACCCCCGCTGTGTTTTGGTCCTGGATGGCCGAAGCCGCTGCGAACAAGGACCTGTCTTGGCCCCGCGGATCGGAGCGGCGGCACTTCCGGGCGGAAGCCGCGAAGTCTTCCGTGCGGGACTTGATGAGTCGGTACAAAACGGCAACTGACGCGGTTTATGGCATGATCGATTGCCCCATACCTATCGGCCAAAAGTCGGTTCAGTTCGCCAGCGTGACAGCCAAAGTTGAGTCTCACACTGGGTTCGGCCCGTGGATGGGGTTCAAAATCGCGGACATGGCGGAGCGCGTGCTTGGCGGTCACGTGGACTTCTCCAACTGTCAGTTGAAGATGTTCAAGGATCCGCGGCAAGGGGCCTCTCTGGCGTACTTCCTGGACCACGTAGAGCCCAAACAACTCAAGCTGCTGGGTGATCCCAGGCCGTGGGAGTTCCCCGCGACGGACGCCCAAATCACCGCCACTGTTGACAAGTACGTCGCGTTGTGGCGCAAGAAGCGCGCAAAGGCCCCGCCCGCGAAAGATCGGCTGGTCAATATCCAGGAAATCGAGACCATTTTCTGCAAGTACAAGTCCCACTACAAGGGCCACTATCCGATAGGCAAGGACACGCACGAAATTGGCAAGGCGCTGGAAGGTTGGGGCGACCTCGCGCGGCAACTCAAGAAAGGACTGCCAAGTGGCGCGTAAGCACAACATCGTCATCGTCGGCGCGGGCCTCTTCGGCTCGATAGCTGCGCGCTTGGCCAGGGACGCGGGCCACACTGTCACGGTCATCGACGCCAACTTGCCGTTCGCAGCCAGCAAGGCGTCCGGTTGCGTCCTGGCGCCGTCTTGGCTCAATAGCATGGAGCGCAGTCAGATCGACACGTCGTTGGCCATCCTGGACGAATTGTACGGGCTCATTCCGTTGGAGCTGCACTCCAATCTCGGCAAGGTGTTCAAGGCGCAGCGCGTGAACCTGAGCGACGTACTTGTCAAGCCAGACCTGGAATTGATAGTGGACGGTGTGACTGACGGCGTGGTGCCCACGCCAGCTGGCAAGTACCGCGGCAAGGTGCTCGTGGCTGCAGGGGTCAAGTCGTTTGAGTTGTTGTCGCTGAGTAGCTTCCCGGGAGACTTGCCGCGGATGAAAGCTCTTTGGGGCGCTTCATTGACGTTCAACACGCAGTTGAAGAAGTCTGCTGCGCGCCTTCACGTCTACGCTCCTTACAAGCAGGCCGTCGCGTTCAACAATGGCTCGAAGCATGTGTGGATGGGGGACGGTACTTCGTTGGTTGAGGCTACTTGGGCCAAGCAACAAGAAGGCCGGGTGCTTGACACTATGCGCAGGGCCAAATCTCTTTTCGGCTTGCCGGCAGTACCTCCGGTGGTGAACGTCGGCGCCCGTCCGTGCGTGGAGGGCTACAAGGCCGGGTTTTTCGGCCGCCTGGGTCCACACACGTGGGTATCCACCGGCGGCGCGAAGAACGGGACCGTTTTGGCTGCATGGCAGGCTTACCAATTCTTGCAGGAGCTGAAATGACGTTTGACGAGTTCTGCGGGCAGTTCACACTGACTGCCGAAGAGCGCGCTGCTTTGGTGTGGCACTTGGCTGGCCTTCGTTTCCGCAAGACGCTGGAGGCCCTGTTGTGACAGTAGTCAACCTACGCGGTACGCACGGTGCCGGCAAGAGCACGGTGATTCAACGCATCTTGAGGGAGTTCCCCCGTAAAGAGCTGATAGGCGAAGACGGCAAACTTTGGGGCTACTTGGTCACTTTGCCTTCGCGCGAACCGCTCGCCATCGTCGGCCCGTACCGCACCGCCTGCGGGGGTTGCGACGCCCTTCAGCCCTATAGCCGCATATGGCCGTTGGTGGACTACGCCGCCAAGCAAGCCTGGCACGTGCTCTTCGAGGGCGCGTTGGTCAGTTGCTCCTACGGTTCAATCGGCACGTCGTCTGAGGGCTACGGCGAGCGGTTCATTTTTGCCACCCTCGATACGCCTCTTGAGACTTGCATACAAAGGGTGAACCAACGTCGCGCTGCGAAAGGCAAAGGGCCCCTCGAAGATACCAAAAACATCGAGGGCAAGTTCAAGAGCGTGCTCAGTTCTCACAAGAAAGCCGAGGAACTAGGCCGGCGCGTGTTCACGGTTCGGCACTCCAAGCCTACCCTGGACGTTCTGTCTTTGTTTGGAATCAAACTGGCGAAGGAGCCAAGTGATTGAACCTTTCAAGATCATTGACACTGACAACTTCGGCGATGACTACCCGGATGAAAAGTTGATCGCCGACAACATACAGTCGTGGGCCCACGCCGACGCCATGTGCCAAGCCCTGAACGCTAAGTTCAGCGGTAAGCGGGCCCGTCGTTGCTACGAAATCAAGCCCGCTAGCTACGTCTTGCTGCCTGGATTTGAGCCATGAGCGCGGCTTACGAACAAGGTCTGTATCGTTTTCTCGCCTACATGGGCAAACGGCACAGTATTTACTTGATGCGGCAGGAAGGCGCCGTCGCGCCTTGGACTTCAGACCCAATTCTGAAAGAATTCAGATTCTGCAACGTGTATCGCGAGCTGGACACCGTGACGATCTGGATTCGCGACCACATTCGCGAGCCGTTCGCGAATCACCAGCACCTTTGGTTCATGCTTTGTATAGCGCGTCGCATCAACCACCCACCCACGTTGGCGGAACTTATCGCAGACAAGAAGGCGTGGCCCGGTTCCGGGGCGTGGGATTGGGCCCGGACGGCCAAGATCCTAGACGACAGGACGGCGCGAGGCGAGCAGGTCTACACCGGCGCGTACATGATCACTGCTGAGACAGGCCCTGAGCATATCGGCAAGACCAAGTCAGTGACTACGGCCCGTAGCAATTTGTTGCCTCTTTGGCGCAAGGCGCAAGAGATAGAACCGCAGCTGCACGGCACCTTGCAGGAAGCCTACGAAGCCATCCTGGGGCAGGGATTTGCTTGGGGCCCTTTCATGACGTACGAAGTCGTGAGCGACCTGCGCCACACCCGCTACCTCAAGAACGCCAAGGACATCAGTACGTGGGCCAACGCAGGTCCCGGCGCGTTGCGCGGTCTGAACCGCTTGCACGGCCGCCCCGTCAAGAGCGGCTTGACCGAATCCATGGCGTTGAGCGAAATGCGACAGTTGCTGAATGACGTAGTCAAGCAATGGCCGAGGGCTTCGAAGAAATACCCGCGCTTGGAAATGCGCGAGATTGAACACACACTCTGCGAATTCGACAAGTATGAAAGAGTGCGCCTCGGGGAGGGGCGCCCGCGTTCCAAGTACCACCCCGCCGTCTGAGGATCAACCCGACTATGTACACTATCACCGCATCGGCTCCCGACTTCGCCTTGGAGGCGGGTCTTTGGTATTTGAAGACCTCTGGCGTCGTCTGCGAAAGCCGCAACGGACGAGTCCTTCGCGCCCCCGGTCCTGTCTGCACCGTATGGGCGGACCCGCGGCAGCGCGTGTCCTTCTCTCCGCTGCGCGACGCCAATCCGTTCTTTCACCTCTTCGAAGCCATCTGGATGCTGGCTGGTCGCAACGACGCTGCGTCTTTGCTCCCGTACAATTCTCACATGGCGACGTTCGCTGAAGGCGGCCAGTTCTGGGGTGCGTACGGCAATCGCTGGCGCAAGTTCTTCGGCTTCGACCAGCTCACGCACATAATCGAACGGCTGAAGGTCAATCCGTCCGATCGTCGCTTGGTGCTGTCCATGTGGGCGCCGAACGGGGACCTGATTCCGGCTGGCGGTCTGCGAGGCGGCGCCAGTAGTAAGGACGTACCGTGCAATACCGCCGTCTACTTCGATGCGTCTCTGGGCAAGCTGGACATGACAGTGACGAATCGCTCCAACGATATCGTCTGGGGCGCGTACGGCGCCAACGTCGTCCATATGAGCTTCCTCCATGAGTTCGTTGCGGCCGCCGCTGGCGTCCCTCTCGGGACTTACTACCAATTCAGTAACAACTACCACGCTTACATTGACCGCCCCGACGTGCAGAAGTTGATCGACACACAGCGGGATCGCTCTTCATGGTCCGTCAACTTCCAACCAGGCAACCGTCTGCGTACGAGTAGTCACACGTTGATGGGACAGGGCGAAGACTATGTCAGCTTTTTGGTTGACGCTGAGACCTTCCTGGAAGCTGATGAAGACTGGGCGCCGGCCACGGCGTTCTTTCGGTCCGTTGCGGTCCCGCTGAAACAGGCCCACGCAGCGTGGCGGGAAGGCGATTACGGCGGCGCTCTCTCCAGGTGTAGGGATTGCCAGTCAGAAGATTGGCGCTACGCAGCCGTCGAGTGGTTGTGCCGCCGTCTTCGCGCTCGGGGCGCGAAGGGCGACGAGGCTGCGACCCAGGCCGTGTCGCAAATCCCCAACGTCTTTGGAGGCTGACGTGGTAGATGTAGATTCAAACAATCGTAAGGCGCGGTCGCTGAGTCCTGCGGACGAGCGTTTCCTGGACGCGGTGGTGCGGTCAGGCCGCGTCAAGCGGTGGCACAACCGCAGTACGCTGCACACGCAAACCGTGGGCGAGCACACTTACAACGTCCTGTGGATCTTGATTCACATTACAGACAACAAAGTGTCTCCTGACTTGTTGCGCGCAGCGCTGGCGCACGACATGCCGGAGTACGCTACAGGCGACGTTCCGAAGCATGTCAAAGACCTGCCGGGCGTTCGCCAAGCCCTGGAGGCACAAGAGCGGGTTGTATTCGAGCAACTAGGGCTGTCGTCTTTTCAAGAATCTAATCTGACCGGAACTGACCAGATTCTGCTTAAATGGGCGGATGGCCTGGACGGCGCTCTGTTTTGCGCGTGGGAGCTGAAAATGGGCAACAAGTTGCTCCGCAATCCGTTTGAAAATTACCTGGGCTATCTGAGCGTTCTCAAAATGAAGGGCGGCTTGGACCTGCCCAAGGCGTTCGCTATCTTGGCGCATCTTGACGAGGTTTGGCATGACGAATTCAACCCCTTCTGACCCCTCCAACTCCTACCAGGTAGGTGGGACCCACTACCAGTCGGCACTGCAGCACTGGGACTTTGTGGCTGCGTACGGCCTGGACTACTTTCAGGGGGTAGCCACGAAGTACATCACACGTTGGCGCAACAAGAACGGCTTGGAAGATCTCAAGAAAGCCCAGCACTACTTGCGCAAGCGTATCGAACTGACAACGGTCTTGCCCATGTACATTCGGACGCACTTCGAACCGCAACCGAGCACGTCAATAGCCGAGTTCTGCAAGGCCAACTGTCTGGGACTGAACGAGACGGACTTGGTGGCCCTCATTACCGAAGGCCAGTTGCATAAGGCTTTGGAGCAGCTCACAGCGTTCATAGCCTACGTAGAGCGCCAGGCTGCCAAAGGAGGCGCGCAATGACTTACGACGTTTCAGTACTCAACGTGGCGGTAGTTGGAGGCGCTGGGGCGCTGGGGCGTGAGCTGATTTCTTGGATCCGCGGGGAGAGGGTGAATGTGATTGTGGTTGACGATTCTGTCGCGGGCGCAGGGGTGGAGGAGTTCGCCCGCCGCGATTTGAGCCGTATGAATTTACACCGCGCGCTCGTGGCTGTAGCGGACCCTGTTGTGCGAAAGCGCCTTCGTACTCTGCTGAATGATTGCGCGCCAGGCGATATTTGGGCTTCGTCTGTGGGTCCGCATGCTGTCGTACACAGCCAGCTTGGGCAAGGCGCCATCGTTGCGCCGTTCGCCTTGGTCTCGGTCAACGTCAAGTCCGGGCGCCACCTGATCGTCAACACCCACAGCGCCATCGGGCACGACGTCATCCTGGGCGACTACGTGACGATAGCCGGCCACGTCACCATCTGCGGCCGCGCCTCTATCGGCGATGGGGTTCAGATCGGCGCGGGGGCCGTCATTCTGCCGGGGGTTCAGATCGGCGCGGGGGCCGTCGTGGGCGCGGGGGCCGTGGTCACTTCGGACGTTCCGGCAGACGTAACGGTGTTCGGCAATCCCGCGGTCAGAGTGGGAGTACGTCGTGTCTAAGCCGGCAGCGGGTTGGCTTCCCGTTTGCCACGTGTCCGAGGTGGCAGAAGTGGGCCAGTACGTGGTTCTGCCATGGGGGCCGGATGGGGGCGAGATAGCCGTTAGCCGGATGGGGCCGGTTCGATTCGACGGCTTGGTGGCGTGGGACAACCGTTGCCCCCACCGCGGGCGCAAGATTCTACCTGCGGCTTGCGGTCGTTCTGACCACGTGTGCGCGTATCACGGTCGGACGGCCCACGCTGGAAACGTTCGACACCACCCCCTGGACGTCCATTGCGATTTTGTATGGGTCAGCGTAGCAGGCGGGGCTACGGGGTGGCAGCCGGGTTGCGGCATTCTGCCCTGGTCTTCCGGCTCACCCAGGACGTGGAGCCTGCACAGCGAATTGAGGTTAGTCATGGACTGCGATTGGACTGTGGCTGTAGAGAACGCCTTGGACGCAGAGCACATAAACTCGGTACACGCCGATAGTCTGGCCCAACTCGGCCTTGCACCTGAAGCGCTGAACCGTTTGCCGGGAGGGTCTTCGTGCGAAGTGTTTACGTCCGCCAAGTCGGCTGAACTAGACCGACTTGGGCGCGCTTTGGACTTCGGCAGGTCGGTGTCTGGCGACTACCTTCATTTGCACTTGGCGCCTTTCTCCTGCTTCAGTTCCACGCGCGGTTACGCCCTGAACTTCCAACAATACTTCCCTGCCAAGGATGGAAAGACCCTGTTCATTCACAAACTGTACGGCGATCTGACCGCCAAGCCCGCGGCGCGGCGCGCCTATCTTGACAAGGTGGCGGCCATGAACAAGATGGTCTTCGAAGAAGATGCAGACATTTGTCAAGGGGTGCCTGCAGGGTACGGCAAACTGGGCCCGTCGGATCTGCGCATACAACATTTTAGGAGTTCGCTGTGAAAGAAGATCCAATCATTTTGGGCTGCTCTGCCAGCACATTCAACAACGGAGCTGTATTGCATCGTAAGGGCGAAGTGTTTTTGGTCAGTAAGTCCACCGCCAGTAAGTTGCTTGGATCGTCCCCCGCGTACTGCAACCTGACGCCCTCAGAGGTGTGCAAGGCTTTGCCCGACGGCCCCTTCTTGCCGACGGCTGTCACTACTGTCAGCCAAGGTCCTTGCCATGAATGCGCCGATCCTGACACTTTGTATCTAGGTCAGCGCTTGACGGACTGTAGTCGTTGCGGAGGCACGAAGGTTGTGCTGAAGTTGCTATGATCAAAGTGCTCGTGCCTTACATGCCTACGGCTGACCAACTGGTGCCGTATCTACGCGAAATGGACGAGTCTAAGGTGTACACCAATAACGGGCCGTTGGCTCGCCGTTTGGAAGCTCAGCTCAGTACGCAGTTGCAAATACCTTGTGTCTCCGTAGCCAACGCCACGTTAGGTTTGGAACTTGCGTTGAAGGCCTTGCCTGGTAAAGACCGCTGGGTTGTTCCTACGTCCGCTCTGACGTTCCGAGCCACCCAGTGCGCCATCGTAAACGCGGGTCTGGCGCCTGCGTATGTTGACGTGGCCCCGGACAGTTGGAGCCTGCACCCAAATGCCGTGGCGGGCAGCATTGCAGCCGCTGAGTACGCAGTCAAAGCGGTAGTGCCCGTGGCCGCTTACGGCAGGCCGCTTGTAGACCCGTCTTGGAACCGCTTCGCAGAAAAGACCGGCCTTCCCGTAGTGATTGACGCAGCCGGCTGCTTGCCAGCCTACCTGGACGGCGGTCTGTCTGATAGTTATTGCGGCCGCCTGGCCGTCGTGTTCAGCTTGCACGCCACGAAGGGGGTGGGGGCGGGCGAAGGCGGAATTGTCTGCTCGCACGACAAAGACTTGATTTCCAAGGTACGCGGGACAATCAACTTTCAAGGGTACGGAGCTACCAACGGAAAGTTGTCCGAGTACCACGCGGCCGTAGCTCTGGCGTCGTTGACGGTGGGCTTTCGTAAGGAGCGGGCCCTCAAGATGAACCAGGTAGTGCGGTGGTACCAACTGAATTGGCCGTCTTCTCTGTCAGACCGCTTCTTTGGATCGTCACTGCTGGTAGCCAAGTTGCCCGCTCGTGTAAGGTTTCAAGACGTGACAGAAGCGGCGTTGAATCGCGGCGTTGAGCTTCGCCAGTGGTACAGCCCATTTTACGACGAGGCAGCTTTGGAGCAGCTGCCCGTCGCCCGCGAGCTTCGCAATCGGCTCATAGGCTTGCCGTACCACGCTCATCTCAGCGAAGACGACGTGGCTCATGTTTGTGACACCATGAAGGAGGTGCTAAAATGAGGATTTTGGTTACAGGGGGCGCCGGCTTCATCGGCTCTCACTTCGTCTATCTAGCCCACGAGGCCGGACACGAGGTGTTCGTACTGGACGCCTTGACGTATGCTGGCAGCCGAGCGAACGTAGACATGGGCGCTTGCCAGCGGTTCTACCGGGGGCGGGTAGAGCGCGCGGGGGACGTGGCTAAGTGCCTCGCGGACTCCAAGCCTGACGCGGTGGTGCACTTGGCGGCCGAGACGCACGTGACGCGATCCATTCGCTCTCCCCGCGCCTTCATGCAAACCAACGCGCTGGGGACGTATGTACTGTTGGATCAGTGCACGCGCTACCGGGACGAGTCGGCCCCCCGTCTGCGCGTGATCAACGTGTCCACAGACGAGGTGTACGGCTCTCTGACCCCGTCAGAGCTGCCTTGGACGTCTCAAGCGCCGCACCGCCCCAACAACCCGTACGCAGCAAGCAAGGCCGCTGCGGACCACTTGGCCGGATCGTACGCCCACACTTATGAATTGGACGTGATTACTACGCACAGCTCTAACAACTACGGTCCGAGGCAACACCCCGAGAAGCTCATACCGGCGCTTATCGACAGGGCGCGCCGCGGCTTATCGATGCAAATTCACGGGGACGGCTCTCACGTCAGAGACTGGCTGCACGTAGATGACCATTGTTCTGGTCTTTTGTCGGTGTTGACGGCCCCAAGCTTGCGCCGCGGCTCCACGGTCAATTTCAGCGGCCAGTGCGAGCGTACCAACCTTCAAGTGGCCGCGTTGGTAGCCGAGAGCTTGTCGCTTAGCGCGCGCGTAGAGCTTGTGGCGGACAGGCCGGGTAACGACAAGCGTTACGCTATGACCAACGACGCGTCAGAGGTTTTGGGGTGGAAGCCGCGCAGCACGTTAGAAGACGGCATCAAAGAAACTGTGAATTGGTACATGGACAACGAAGGATACGAAGCCCATTATGGCAAATGAAAATCTCCCAGCTGGCGTGACAGTCATTCCCAACGTATCGTTGGAAGAGTTTGAAGCCAAGGTCTACTCGCGCGACTACGAAAAAGCTACCATCCTTCTTCTGCAGAACCTCCAGCGTTTGAAAGCGGGCGCGTTCTTCGTGGGGTACCAGCCCAACCACCCCAAGCTGGCGCTCATGCTCTATTCGAGGTTCTGCGCAGCCATCGTTGCGTTGATGCTGGACAAGACCAGCCCTGCACGCTTGTCCCAGCAAGGCTTTGAGTGCTTGGCGGCTGAGCATGCAATCATGGACGCGTTGTTCAGGGCCAGCGTGTTCGAGACCAGCGATCACATGCTGCCTCAGATTGCCGAAAACCCCACCGAGACTGACAGAAGCAAGCTGAAGCTTACGGACCGCCACCTTATGGCGAAGTTCTTTACTGTCTATTCGCTACGGTCCAGCTTCAAGATGAAGTTCGAAGAGGCGTTCAAGCGCAATCCGCAGAACTTCGTCGCGTTCTGGGCCGGGGCCCTGTCGCACCTTCTCACTATCAACAAGGACGCTCACGACCGCAAAGAAGAGTTGCTGGGCATGCACGGTATATTCGCCGACGTCAAGCTCAGCGACGCGACACTACCTGTACTGTCTGACGCCTACATGTACGCCAGCTACGGAACCCGCCGCGACAAGCACGCCATGAAAGCTACCGTGCACAAGATGATGGCCCGGATGTTTCAGGATCACAAGACCCCTCTGCCCAGCAGAGAGACCCTCGCCC
>Ga0307501_10000006_pt1 | contig 17770 bp, 31 predicted proteins | sample 15_S_MG_FD_201365 | JGI IMG/M metagenome (GOLD analysis project Ga0307501, IMG submission 201365) | Soil microbial communities from Populus trichocarpa stands in riparian zone in the Pacific Northwest, United States - 15_S | ecosystem: Environmental > Terrestrial > Soil > Riparian zone > Trees...
GTAACGTTATTCATGAGTTCATAGCTTTTAATATAATATTTAGCCCTAGATAGCTGTTTTTCCGACGCAGTTAAGTCAAAGCTCATTGAGATACATTTCTCGTTACGCCCAAGTAAGAACTTAGCAACGGCTATTCCGAGTGCATCCGAGCTAAACCCCATCTTACGGGCCTTGAGTACAAGAATGTCAAAGTACGAACCCATGTGATTATTCAAGCTCATCTGTGCAGGGTTGGCTTGAAATGGGACGGCATTCTTATCCTTAGCTACGATCTTTAGATTCTCAACCATGAACCGTTCGTAGTTACGAGGCTTGAAACCTGTCACTTTTTGGACGGGCTGATTCATGAGTGGATTTGGATAATTATTCATTTATACCATCCATGACAAGCTTTTCCATGGCTTATAAGTACTGGCCCGTGATTCCTGGCACTTAGGATCATAATAATTTCGTGAATATATCATAGATCATATACCCCACGTTGATCTTCAGACTGATTGATGAAGTTTATTGTCACATCACCTGTCTGTTGCCCAATACCCATAAGTTTCAGTGCACGATCAGATCCCTTTAATTGCAGTTCAACATCTTCTACTACTTCAGCAAATGCCTCATCGCCATTACCGTGAATAACGACTTTAGTGGCTTTCAATGCTTTGCCTATAGGGGCTATCGCGTGATCAATAGTAATACCATGTGCAGCAAATGCCTCAGCCAGTGCCTCTTGCACATTAGTCTTTTTTAGTGCCTTGCTAGCTGTTACGGAGGCTATTTCAGGGGTGGAAGATTTATATGCTACTAGAGCGGCTGCTTGTTTGGTTTTACCCTCGGCAATACCTTTAACGAGCTTTATTTCCTTAGGTGTAAGCGGTTTACGCTGTTTTAACATCCTTGCTCCAATTGTTAACGTACTAATCCCTACTCGGACTCTATGTTAGAAAGTCTTGTTTAGTGATTACAGTATACTACAAAACGAACAAAAATAGAACAAATATTTATTAAGTTAACTATTGACATTCTATATCGCTTGTGCTATTATATAAGAGTCAGATCAGTTATAAAGACCATATAGCAACTGACTAAGTAGGAATCGTGATAAACGCTCAAAGGGACTGTTCAGTTCCTGAGATAAGTCGAACAAGCGGTTAGAACACTACAAAGAAAATAGCCCTTCCAAAATTGAGGGGCTATTTAATTGTCTAGATGCAGCATTCACATCACTGGGCGCCCTCGGGGACCAAACCACAGACGTGGTAAACCCGAGGGCTACCTCATTTTATCATAAGCACCACAACCGTACGGAATATACGCCATTCTTTCATGTAGGTAGTATAACAAATAACCACCCGTTTATAGAGTGGTTATTTGCCTTTGGCTAAAGGATAGTGGCCGTGCCTTGCTGGCATAGTTTATTATACCACAGAAACAATCACCGCCACTAGGTGACGGATCAAGAGGCTTTCCAACGACTCGGTAGGAAGCTGGTTCTATTATACCATGTTAAGTAAAACACTGTTTGCTTACGTATGGTGGGTACCATGTTAAGTGAGTTAATGTGTTGTTATAAACAGAGAAGAGGAGTCGAGGGCAAGTATACCGGTTACCCTCGAACGGATTTACACGGGTCTCAGATGGCTAACTTATCCCGAAACCACACTGTCCATGAGTGCTGCGTTTACGCTGTCCCCTCATCACTGTTTATAACCTTATTGTATTATACGATATTTACGAATGTAGGTATATCCGGCTGCTCGTACTCTTCATACCATCTGACCGGATCTTCAGTCGTGGTGATGTGGACTGTTATCTTCGTCATTGGTTGTGATACCGCCTAGCGTAGTGACCGTTTATTTGGTTTTGTTTCCATATTTTGTACCAATGCTCATTCATTTTGTTTCCTTTCCTTATACTATTGCAAGAGGTCTCTACTTTTATTTCTCGCTTCTTACTCATTATACCCGATACCTCCTTACTTAGATCCTTTATGAAGTTTAATCAAATATCTGTAGAGAATATGCAATAGCCAGCCTACGACCATCCCTCCAATATATGCACACCAGAATATGATTCTGTCTCTTAATGGATCAGGCATTACATATCCTCCTGTGCTTGCTTAAGGCTGACTAAGCGTTGCTCAATATGTTCAGATGTTGCTCTGTCTCTATTCGGTAAGTCGCTCATTACACGCCGAATAAACTCAAGCGCTTCAAGCTCTTCTTTTTGTGTAGCCAAGGCTATTTGTTGGTCGCGGGATTTAGCCGTGTGTATGTAGAGGTGAGATAGGAGTTTTACAGTCTTATCTACGTTTTCAAGTTCATCATCATCTAATAAATCGTCGGCATCACCACTATTCAAAACATCAACAAGCTCTTGGTATGAGTAGCCCGTATTATTTCGCGCTACAACATCACGCAAGTTTTGTTTTAGGGTCTTTCCGCCAAATGCCTCTAATTGTACCCTCTCTTCATCGTTCATAGGGCTACTTACTCCTCATTTCGTTTATTAATGCGACAATAAGCCTTAGAAGAAAGTGCCAAGTACTGTGCCCAAGGTATTCCTTATTTATATGTTGCCTAAAATCTTCGAGTTTGCGATCTAGTTCATTCATAGGGCTACTCCTTTACACTTCTGACACACATCTTCTAAGTGATTAGTCATTTGATTACAAGTTGGGCAGTAAAAAAGCTTATAGTTTATATTACTCATAGGACATAAATAACTTTGGTATATCGACCGTCGTAGTTCGCTGGATGTCGTTTTCATCACACCACTTAATCCATTCATTAAATAATGCAACTGCTGTAGCAATTTTGCTATCTAGTAGGTCATGCTCTACTTTTGCCTTGGTCATATACTTCTCCCTTAATTTAAGTTGTTGTGTTAGTGAGGGGTTACTTGGTTTCAATATTTACGTTAGGTGTCTCGACCTGCTTAAGGTTGTCGTAATCAATCCAGCCAGATGATGTCTTTACCTGGCATGACCACCAGTACGGCGCATCGTCTACAAACTTTGTTACTCGGTCTGTTTGCTCGGCGTAGGCTGCACAGGCACTTTTCTCTGCGTGATACCCAAGAATGCCAAAGGGTATAGATATTATGGTTATAAACAGAGGTACCGCTGCTATAAGCCCTAAAACCACCCATACTACTCTTACATCATCGTATTCGTTTTTAACCATGCTCATCTTATTCCTCTTTCTTTGATTTAATAAACTTGTAAATAGATACCGTTACCAGCCCTATCAGGAAGTAGGGTGGAATGAGTAGTATCACCCCGGCTATGAAGACTTGGAGGTAGGTTTCGTTGCTCATGGAAAGATGAGGCCTAAGCCCCACCTCCAGCTCTGAACTCTTTTACGGTAGTATTGTGTTTTCTTGCCATGGCCGCATCAGCATCCTCACCGACCTCTTTTACGAAGTTAGTCACGAAGCTAATATGCTCTTCGCCCGTAGACGGATTAGTGTACTTAAGGAAATACTTGTCCTCTTCGTACACGTCACCTTCAGGGATTTTGTAAAGTCGGTTTGTAACTGAGTAGCCCTTTTTACCGGACATAGCCTTCTGGATACGACGGTTTGGCAAATGTTTGTAAAATACTGTCTCGCCCTCATTCACCAACTCAGCTTTCATCTCACGAATGAAGTCGTCACCGGTAAGGTAGGTCATAGCGATCTTGCGTTGATCAACGTCCTCAATCTCACCTAGTTCTTTTGCTGTGAGTGAACCTGAAGTTATCTTAGTCCATAATTCTTTTTCAAATTTTATACCATTAATGTGGTACAATTCCCAGCCATCTCTCCAGCGGTGTGACGGGCCTGTGTCGGAGTGTGGGCGGTTTTGAGCATCTACTGCAAGGATCTCAGGAAAGTCAGATACAATACAGAACTCAGGGTGCATATAGCGCCAGCTGCCTTCAATAGCTGCTTCCTCCCAGTATTTGTACTTGTCCCAACAATCCAGCCCAGTTAAGCCCAATATATCTCGGCAAGCGGTAAGGTAGCTATCGTACTGACCCCACATATTTCCACCTTGATACATACGCCAGGACATCTTTACGCATCCCAGAGACAGTTCAATAGCATTAGGCGTTAGTTTTTTAGCCAATTCCCTTAACCAATTAGGCTTAGCAGCGTATGTCGCAGCGTATGTCGCAACGTCTGTCGCAACGTCTGTCGCAGCGTATGTCGCAACGTATGTCGCATCGCGTGTCGCATCGCGTGTCGCAACGTATGTCGCATCGCGTGTCGCAACGTCTGTCGCAGTGCGTGTCGCAACGTCTGTCGCAGCGTATGTCGCAGCGTATGTCGCAGCGTCTGTCGCAACGTCTGTCGCAGCGTATGTCGCAACGTCTGTCGCAACGTCTGTCGCAGCGTCTGTCGCAACGTCTGTCGCAGCATATGTCGCAGCGTATGTCGCAGCGTATGTCGCAGCGTATGTCGCATCGCGTGTCGCAACGCGTGTCGCAACGTATGTCGCATCGCGTGTCGCAACGTCTGTCGCAGCGTCTGTCGCAGCGTCTGTCGCAGCATATGTCGCAGCGTATGTCGCAGCGTATGTCGCAGCGTATGTCGCATCGTATGTCACAGCGTCTGTCGCGTCTGTCGCAGCGCGTGTCGCAGCGCGTGTCGCATTACCGTTCTTTCTTAAGTACCAGATAGAGGCTGCCAATCCAGCGGCTAGCGCAGCTACTCTTGGTGAAGATACGACGATAACTCTCGGGCTAGCTAAGCCAGCGGCTTTATAAAGTCCTTGTATAGCAGGGCCGATCTTTTCTGTGTCAATGGGCTCGGTTCGCATGATGCGATCTATCCATAGCTTGGCGTGGGCATCTAGTTTTATCTTTTCCTCTGGAGTGATGCCGCCTTCGGCTCTGGTTGGGGTGCGAATGATTTTGTTCATTTTAAGTTCCTTTGTTTATAATTAATCGATTACTTCGCGCACAATGCCGTCACGCGGGTTTTCTTCTTGCTCGTGCTCTACCACGTAGATACCAGGTTCAATATCGTGGGTACGGTGCTCTTCGTGGCTGATTTGGGCTGGGTGATCAAAGGCATAAGCGAGGTTACCGTCGTTGTCTTGGTAGACCTTAAACTGACTGTCGCTGGTAACTAGGTGTTGGTGACCGCTGGCCGTACCGTTTTGGGTGACATGTTTGTTGGTCGTGGCGATTTCCTTATATTGTTTGGTGAGTTTCTTAACTTCAAAAAAGTCAATGTCTCCGTGAAAGAATTTAAATGTTTTCTTCATAATGTTCTCCTTAGATTTCTTTAAGATTGTCTAATGCGTCTTTTAGTTCTTGGGTGACTTCGTATGTTTTGCCGCCAATTTCTACGGTGTTGGGCTTCTCTTTTACCTCTACGTCAACCCCGGTGATGTCTTTAAACACTGCTGGGTCGAAATTAGGAAGATTAAGAAACTTCTGGCGGTTAGTTTCATCCGTGTCTTTCCAGAAGCTAGTCCAGGCTTCTTGATAGGCAAAGCTTTTTAGGTAGCCTTCTCGAACAAAGAAGTTAGGATCGGCCTTTTTCTCGTCATCGGTCATATCGGCTTCTGGAATCCATTTTGTCAGATAGAACTCTGCAAAGTGAGGGTGGTCTATATCGTCCCAAGCAAGATTGGTGGGCCTGTTGAACATACGGAGGGTACCTACAGTAGAGTTAAAGATGCCACTCTCTCGATTTGTACTGTTCCCGTAGCCGCTGTTCCGGTTGCCGCTGTTCCGGTTGCCGCTGTTCCAGTCGCCGCTGTTCCAGTCGCCGCTGTTCCGGTAGCCGCTGTTCCAGTCGCCGCTGTTCCGGTAGCCGCTGTTCCCGTAGCCGCTGTTCCGGTAGCCGCTGTTCCAGTTGCCGCTGTTCCAGTTGCCGCTGTTCCAGTTGCCGGTATTATCTTCACCTGTACTGGTTGATTTTGTCATTTGATTATTCCTTTGCTTAAATTAATTAACGTTGTAGTCTCTTTGGTGGGGTGTACTCTAAATCTTTAAGTTTACACACCTTCTTAATGAACAATTCTTTATCTCCTTTCATACCTCTTTTTATCCAGAGGAGGGTGAGTTGGAGGCGTTGATGTCCATTAAGCTTCATAAGAGGTCAGGGTTTTCGTAGATGTTGCCGATGACTCCATCTTCTTTCGGATTCAGAAAGTCATGAAACACGTTTTTCTTCTTGAAGCGCCCATCAATGAATACGACCTGTGCTCGTTGTTGGAACGATTCATACGCTGCGGTACTGTAATCATCGTCATCAGCATCCACCTTCTTCTGATACAAAGTCGTCTGTACTATATCTCCCTCGTATATCTCCACACCATTCTTGTCGAGGAGGCCGGTGTATTGCATCAAGATATAAGGTTTCGCTTTCGATGAGCCGTACTGTTTCGATATATCATAGACTGGATACTCCATGTTGTGTCCGTTCCATGCCCGAAGCTTAATCTCCCTCATGCTATATATCCCTTCTCCCCAACCTGGGGTACTTCTTTCTGCTCGTATTCAACTGATATGTTATTAGTAGCCTTACGTAGGCTATTACGGGCAGAGCGGGCGTCTGGTTCGTTGGTAAACTGGTAGACGTCGGCTCTGTCTGGATCGGTGCGGGAGACAACGAGGACTTCGTGCTTGTATTTGCGCTTTTGTTTGGGCTTGTAACTGGGCATGCGTGGAGGCCAGTTGTAGCCGAGGAACTTTTTATCGCTTATTTCGGTCATACATCTCCTCCTTTAAATCTTCATAAGCTTCCTTGGGTAAGCAATCTCCAAGTATTCGATGGCTTCCTGTGCTCCCTTTGCCACAAAGGCATCTACCCCTGAGCCTGCTAAGCACTTTAGCCATTCAGCTTGTTCTAGCGATAGCTTACCTCCAGAGGTTCGTTTTAGCTCTACGGCGATGAGTTTGCTACCTATAACAATTAGGTAGTCAGGGAAGCCCTTAGAAAGCCCTTGCTGCTTGTTTCTAATGCCCTGTAGCTTGGCCATCCTGCCACTACCAGTCTCATTAGCTATATGTGTGAACTTAAATCCTCTCATACGTAAGTAGGCTACCAATGTTCTGCCTTCTTGTGCTTCGGTAGGAGGGTTCACTCCTTAGCCTTATACGGACAATACTTGATAAGGTGAGCGGGTGACTTACATCGGGTGCAGCGCATTACTCGCAGTCCAGTTCTATATCTAGTCAGCTGAAGCATCTCGTACCACCTTTTTACGTCGTGAAATCCGACCACCTTTTGCGCCCCAGGCTTTTACCTGCTTAGAAGTTGCGGCAGCAAAACCACCAGTGTTCCCGTTTTGTCCACCGATTGTTCCAATCCGTCTATAAAAGTCGGGTTCTCTTGCTATATTCTTTGCGGCCGCTTTTTGACCTCCATCTAATGTTCCTGACATAATACCCCCTATTCTTAGTTAAAATGCCCCTTGTGATTCCCGTAACGACTGTTCCATAATTTTATCGTCTTGGGCGATGATCGCCTCTTCCAGTTCAGCCTCATCTGCTGCTTCTAACATCCAGTCCCGAATATTCGGATTGTGGGCTAGCAGTGCTTCTTCATACCATTTATCCAAGGCAAACCAGCTGCAAAACTCTTTGATAGCGCGCCGGTTGTTGCTTGAAATCATAGTGTCTGCAAAAACCCGTATCTCATCTGAGCTCATAAGGTAGAGCTGGGAGTCAAAGGTTAGTTTTAGTGATTCTTCAATACTCATTTCGCCTCCTAGAAAGGAATCTCGCTTAGATCAATAGGTTTGTCATCAATGTCTTCGACTATGACATCTTCGGCTGTAGCGGCATTATCTTCTTCCTGTTGGTCAACAAATCTTTTACCGTCATCATTCCATTCATGCGATGAAGTAATTTGAGTTTTCAGATATTCTGAAAGGCCTTCAAATACTTTCATGTCACGATCTTCAAGCGAAAAGGTGTACGCCTCATTAACTGTATCTGTCGTCTTTCGCGTAGACATAATATTTTTAACATTTGCGTAGGTCTTGTCGCCATTCGTGTTGTGGATGACCTGAATCTTACAATACTTATCAAGTAGCTTTGTAATATCAAACTCTGAGGCTTCTTCTTCCGTAAATGGAATACCGCGCCATGAGTCTAAATCTGATCGTAGAGTTGATTTTTTGTGCATTGATAACGTGTATTTCTTATTGATTGTGAAAACTGTTTTGCCGTCGCTCATAAAGACTGGCTCATCGTCATCGTTCTTCAAGAGTTCCCAGCTAACAAGTAACTGATGAACGTCTTTCGTGCCGAACTGTCCATCAATTGCGTGAGTCCCTAGGTCGATCATCCTAAAACAACGTGCCAGGTATACTTCTGCTGGAACTAATTCAAATTCTTCATTGTTCAATACAGGGGCTTTAATTGGTTTAACTGACATTATTTGTCTCCTTTAGGTAATTTAACTGTTATTCTTACGCTTGCTGATACATCCGATAGTTTTTCGTACTTGCTGTAAATATCAGGTTGCTCTTTCTTAAATCTTGTACTGTCGAAACCCTTGCGGGTCGTGGGTGCAACATAAGTGATAGAGAGGAATTCATTATCAAATTTCTTTATACCCGTGTTCGCCATTGCATCTTTGATTGCTTGGCGCATTTGTTGATCTTTATCTCGTAGCGTTTGAAGTCTCGTTTGCAGTTCACCTACTGCAACTGAGATCTTTTCTTGTATGACATGCTCTAGTTCGTTAATCTCTTTTGAGGTGGTCTGTAGACCTTTTATAAGACTATTGTCTATTGCGACTTCTTTGTCTTGATTTATCACCTCTCCGCATTCAGTGCAGAAGCCAGCCCCGAATTCATTGATTGCTTGGTCTGTCACATCAACAAGGTGCTTGTGTTCGTAATGATTACTCATTGTTTCTCCCTAGCTTATTGACAGCTGCTCTATGGGGTAGATAAAGGGTGAAAGATGGCGTGGTCACGACACCTGAAACTCCCAGTTTACTTTCTCTTCTTATCTACCCTGTAGAACAGCCGTAGCTGTTTAGTTGTTATTTTTGATTCACAGTGCATGGACTAGCAGCCAGATGGCCTTTACTATGTACAACTCGTTTGCTCCCTATAGGTGGCTGCTAGTCCATGCACTGTGTTCTTATTTCGGCCTATCGTGGCAGCAATTGAACGCATGCTAAGCGTTTATGGCTGAGCTTTAAGTGGCGCTGGGCCAGTTAGATACGAAGCCTTGTAAGGTGCGAATCACTTTAAGCCATGATTATGTGGGCTTGCCTTGACATGCGTTCAATTGCTGCCACGATTTCTACTTCAGATATTTCTGGTAAAATCCTGATGTATAGGCCCCCCACGGCTGCCAGCCTCTCGCTTGGTATTTACTCCAGGCGATAGCTATGTTTTCCTCGGGGTTGTATATCTCACCTGAATGACAACTTATCTGCATGAGGCCGAAGCTTCCGATGCAAATAATGTTGCCTTGTGAGTCTCTGTGAACGTCTGTACGATTAGCTGCATTAGGGTTGCAAGAAATACCTTTATACGTACTCTCGGCTTCCATAACTGCCATTGCCGTTCGTTCATCCCAGGCATACTTTTTTATGAGTGGTCGAAACATTTCGCAGCCACCTTTCGGTGACGCTTCGACCACTTCATGCGTAGGTTCTGCTGCTACCGGCTCTCCTACGCTCTCAGGCCGGCCTACTATTTTGACGGTGCTACTTCAGCTTTGACCTGAACGTTCTTAACGATAGATTCAGAAAGCGATGCGGCCTCCGCTTTAACTTGGCTCATTTGATTTACGTGAAGTGTCCAACCTGTGACTAAGCCGCTTACAGCCGCTGCTGCGATTAACGTGCAGTAGACAACGTGGTACATCTTAACTGTTCGTGGCTCTTTAACTTCTTGTGGTCGTAATTCTTTATTTGTCATGATTTTGTTTCCTTTTTTATTTTGTAAAATATTATTTCTTTGTTGAAGGTAGGTAGCGCACTTGGATGGACGCAGCATCCGAGCTTGTCTCTCGCGGTCTAACGGGATGCTTTGACAAGTGCCCCATCTACCTTCAACCTTTGCCGAATTGTTAATGTCCTATGGTGCAACGTCCGCTCTGCCTCTGCTATCGTTCACTAAACCCTTTATAAAACTATTTGGTTGTGACTTTAGCCTTGGTTTCGCCTGGTTACTACGCAATCGGTAATCCATCTAGGGTTTGATTCGCTTGCGTCTGAGCCCCAAACCTCGTTAATGTGCTGTAAACGATTTGCTGCTCAGACGGGGTAAATAAAAAGACCTCGTTTTTCAACGAAGTCTTTTCAATAAATTATGCCGATCTTGGCTGGGATGGAGGGATTCGAACCCCCGAATGCCAGAACCAAATATCGGTACTTCACCCCAGTGAGATCGGCGAAGTTATTTTGACTTCGCCGAAAGAATTTAAAATGTTTATGTGCTTTTCGGTCTTGCAACCTTTATGAACTCATTGTAGCAAACATCTAAACATTTGTCAAGCTCATGGTTGTTGGTACTAACTAAGCGTAGACGGAAAGTCCGAAAGATTTTGTATATTCCTTCTCAAGGTAATCGTCGTCTATTCCAAGGTACGTCATGGTGGTTTGAATGTTGGAGTGACCCAGTAGTTTTTGGATTGAGCGAAGGCTACAGCCTTGTTTAAGGAGCCATAGTGCGAAAGCATGACGAATTAAATGAGGATGCATCACAACTCCAAGAATATCCTGGAATAGTCGTTTAATCCGTTGGCGAACTGTGTCGGTGTGGGTATACCGTAACCCACCGTGCATCTGTGGTCGGAACACGTAGCCGTCTTTCCATCCATTTTCTTTCATCCAGGCGCGGAGTTGTTTTGCGAGGCTAGCTGTTATGAAGGTTATACGGTGTTTGCTGCCTTTTCCGACCACGTCAAGGGTCCTGCCCCTTAAATGTTCGATTTTCATATCTGTCACTTCCGAGATACGCAGTCCAGCTTCAAACATCACGGAGATCATTAACCTGTCCTGTCGATTCCTAGTGCGTTTAATAACCGTTCTGATCTGTTGCCTCGTTAGAAGTTTTGGGTGGTTGTCTTTTCGTTTCAGTTCACGAATCTCTTTTAGCTTCACCCTTATAGGAATCTCTGGGTAGTCGATACACCAGACTAAAAAGGATTTAACCGACCTCTTACTGGTATTAACCGTTCCGGTTGTTATCAGCCTACCGGTGTAATCTGATACGCGTTTAGACATCTCTACAAAGAACATATCTAAATCTATATTTGTTAAAGTGGATAGGTCTTTGATGTTATTTTCCAACAGGTATTGGCGGAATTGTTTGAGGTAGGCAACCCTCCCCTTAAGTGTTGATTTAGCCATACCCCGAACATTCTCTGCATAATACAGGTAGTCGTCTATTAGTTTGTTAACTGTCGGTGGCGCACTCTCAAAAGAATCTTTAAGAAACCCGAGATTATCGTTAGTAGTTTGTGTAAACATTTTAAAACTCCAAATTATGTTCTTATATACAAATCCTTATTCCCCTAAAACTTTTCTTTTGTTGTTTTGCGACTTGCCTACTACTATCTACTAATATATCTACTAATTACATATATATGTTTTGTACGTTTGGTGCACGTGCCTGCACATTGCGTGCAAAGGTGGGAAAACTTATCCCCCGAAATCGGGGAGTTTACACACAAGTTATCCACATGTCGTACTTGACAAACTAGACTACGGACTACGTTTTCTGTCAACTAACATAAAATGAAGTTGCGGAGCCGATCGACCTTTAGGTATTTTTACCATCGTCGTGATAAACTTGTGCTTTTCCAACCATTTACGTACTCGTTCTTGCTGTCGGCGTGTAATACATGTAGCTTCCTCAATCTGTTTAGCACTCTGCGTAAAAAACCCCTCAGTATCCTTACGCAAAATAACGTCATACCTCTGTAGTTTCAAATAATAGATAGCTACGACCATATCTGCGCCAAATTTCTCCTGCGCCAATAGCGGGTCATAAGCAATAAACCCTCTCTTACTCATCAGTGCCCCCTAGTTTATTTCGAGGTAGCGAAAAGCCCTGTCTAAAGAAGCCAGGGCATACAAATCGTTTACAGCACTTAACAGTATATCACCAGAGAGAGCCCATTTCAATGGTTTCAAGTAAAGCCCACCTCTTCCTCACCCTCCAGTGACAATATTGCCTACTTAGGCCAAGTATACAGCATGACTGTTAAATAGTTCACACAATCCGCACATTGTATGGAGAAATCCGGAATCATGTATAATCAAATAGTTCACACCTATTTCAACAAGTTGCCCATGAAGATGGGTAGTACTGTCAACAGGGAAACTTGTTGTAGGCGTGAACAACCGCAGTACTACCCTTTTTTATTTGGAGATATTTATGAAAGAAAAAACATACCAAGGCCCCGGCGTATTCCAAGGTCTCTCAATCAGTAGAGCCTACAAAGGCAAATATATTGTTATCCATATAGATAATCAAGCTTTTATTGAAGTAGATCTTGAGACTGCATTACCCATGGAGACAGATCCCCATACCAAAAAGATAGAGCCAGGTCTGCCTTATAGTGAATTCTTTAAGGAACGTTTACTGATCGAGTATCCCAAAGAGGCTGAGGGTGACGTGACATTCTCTGTCGTGGTAGAATAAGTCTCATGAATGAATGGCGCGTATTTAGAACTGTAGTTGTTGTATTGCTCCTGGCGATTTTGTTTGTATTGGCGGTTAAGATATAATAGAGAAGTTGGAACATTTCCCATCGCGCTTACAAGAAAAGACTGGTCGCTCCAGTCTTTTTTGATATAGGTTATTCAGTAATCTCGGGATGCTTCTCTAGGTACTTATCTCGTATATAAACACCAAGCGTCGGCGCAACGTTTTGCATATTCCGGCTCGGGTGGTTATAGAAGTATACCTTAAGAAACTGCATGTAGTCTTTATCTGCTAATGCACTAATAGATTTAATAGCTGCAAGCTCTACGTCGTATTTGAGTTTTGGTTCCTCGTCGTCAATATACCCACAAAAGTCTTCGTGATGTTCCTGAAAAACCTTATCAAAGCCAATATCTCTAATGAGCTTTTTGCCATCGGCAGTAAGTTGTAAGGGACTATAGCCCTGCAGCTCTTTTGGATCGAACTGACTGTCTGATTTTGTCAAGTGATCTCCTATGACTTTAATGTTTACCTTCGTTTTGTCTGACGCCGTTTTCAGATCGTCAAGTATTTGTAACTTCCGGCCTATATAAGTAAGTGCAATAACTGTAGAGGATATGCCAATTGATACAAAAATCTCAAATATATTCATGGTATCCCCTATTTAATTGTTTCCGTTTAGATAATGCAATCACTACCACTTTTAGTATAGGCTACCGCGGTAGACTTAGCCATACCTGGGTAGAAAATACCCCACCGCTGAATACGCTGGGATGTGTATTTCTTATACTGTGCCTAACGTTGGCGTGGGAAAGCTATTTATTCTTCGGTGCCCAGTAAACAGCTAAGTAGCCCGCCACAGCACTGAACAGGGCGTCAAGCAGTGTAATGAGGGAATCCCCCACAACCGGCTCGAGTGTCACCCCATGCTTTACTAGGTAGGCCATGAGCATGGTGACGAGGGCTCCGGCGAGGGCTTTAGATACTTTTGAAATTTCTAACATATATTCTCCTTATCCTACGCCACCTGAGACGTATACATTATTTGGGTTACCATCGTACGGTCCTTCTGCAATATAGCGTCGAACTCCGCTGTTTGATACATAACTTAGCCATACGAATCCATTTGTAATGACATAGCTGTCGTAGTTAAATGTTTGACCTCGACCGTACTGTGCGATAATAACGGCGTCAGTCCTTGGATCGTTTCTTACGTTCAGGGTATCGACAGCTACCGTAGCCGTGCCAGACTTAGCGATACGACCACCAGCAGGAGGTGTTACGGGTGGGGTGTAGTCTTCAGCAACCTGTACCCCGTCAATCCAATATGACCACCCAAGGTGTTGAGGTGCATGGTTACCAAACCATGCAATGACTTGGGCAATGCTTGTATATACACCGCGGGCTCCCGTGCGTGTCTCGCTGTCGTGGATCTCAATCCGGTTGCCATAGTTATGCGCCCAGGCGACGTGCCCTAGGCCTTTATACGGTCCGGCATTGAGTGAGAAGAAGATTGGCACCCACACGCCTACTGGTAGGTCTGAGGTACGGATATTACCATTTCTACTCTCTACGTTATATGCGGCTGTAGCTGTTGGCTGGCGGCTTGGTGCGCTGACTGCATCATCCACAAACTTTAAGCACCAGCCACGCATAGCTGCTATGCCTAAGTTAGGTGATTTCTTTTGTCGAATAGCCATTACTTGTCCTCCTCTTTAGATTCAGTTGTTTGGTCTGGTGCGACATAAATGTCTTCTGCAATTGGTAGTTCGTTCATATTTTTCTCCTTTAACTCCTATTCTCTATTGCCCTTAGGCTATTAAGTACCTGTTCATGCATCTCATTATCTCTACCGTTTCGGTATCTTAGATACTCATCATTTGATTTAGTGGCTTCGGTGTTGCGATCAACGGACTTCTGCATGCTCTCAAGGATAGGGAGGATCTTATCGAACATGTATTTAATAACGTAGATAAGAGCTCCGACTGTGGAGGCGAGGATGGCAATGATGGCGAGGATGGCTTGTTCACTCACTAAATAACCTCCACTAAAATAAAGGCTGGATAAGTAGCCCCAGCTTCAAGCGTTCCTGTTCCGGCTGACGTTGAAAAGCCTACATTATATGTCTTGCTGCCAGCACTTGGAGTAACGATGGCGTGGGCAATGGCAGGGGTAGTCACTCCTGTTGTACCTCCGTTATTTACAAGACATCTAGTAAGTTGTGTACCTGAACCAACCGTACCATCCCAAATAGTCATCACAAATACAGCTGAAGCACTCGCAAATATATCTGAAGCAAAGGCAGTAATCCTAACTTTGCGGCCACCCGCTGGTATAGTGACTGTCGAAGTAAGACTAGTAACCTGCACCGCCGTAGCAGATGCAGTAGTGAAGTTACTTGTTATTTGCGTGTAGCCAAGAGTAATGGCTGACGTGGAGAGTTTCGCAGCAGTAACACTCGAATCGGTCAAATAGCTCCCATTCATATTCGAGTCTTTAAGCAAAACCCCATCTACCGTCACCCCACCAGCCCCCGTATACTCACTCACCGTATCCGTTGTAAGAGTCGGATTCACGATTGTAGCCGTGTTTATAGTGGGGGAGGTGAGGACTTTGTTAGTTAAAGTTTGTGAACCTGTCAGTGTTACGACTGCTGCTGGGAAGGTGGGGGTACCACCTAGGGTGTAGGTACCGGTGACAGTACCGGAGAGTACTGGGCTGGAGATTGTGGGGGCGGTGAGTGTTTTGTTGGTGAGGGTTTGGGTGTCGGTGTCACCAATGGGGGTGCCTGAAATGCCTAGCAACTGGTTCGTCGTCGTCTTGTTATTGGTGCCAGCAGAAGTATCAACAATATAAAGAAGATCGGTAGCTCTATCAACTGCCGGGATTGTCGTTAATGCTGATACCTTCTGATCGACCACTGTTTAGTCCCTCTCTACAGATCCGTCAGCATTAAGTTCGTTGCCTTTGACAGGCTTCTTATAGCCCTTTTTCACCATCTTCTTACCTTTTTTAAGTGGAAGTTTAGCTTTTTTGTCGTAGCCTTTTTTCATATGAACTCCTTTTAAAAAACAAAAAAGCCCCACGGATTAGCCGTGGGGCTGTATGCAGACATTATACCACAAATTAGGTAATGCCACACCAAAGAGACCTGTGCTATAATTAAGACAGTGTTTCAAGCATCCCTAAGAACCACAAAGTATGTGGTTCTTTTGGTATCAAATTGTTGGTGGAGGTACGGAGAGTCGAACTCCGATCAAATGTGTTTCAAGCATCTGTATTAACCGTTATACGATAACCCCAAATAAAAACAGCTCTCGAGCAAAAGCTGGAGAGCTGTAATGGATATAGTATACCACATTGTCTAAGTACTTTAACTATGTGTCGGGTATGTGCTATTATTTGTAATATATTAATTTTTAAGGATTTTTTAATGAGGAGGGATATGAATCTGGAAAAGTCTAAACGACATATAAATTGGGAATCTATTGGAGGCTGGACAGCGTTGGTGGTCATAATAGGATTAATTGCTTTTAGTTTTAATTCTCCCTCGTCAAGTGAAGCTTCAGATATAGAAAACGTTGTACCAACTTGCGAAGACCCACAAATTAAAGGTAACATCAGTTTTACCACTGGAGAAAAGATCTACCACATGCCTGGCGACCCCCAATACGAGAGAACCGACATTATGGAGAGCGAGGGCGAGCAAATGTTTTGTACTGAGCAAGAAGCCCAAGACGAGGGATGGCGACATGCTCAGGTTAATTAAGACCATAAAGGACATCGCCACCCTTATAGTGGTTATGTGCATATGGACAGGTATCGTTATGGGCGGATTCTATCTTGTATACGCAATATTCCCTAGTCTGAATTCTGCACCTGTAAGTGACCCTGAACCATGCACGACAGCACCGCTTCAAATTGACAACTGCTAGTCTGACTGCTTATATTTAAACCCATACTTCTTATATAACAAACCCATGATCTTGGTATCCTGGTCATTGATAAACTTTAACTTACCCATTTCGTCGAGCTTTTTATAATCTTGACCATTAAAAGATGTTTCGAGCTTGGCTTTAAGGGCCCTTCCGTATGTTCCTTTTGCTTCGTCATACTTATCCTGTCCGACCTTATCTCTAAACTGGGACAATATTTTACTATTAGATTTATCCCAGTCGGTGAACGTGATTCCCTTATCATTAACATCAGCCACACGGCTTATTTCTTTGATCGTGGCATCATCTTTACTAGTTTTTACCCGACTGCCAAATAGTATCCTAGAAATAGGATCTTCAGCTTCTATGGCCTCGCCGAATACGTTTTTCTTTATGGGTAGTGATTCTCTAGCCCCGGGTATCTTTGCCTGTATTCCTTCCATTCCTTTTTCCGGTTTGCGCTCATAAGGGTCAATTGCCCTTGCTATATCAGAAAGTATGCTTGGCACGAATCGGCTGGATATTTCACCTAATAGATAGTTCGTTGCACCGCCCGAGGCTTCTCCTAAGGTCTCCCCTTTATTGTTCTCGGCATCTTTAAGTGCTTTTCCTACCTCCTTGACTCCCGGTAGGTTAAGAAATACCGATCCAGCACCCTTACCGTACTCAAACGCTCCGCTAGTCGTATCCTTACCGTACTTCTTTGCGTATAAAGATGCCGTTAACGGGATTGAGAGAGGGCCGAACCAGTCGAGAGAGATCCACTTATTGCCTATTTTTACAGAGTTAGTATTTGAATTGCGTAGCTCTTCTATCTGTTTCCTCTTTGGATCGTATGCACCGATAAAGTTGTCTGGTGTGATGTTTGCTGCGAGTATCGTTGCGCCTGTGATTCCTAGACCAGCCCTTACAATATCTCGCATAATACTTTGAGTGACTGCCTTCTCGCCTATCTCTCCACTCCGTATGGCCTTCACGGCCTTGAACATGGCCTTTGGTATACCCATTCCAGCATAGTCAAGCCCTGTTGAGATTACGTTGGCAGGGGTCTTAACGAACGGCATAAGATAGTCTCCAGCTCGAAGGTTACCGGAGCCATCGTTTAGTAGTTTCCGTATGCCCAGAGTTAGATTTGTTGCCCAACTTTTGTTTGTCCACGTAGCAAACTGTGCGTCAAGGATACCTTGGTCTCGTAGGACCTGTCCTTTGAATGTTTGTG
>Ga0307501_10000007_pt1 | contig 17038 bp, 22 predicted proteins | sample 15_S_MG_FD_201365 | JGI IMG/M metagenome (GOLD analysis project Ga0307501, IMG submission 201365) | Soil microbial communities from Populus trichocarpa stands in riparian zone in the Pacific Northwest, United States - 15_S | ecosystem: Environmental > Terrestrial > Soil > Riparian zone > Trees...
CGCGTCCTGCAACCTGCACATCGGCGAGCCACCATCACTCATCGCAGAGGGAGATCCACAATGCCGACCACTAACCCGCTGGAGCTGATCCGGTTCGGGATCCACCGCACGTTGGGGATGGTGATCTACTGCTCCGGCGCGGACTGTCCACGCTGGCGCTTGTCCGTGTGGGAGATCGACACGCTCCCATGGTTGACGCAGCAAGCATCGATCCACCTCGATGCGCATCATCCTGCAGCGCTGGTCTGGTGTGTGCATGGGCACCCGCTTGGCGCGTGCTGCAGCGAGCGTGAGGCGGCGCTCCACCCCGTCGTGTCCACCGCGCACGCTGAGCTGGACGACGAGCCACCCGCGGACTACATGGTCGGTGACTCTGCGTCACCACCGTACCCGGGCGAGCGCTGGGCCTGGCCGCTGGACTGCCCGAAGTGCGGTGCAGGTATCGGGCCATGGTCGCCCGATACGGTCGGCTCCGAGATGACGCACATCCGGCCTGGTGGGGGGCCGGATTGGCAGGCCAACCAAGATCACGACGTCCCATCGATCCCTGTCGATTCCGTTTCACGTGAAACACGCGACCGCGGCGCCGGTTTTTTCCCAGATCGCCAGCCGGGGACACCCCGCCCTGTCCCGCATCCCTCTCCCCGCGACGCCGGTTAGTCACAGATCGTGACGATTCTCGCCGAGTCGCCGCCGATCCTGGGCAGCGCTGAACCGCGGCTCTGGACTCCGCCCCTCCGGGAGCTGACTCCCGCTACGTCCTACGGTTTCGAGGTGATCGACTTCGCCAATGAGATCGGTCACCCGCTGTTACCGTGGCAGGAGTTCGCTGTGATCCACGGCGGCGAGCTCCTGCCGGACGGCCGGCCCCGGTTCCGGATCGTGCTGCTCATGGTCAGCCGGCAGAACGGCAAGACGGAGCTGCCCGTGGTGCTCTCGGTGTACTGGCAGTTCCGCAAGCGCTTCCCGCTGATCTTGGGAACCAGCACGAAGCTGTCCTACGCCAAGGAGTCCTGGCTGAAGGCGGTCAACCTCGTCCGTCGCACGCCCGCGCTGAATGATCAACACGCCCCGGGCCGGAAGTGGTTCCGGACCACGAACGGCGAAACCGAGTCCTGGACCTACGGCGGCGAGCGCTACCTGATCGCGGCCAGCAACTCTGAAGGCGGCCGATCACTCACGGTGAACCGCGGCGTGGCCGATGAGCTGCGGCAACACCGAACGTACGAGGCGTGGGACGCCTTCGAGCCGGCCTGCTCGCCGGACGACGCGCAGATCTGGGGGCTGTCCAACGCCGGGGATTCCCGGTCGGTGGTCCTCAACGACCTGCAGGACTCCGCGCAACACTTCATCGAGACCGGCGTCGGCGACTCCCGGCTCGGCCTGCTGGAATGGTCAGCCCCGCCGGACGCCGACCCGGAAGACGTGGCCGCGCTGTGCCAGGCCAACCCGCGGGTCGGTCACGGCCTGGACATCGAGGTGCTCCGCGCTGCCGGCGCGCGGGCCAAGCGGCTCGGCGGCGACGCGCTCAACGGCTTCAAAACCGAGCGCATGTGCATCCGGGTGAAGGTGCTCAAGCCGGCGCTGGACACTGCCGCGTGGGCCGAGTGTCTGGACCCGGGCCCGCTAGAGCCGAAGCGCGGCGGCATCGCGCTGTGCGTCGACCTGAGCCGCGACGGCCGGCACGCCACGCTGGCGGCCGCGCAGGTTGGCCCTCTCGGCGGCAAAGTGCGCGTTGAGCTGCTGGCGTCGTGGTCCGGGCCGGCGGCTGCGTCCGACCTTGAGCGCGCTCTCCCCGGCTGGCTCAAGACCGTCAAGCCGAAGGTGCTCGGCTGGTTCCCGAACGGCCCGGCCGCGGCGGTGGCGGCGAAGCTCACGACGACGCCGGCCGGCGTCGCTGTCTCAGAAATCCGCGGCGACACGCCGGCTGTGGTGATGGGCTTCGCCAAGGAGGTGGCCGCGGTCACGCTCGCGCATTCCGGTGACCCGCTGCTAGACGCCCATGCGCTCGGCGCGGAGAAGCTCGATAGCGGTGGCGGCTGGGTCTTTTCCCGGCGTGACGGTCACGCGGACGCTGTCTACGCGGCGGCCGGCGCTGTCCACCTCGCCCGGACCGTACCCCGGACGCCGCGCTACTCGAAGCGGGTGCACGTGCCTGGGGGCTAGTCGGCTGTATCATCCCGATCATGGGATGGATCGCTGCCGCTGCGCAGCTAGCGCGTGAAGCGTTCGGAGTGCCGCGACCCATCACCCTGGATCTGGACCCGCTGCGCACGTTCGACTCCGCTCCGGCCCCGGTCGATAAGGTGCTCGCCGCGATGCAGGCGAACATCGGCACGATCAGCAGGGACGACGCGCTGCAGGTCGCCGCGGTCCAGCGCGGCCGCAACGAGCTGTGCTCGATCGCCACGCTCCCGATGCGGCTCTACCGCGGGCTGGACGTGATCGACTCCCCGCTGTTCCGGCAGTTTGACCCGAACGTGCCCAACGTCGTGCACCTCGCCATGACGATCGAAGATCTCGCCTTCGAGCGCATCGCGTACTGGCAGGTAACCGGCCAGGACTTCAACAATTACCCGGCGTCCGTGCGGCGCATCCCACCCGGCCGGGTGAGCCTGAAGCGGCCGAACGGGTCGCCGCGGGCCGGCGATGAGCGCTGGGTGTGGATCAAGCCGGACGGCGCGAAGGACTGGGAGCAGCTCTCCGCGGCCCTGCTCATCCGGTTCGACTCCCCCAACCCGGGCATCCTCGGTGCCAACTCCCGTGCCATCCGGCGGGCCCTGGCCCTGGACCGGGTGGCCGCGATGTACGCGGACAACCCGCAGCTGCGGGAGTGGTTCACCGACGCCGACACGGGCGAAGATGGGATGTCGGACGACGACATCAACGGCTTCCTGGCCGACTACGGCGCGGCCCGCCGAGCGTCGCCGTACGGCTGGATCCCCCGGGCTGTCGCCCGGGCCGACGTGTCCGCCCCGTCGCCGCGTGACCTGACCCTGGTCGAGCTCCAGAAGCAGGTCACGATCGAGATCGCCAACGGGCTCGGCGTCGACCCGGAGGACCTGGGCGTGTCGACCACATCGCGGACGTATCAGAACGCGGTGGACCGCAAACAGGACAAGATCAATCGGGTTTACGCGCCTTTCATGCGCGCGCTGACCGACCGGCTGTCGATGGGTGACGTGACGGTCCGCGGCCAGTCTGTTCAGTTCGATCTCACCGACTACCTGAAGTCGGACCCGGTCACGCAGGCTGCCTACTGGAGGGCACTGAAGGACATGGATGTCACCGACGCTGCGGAAATCCGCGGCTGGGCCGGGCTCACCGGCGCCCCGCCGAAGTCGACTCCCGCCCCGGCCGTGCTCCCGGTCGCCGCGGCCGGCGGCGGCGGCCGGCGCTTCGCCGACGACGCCCCCGGCTTCACCTTCCACGCCGCGGACTTCGCCGCACCCCCGGCCGCCCCGACCGTCGACACGGCGTCGCGGACCATCACCGGCTTGGCGGTGCCGTACAACGCCACCGCCAGCAAATACGGGCTGAAGCTGCAGTTCATGCCGGGCAGTCTGGAATACAGCGACCCGGGCCGCATGGCCCACCTGAAGGACCACGTGACCCCGGTCGGTTTCCACCGCTCGGTAACCGACTCCGCGGCCGGCCCGATCGTGGCGCTCGCCGTCCTGGACGGCCCGGTGAACGGTGACGGCACGCCATCGCCTGCGAAGGCTGAACGGGACCAACTGCTGTACGACGCCGAGCACGGCCTGTACTCCGGGCTGTCGGTCGGCGTCGATTTCTCGATGGACCCGGCCGCCGGGGACGTGGAGTACGACGAAGAGGCGGACACGTACCGTGTGGTCCGTGCCACGTGGCGCGAAACGTCGACCACGTACATGCCTGCATTTGATGACGCCCGCGTGACCAAGGTGGCCGCGAGCATGACAGGAGGCTCCCCCATGCTCTGCCAGCACTGCGGGCATAAGCACGCGGCGAACATCGCGTGCGCCACGTTCCGCGCACAGCTTCTCGGCACGCAGCCGACCCCGACTCCCGCCCCGACGCCGGCCCCCGGTCCCGCCCCGACGCCCGCCCCGGCCGGCCCGGCCGACGCGGGGACCTTCGCGCAGTTCCAGGCCTTCGTGGCCGCGGGACAGGGCGGCGCCCCGGCTCCGGCCCCGACGCTGGTCGACCCGCATCAGGGCCCGGCCGTCGTCAACGAGCCGCAGCCGTACCGGTTCGACCGGCGCGGCAACCTGCGTCCCGCCACGCATGACTTCTCCGCGGACCTCGCCGCGGGCTGGTCGCTGAACGGCGGCGACCAGGCGGCCCGCGACCGGGCTGAGGGCTGGCTGAAGTACTGCTTCCAGCGCAAAGAGTTCGGCTCCGCGGAAGGCGAGACAGACCACGCCTTCGCCATCACGCCGGCCAACGTCGCCGCGCTGAACTACCCCCAAAACCGCCCGGAAATGTACGTCGATCAGATGGAGTACGAATACCCGCTGTGGGACGCAGTCAACAAGGGCACCCTGGCGAACCAGACTCCGTTCCTGCTCCCGAAGTTCAACACGTCGTCCGGCCTGGTCGCCGACCACGTGTCCGGCACGGAGCCGACCCCGGGCGCCATGACGGCGACGAACCAGACGATCACGCCGACCGCGCTGTCCGGCAAGGTCGAGGTGCTCCGCGAGACGTGGGACCAGGGCGGCAACCCGCAGGCGTCCGGCCTGATCTGGCGCCAGATGGTCCGCGCCTACTACGAGGGCCTGGAGGCCTACGTAGTCGCGCAGATCGCCGCGCTCGCCGCGTCGATCCCGGACATCGCCATCACGACCGCGGCGGCTGACTCCGCGCTGGACCAGGCCATCGCGGACGGCCTGGTGCCGCTGCAGTACATCCGGGGCGGTGACCGGTTCCGGACGGTCTTCACGCAGATCGACCTGTACAAGGCCATGGTCAAGGCGAAGGACTCGGCCGGCCGGCGGCTGTACCCGTCGATCAACCCGCAGAACAGCGTTGGCCAGGCCATGCGCGGTTACACCGCGCTGGACGCGCACGGCAAGATGTGGCTGCCCGCGTGGGCACTCGCCGCGACTGGCTCCGTGGTCGCATCGTCCTACATGTTCGACCCGGAGAAGGTGTGCGCGTGGGCGTCGGCCCCGGAGCGCATCGATCTGCAGTGGCGCGTGGCGTGGGTCGACATCGGCGTGTGGGGCTACAAGGCCTTCGCCATCACGGACTTCGCGGGTACCCGCGAGATCACGTACGACCCGGTCTAACCGGACCTGCCGGGCCGCGCGTCCCCCGTGCGCGCGTCCCGGCACCCCGCCCGTTTCACGTGAAACATCGACTCCCGGAGAGCGGAGATCATGACGGAAAATCTGAAGGACGTGGCCGCGGAGCGCGACGCGCTCCGCGCCGAGGTGGAGAACCTCCGCGGGCAGCTGTCCGCGGCCAGTGCCACCCGGCCCGGTGTGGCCGCGCCCGTGCAGCATCAGTTCGTCCTCAGCGAGGGCCAGCGACAGGAGCTCATCGCCAACGGCGTGGCGAACGTCGGCGGCCGGCTGCTGACCGCGGAGCAGGTCCGGGCGAAGCTGGGCCCGGACCAGCAGGGCGTCGAGATCCCGGACGCCAAGACGACCGTCGAGGTCCCGGCGGGCCGGCCGCGGTCGGCCGTGGCCGGCGTCGACTTCGTCTACCCGTCCGTCGCCCCGGGCGAGATCGACCCGAAGGTCGCCGGCACGCCGGGCATCAACGGCCCGGCCGCGTCCACCGATACCAAGGTCAAGTAGCACGCGATGCCGTGGAAGCCTGACTACCTCACCGTCGCGGCCGCGGCGGCGTACCTGCGTATCCCGGCCGGGGACACCGTGGATGACACGGAGCTGCAGGTGTGGGTTTCCACGGCGTCACGCGCTATCGACGAGTACTGCAATCGGCAGTTCGGTCAGCTCGCCGCCCCGGCCGCCCGGGTCTACCGCCGCACCCCGGTGCTCGATCCGACGCTGGGCCTGTGGTGCTTCGACATCGATGACGTCCAGGACGTGACCGGCTTCCTCGTCAACGGCGTCGCGTACGCGTCGTCCGGCGCCGTGCTCCTGCCGGACAACGCTCCCGCGGACGGGCGGCCCTGGACGCGCCTGGGCGTCACGTCGTATCCGTCCCCGTCCTCCCCCGGGTCTCCGGTCGCGGGGGTCCTGACGGGCCGCTGGGGCTGGTCTGCACAGCCGGTCCAGGTCGGCGCGGCCATGCGGCTGCAGGTGAGTCGGTGGAGCTTCCGGCGGGACGCCCCGTCCGGGGTGGCCGGTAGCCCGGAGTCCGGCTCAGAGATGCGGCTCCTGGCCCGACTGGACCCGGACGTGAAAACCTCCCTGGCCGGCCTGCGTCGCCGCCGGATGGTCGCCTGATGAACCTCAAAGCTGTCATGGTCCAGGTCGGTCAGGCGCTCTCCACCGTCCCGGGTCTCCGCGTCTATGACCACCCGGTGCTCAAGGTCGAGCCCCCGGCGGCCATCGTGTCCTACCCGGAGAGCCTGGAGAAGGCGGCCGGCTACGGCCCGGGTGTCGCCCGGATGGTGCTGCCCGTGGTGGTCATGGTCGGCCGGCCCACCGACCGCACGACGCAGGACCGGATCACGAAGTACGCGGACGGGTCCGGAACGTCATCCATCGCGCGGATCATGGACGCGTACGCCTGGACTGCCTGCCACCACGTGACCGTCGTCGGGATCGATTTCGACGTGGTGACCATGGCCGGCAACGACTACCTGGCGGCGGCCTTCACGCTCGACATCATCGGATCCGGAACGTAGGGAGCGCCATGACCACCGCACACGGCAAGCAGACGGTGATCACCGTCGCTACCAAAAACGTCAGCCCGTTCGTCAAGACGAGCACCCTGGAGCGCGGCGCCGCGGTCCACAACACGACCGGCTACGGCGTCGATGACGAGCTGAACGCGGGTGGCCTGAAGAACGGCAAGTTCACCATGGCCGGTGTGTACGACAACACCGTGACGGTCGGCCCCCGCATCGTGCTCAACCCGCTGGTCGGCACGCTCGTCGTGATCACCCGGGCGGTGGAGGGCACCACGACCGGCAAGCCGCTCGACACGTTCAACGCCATCGTGGAGAAGTACGTGGAGACCAACCCGCATGACGACATGGTCACGTGGTCGGCGGACTTCACCGTCTCCGGTCCCGTGGTCCCAACCGTTCAACCGTAGGAAAGGGGCGTCCCCCATGGCAGTCACGAAAGATCAACTCACTCGGCCCCGGGTCGAGACCGGCCGCGTCACGCTGGAAGGCGGCGGTGACGTGGAGATCCGGCCGCTGTCGCGGGCTAGCGCGTTGCGCGTGCACGACATCGGGCAGCGGGACGGCATCGCGGCTGGCGAGGCCATGCTGTTGTGTCTGGGCATGGTCGACCCCGCGATGACGCTTGACGACGTCGTGCAGTGGATGGCGACCGAAGGCGCGGCCGGCGACGTGGAGGCGGTCTCCCGCGGGATCGGCGTGATTTCCGGGATGACCGCTACGTCCGGCAAGGAGTCGTACAAAAGCCCTGGAGAATGATCCGGAGCTGGAGTTTGAGTTCTACCTCGCGCAGCAACTCGGGATGCTCGTCTCCGATCTGCGGGAGCGGATGGGGCACGGGGAGTTCCTGCTCTGGTCGCGGTTCTACTCGCGGAAAGCGCAGGCCGAAGAGCTGGAGAGGCTGAGGGCGGGATGAGCGCACCGATCCGGATCGACGGCCTGAAGGAGTTCCAGAAGTCGCTGCGGGCCATGGATTCCGACCTGCCGAAGGCGCTGCGGCTGGTGCTCAACGAAGCGGTCACGACGGTCATCGATTGGGCCACGCCGCGGATCCCTCGCAAGACAGGGCGGGCCGCGGCGTCGGTCAAGGCCCGGTCCTCGCAGCGCGCGGCCCGGGTGGCCATCGGCGGCAAGCGGGCCCCGTACATGCCGTGGCTCGACTTCGGCGGCGAGGGCAAGGTGAAGGGCCGCCCGGGGTACCGGCCGTTCATCAAGAAGGGCCGGTACTTGTACGCCGGCCTGGACGCGACGCACGATGAGGTCACGAAGATCATGGAACGTGGGCTGACGGAGCTCGCGCAGCGGGCAGGGCTGGAGGTGTCGTAGTGGCGAATCAAGTCACGCTGACCTTCGGCGGCGAGACGCAGCCGTTGGAGAAAGCCACCGACCGGGCCGGCCAGGCCGTCGAGGTGATGGCGGTCCGGGTCACCGACGCGACCAACGCGTCCGGTGAACGGTTCGACCACCTGTCGGCTCAAAGCAGCCTGCTGTCCGGCGGCATCGGTGACGTGGGCGGCGCCCTCACCGAAGCCTTCGGGGAGAACACTGCGATCGGGGAGTTCGGCGCCAAGCTCGAAAGCGCGTCCGCGGTCGTCACTGGCTTCACCGGCATCATGGATCTTGGCGTGTTCGCCACGAACAACTTCAAGCTCGCGTCCGCAGCGTCCGCGGTCCAGACTACGGTCACGTCCGGCGCCACCAAGGCGGCGGCGGCCGCGCAATGGCTGATGAACACGGCCCTGCTCGCGTCGCCGATCACGTGGATCGTGGTCGGGATCATCGCGCTCATCGCCGTGATCGTGCTCATCGCCAAGAAGACAGATTGGTTCTCGCAGGCGTGGCGCGCGTCCTGGAAGTGGATCAGGTCCGCGGCGTCGAACACGTGGGACTTCATCAAGAAAATCCCCGGCTGGACCAAGGACGCCTTCTCCCGGATCGCGTCGTTTATTACGGCCCCGTACCGGGCCGCCTTCAACGGGATCTCCCGTGCCTGGAACGCCACGATCGGCGGAATGTCGTTCACCTTCCCGGGCTGGATTCCCGGCGTCGGCGGCAAGGGCTTCACCGTCCCGAACCTGCCCACCTTCCATGCCGGCGGCATCGTGCCCGGCGTCGTCGGCACCCCGACCGTGGCGCTGCTGCAGGCAGGCGAGCGCGTGGGGAACGTGGCCGGGGCGGCCGGCGGCGACGGCGGCGTCATCTACGTCCGCGGGGACGGCGTCATGGACGCGCTCATCGAGGCGATCGCGGCGAAGGTGAGCCGGCGCGGCGGCGGCCCGGGCGTGCTCGGGCTGGCGGGCTGAGCCGTGGCGCAAGTAGTGCTCGGGCAGTTCTGGGACGGTGCGGCCTGGATCGACCTGCTCAGCTACTCCGACGAGGGCTACTCGATCAAGCGCGGTTCGGACGGGGAGTCCGGCGGCCGCCCGTCAGAGTTCTCCCTGACCCTGAACAACGACGACGGCCGGTACCGGACCAACGATCCGATGTCCCCGCTGTATGGGCTGGCCGGCCGGAACGCGCGGGTGCGGATCCGGCTCAACGGGGTGACCCGGACGCAGGCGGAGGCGTCATCCTGGCGGCCGGCGAAAACGCCGGAGCACAAGCCTGGGCAAGCCTTCGGCCGTGCCTGGTGTGACCTGCGCGCCGAAGGGCTGCAGCGCCGGATTTCGCAGTGGCGTACGCCGCTGCGGTCCGCCATCCACCGCGCTTTTACCCGGCTCACCACACTGTCCGGCTACTGGCCGATGGAAGACCCCTCCAAGGCCACGCAACTGTCCAATGCGGTGGCCGGCGGCCAGGCGGCGATCCTGCGTGGCGGCGACCCGGGCGGGATCGAGGGCCCGGGCGGGTCGGACAACCTGCTGAAGATCGACGCTGGGATGAGCGCGGTCGGCACCTTCAAGGCCATGCCGACCACGGGCGGCTGGCAACTGTCGTTCATGGCGAAGCTGCTGACGGTGCCGTCGACCGGCACGTATTGGCCTTACATGCAGTGGTGGACCCGGAACGGGAACCGCTGGACCATGGAGGTCAATTGGGACTCCTACCGGTGGACCGTGATCGACAAGGATGGCGGGCTGGTCAAGCAGTTCGGCGCGTCATTCGGCACTGGCGCGGAGCCGAATCAGTGGGTGATCCACCGCATCAAGGTCACGCAGGTCGGTGGAAACGTGCAGATCGAGCCGGCGTGGTATCCGGAGCTGGCCGATGCCATCTACGGCGTGACTGACAGCTATGTCGGGTTGGTGGACGCACCGACGCGGTGGCGGCTCACGCAGAACGTCTGGAACCTTGACGGCGGTTTCGGGCACCTGATTGGGGTCAAGGGCGTCACGGACAATCTCCAGGCAGGCTCGATCACGCAGGCATTCAACGGCTTCGTGGGTGAGGTGGCGGCATCCCGGTTCTCGCGCCTGCTCACCGAAGAGAACCTCACCGGCACGGTGGTCGGCACGGTGGCCGAGACCGCGCCGATGGGCCCGCAGCGACCGAGCACACTTCAGGACCTTCTGAAGGAAATCCGCGACACTGAAGACGCGTTCATCATGGACGATTGGGCGACTATCGGCCTGAAGATGTTCACCAGGCGGAGCACCATGAATCAGGCCGTCGCACTGGCCCTGACCTTCCCGACGCAGGTGGCCTACCCGCTGGATGAGGTCACCGACGATCTGGGTGTGGCGAACATTGTCACGGTGACCAACTCCCGCGGCGCCGAGTACACCGCATCCCTGGACACCGGGCCCCTGTCAACCCTGGTGCCCCCCTTGGGTATCGGTGAGGCGAAGGCGTCCTACGACGTGAACGTGGCGGACGAGACGCTGCAGCTGCAGCAACTCGCGGAGTGGTACCTGGGCAAGAGCACGATCAACCGGTCCAGATACCCGAAGGTCAAGATTGACCTGCTCGCGCACCCGGAGCTCATCTCCGCGGTGGAAGGCGTCGAGCCGTCCGACCGGATCACCATCACCGGCCTTGAGCGCGAGGTGGTTGAGCTGATCGTGGTCGGCTGGGAAGAGCGCGGTGGCCACAACACGCGCACGGTGGAGTTCACCTGCCTGCCCGCGGACGTGCAGCACCACGTCGGCGTATGGGACGACGCCGCGTCCCGGTATGACAGTGCGAGCACCACTCTGGCCGCGGGCACCACGACTACCGCGGTCACGATGCTGCTGACAACCGTCGACCGGGCGGACTGCTGGTCCACCGCCGAGACGCCCTACGCGTGCATGGTGGCCGGGGAGCGCGTCACCGTGACCACCATGACCGCGCCGGCCGGCACCGGGCCGTATACGCAGACGGCTACCGTGATGCGGTCGGTCAACACGGTGGTCAAGGTCCACGTGGCCGGGGAGCAGTTCTCCCTGGCCGACCCCGTCTACGCAGGATTGTGAGGCTCCCGTGCCCGTAGCTGCCGGCGCAAAGATCATCGCCGCGGACATCCCGATCGAGGAGTACCCGCTGGGCCGCTGCGTCCAGGCGGTCGCGCAGTCGATCCCGGACGCTGTCGTCACCCCGCTGACGTTCACCACCGAGGAGTACGACACTCACGGTCAGCACGACCCCGTGACGAACAACAGCCGGCACACCCCAAACGTGCCCGGCTACTACGAGTACCACGGGGCGTACTACTCCGCGGCGCCGACGACCCTGGCCAACATGGACGCGTTCTTCCGCAAGAACGGGGCCGGGTCGCAGCCGTCCGGCGACCGCGGCAACGACGGTGCGATCGCGCAAAGCAAGTCCGCGCACATCACGCAGCCGATGAACGGCACCACCGACTACATGGAGTTGTGCGCCTTCCAGGACTCGGCCGGCGCCACGAACACCAACGTGTCAGCCCGCTTCACGAGCTACATGGAGTGGAAGTACCTGAGGCCGCTGTGACCCACCAAGATCAACAAACTCGAGGTTTTCTGTCAGACCGGAGTGAGATCATGGACTTGTGCCTGCCTGGTCCCGCGGGCGCATGATGGGCATCATGAGAGGTGTCTCCTTGAAAAACGTTCCCCTCGGAGCCTGGATCTTCGCCACCGCCGCTGTCGTGGCGCTGGTTGCCGGCTTCGTAACCCTCGCCATCAACGGCTCGGACTCGGCCGAGCTCCGCTGGCTCGTGCTCACCCTGCTGAACGTCGGCGGCGGCGCCGCGTCGGTCGGCGGGCTGGTCTACTCCGGCGCCGCGGCCCGTAACGCTCAAGTCGCGGCAGAGCAAACCAACGGCGCGCTGGACGCCCGGATCCTGGCCGGCGCTGCCAAGGCGCTGGAAATGCAGCGCGCTGCGGACATCGTGCCCGGCGGGGAGCTGCGGCGGTGAGCCGGTCACAGAACGGCTGGTCGGTCATCGACCATGACGGCTGCACGGACCGGGCCGTGCTCGGCGTGGAGTTCCCGAACGGGTGGCGCCGCGGTGACGTGGACGTGATCTTCGCCTACCTGATCGGCCGGCTGCACCGCGAGGTTGAAGCGCTCGATAAGGGCGGCTGCTGGGGCTGGTTCGTCAAGCCGATCGAGGGCAGCGCCACGATCAGCAATCACGCGTCCGGGACGGCGATCGACTACAACGCGCCGGCTCACCCGATGGGCTCGCGGAACACGTACTCGGCGGCGAAGCGCTCGAAGATCCGTGCGATCCTGGCGGACCTGGAGGGCGTCGTGCGTTGGGGCGGGGACTACACCGGCCGGCCCGATGACATGCACTTCGAGATCCACGCCAGTGCCGACGACGTGGCCGACATGGCTGCGAAGATCAAGGGGGAAGACGTGAGCCCGGAAGAGCTGCTCGACTACGACAACGTGCCCAACCTCTACAGCGACAAGGGCACCAACCCGAACGTCACCGTGCGCACCGCGCTGAAGGCGGCCGTGTCCGCAGACGTGACCGTCCGCGACGTGGCCGCGGCCGTGGCCATCCTCCGCGGGGACGTGCAGTCCATCGAAGCGAAGATCGACGCACTGATCGCGGCGCTGCCGGCGCGGTAGGCTCTGGGCGTCGGTGGGACGCCCGACACAACCCACAAAGATCTGCGACCGCGTGGGGTGGCAAAACGGCCCGGACCAGTGGTCCGGGCCGTTCTGCGTGAGAGGTCAGAGCCAGTCGGTTTCACGCGTCATTTCTTGCCTCCCTTCTTCGGGTTCACCGCCTTGACCTGCTTCTTTGCGGTGTACTTCGGCTTCTGGGCCTGCATCGGCGGTGTGGTCGAGCGGGCACCCTTGCCCACGTCGACGCCTTTGCTCAGCCAGTCGCGGAAGCCCATGAGCGTCCAATCTTGTCAATCGTCGCCGCGGACAGCCGCGGCGGTGGCGGGAGGTACCGGGCCGGCGCGTCGCCGAGCATCAGGAGCCGCTCGTGCTGTCCGGTACCGTCCGATGTCGTCCGGGGTTGTCCGGGGATGACCGGCACGGCATAGACGGCGAGGTTGAAAGCGATCTCTTCCATCACGGGGCGGCCGGAGCCGGCGCCGGTATGGGCGTGACGCCCGTGCCCGGCACGGCCCCGGTGTCGCTGCCGCTGAGCAGGACGCCGGCAGCCAGGATGACCATGACCAGGGCGGTCACGAGCAGCACGGACCCGGCGGTCCGGAGGTGGTAGCGCCAGCTCATTTCGCCGCCGTGACCATGCTGACGATGACGGGGGCGTCGGTGGTCTTGGTCGGCAGAGCCTCGCCGCGTGCGGCGTACCCGGCCTTGACGGCCTGCTGGTCCAGGATCTCCCGCGGGGTGCCCGTGGACACGATCCACTCCCCGTAGGTGCCCGGGTCGATCTCCTTGACCTGGGCCTTGAGGGAGTCCACGTCCTTGGTGAGTTTGCGCAACTCCCGGCTGCGGGCGTCGTAGTCGGCCAGCAGCATGCTGATCCGGGTGCGCTTCTGTGCTGCAGTCTCGCGGGCCATGATCATTTCCCCTTCGGTTGCTTCGGCTGCTTGGTGCCCTTGGCGTGGGTGCCCCGCTGGCCCTTGGCTGCGTGCTGGCCTTCGTGTTTGGTCGACAGGCCGAGAATCTTCAGCAATCCCATGTCAGCGCTCCCCGCGTGCCTGGAGGGTCTCGACGGTGCTCTGCTTGCGTCGCTCCCGGAAGATCTCCAGGGCGTCCAGGGCGTCATCCATGGCGGCCGGCGCGCTGCTGGTGAGCCATCCGGCGATGAAGTGATGGTCGCGCTCGTCCAGGCTGAGCCGGTCGATGCGCCGTGACACGTCCTGGCTGGTCGGCTCGACGGCCTGCTCAGCGGTAATGTCGTGCGGCCCGTGCGGCTCCACGATCACGCCACAGGGGGACTCGTACCCAGGCGGCATGCCCTGGCAGGCTGTGATCGGCGCGGCGTGCGCCTGGTTCAGCTTGGCGGCGGCTGCGGCCAACTGTCGTGCTCCGTTGCTGCGTTGCGTGGTCATGCCGCAGACCATGACACACGGTTTGCGGTTACGTCAACCGTGTGTATCGTGGCGACCATGAGACCTAACGAGCCGAACACGGCTCCAGCAACCGAAGCCCGAATGTCGGTGGTGGACCAGCGCTACGCGGAGCGGCTCCGGATGCGCGGCTGGCACTGCTACGCCCCGGGCGAAGTCCTCACCGTGATGGTCGAGCCCGGCCTGTCCCTGCCGGGTCAGCACCCGGCGCCGGACCGCGTCACGCTCCACCTGCGGCCGGCCGTGCCCTGTGGATGAGCCTGTGGACGACACCGCGGTGCGCCGCGGCTCCGGCCCGGCGGCGATCCCGTACGTGCCCGCGGTCATCCCGCCGGACCCGGCTCGGGATGCCCGGGTGGCCGCGCGCCGCGCCGCGGACGCCGCGCGGGCCGGCCGCGCGCTTGACGCAATGGCGCCTACCCCGGTCCGCGCGGTTGGCGCGGCCTGGCAGGACGGGTACCGGGAAGGGTTTGACAAAGGGTGGTCGGACGGTTACGCAGCGTCGGACTTACACCATAACCGTCATTATGGTGTGCCCGACGATGCGTGCTCGCACGGTGCGGCTGGCGGCCTTTGCGGCCGGATCGAGTGCCAGGTGGGCGACGGTGACGCCTGGGCTGACGCGTGGCCGGACGGTGCGGTGTGAAGCCGCTGCAGGGCGAGGTCGGGTTCTTCGTCGACCGCGACGCTACGCATTGCCACCGGTGCGGCGATTGCAACTACAGCGAGAGGCTCGTATGCCTCACCTGCGACCCGTCCGGGCGGACCTTTTGGGTCGGGCAGACGGTCGTGGTCCGCGACCTTCGGCGCGTCCGATGACGTGGGTGGCGGCGATGCGCTGGGCCCTGCTCCGCGCTCGGGAAACTGGCATCAAGCGCAAGGTGTACGCCTATCCGGTTCCGGTTGTGCCTGATGGTTGTGGGCGGCAAAACGGCTGGGCGTACGCGGTCGGTAAGAGCGATGAGGATGGTTGCGAGTAAATGGCGGACGCACGGTATTTCCACAAGAACGAGGGGCTTAAGGCATTCGCCGCGGCCAATGCTGTGCGTGAGTTGGGTCCGGTCCGCTGGGGCCCGGACCGGACCTTCTGGGCCTACCTGCCTGCTGGGGTATGGCACTCCGACGATGACCTGCTGCACGCGCGGATCGTGCGCACCCTGGAGGAGAACTACCGGCCGGCCCATGCTCAGGTGATCCGGGACGTGCTCCGGGCCGAAGTGGGCCGGATCGGCATCGAACCGGTGACGCGCTGGATCAACGTCCAAAACGGGATGTTGGACTGGAACGCTGTCGTGGCCCCGGATTTGGTGCAGCATCAGGAGGTGTATCTGTCCACTGTGCAGCTCCCGGTGCAGTACCGCCGCGGGGCGACGTGCACGCTGTTTGATGAGTTCCTGGCGTGGGCGGTGGCGCCGGAGGACGTGCTCCGGGTGTGGGAGATCCTGGGCTATCTGATGGTGTCCGGCAACCCGCTGCAGCGCGCCGTGTTGCTTGTCGGCGGCGGCGGCAACGGCAAGGGCGTCCTGCTGGAGGTGATCAAAAAACTGCTGGGAGACAGCAATTGCACGTCGGTACCGCTGCATGATTTCGCCGATAACCGGTTCGTGACCGCGGAGCTGTTCGGGCGCCTGGCGAACGTGTGCGGGGACATCGATTCGACGTGGATCGAGAACACGTCCCGTATCAAGGAGATCACGGGGGAAGATACCGTAATGGGGGAGCGGAAGGGGCAAGATCCGTTCTACTTCCGGCCCTGGTGCAAAATGGTGTTCTCGGCCAACGACATCCCGGGTAGCGCGGACTCGTCCCGCGGGTGGACGCGTCGCTTCGAGGTAGTCAACTTCCCGAACACGCCGAAGATCTCGGACCGCACGTTGAAAGACCGGCTGACGACGCCGGCCAGCCTGTCCGGGATCGCGCTGAAGGCGGTCATGGCGCTACGGGGCCTGATGGACCGCGGGGACTTCTCGCACGGCGCCGCGCGCGATGAGGCCAACCGGCGCTTCGCTGAGCGGTCCAACACGGCGTTGCGGTGGCTAGGGGAGGCCTGCACCTACCCGATCGATCCTGGGGCGTCCTGGACGCGCTCAACGGCCGTGTGGGAGGCGGCGAAGCCCTGGCTCTGGGCCGAAGGGTCGCCGCTGAAGAAGCAGGGGTTTTACTCGCTGCTGAAGCAGGTGCCCGGGGTGACCTTCGTGAAGCACAACGGGTACGACGGCTTCCGCGGTTTCGCCCTGCCTGGAGGGGCCGAAAAAGCCACTCCAGAGCCTCAAGTGGAAAACGTACAAGCCCCTGACCTGGGGTTATGGGCAAAAGTGGAGTAAGTGGGTTTCTGAGCAACTCGGGCCATGCGCGTAATTACACGACATGATCATGCCTGTCAAGTAGGGGGTATCTGAGTGGGTTTCACATTCGCCGCGTACACGCGCCTAGTTCTCTTTGTGCTCAAAGATCAACTACTCAGCGAGATACTGGGAGGGTGGGCGGATCCTGGACATCGGGCAGCACGAGGGCCTGGCGCCGCATGCGTGCGGCAGTGCTGGCGCGCGACGGCTACCGATGCCGGGCACACGCTGACGGGTGGTGCGCCCGGGCCGGCCGGCCCGGGCCGCATCGCTGCACGGAGCTGGCGAGCCACGCGCATCACACGCTGGGCCGGCGCCGCACTGGCGACGACCCGGCGCACATCGTCGCCGCATGCGCGTCCTGCAACCTGCACATCGGCGAGCCACCATCACTCATCGCAGAGGGAGATCCACAATGCCGACCACTAACCCGCTGGAGCTGATCCGGTTCGGGATCCACCGCACGTTGGGGATGGTGATCT
>Ga0307501_10000008_pt1 | contig 16132 bp, 17 predicted proteins | sample 15_S_MG_FD_201365 | JGI IMG/M metagenome (GOLD analysis project Ga0307501, IMG submission 201365) | Soil microbial communities from Populus trichocarpa stands in riparian zone in the Pacific Northwest, United States - 15_S | ecosystem: Environmental > Terrestrial > Soil > Riparian zone > Trees...
ATCGCGTCACCCATTATACTCTTTGCAAGATTCTTATCACCCTTTGCAGCTACAAGCGCGCCCTTGTTGACGCTATCTGCAAAATGGAACGCCCCAAACTTAACGTCGGGTCCGCCCATAAGCCGCTTGAATACAACGTCCTCGACCGCTCTACCAACGGCACGAACAGCTCCTTTGCCCTGAGAGTGGACTACGTCATCGAGAACCCTGCCTCCACTCGCCCCGTTATCTGCAAGACTGGTCATCCTTGACAGGTCGTAACCTGTTTTTTTGTAAACTTCGTTAACCATTTTTATATAATCTTTAGCTAATTGATTATCTGTACTCTTAATGCCGCCACCAGAAAGACGACGTGCGATGATCTCTGTGAGTCCTACCTCTATATTCGAGCCGATATTAAGGATGGGTGACTTTATGCTCGCAAGCATAAGACCGCGGCCTATTGTTCCTGTTGTGACACGGAGTTTAGAGGCTGGGCTTAGTTTCTGAAGATAGTCGTCCATCTCCTTCTTCGCGCTAAAGAACTTCAAGTTATCCTGGACATGCTCAGGACTACCAAGATTATCTCCTAGCTCTAGTTGCGCTTCGTCAATTTTATTTGCCTGCTGAGCAATTAATCGCACTTCCTCTGGAGATGGACTTATGCCAAGCTTATCCGACACAAGATCTTCAAGAAATGCTTTTTTAGAAGTGGGGTCTAAAGCACCTATTTCATCGAGTGAGTTGATTTTATCTAACATATTTTTGTATGCAGGACCTTTTTTTGCCTGGGCCTTAAAGACACTTGTCGCCCAATCCGTTAGAGCCGCCTTCTGATTTGAGACAAGTGCTTTCTCAAATTCGGTATTTATAAACTTCCCTAATGCCGGATTTGTATGACCAGCAAAAAACTTCCTTCGTTCAGCAGATGACATGTCGGAGAGTTCTTTCAAGTTTATACTGCCCTTAAGCGCAGACTCCTTCAGTTTTTCGACCATATTGGGGGGAATACAAAACATCGTCATACTATTTACATGCCAGTCCATCTATAAGTGCTTGCGCGCTCTTTAGATCTATCTCTTTAAATTTTATTACCTTTTCAGCCTTTGCCACCTCTTTGTCTATACGCTCAACTGCACGCTTAATCTTTGTCGTGTCTTTACCTATACCTAGAGACAACTCGCCAAGACTCTCCATCTTCGTCTTTATGAGCTCCTTTACATACCTAGAAGTTGAGTTATCCGTAATACTACCCCTCTCCGAAACAATTTCCTGGCCACGTCTTGTCTGGTCTAAGCTTCGTTTTTTTACCAAACGAGAGTAAAGAGCGTGATTACCTTCCTCAAGTGCCTGCTCAGCCATAGCTATATTCACCCCAGCTGACGTGTGTTCCGTGGAATCTTCCGCACCCATAGCTATACGGTACGCCTTCTGTTTATCCTTGCTGATGAGTTTTGATGCCTTCTCAGCCTGATCTTTAAGGTTAATAGTGTCATATTGCGTTTCACCTTTTAGGTCATTAGGGTGTTCAGCTTTCATTCTCTCGAATACGCGACTTTGTAACTTGGTGGATTCAAACGGCTTCTCCTCAGCCTGTTTGACGGGCACTGGAGCCTCCGGTGTCTTTAACGGTGTCGTTTCTGCAATTGAGGGATTATCTGGCGTCGTGGGCACTGAGGGTTCAATGGTTTGAGTATTCGGAATTTTCTCTGCAACAACCTTCTTTGTTTGTGCAGTTAGATTGTCTACCTCCTGTGGATTCAACTCACGTCCAAGTCGCTCTTCTGCTTTGGTTTTTGCAGATGAGAACAATGTACTTTCTAGGGCGTTCGCGTTATCGTCTACACCTGACTTTGCTTGAGATGTGGTTGCACCAGGTATAGCTTCTGACGTTCTAATCGCTAGTGTCTCTACCTCTTTCTCGGTGAGTTCGCGACCCAGCCGTACCTTGGCGGCGTTTATAGCTTTCTCGAATACTTGTTTACCTACCGGGGTCAGTTTAGATATAGCTGCTGATATAATTCCCCCGCCTGCACCACCAGCTAGCGCACCTATTCCTATAGATGATGCGTAGTCTTGAAGATTAGCGTCAGCACCCTTTTCTCTCGCTGTACCTAATGCGCCATACGCTGCCCCCTGGGCTGCCCCTGACGCCACAGCTTGTTTCACAGTGGTCGGTGATATAAGCTTCTGTGCAACCCGTGCACCCTTAGTGGCTGCTCCGGCACCTTTTGCTACCGCACCGATGCTACCCCCGGTAATGATGTTAAGGCCAACCTCACCCACGGCAGCCGCCCCCTTGATAGGGTCTGTGCGTTCGATAATTTCAGCCTGGCGATCCTGAAATGTCTTAGCCTGTTCGTCGCTAACTTTCATAATTTTACTAAGAGCGCTACGAGCACGATCCTTTTCCGCCTGAGTTTTGGCATTCTTAATAGTCGTGCCGAGTGACTTAATCATCTTAATGTCTGCGGCACTGGATGCAGACTGTGCGTCACGCTCCTCTTGAGCACCACCAGCTACCTCATGAATAACCTCAGCTGTGCCCTCTCCAACACGCTTAAAAGGAGCTGCTGTGCCTTCGCCAACAGCTTTCCCAAAGTTGCCTATATCTTCTAGAAGGTTTGGTTTTTTCTGACTGGCCTGCCTTTTGATCGCAGCCTCTTGCTCACGTCGTTTTCGCTCTTCTTCTTGTTCCTTCTGATTGCTCCTAGCGACATCATCGAGATCTTTTTGACTTACTTTTATACGACCGAGTCGCCCCCCAGAAGATGATGATTCCTCTTGAGTGGCCGAGTTAGGCTCGCCTATACGTCCTAAGCGACCCATTATTCATACTGCTTCCGTAACTGATATACCTTATCAATGATCTCTTTCGAAGACAGTTCTGGATATGCAGCGGTTAGCTGAGGAATAAGAGTCTTCTCAGTCCAACCCTTAGGTTTTGAACGGAAGTCGGCTACATTGTCCTGAATGTCACCAATAAGGGATTGGACTGCACTTACCTTAGATTGCCCAGCAGAAGGTGCTTTGGTCGTTGAAGAGGCCTTAGCATCAGCACGACCTATCTCGAACTTTCGTTGAGTCTCAGCAAATTCTTGAGCCCATTGCCTAGATCGTTCATCAGCCTGACGCTTTTGTTCGGCAGTAGCATCCTCGGCAGACGATTGGTTATATTGATCAAGCAACCGCTGATATTTGGCCTTATCATCCCCTAACAGGGCACTCGCCATTTGGCTTGCCAGTGTCTGTTTTTGGGTAAGATCGCCCTGTTCGCTTGTAAGTGCCCCTTGTTGCTTGTTAAGGTCGCCCATAATCGGCGCTCTCTCTTTATTCACAAGTGCCTGGCGCTGTCCCTCAGTAGTGAACGTTCCAGAAGTACGTCCCGTTACAGAAGGGTCAACCGCTTCTACGGAGCTTTGCAGATTCCCTACAATTCCCTTTAAGGCACTAAGGCGTGTCTGCGAGCCGCCAACATCGTATTGGTCATTAGCCTGCTTAAGAGCGGTGTCGCTCCCTACTGCCTGGTAAGATGATAAAGCTGATTTTGCTGCGTCCGTAGCTGCCGACATTCTATATCCTTTTAAAAAACAAAAAAGCCCCTCAGAGCCGAGAAGCTGTTACGCTCATATTACCATATTTCCCCGACTGTTTCAATCAGTAGGTTTGAGTTTGAAGATCGTCAACAAATATATACGTTGTTAGAGTGGCAGTGGTTCCAAGAACACTCGATGGAAAGACGGGGGGAGTGGCCCCTTTGGTCATATATAAGTAGACGTTTGTCTCATCCCACCCGTATGAAAGAGTTGAAGAAGGTGTGCCTGAGCTGTTCACCAACGCCCCATAGCCATTCTGTACAAGTCCTGGCGTTCCAATAACACTCGGCCCCCATGTCACGTTCCACAGCCCCCAAACTTCCGGTTTGTATGTATACCCATGTGCGAAGAAAGCTATCTGGGTCTTCACATTATCCGGGGTATCGTTTAGAAAAACAACCGTTGTTGTCCGGAAGCTCTCTGCTTTAGTAGGGTCAATCTTCGCAAAGGGGTATTTTGTGGTCATAAGAATATCCGCCCCCACTGCTTCTAGGGCGGAGACACCTCTTTTACCAGTCTTTATGCCGTAATCACTCATCAATAGTTTACCAGTGCTGTATTAGTTACCGCAAACATAGGGCTCCTCAGGCATATAACGGACGCTCGGCCATCGGCATTTGCGTATATAGGAACATACACAGTGAATCCGTCGGTAAAGGCAATCGGTGCGGCTTGCCCACCTTGAGGGGCAAACTTATACGCATTTCGTCCATAGGTTATATTAAAGTCTACCGTTCCGCTAGCTACGCCCGAATAGCCAAAGTTTAAGGTTGGATAGCCCATCTTGCTTGTATATTGTACGACTGCGTTGTTTACAGGGTTTACAGTGGCCTGAGTCTTCACAGCGAGAATCAGCGGGCTGCCGCATCTAGAGTGGAGTATGTAATCTCTAAGTTCAGTGCTCTCGATATTACCACCAGACTTGACCATCTTTATTCCATAATCTCGGTTATATACAACATTTGTACTTGATGTGGTGTTATACGGATATTCGATGTCTGTGGCAATATCGACATGGTACACAATCAAGGTCCCCATCGTATCACCGACGCTCCCTGTTAAATAATCGGATCGCACGTATACATTAGTCTCATCGGCGTTACAACCCCTCATAATCGTATCGTCGTCGGTGCCGCCTATCACAAACGCCACAGGCGGAAAAACGAGGCCATGAGGCACCGCGGTATATTGCGTCATGGTCTTTGTTACCGGTGTCACAAGGACTATCTGAATAGAAGGCCATGAAGAATTGTATAAAAGGTCATTATCAGCCGCTGTAAGAGCATCAAAACCAGCCTTCGGTACCTTTATACCGTAATCCGCTTTCGGAAGGAGGTTTGATATATTATCTTGGTAGATATTTGGTACTGGCATGCTAAAACTGGCCTACCTTATACCCCATGACCAATAGAACGGTGCCGTCTGATCCAACAATACGAATCAAACCTTTAATTGTGAGCTCACCGCGACTATCACCAGTCTGAACCTTATATGCAGGTACAAAGTTATATGATTGACTCTCCTGTCCGTCAAATGACCTCTTGGGATACGTATCGCTAGATCCCGGTGCTTTTGCAAATTCAAGTGCCATACTATCCTCCAACAGGTCTTTCATTCTTAAGTGGGTCTGTAAACATATAAAGGCTCGTAAATTCTGGGGAAGTTGATGCTGCGCACGTGATATCCATGCCCATTTGCGAAACAAGATATCTCATATCAATCGGCATGACAGCATATGTACCGGTGCTTGCCGTTTCACTATAATTCCAATTCGCTTCACCCTCTAGCTTGTATTTCAGTTTTACAGTACTTGTACTTCCTAATTCTGAGAAAGTAGCGATTAGGTAGCCTGCATTTTTGTACTTGGAAGGCTGGTTATTATTAAACTCAAGTAATTCAATGGTAGCCGTATCCGCTGGAATAGAAGAGTTATTAACAATATCCACACTATACTTCTGCGGAGAAGCGGAGTCGTCACGCCATGAAATATAAAGCGTGTCCCCATAAGACTTGACCATACCAATTCTAAGGTTATTTGTACCGTTGTTTAATATGTTTCCATTTGAGGTTGTATAGCTGAATCCAAAACTATTAGGATAGTCGCTGTTAATTGCACCTCGGGAGTAAACACCGTGTTCAATCGCCTGATTTGTCGTTACGCTCGGGTAACCCATCAATAGAATACCTCTACGTACCGTCATCATATTAGGATATGCGTGAGTTATGTCTGTCGTATTCGAGAACTCACTGTCAGTGTTTCTGAAAGTACGTCGTTTTATAGGTTCATCACCGCCGCGCATCTCGTACAATGCTCCGCCAGCAATAAAGTAGACAACATTTTTATGACTGAATAGCGATTCAGGGCTGCCCTCAGGTACAAGCCAGTAATCGTTAGGATTCTCTGCCGTCACGTCCCAAAAGAACAACGCGCCCTCTTGAAACTCCCCTGTAGAGCTTCGTTTCTCTGCACCAATAACACACATCAAGTTCTTCTGAGCAAACCCACACACCTCAAATCCTGGCGGTAAGGTTATTCTGTGTCTGTTGAAGTCGGCCGTACTTGGATTATCCTGAAGGGGTTCGTACGCTGCTACGTACCGACCATTACCTATTAGTGTGAAGTTAGAAAACTGTGCAATAGGATGAAGGCCGTTATTGGTCGTTACAAGGGCATTTGCCCATAGCTCCATATCACAATCAGAAAGAGAACTGGCAGTCGTCGTGGCTACAGTTCCATTGGCTACAGTTGAGGTTAGGTGAAAGTGGTAGGTCAGTGCCGACCCCGCACCGTTATTGCCGCGTTGAATACGAATTGGGCTAGAGAACGTGAAATAGTTCACTGAGCTACTCGCTAGGTTAGCACTTACTACAGTTACCGCACCAAGAGAATTATTCGCATCATCATGTAAAGTAAGTGTCCAGTCACCCGTACCCTTGTCGACTATTCTTATCCCTAGTTTATAAAGGGGTTCAATATCAGATGTAAAGCTACGTCGGTCAGTTTCGGTAATAGATGTAGGTACTGAGTATGTATTGGCTCCACCAGTCTTAGTACAGGTCGTACACGTACTTACCCCATTAGCAAACCAATTTGCTTGAATCGCCCCACCATTAGAGACTCGTGGTATGCGAGCTACTTTCGTCTGTCCCGTCATGTATAGGTGGTCAACGTCCGAACGATAAAGTAGTCCTGCACCCCCTGCTTCACCTATGTTTACTACAGCAGACCACACACCAGCTGTAGTAACTTTGTAAAGCCAGCCCGCATCCCCAAGTGCATATCTGACACCTGAGTTAAGTTGATCCATTGCCTGAACAAGGTCAATCACCACCCCTCCGTCAGTATTAGCAGGTTTGGGAAGGAGGGTAAAACTACTAGGTCTTTTACGAAAATCGATGTGTTGCGAGTAGTAAAACTGAGCATCCGAACCAAGCTGCTTGTCGCTCGACCAGCCACCAAAGAACTTATTTAGGCCGATTGGTTCAAAGTTATCGTCCATCAGGCACTGATTCCATTAGGTGGTGGATCTCCGGCGAAGGGGTTATATGTCCGATACTGCGGCTCCACTGTGATCACTTGGTTATCTGTTGTATTACCATATTCATCCTTAGCACCCTCAACGGCCGCATCAAATAAAGTCTTGAACGTACTAGCTTTTTGAGGGTTTCCCCTGCGCATATAATGCCTATGGCATGCGTAGTCTGATGGGGCTTCTGCATATTCTTCTGGTATATCAACAACTTGCCCAATCCGGAATGTCTTGGAGCTTCCGCTCGTCCCTTGATAGAAGTTTTCTAGTGTCAAAACAGTAGTACTGACAAAATCAGAAACACGATACCAGTTTCCATCACTACCATCTGTTACCTGTAGCCACTGCCCTATAAGTTTAGAAGTAAAGACTGTACTTGCGCCCGTAACCGTTTGGCTACCATTAGTAACAGTTAACGTGCCGGTTGTGTAATCGTCTTGAGTCAACTCCACATGTTTAGGAGAGAATACAAGTTCAAGTCCATCGGTAATCGTCGCACCGGGTATAGGGAAAAGGCCTAGTTCGTCGTATCCTTTAATGAAGTAATGGGTGGGATTTCCTGTGACGGTCATCATGTTAAGCTGTCGCCAAGTGTGCTCATTTGGCACCTGTTCTAGCGGCACTTTCCAGCCGCCCGAGTCTGCTACGGCTTCTTTCAGTTTTTGGCCGTCTTCTGGTAGTTGGTAGTATTGTTGGCTGGCAACAAGGTCGGTAAAGCGAGCCTTGCGGTTATACTCACGCCCAAGTGCTGCAAGGAACTTACCGGCACCTACGTTTATATCTCGTTTCAGTTTGACAAGCGTGATGGCGTCAGTCAGACCAACTACTTCCTTGGCGATTCCCTGCATATCTGTAAATGTGATCTTCATCTATTCTCCCACCGCCATCCACATTAGAGCGGTGACCTTGGTATAATCTGCGACCACGAAGTCAAAGGACGTAGTTGTGATACTCACGATATACCAGTTAGTAAATGCGGCTGCGCTTCCATTTGGTGATACGAAGACCTCTGGTTTCTGAGTAAAGGCAGTCGGAAACGTAATAGTGGTTGTTATAGCCGCCAAGGCCTTGGTTCCAACCTGTATAAATGTGTTCGTAGCACTGTAGTCATAGGTGGTTGTTCCAGCTGTTGTCCAGTCTGTAGCACTTCCGCCTTGTCGAGAGCGGATTTTCCCATAGACTAACTTAGCATCGGTTACGGCATCTGCTGTTATACTGCTCGTAACAACTGAGTCGTTCGTGTTAAGCTTGGAGTCCTTAATATTTAATCCGTCTACCGTCACCCCGTTTGCTGCCGTGTACTCACTCACCGTATCTGTTGTAAGAGTTGGGTTTGTAATGGTCGCCGTGTTGATGGTTGGGGAGGTAAGTATCTTGTTCGTGAGGGTCTGGGCACCGGTTAAGGTCACGACTGCTGAGGGGAACGTCGGCGTTCCGCCGATCGTGTAGGTGCCGATAACTGTTCCAGATAGAACAGGGCTTGATACGATCGGTGCTGTCAACGTCTTATTCGTTAATGTCTGGGAGTCAGTATCACCGACAGCTGCACCCGAAATCCCCATCAAAGCGTTTGGAGTAATCTTTTTGCTCTGCGTAGCGCTCACATCAGCTATCTCTAACACATCAACTGCACGGTCAACAGACCCCGACGTAAGAGAAGTGAGTTCGGTTATCTTCTTTGTCATTCTGTCCACTCCGTGCGTGGCTTCTCGCTGAACGTTGCTAATTCGGTTACACGAGTATCCCCTTGTTCGGTAACTCTTGTGTCCCCCTGACTCGTTAAAAGAGTATCCCCCGTCCCCACTACAACCGTGCTGTATCCGTCTCGCGATTCCCATGAGCTTCGAGTCTTAGCGACGCTTCCCCACTGTGTAGGGTGTTTAGGTGTAGCAACTCCGTCCTCAAGAAGCAAATCAAAGCCGGTTTCAAGTAGTAGGCTGAATCCGGTCTCAAGCAATAATGAAAAACCCGCGTTATCGTCAGTTACTGTGTCGTATCCGCTTTGAGTTCTCCATGTGGTTGCTACTTTTGACATATGGCGCCTTTTTAAAAAACAAAAAAGCCCCACGGATTAGCCGTGGGGCTGTTATCGTCATTATACCTTTAGACGATCAAATTGTACAGTCTGCTATAGCACGATTCTATTAGGTGTATTCGTTCTATTAGGTGTGGAATTTCTTTGTGGCGTTTTATTGCGTGCAACTAACGTGTTAGGGTTACCAGTAAACCAAGGTCTTACACCAAGTAGTACTGGCCACGCAATACGATGGTCACCTGTGATAGGATACATCTTAATACCCCACTTATTTCCTGATTCCATATAGTTGTAGTAATACGCCTCTTCTACGCCAGAATTGATAAGTAATTTTCGCCGCTTGTTTATAGCCTGTTCGTATAGACTTTCGTTATTAAAATCATGGTAACCGTTACTTGTCCCCCATTCACTCACAAACCCCTTGTTATCGAAGTTAGTTACGATAGCCTGCGCGCTTATTGCAAAAACATTATCCGAGCCATACAGATTGAATCCAATTCTATCTAGTCCACCCAACCCCTCATTAGTCCATGCTCCAATCTCGTTACCCGTAAAGATACTCGAACTGTAGCTAATGGGCCCTTTAGTATAAATCGCCTGACAATCGGTGGCTAATTGACGTAGGTTTGCTCTTAATGTGCCGTTTGGAAGGCTTGCATCGTGGTGCAGCTCCTCTTCATTGCCTATCTGAAACTCTAATCTCGAGTTGTCCTGTGCCTCGAACCACTCTGCATGTAGCAAGATACCGTTTCGGTAATCCGCATAGTTTGCCGATGTCAGCCCAGTTCCGGCTCCAGCTCCCCAAATAACCCTCTCAAACCCTAGTTTAAGTGCATATTGCGTGTATCCTCGCCAAGTATCAATAGCAGCTTGTGAGGTATTGTATCGGACAATATTAAGCCGTACCTTCTTAAACCCATGCTCCCTCAGCTCGTCAAGTTGCATAGGGATGCTCACCCCAGATGCAGTAAAGTTTAGGTTTATACCGATCATACACGCCTCCATTGTTAAGGGGCTGTCTAACCAATAAAAAAGGACAGCCATCTGGCTGTCTACACCTAAAACAGGGATACTATCCACTGGTCGATGGCTGCCCATTTTCGGTGGATAGTTATCAATAAAATACCCTTGCGTTTCGGATGTAGACAGGGGTATTGTAGCAAATTATTATAGTACTAGTAAAGAGTCGCGTATGGGCCAACACTGGCCGTATATGTCGTACCAGGAGTCATAGATGAGAGTGTTCCAAATGAACCCGTGGTAGATCCAGTAACGAATCCTTCGGTAACGTTGGAAAATGCTAAGAACTTAGCGGTCGTACCATTACTTTGGATGGCAACATAATATGTACCTGGACCACTGATAGTCGTGGCCGAGGCAAAGACATATTTTTGCTTAGTATTGGCAGTTCCAACGGTAATACCAGCCAGATCGCTATTCGCTAGCAAAGTACCCGCGGAATTGTATAACCCAGCGATGAACTTATCCGTTCCTCCAGTCGATCCAACACTGAAGATAATACCGGTAAGAGTGACATTCCATAGAACCGGTATAGCTGCCCAATAAATAGTACCAGCAACCGTTGTTACTGAAGTACCAGACGTCACGTTAAGTACATTTGGCATACCGCCAGTACCAAAAGATACAAATCCGGCAGTAATTGGTGTGACTGTTCTAGGATAGAGCGGCATTATACTTTCTCCACCACTCGGGCCGCGCCATTGGCTGCCGTCCAAATACCGTCAATCTTGCCAGTATACATAGGCGAAGGGAGCTCATACAACGAGTTCGGTGGAATTATTGTAAGAAAATCCGTAGCGGATGCTGTCGTGCCCTCTTTAATGTAGAGGTCCTGAGTAGAATGGTTGAAAATTGAGGCTGCCCGTCGACTAGTATTAGAGGCTAGTATCGTGACGCTAGTTGCCGAGCTATTCACGTTTGAACCGGTAGAAGTAGATACGGGTTTGCTTACTGTAGATACTTCGTCCGTCGTAGAAGAGAGGGGTGCACTTGTAGTACTAAGTCTCCCCTGTGAGTCGAGGAACAAACCGGCTTCATCGCCATCAGATAAGGTTATCCCTGCTGAATTGTATACTGCTAGTTCGTTGCCTTTTCGTTTTGCCATTCTTTTTCTCCTTAAATAAAAACCCCCCAAGTCACTGGGGTCTTCGGGAGGTACAAAAAAACTCCCCAGAAAGCTGAAGAGCTGTATAAGTAAATAATAGCACAAATATGCCAGGAAGGCTATATAGTTACACCCCCATCATAAGAAATGTCGAGCCAGAAGCCGCAACCGCTACGGTAGCCGCTTTAAACGAAGCGGCTACTGACACCCACGGATCACTGCCTGGTGATGTCCACTGCATTGTTTTCGCTCCGGCCGAAGTTTGAGCAAAGTATGACCCACCACCCGACGTCCCAAGTGAGGTAAAGTCCATAATAACCGTCTGGGTGCCGTCCTTTGTAATATCATTACCCGAAAAGTTAGCCACAGCATCTACGATATATTCACCGTTGGCTGTCGTCGTAACACTTGAGGTAAGTGTCGAGCTGGTACCTGTATTCGTCCCCGTCTGGTCAAGTGGTGTTGTCTGATCAGCTCCAGCAAGCGTCAGTAAGCCAGTACGAACGGCAAGAATCTCGACTATGCTGGTAATAGTAATAACCAGGTTATTCGTCCCCGTGGCTGGAGCAATTAAATACCATATCTGGCTGCGTAGTCCATAAGGCGGTCCGATGCCTGTATTGACCGTCTGGTCTACCGCCCGGGTTAAGGCAACACCGTTATAGGTTATCCCAGTAATATTTCCTGTCCCGCTATTAGTCTGCCAAAATGATTCAGGAACGATCAAAAGATCGCCAGCCGTATTGGCAAATGAAATAGTTATAGTTGTAGAGGCAATGCTGGTGGTATCTACTGGCGTGCCTAACGTGTCGACAGTTAAGGCCATTCTACACCATGCTCACATAAAACGCCGTCACCTCAAGCGCTGTCGTCGCACTAGCGCATTGTGCCGTCCAGTTCTTATTAGTAGCCGTCTGCGCCATAGCAGAGTCTACCGGCAGCATAAAGCCTCGCGTCTCCAAGGTAGGCACTTCAATAATCGCCCGAACCGTGCCTCCCGTATCATCCCGAATGGATACTTTTGTAGTAGTTGCTCCAGTATTAGCTAAAATGATCCCATAAACATCATGGAACGTTGAAGCCGTTGCGGCGATAATCGTTGTCTCACTCGTGGTGTTGCTGAGTGCTACTTGTACGTTACCCTTCAAAGATCGCGGAGCTCCAGCAGTCATGACTCGTCCCTTGAGGTCAGTACTTACTTGGCTATAGTCTGCCGTCGTAGTCGTAACGTCTGCTAGGGTGTCGTTACGGACACCTAAAGCAAACACACCCGTATCTCCCGTGGTATGGGCAGTATCTTCGGCTTTACCAAGGTTGGTGGCACCTGTCCCAGCAATAACAGACGTAATGTCCACATCACCAATATCCACCCCAGAGTTTGCCGCCAGTTTACCAATCGCGTTTGTACCAGCCGGTAGGGCGTTAGTGATAGCTGTCACCGCCCCAACAGTAGCAATAACACCCGTACCATTGGTGGGTAACTCCACTCGCAATGCGCCTGTTGCTGTGCCCGATCCAGTTGTGGCGTAATCTACCGTAATAGAGTTACCGCCGTCCTGGATATTAACTGCCGCTGCACCCGAAGCATTATTAACAGTCACATCGCCTATATCCACACCCGGTTGAGTCTGAAGAGTTGCCGTAGCTGCACCAGCTGGCAGAGCCGAAGAGGAAACGACTACTGCCCCAGTATTAACAGCCGTCACCTTAGTATTAAGAGCAGCCAGCGTTGTTTGGGTCGCGAAGTCCTTACCGGCAATGGTAGCCAGATTGCCCCCCGATTCTAGGGCAAGGGCGGATGTATTAAGGTTAGTGCCGGCGTTAGCCGTGACAGTACCACTGACTGGAATAGCTGTCTGATCACTCGCAATAACTACAGGTAGTGAGTCTTCCATAGCTTTTTGATCAAGAGTAATCCCTGCCCCACCGACCGTTAACAAGTTCGTGTCCAACACGCCAGATATACCAACAGAGCCATCCACAATATTTACCGGAAGCCCACGATCTGGTGCAACCGACTCTACAAATCCGGTGTTGTTATCAAATACGATTGCAGTACCTGTAAAAGCAGCGGGGACGGAATCCCCGTCAGTATATTGGACACCCCCACCAAACGTATCAATCTGGTCACCTGAACTATCGACAATAGCCACACCAACAGCCGTAGTGGCTCCAGAGATAGGTAGAGACTCACCTGCGAGTGAGGCGGTAGCGTTAACATCAAGTTTTCCGCCCGTGACAGTGACTGCTTCACCGCCAGCGTCTACGATTTGTGTCTTCTGCGTACCATCAGTCTGGATAGCGCTTGTAGCAATGCCAACTGAGCTAATAGTGGCGCTTACAACCAGACCATGTGTCGAAGGATCAGCATAGAGATATACGGGCGTCTCTCCGTCTGAATTGCTCACGGCAACTAGGGCGGGGTTGTTGTTAGTGGTAAATTTATTCTGGGACATAAAAAAAGCTCTCCAGGCCTTATGGGCAAGCTGGAGAGCCGTATGTTTGCATTATAACATTGTTATTCGGTTTTAGGTAGGAAAGAGGCCTTGTTGGCAAGTAGTATCTCTGTCTCCGTAATCTCCTTGGCACGAGCCTTCAGTGACTCGTCTTTTGCATGTAGTACCTTATTTGCCTGAGTTTCATATGTCCTGTACTTTCGGTTCTCTTCATCAAGACGTGCGTTTTCTATTTTCAAAGTGGCGTTATTCTCCAACAACTCTCTTTTTTCTACCGTAGCAATCTTGACTGCATCTCGTGTTTTGTCCAACTCCTCGTCGAGCGTAAGAATAGTGGCCGCTACCTCAGTCTTGCGAGTTTCGAGCGCTGCCTCTAACCCCTTCAGATCTTGAGATGCCCTCTCCAGCTCTTCCCTAGCTTTGAGAGTAGACGAGACAGCATCTTCGTATTCCTCCCTAAATCTATCTACGATACTCCGAAGGGCCTCAAGGTGTTGCTCGGCATTCATAGCATTGAAGCGGTCTTGGCATAGTCAGCGGCGCTTATGCGGGTACCGTCTTTAAAGAAGTTCTCTTTATCGTTCTTATCTACGGTCATCTTGTATTTAGCACCCTCAAATTCAAACTCTTTTGTTACTTCTTTTACAGGAGCATCAGGGGTAGATGCTTGCTCGGCTTTCTTACCCCAGGTGTTAGACATTTGTGAATTAGTCTCAGGAATGGCACTTTTTGCCAGTGCTTGCCACGGAGGAGCCTCAGGGGCACCTGTAGTCTTCATGTGCTCAGGCACGTTGCTAAGATAGGCTGGCGTGTTGTTAACCTCGTTGATCAGGTTTTCTACATCAACAATGAGTTTGTCATAGTATACCCGCATGAGCGCAAAGTCAGAAAGAAATTGCATCTTGTCGTCGTCTTGGGCCATGATACGGGTCATTTGGGAGAGATAGACGTTGGCAATAGTGCCAGGTACCTTCTCCTTTACGCCAGCTCTGATAATAAAGTTACGTCCCTCGACCATGAATTTATAATCATAAGACTTAGTATTGATGAGAGTCACCATTTGAAGAGGTGAGAAATAGTATACCTTCCAAAATTCATCTTTCGTCATCGGCATCACTGTTGCGGGTTGTTCCATAAGACTCCTTAGCTGTATAAGCTGTTCGTTATGATCGTATTATAGCATAAAATAGAACAAAAATAGAACGCTTCAAAAGCGTTCTATTTAAGTATCAAAGCTCTACTAACTTGCTGCGAATATACCTGATTGTGCAGTCATCCACCATGCAGTACCATCACAAACGATAGATATAGTATCTCCGACGATAGCTGTACCTTGTGTGTTTGTAAGTGTAGTAGTAGAAGTTAACACCGTACCCGATGCAGACGTTTTAAAGTGAATAACGGCCGCCGCACTTGTAACGGTAAACCCAGCTGTAGTGTTACCACAAACGAACGTAAAGTAAAGACCGTTTACTGGTGCTGGAAGTGTCCATGAAGGGCTTGCGCTGGTAGAAGCATTGATCAATACCTTACCAGAGTCAGCTGCCGTTAGGACAACCGTCGCTCCGACTAGTGCGCTTGTAGCGGTTGGGCGAGTTGATGGTCCTGTCGCTGCTGCGCTGAACACTGGTGCAGCTGTAAATGTTGCGACTCCAGTAAATGCTGAAGCTCCACCAACTGCTAGAGTTGCTGCTGTTCCCGAGAGAACAACAGGTTTAGCGGTGTTTATACCTCCAGCAACCTGTATGGCTACTTCTGTGTCTTCTAGAAGTTGGGTCATTTCTTCACCTTCTTCTCTTCAAGTTCAAGTGCATAAGCATTTATGTGTGTTTCAGACATATAGTCCCCTATCCTATCGTTAGGTAAGTAGTATTGTACTTAGCTGATGTGCCGGTTTGTAGTTGGATACCGACGCGCATCGTAATAGCCGAGGTACCTTCGATGTCCACCGCACCGGCAGTTGTTGCCGATTTGATGACACCAGCACCCTTGGTAATTGTGCCGTTACCAAGAACGGCTGCAACACCACGTACCTGGAACCAGGCGTAGAAAGCTGCGGTAACGTCAATTTGAGGTACACCAGTCACAAACTCAGTCGTATCACCCGAAGATGAAATGAGCATACCGCTGTATGGGCTTAACTCTAGGTTCGTTACCGATGCAGAAGTCAAGGCTTCAGCTACAGCCTCTGAAAGGTAGACATCAACCGTACCAGTTGTGACAGTTTGGGCAGAGTTCCCGATAATAGGGAACGCTTGGCCTGCGCCAGTAGTCGACGTGTCACGAATAACGGCGTAACCATCAATATACTGATCCGCCGTAGCAGCCGTACCGCCAAGAGTAACAGTTACCTTTGATGTGTTAACTGCTGCTGCGGCTGTAACGAGCGCTTGGTGATTGGCAACTACCGC